>VOFH01001061.1_pt1 | contig 182000 bp, 203 predicted proteins | sample 5384091 | NCBI WGS metagenome assembly VOFH01 (sample SAMN12384727, study PRJNA508395) | human gut metagenome | isolation source: healthy gut G | host: Homo sapiens | reverse complement strand
TCAAAGCGTAAGCCGAAAGCAGATGTCCGGTAGTATGTCCGCGAAGCTCACAGTCCAAGGATTCCCAGCCACCGAGTTTTTTCACTGTCATATACCCGCCTTCACGACCGGCAAAGACTCCGGCATTTGTCCGGAAACTATGCAACAGGCGACTTACGTCGATAGAGGTCATCCAAGCGGAATCCCGCAACATATTGTCACGAAAGCGACTCGGTAATAAACGGACGTCCTTCAAATCAAAGCTTTCTACCCGAACAGGAGCCACTGTCTCTTTTTTCATTTTCCCCTGGTGCTGTCCGGGGTACACAGATTGAGCCGACGATAACCTGGAGCCAAATATACAGTAGTATTGCCAGGAACACGTATCAGATTATTTGGCAAATCCAAAGGAGCATGAACACCCGGTCGAAATACATGATACCTTTTTCTGCTTTTTTATAAACCTCTGTTTCCAACGGATTGGCAAAAAGATGCAGATTATGAAGTCTGTCCCCATTAAATTCCACTGACAGATATTGAGGCTTGTCCAACATAAAAGTAATCACATTCTTGTTCTGCCGGTATTGGATGTTGCAACTAAGAGGACGTATATCAACCTCACGTACGGTTCCATTATTCTTTTTCACCATCACCTCAACCGTTCCATTCATATCAAACTGAACCATTGAAGCATTCTGCACAGCATCCATATCTACCTGTACATTATATTCAAACAAATCTTCCCATTCACCTCCCGGAATACGGACACGCACCGTATAATCATCATTATGTGGCATATTCGCCTTCAAACCTTCCGGATAAGCCACCAACTGCGCCTGTAATGTCACGCAAAATATGAATAATAAAATACTGCAAATTTGTCTTTTCATATAAAATCACACATTTTTTATAAAACACTGCCACTCCGTAGCCACGTTTTCCGGCTATGAAATGACAGTGCAACAACATTGTTATTAAATAAAACCGTAAATTCTTTATGAGTACTTATTCTTTAATACGCAGCAATATGCCGAAATACTCAATCCGAAAGTACTAAAATAATCAAATGACAATTGTATTAATAGATTTACCTTTCAATATAACACGTATATACTTGCTACCTACCTTAAAACTACAAGAGCGTTCTTGTTCTTCCGGATTGTAGCTACAACTACCACTTTACCATCATGCGAACGGAAAGCAAGCGTATTCTTATCATCCGACACCTTCAGCAGACGACTGCCCGGCTGAACAAAATGGGAAAGATGTTTCATCAAATAATATTCATCCGTATAGCGTACCTGCCCTGTTTTTCTGTCAACAATAATAAGAGTGTTTTGTGCCCAGTCCCACCAACTCTTACAGGTTTCGTTCAATACCATATTCCAATAAATATAAGAATCAACACCATTATTGAAGCAGTGAACTACAGCATTCCATGTATTTTCCAAAGCAGACCAGTCATTCTCCGAATTACCACACATATTCTCTGTCTGCATGTAGCAATAATCCGGATATTCTTTATGTACAGCCGGCAAAGCCCGCATGCCTGTCCATTGCACGCCAACACCTTTTACATATTTATCAGAATCTTTCTGCTTGAAAAAAGTGCGTACATAATCCGGATTCGGATAATTGACTGTTCCCATCCAGATTTCAGTATCAATGGAATCTTTTTCAAACTGGGGCCCAAGATACTGATTGACAAAATAGCCAAGTCTTCCGGACGCCAAGTACAGGAAGGCCAGCAGGGAGTCCATGCGATTTCATTTTGCGGCATAATCATCTGAATGTTTATGCCGTTCTGCTTGTAAGCCTGTACGTATTTGGAAAATAAATGGCATACGCCTGAAGATACCCTGTTGCATTTTAAAACCGGTAACATTCCCTATAAGATTGCGATGAGGGTCGAGACGGTTGTGCCCCACTTCAGTCCCTTCAATACCGGAACTCTTCTGCGAATAATGTTCATTGACTTTCATCCATGCAGGCGGTGTCCAAGGAGAGGCCCACATCTTCAAATCAGGACGCAACTTCAGCGCTTCCTTAATATAAGGAATGAGGATATAGCGATCACGGTCAATACTAAAGTTACGCATGGTATAGTCATCTTTACGTCATTGTAGGAATAATATCCCATAGCATAATCACTGGCACCAATAGGAGTACGTCCTAATGCGAAATGAATACCCTCTTCCGAGAACAAGGCTGCCATCACTTTATCACGTTCTGCCGGAGACAAGCATTGCAAGGCATCCCAACTAAGTTCATTAAAAGTACCTCCAAACCCAACAACATTCTGTAACAGACTGTCAGGATAAACACAGATATCCGCTTGTCCGGCAGGATTTTTATCCAATGTCTGTTTTTTCTCTACCCAACGTTCGGTAGAAGTGGTGGAATATATACTAACCTTCTGGGCAGAAACAGTAGTAGAAACTGCCCATATTATTGCAAAAAAATGCAGTTATAGTCTTTAATTTCATCATTGTCTTTATTCTAATCAGGATAAGAAACCGCCCGTTTACAAACGGTTTCTTATTTTTATCTTATCAACTTGTTACCTCAACTCATTCTCCTTTGTAGAACATCAGAGTACCTATTCCGGGAAAATCATTATCATATTCAAACGGGTGAATACTGGTAGCCGGACGATATTTCTCCGCAAACTTCTTCGAATAGGGAGCACTCACTCCTTTTACATGCTTATAATGACTATAAATCATTTCATATCCTGCATAGAAGTGTCCCCTGACCTTGATATGAGATTTCGTTTTGCTTACCATGTCTGGTTTCCCAATAGGTAAACGGCATATCTACAGCTTCAATAGGATCACAATTGAACTTTGCATAATATTCAAAGAATGCAAGAGTCAGATTTACATCCCCATATTCAGCATATTTAGGTAACGATTATATACACGTCCGTCTTCTGTCGTAAAAAGAGTCGTTTGCTTTGATGCCATACAAATCTTCTCCGATATTATACGCAGCCTGACACATCGGAGCCAGTGTAGCCATACTCAACCCGGCATGATCCTGGTCGCGACCCGATTCATCAGCTTGTCCAAGGCAATATCCTTCACCCAGACCGGCAGGGTCTTGATGCAGTGCTACCACCAAGTGCTGGATACATCCCGAACTGGGACCATGTTTATAATAGTTTATCGCTTCATTAACCATATCCTGGTCATCACATACAATACCTATTGCCAGCATGATTGCCACGTTGGGAACTTCCCATCCGCCCCAAGACCAGTAAGGATCTGTTTTTGACTGATGAAGTAGGTTGCAGGACCTGCAACTACATTTTTCAACCAAGTCTGGAACTTAGAAAATCCTCCATTATCTACCCAAGGCTGATAATCCCGCATTACTTCCGCCGCTTGTGCAAACCGATGTCCGTCAAATCCGGTAACTAACGCATAATGGTCATTCGTATTCTCCACTTGAATTGCTTTACATACAGTCGACCAGTTATCCAGAATCTTCACAGCCTTATCCGCATACTTATATGCATCTTCTTCGCCTAGTCCTTCTGCTATTCTCCAGCGCAAGGCCAAATAATAGGCGGCCAATCCCGGTTCTCTGGCAACTTTAAAGTTACCACCTGAAGAATTTCTCAAAAGAATCTCGGGAGCGTCAGTTGTCCAGTTTTCGTTAAGTTGCGTGTATGGGTTCTGTTCCAGGAACTCCCACGCAGCACCCCAAGGCTGAGCACCTGTTTTTATCTTCCCCACTACATATTGGAAATCGTCATTAGTATGCATCAGACAGGATGATTCAAAGTGTATACTTTATAAGTATCCTCTTCTTCTATTGTATAACCCGGTGTCAGGTCAACATGCCCCTCATCAAAATAGTCCTTATTACTACAAGACAGGAATGTAAATAACACCATCGCTAGAGTTATCATTTTCTTTTTCATATTTCATCTCATTTAAATAATTATTCAAAAACAACTCCTTCATTCTGTATCAGATAAGCCTTATATGCTTCCAATGATTCGAAGGTCTTAACCCAATCGAGCGCAAAAGGTTCCGTTACTGCTTCAGTATAGTAAGTATCATAGAACCTGTGTTCACAGCGGTCTAATGTAATTCCGTCATTCAGCACTCCGTTTGTTAAAAAGTCGGCATTTGCTCCCTTGAAAATATTGGGGGTGCTTAAGTCGGCATAAGTTACATATCCGCCATCACTGGTTCTTGTCATGCTTACTTTATATAAATTTTGTGCATTACCCGCAGCAGTACCACCATAGAATCCGATACTGATTCGTGGATTATTGTTCCAGATATTAAGTAACAATGTGGAGTCTTGGCCGGGTCGAGACTATCTTCGAAGAAAGTCTTCACTGCATATATAGGATATTTCGACGGGTAGAAAGTCATCGTTCCACGGAACTGTGCTTCACATTTCGCGTTGGCTTTTTTTCTATCTTCCTCACTAATCTACCATTCTCCAATACTCCATAATCCCCACCTTCGAAACATCCTGCCGTAAAGAGGAAATCATCATTAATCTTACCATCTACCACAGAAACTTCAAATGATTTCTCAAAGCCCGGAGAACCGTCAGCATAGGTAATACTTGCCGTTAATGTTGCTGTACCGGAATTTACACCTCCCAAGATAACGAATACCTCTTCTTCTCCCAAAACTCGTTTTTCAATGGAAGCGACTGTAGCATCGGAAGTAGTCCATACCAAAGCAGATACAGTTGCATCCGCAGGTGTTACAGTGTATTTCAACACAGATATTTCACCTTTGGCAAGTTTGTTATGTATAGAACTCATCTCGAATGTTTCCACGTGAATAACAGGTTTTACCGTTACCTCAACTGAATGGGACAGATCCGTGCCATCTGTAGTTGTTGCAGTAATTGTCGCTTTTCCTTCTCCCACAGCCAGTACTCGCCCGTTTTCATCAACCGTAGCCACTTTCTCATCGCTACTTTTCCACGATAGAAGATAGAAACTAGGTTTCTCCGGTACAGTTTTCGTTTTGAGCTGAACCGATTGCGTTTCCATCATGGTAAGCTCTTCAGGCAAATTGGTTATCTCAACCGATTGTGTAAGCGCAAGTTCTTCGACTACACTAATTGTTATGGCAGCCGATACTCCATCTGCATATCCGACAGCTGGTTTTGCCGTAATAACCGATGTTCCGACAGCAACAGCCGTCACCTTACCGTTAGCATCTACCGTAGCCACCTCTTCGTTACCTGATACCCAAGACACCCCGGGGTTAGTCGCATCTTCCGGCAAAGTAGAGAAGTGTAAAGTATAGTTTTCGCCCTTTACCAGTGTATAGACTTCATATTTCTCATCAATCGTTATCGATGATAGAATGGTATTTTTTAGTCAGCGGATCGGTATTGTAATCGTCCGCACAAGAGCTTGCAGTTCCTATCAGTGCCATGCATGAAAACAGGAAAGCCATCGTCTTGCTTAATGTATATATTCTTTTTCATATAGTTATAACATTAAAATTATTTCACATAAGGATTTGTAGATTGCCAGTTGGGCCGCAAGTTCGTATTCAGTTGCAACTGATCCAGCGGGAAAGGATACAAATACTGCTTATTGTCCCATTTTCTGCCGCTCTCCCAAATCAAGCATCCTTCCGTATTCGTCACAACCCCTGCCCAACCGGAAGTTTCAAAAGCGGTTCCCGTATATTTGATTCCCAACATATCTTCAGGCATTTCGTTTTCTGCTGTTTTCCAACGTTTCAAGTCATCCAGTCTGAAACATTCATCAATCAATTCCACCGTACGTTCACGACGAATTTCCGTTCTCATGTTTGTACCTGTACCCCGAAGCAGTCCGTTAGACAATTTAGGCATAGTAGGATTAACTCTCAAACGTACCAGATTCAACGATTTGTCCAAATCAGGATCCAAGATATTGTCATCGTATTCAAATTTTGCTTCTGCATAGTTTAAAAGCACCTCCGCATAACGAATAATAGGATAGTCGTATCCTTCCTTCCGGTTTTCCACTTCTCTTTCCGAACACCATTTGCGACAACGGTACCCGGTACCACCTGCTGCATTGTGAGCAGTCACTCCGGCTTCCTTAATTTCAGCTGCATCTCCCAACCACGTTCTACGATAACGTCCACCGTTGCAACTGAAGTAAAAACCTCCGTCTACCATCATTATGCTTGTCATGCGGTTGTCACGGTCGAAATACTCCGAATTTTTAGTAGCGTAATTCCACTTCGATATATCAATCGGCAATCCGGTGCTCTTTTGAAGATACATATTGGCCAATTTACGTGTTACATATAACGCATTATTAAACGACCTTCGGTAATATTGATACCAATAGGTGCCAATGTCGTATCATGTCTTCTGGAAAATATATATTCTTTATTTGCACTTTTGTTCAAACCGGCCGGATTCGATTTCTCATTTTCCAGTATAAACAAATAACGGTAAGCAGCCCCTTCATCCCCTTCAATAACCAAATCAGACGGTTTGAAGAGTTCGAATGTTTTCGACTCAATAACTGCATCAGCAGCTTCATATGCTATTTTCAACCATTTCTTTGACAATTCCGTATTGCTTCCATTACCATTATGGAATTTTCCCATGTCCCCGCATAAAGTCCCACACGGGATAAAAAGGCTTGTGCACCCTCAAGTGAAATAGTGCCTGCGTTTGCAGCAGTGATATCCTTAAACTTCGGCAAACGCGCTATCGCTTCGTTCAAATCGGAGATAATGAATTCGTTAATTTCTTCTCTTGTATTTTGAGTGCGATAAAGCTCCGGAGAAGTGATATCTAACGGTTCTTCCACCTTAATGACTCCTCCAAAACGTTGAAGCAGGTCAAAATAGATATAAGCCCTGAAAAATATGCCTCACCAACAGGTATCTTAATTTCTTCGGGAAGAGCATAAGATTCTGCCTTTTGTAACAACAGATTTACTTGACGAAGATTGGCATAAGCATCTGTATAGCTTTTGTCGGTAAGTGGAATGGTAGATGTTCCATTACTGAAAAGATTTCTGGGATTTGTACTAAACAGGTCTGCTTGTACATCACCGTGAGCATCCCCCAAGCCACCGAAATCGCGTGTCCAACCATAGAAATTCTTGGCAAAAGCTTCGAATTGCCCTCGATTCTGCCACATGTCGCCATCCGAGAGTTGCTCCTCGGGATTCATGTCCAGACATGACTGGAACAACAAACACAAACTAAAAAGTAATGTAGTATATAAGTTCGATAGTTTCATATTATATATAGTATTAGAATGTTGCACTTAAACCAAAAGTATATGTTCTTGTGAATGGATAACGCTGTCTGTCACTTACCGCACGCGTTGCTTCCGGATCCCAGCCATCATTAATTTTTGAGTTTTCCCAAATATCCGTACCGGTAACATATACTCTGAAATTTTCAAGTACCCCCTTGGTTATCTTTGTCAATATGGCTCTTGGTATAGTATATCCCACTGTCAGATTCTTCAACCGGAGATATGTACCATCTTCTATAAACCATGAAGAAGGCATATAATTCCAGTTATTGATTTCTGATTTAGTTGAATAGGCAGGGTATCTGCCATTAGGGTTTTCCGACTCAGACTTTTCCAATCGTATGGTTTGACGTATTCATCCACACTGCTTTGAAAGGAACTTTCCAAGAGTCTGCATCGCGACAAACCGTTCTTTGTGCCGCACCTTGAAAAATAGCAGACACATCAAAACCTCTCCATTCCAATCCAAGGTCAAAGGCAAAAGTTACTTTGGGGTCATCTGTTCCGAGAAAGACCAAATCGTCCTGTGTAAGCTTACCATCCTTATTCACATCTTCATACATGTGGTCACCCACGCGTAAATTCGAGGGCATTGAAAGCGTATTGTTTCCATAATACAGATTCTTATATGCCTGTAAATCTTCCTCATTCTGTATTTTTCCTGCATATCGGTAACCGAAAACAGAGTTTAACGGATAACCGTTTATCGTGCTGTTGAAACCGGCAGAGATAACATCATTACCTCCTGACAACAACTTATTTTCCATGTAAGTATATGTTCCGCCAATATGATAGCTCACTTCTCCTATTTTGTCACTCCAACGAAGCATACCTTCATATCCTTTACTTTCGAATTTTCCGTTGTTACTTGCCGGAGCATTGCCACCCAAGGTGCCGGGATACAGCAACCCGATCAACATATTGTCGTTTTTCTTCATATAGAGGTCTACGCTACCACTCAAACGGCTGTTCAGTACTGTAAAATCAAAACCGACGTTATAATTTTTGATTCTTTCCCAAGTTCTATTGGTTGTCACCAGTTCTTTAGCCGCAGCAATATATGAAACTTTTCCGTCGCCAATATAGGCGCCCAAGCTGTATTGAAGTTATAGAGTTGCACCCCGTCGTAAAGCCCTATACCGCTTTGGTTGCCGACTTCACCATAAGAAGCCCTAATTTTCAATTCTTCAATATACTTTTTAATATTCACCATAAACGCTTCTTCGGTAACTCTCCAACCTGCTGAAACACCATAGAAACCTTTCCATCTGTTTTCCGGTTGAAACTTTGAAGAACCATCATAGCGCGCGTTAAATTCTATCAGATATCTTTGGTTGTAGTTATAATTCAAACGTCCGAAATAGGAAAGGAGCGCATAGCTGTTCTTTTTGGCTTCGGCAATAGAAATGACTCCGTTGCCATTAATGATACCTAGTTCCGACTGGATATCAGTGGCAGACGTTCCGGTGATTTCATAATCTCTACGATCGTATTGCATACCGGCCATTGCATTGATATTGTGATTTTTACCTATCGTTTCGCATAGTTCAAATAACCTGATACAGAGTAATTATCCGTACGGGAAGCACGTTTAGTATATTTTGATTCCGCTTGAGTAGGATAAGGATTTGCTGTAGAAGTATTCACAGTTCCATCATAATGATACCATTGGATAGATTTCATTTTTCTCGTCACGTATAGCACTGTTCGTTGAATATCCGAATGTTGCAGAAGCAGTCAGTTCTTTTGTAAACTGATACTTTAATGTTTCATTCAAATTGAAAGTTGTCACCACCAATTTATTCTCACCTCCTAATTCGAGTAACCAATTGGCTGTATAGTCGGTACCCCACAAATAAGGCTTGCCATCAATAGTTGAAACAGGCCGACCTGGCAACGGAGTCGTAACATTCAACGCCCTTCCGATTTGCGTAGGAGTAACTTGCTCTTTACGGACTGCTGATATGACAGACTCGATAGTCAAACGGTCAGTGGCCTTAATTACATTACTCGAACGGAAAGTATACTGTTGATTGTTATTTTCCCCCAACGCAGGTTGGAGTCATCAAACAAATAACCGGCCGACAAACGGTAAGTGACCTTTTCGTTACCTCCTGAAAAGCTCAAGTCGTGTTGCGTAGAATTGGCAGGTCCCCACATCACGTCCGTCCAGTTGACATCCTGAAAAACGTAATCGTTCACACCCATACCTGGAATCGGGTTAGGATTGCTCCCGTCATGTACATTAATGAAACCACCTTTGTTTGCCTGCATCAACTTGACATATCGATACCATGTATAAGTATCGTCAAGGCCGTCATTCTCCATTGCTTGCAGAAATGAACCAGCCCACTCATCCAGGCTCATCAATTCAGCTTGAAGTCCCGGCATCTTACGGGTATATGAGCCATTATACTCTATCTTAAGTTTACCGGCCTGCGGTCTTTTTGGTTGTTACAATAATTACACCACCCGCAGCTTTTGCTCCATAGATAGCTGCCGAAGCATCTTTCAAGAAGTTCATAGTCTCGATATCCGAAGGGTTCAGATATTGCAGGTCTGAAACTGCGTCTGAAGGAACACCGTCTATAATAAGCAGCGGTTCTGTTGTGTTTTTGGAAACTGCACCACGAAGAGATACTCCCCAACCTTCTTCACCCGGAGCTGATGATGAACGTGTGAGCCGAACACCGGGAACCTGTCCTTGCAATGCCTGTACAGGACTGGACATGCTTCCTTTATTTTCGAATATTTTGCTATCAACAACTGTTACGGAACCGGTCAATGAAGATTTCTTCATAGCACCATACCCTACAACAACGACTTCGTCCAACATTTCACTATCTTCCTGCATCGTGACGTTTATGGCGGACTTTCCGCTTACAGCAATCTCCTGTGACTTATACCCCACATAAGATATAACTAAAACCGCTTGCCCGGAAACATTACTCAATATAAAGTTTCCATCTAAGTCTGTAATCACTCCTGTTGTTGTGCCTTTCACCACAACACTGGCACCGATAACGGGTTCACCGCTAGCATCGACAACTTTACCTCGTACGGTACTGTTTTGCAACACTTCCAGTATATTATCCGTGTCTGCAAAGCAGTCCACGGGCTTCCTGCCAATAGAGCGGAAGCCATCATCGCAGAATATAATATTCTTTTCGATGAAAATTTCAATAACTTCTTATTCACATTTTTAAAATTTAAAATTAACAATTTTGTTGATATAGTATAACTCTCAAATACATGACTTGATATATTCACGAATCTCTTTGCGGCTAGCCAGTAAATGATTCTCTATGGTACGTCGCGAAAGGCACAATTCTTCAGAGATTTCAGGTGCTGTCTTACCCTGAAAACGACTCATTATATAAACTGTCCGACGCTGCGGAGAAAGTTGAATCAGTTTCAGATTTTCTTGTGCCGACAGGTCATTGGCTATCACCCCACTCTCTGTATCATCAGTAACGTTCATGCCATATTCATAGAAATAGGCAGACATTTCCTGCTTCCTGTAATAACGTCGCAAATAATCAACCACCAGATTGTGAGCTATGAAGAACGCCATACTTCTCACTGTCTCTTTACGAAGCATTTGCTTATATTCCATGAGACGAAGAAATACATCCTGCGCCATGTCTCTGGCAGATTCATAATCATTGATTTTACGATTTATATAATGAATGATTATGGGACATAAGGATGTGTAAGTTTCAGTCAATAATTGATTTGTAGTAGAATTCATTGTCTGCATATCTTCCGTCTCCATTTTAGTTTTACGACAAAAACAATAGAATCACCCGCAGATGAATAAAATACCAATTTATCATCTTCCTGCTTACATAAGGATGCATGGATAATATGACGATGCAGTATCTCATTCCTTTCTCCATAGATATAGGACAAATCTTGAGATAATAAAGGTAAGCTGTACGTCAGACTGATTCTTCCGGAAGTAAGCAAATTGTATCTGGCAGATGCCGTGATAGCAGGAATATCCTTTTTATCAGATTTCATAGTCCAAAAAATCGAATCTCCATTCACCTTTAAACAAATATCACTATTAGCCACACTCCATTGAGAGGTGTCGGGCAATGAACAAGCAGTATCAACCGACTTATTACTTCCTATCAGAAAGGAAAGAAGTAAAAGGATTATAACTTCCAAAATGCTCTTCATAATATTGATTATTTAGTTAAACATCAGCAAGGATTCGTGCCTTATTCGAAAGGCTTTCTGTCCCTGTCTGATGCAAAACTACACACAATCTCACCCTATTTCCAAACAATAGAAGCGCTGTTTTATCTCAACTAAAATGAGAATTACATTTTCAACATAAAGTATTGTTATACAAGCAAATAAGCATCATAAAACTTGTCTCAAAAAAAAAAAAATGAGAATATAGGTTTTACTCAATTTTCTTTTTTATCACAAGGTTCTGTTTCTTACAATATTCTAGTGGTGTCATGCCAGTTACATTCTTGAATACTCTATAGAAAGTAGCCTTAGAACTAAAGCCACATTGTTCTGACAAAGCTTTCAAAGTATATTTTGAGAGGTTTTCCTGATTTAAACGTTTTTTAATCTCATTGACACGCTATACATTAATGAAATTAGAGAAGTTCACATTCATGTGGTTATTGAGCAATTGAGAAATCTCTGTCTCGGTACAGTCCAATTTTGCAGCAACGTCCCCAATACTTAATTTTGGATTCAGATAAGGCTTTTCATGTTCCAAATAGGAAAGCAAATTATCCAAGATACCATTCACTTTCATTTCGGGCAATGCCGCCTTTTTATCTTTACCTCTCTCCTGAACCTTACTTAATATCATCCGCTCATCCGTCATCCGCTTTTTAAGTTTCCATATCCGGTAACAGAAATATATTACTAGAATACTTATTATTAGAACCATCAATAATATGCCTGCCATAAAAGTATATGATTTCCGGACATAGATGTCCACAGTATGCATCTGTTTTTCACCGCCCGGGACACGCAACTTGAAGACATAATGTCCTCCTGGTAGGTCCTTATAAGAAACTTCATTAATACCTGTCTGTTTCAACCATTCCTTATCATAACCTTCCAACTTATACTCATAGAAATTGGCATAAGGCAACGCATAATCCATATTAGAAAATTTAAAACGAAGAGTATTTTCAGAAGAAGGCAATTCAATTCCTTCCGACATGTCCATATACGGAAAGTCATATTCTATATTAGAAATAGCATACGATGTTATTATAGGGGTACTTACAATACGACGTTCTGTATTAATATTCCCGGTTGTGGTATAGACTAACCCGCCTTCATTGGCCCACCAGATAATACTGTCATTGGAAACAAAGACACTATTATTAAATTCCAGACCGCTCAACCCATCCTGTCTCTGATATGTATAATGCTGTTCTTCTATCGGATTGTAACGTACAATCTCTTTTTGTGTAGCGATCCAGTAAATTCCATGACTATCTTCCAGGATACAAGGCACTTGATTATCCGGAAGCAGATTATCAGTAGTAAAATGTTCATGAACAACCAAATCCTTCCCTATCTTATACAAACCATTATCCGTACAAACCCACATATCTTTCCGCAAGTCCTCCATAATATACTTAATTTCAGCCTTTATCGGAACACTAAAACAGTCCGCACGCATCTTCCCCGTAGCAATATCCAATAAAAACAGACCGAATTTGCTACCTACCCATAGACGATTCATCGAATCAACACACAAACATAATATGGCATTTGTTGTCAGGACGGAGTTCATCGTATCATATTTCTTCAGCACATGTCCTTCAGGGGTACTCTGATAAAGTCCACTTTGAGAAGCAAACCATAAATTCCCCTTCGCATCGTCTACAATATTAAGAATGCAACCATACAGAAACAACTCTTCATGGGAGAAGTCCCTTAAAGACCATGTTTTTCATCAAAAACATGCACCCTCCACCGTAAGTACCTATCAATATTTTGTCCTGTATCCGATTTATAAACACTACTATGTCCGACCGCAAATTAGAAAAAGTTTTTCTCCAAACTATAACTTCTTATTTCCCCTGTTTTTTCACAAATAAAGAAAAAGCCCTGTCCTTGTACCAATCAGCTTGTCTCCATTAGGAAACATATAAAAACTACGAACCCGATAATCAGTTGAGTAAAAATCATTTTTTACTGTAATAAGAGAACTTGGCACCAATACGAGGTGTATAACTAATTCCCCCAAACTGGGTTCCAATCCAACGAATGCCATTATCATATAAAAATGCAGTGATTGTATTGGAACTGAGAGAATTCCGTGCCTTCTCCTTATGTGAAATAACTTCGATACTTCCATCTTCCAAAGACAACACTTTCAATCCCTGTCCATTTGTACCGACAAACAATTGGTTATCCTGTCCGTCTATTGTCATTATCAGATTATGTTCAAAACCGTTCACTTTGGCAAATTTCTTTCCGGACATATCAAAGCTGAATATTCCATTATTGAAACTACCCAAATAGATATGGTTACCCATACGCGTGAGACAAATGAAGAAATTGCTGTTTGATATCTCTTCCGGCATCCGGTAAATCTCCGGTTGCATCGTCCGGATATCTATTCTACCCAACCCGTCGGCGGTAGAAAACCAATATATATTCTTATCCTCACAAATAATAGACGTGATATGATTGCACGGTGAAAGCCCGGTTTCTAAAAAATATCTGACGAGGAGTATGATTATTTATAAAATAAAGGCCAGCTTCCGTTCCCACAAGAAATTGGCTGTCTGCAATCTTCCGGATTGATTTGACAATTGCAGATGGAATGTCCAGTTTTACCGTTACATTAGTCTTACGACTAAAGTATTTCAGTCCGAAACCGTACCAAGCAGCAATGTATCGCTATCCAATTCTTCTATCGACCAAATATCATCTTCTGACAGTAAGGGATAAGTTTTCACCTCACATCCGTCGAAACGGCATAACCCCACCTTTTGTTCCAATCCAGATAAACCCGGATGCATCTTTCTTTATTGCGTTTACTGTATTACTTGGCAGTCTCTCAAAAGTCGTTATATTATAATAATTCATAGGAGAAGAAGAATAAACTCCTTCAACTTTAAGTAGTATAAAAACCAGTACTATGATTAATTGCAGAATATATTTTTTCATAAGCAGATGCCGTTCTTCTCAAACTTCAAGGACAAAGATAGTAAAAATGAAAGATATTCGCAAAGACACTAACGTATACTCAACCGAAAAACATAAAAAACTATTATAATCAAAAAGCATTTCACCTACTATTCCACAAAAACGTCCTATCTTTATTCCCCAAATTAAAGAAAGGAGTTACATGGATTTACGTACGGCAAATGTTACAAGATATATTCTTCCTCCTGCGTGAGGGAGGCTCATTGCCTGCTTTAGCCGAAGCTGACGATGAATTTAAGTATGTGGTAAAATTCAGAGGGGCAGGACACGGGACGAAAGCGTTGATTGCCGAACTGATTGGCGGGGAAATTGCCCGTACGTTGGGGTTCAGAGTACCGGAGATTGTTTTTCTGAACCTGGACGAGGCTTTCGGACGGACGGAAGCGGACGAAGAAATACAGGATTTGCTTCAATGGAGTCGAGGACTGAATATGGGATTGCATTTCCTTTCCGGTTCGTTGACTTTTGATCCGATAGTACATCAAGTAGATGGAAAACGGCCTCGCAAGTAGTATGGCTGGATGCCTTATTGACCAATGTAGACCGTACTATCAAAAATACGAATATGCTGATGTGGCATAAGGAACTGTGGTTGATTGACCATGGGGCTTCCCTCTATTTTCACCATTCATGGACTAACTGGCAAAAACAGGCACTGGTTCCTTTTGTACAAATAAAAGACCATGTATTATTGCCGTTTGCCGATAAACTGGAAGAGGTAGATATCGAATTCAGACAGATATTGACTTCTGATAAAATCCGTGAGATAGTAAATGCTATTCCCGACGACTGGCTGAACTGGACAGAAGGCACAGAAACTCCACAGGACCTGAGAGATATTTATATTCAATTTTTAGAAGAAAGGATGAAACATTCCGAAACATTTGTAAATGAAGCGCAAAATGCAAGAAAGGCACTTATATGAATACGCAGTCATCCGTTTCGTTCCTAAAGTAGAACGGGAGGAGTTTATCAATATGGGGATTGTGTTGTTTTCCAAACAAGCAAATACCTCAAATCCTCTATACGATAGATGAGAATAAACTGAAACTGTTTTCTTCCGAACTGGATATGAATTGTCTGAAAGAAGGGTTACAGGTCTTTGACAAGATATGCATGGGAAATAAAGAGGGAGGAGCCATAGCCAATATGGATATTCCTGACAGATTTCGTTGGCTGACTGCAGTAAAAAGTTCCTGCATACAAGTATCTCGCCCACATCCGGGATTTTCTACTGATTTAGATAAGACTTTGGAAAGATTGTTCAAGGAATTAGTACTCTGATTCCTTGAACAATCTCTTTGTCAAACTAACGGGCAGTAATATAAAAGCTCTGTTCTACTGCTTCAGCAGTCTGCACTTTAGGTTCTCCGCTACGCCCATATTGCCAGGCTACCACTGTCACCTTTACCGGAAATTTTGCACGTGGGGGAATTTTAGTCAATGCCAGTTTATCTCCCTTTATCTCTGCCGGACCTTCTTTTTACATAATAGTAAACCGGAAGGCCGGAGTCAGCAGTTCCATTTAAACTTATTTCTTTCACTGAAGCTTTTACATCGGATAGTTTCGGGAAAATTATACTTTGGGGTATCCCTTCCTTATTCCGGTAAGGAATACGAATCTCTACCTGCTGAACGGCACTCCGGTATTTATGATCCTGTTTTACGGAAGCCATCAGGCAGATGCCTCCTGTACGTTTAGGATTATCCAATCCCATCCGATAGAAACGAACAGTAAAGTTGTATCATTCACCACTTCCACCGGACCGCAAATTCTCGACATTCGGATGGGATGCGTACTGTGTTCTTTTGAATATTCGTTCCTTAACGTATCTGTGTACACTGCTTTCAGGTGGAAAGTGACTCCGTCCGCTTCGGGTTGAAAAGAAGGAGACATACGTACATGGGATTTCGGATTGAAAGTTATCAGTTTTCCTTTTTGCTCAAAGCCGATATACTGCTCTGTCTTTCCACGCTCATTGGCGTAATATTTTTCTGTGGCATCTGCCATTTCCTTATCAAAATACCAAAACGCATGGTTCTTGTCTCCTTTATACTTATCATAGGAAGCGGCTTCGGCTGTAGGCTTTTCATTCTTTCGCCAACGGTCTGCCAGCCAGCCATTCTTTGCTTCTACCGGAATTAACTGAATCGGAGCATCCAATGACGAATGCTCCGGCAACCGATATTCCACTGTCTTTTTCAGAAAGAGAGAAAGATAATCAATCAATTCATCGGATATGTCGAAATGTCCGTGTCCTGCATCAGCAAGAAATGAAAGGGGAGCATTCGGATATTCACGACGATAATCGAAAGAGGTTATCAACCGGTCTTCCCACCATTCGTCCTCTCCCATTACCATTAATGAGGGATACCTTCAATCGTACGGGTTCCCCAATCCAAATTCGCACGCCCGTAACCCGTCAAATGAGTTCTGGGAGAATCACCGTGAATAGAGAGTACGGCCAATGTACGTTCAGGATTCCAGGCGGCAAAGTTCCACGGATAAGTAGCCATTGCCGAGTGTCCGATAGGGATGACCGGGGCAAACTCCAGTTCTGTATATCCGCTTATTTCAGACAAGTTCTTCATCATTGTTTCAAAGATTTGTTGGGTACCTTTTGTCACGTCCCAGCGTTGGTCTATTCCGGGAGTGATCCATATCTCTGCAATTCCCAGTTTGCCCATATTCTTCCGAAATTCAGGATGCTCGAAAATTGTTTCTTCGGTCATATTGTGTTGCCCGATGATGACGGCACGGACTTGTTTACAGTTTTCCGGTATCCATAGATAGGCAGAAGGGTGGGCGTTTGTCTCTTCTGAAATCAGCTCTTTTATTTCCACTGACCATTGCCAGGGGGCTGCTGCCACCTTCCCGTAATCTATATAAATACAGATTACTTTTTACTGAATAACTTTGCATACAGAAAAAAGGTAGTAATAATATTAGAATATGCTTTTAATTTAAGATAGCTTGATTATGGAAAAGGTAAAATTGAACAATGGCATTGAAATGCCTATTTTGGGTTATGGTGTTTATCAGGTTACTCCTGAAGAGTGTGAACGTTGCGTGTCGGATGCAATTAGTGTAGGATATCGCTCTATTGATACGGCACAAGCCTATCATAATGAGGAAGGTGTAGGAAATGCAATCAGTAAATGCGGTGTGCCGCGTGACGAACTGTTCATCACTACAAAAGTATGGATTTCAAATGCCGGTTATGATAAGGCTAAAGCTTCTATTGATGAGTCGCTGCGCAAGTTAAAGAGCGATTATATTGACTTATTGCTCATTCATCAACCATTCGGTGATTATTACGGAACGTACCGGGCTATGGAAGAAGCATACAAGGCCGGAAAAGTTCGTGCTATCGGCGTCAGCAACTTCTATCCCGACCGTTTTGTAGACTTGGCGGAATTCTGTGAAATCACTCCTGCCGTCAACCAAGTGGAGACGCACGTTTTCAATCAACAGATAAAGTTACAGGAAGTAATGAAGGAATATGGCACTAAGATTATGTCATGGGGGCCGTTTGCCGAAGGAAGGAACGACTTCTTTACCAATACAACCCTTCAGGAAATCGGGAAAAAATATGGTAAGTCTGTGGCACAGGTTGCACTGCGTTATCTGATTCAACGCGATATTATAGTAATTCCCAAATCTACCCACAAAGAACGTATGATTGAGAATTTCAATGTATTCGACTTTGCGTTAACACCGGACGATATGGCTGCTATTGCCGAGCTTGATACAGCCAAGACTCTCTTCTTCTCCCACTATGACCCGGAAATGGTGAAGTGGCTGATTAATTATAGTAAATAACAGTTCACTATAATTTTCTTTTTAAGGCACAGATTACGCAGATTACACTGTTGCTTTATGTTATCATAATTCATAAAACCGTGGAATCCATGTAATCCGTGCCTTAAAGGGATAATTATTAACTTGCTTATTTAAGCGGAGTAAAATGCAACGCAGCTCCGCCACTCGCCTTCAACTTCAAGACAAGTTTGTCGCCTGCCTTTATTTTCTTATGAGTACTGCGTACTTTCGTCCGTGTATTCAGCTTGTCGTCATCTTCATACAGATGAAGCATATACTTCTTTCCCGGTTCCAAGAAATCCGTAGTCAATGTGACAGTGCGGGCTTCCGTGTTTGTCATTGCTCCAACAAACCAGTCACTTCCCGAACGACGTGCCTGAACGATATACTCACCAATTTCTCCGTCAAGCGCACGGCTATCGTCCCATACACTTGGAATGACTTTCCAAAATTCGAGTTCTTCTTCTCCTTTATAAAATTCCGGTCGGTCATACCAGAACATAAATTGCAAAGGGCTGTAATACACTGCTGCCATTGCTAACTGATGCGCTTTCGTATTCTTCACTCTGCCATTAAAATAACACAGTGTATAATCCGCAGCGCCTGCTAGGAAACGTGTATACGGAAGAATCGTGTTATGTAAAGCATCCGGCATCTCTTCATTGCCACCGATGCCTTCCTGTGTCATCAAGTTAGGATAAGTACGGCTGAAACCTGTCGGACGATATTCATCATGAATATCCACCATCAGACCGTATTCTCCACATTTACGGACTGCATCATGTAGCCAGGTACTCCAACGCTGATTACCAATCTGTACAAAACCGAACTTGATACCTTTCAATCCCCACTTCTTATATAAAGGTAATAAAGTATCCAATTGCTGCACCAATGCACGCTGATTGACGTATACCATAAGTCCGATTCCCTTCGATTCGGCATACTGGCACAAAGCAGGTATATCAAGGTCTTTATCCGGAGAAACAGTAGTAGCGTCCGAACTCATCTTCATTTCCGGTCCATACCAACCTGCATCCATATGCACATACTGAATACCGCGCTCTGCCGCAAAGTCAATAGCCGCTTTCACCCTTTCTTGCTTCAAGTCGCCCGAACGGAATACTTTTCCCGGTTTAATCCAAGAAGTATCAGCCAGTTTGCAAGCCGGATTCAGATTCAAGACAATATCATTGTTGTTAATCAAATCGACCGGACGTTCGCCAACCATGATTACACGCCACGGAGTACTATAAGGAGAAATTATATCGACACTGCTATACAGGCTTGTCTCCAAAGTGGAAGGTTTGTCTGCCGACAAACGGAATTTGCCACGGGCATAATCCACCATTTCCGCTTCCAACAGGGCAACTGATAACCCGTCGGGCAGTTTCAACGTCAAAGGACGTTCACTTTCTTCTTTTCCCCAACCTTCCAGCGGACGAAGTGCATAAGGCCCTTGTGCCCAACGCTCATAATAAGCCATTGTTCCTTGAGGCATTGTGAAACTGGTTTGCTCGCCTATGATATGCAGGAAAAGCCCATTTGTTGTTTCCGGGAAATGATAGCGGAAAGCGACTCCTTCATTATAGGCACGCACTATGATATTCATAAAGTAATTCTTACGTTTATCATAGCCACCTTCCTGTGCTCCGTCTCCTTCGCCTTTCTTGAATTTCAGGGTCATTTCATTATAACAGTCCCGAACTTCGGCACGTTCTCCATATACAGGTTTCCATGTTTCATCCGCTTTCCGTCGCTCTGTTCCCGTCAACTTCAGATTCTCACACCAGAAATGACAAGTGTCATTCGGAACACCCAGTGCCGACTCGAACAACTGATTTTCAATCAGGACACCCAATTTACTTTCTTCAATTACCGGACGGTTCTTGTAAGTCAAGGTATAATACATTTGTGCATTATCCTCTCCCACCGCACGCTGATAGAAGGTAAAACGATATGCTCCGTCGGGAGATGTCAGTTCCTGGCGGGTTTCTGTCATTACATCCTGCGCTTTCAACAATGCCGGTACCACCAGCAATAAAAAAGCAAAATTCTTTTCTTCATTCTATTTACGTTCATGTTTACTTTTTCCATTCTTTCATTACGCATAATCGAAGGAGACGGAGTATAATGAGAAGTAGTCAGATATTTCTTGTGATTGCTGGTAGCCATCATCTGTAGAAGTGAAAGCAACAGGATAATTTGATCCGCTCCTTTGGCAGAAGGAATTTGTTCCAATAGCTTAATGATTTTCCCCGAACGGGTAATTGTGAATTTAATTCCTCTGCAAGCATCCTCCAATAAATTCCTGATAGGAATAAACTGGGAGTATTGAGAAATAGAATAATGCATAAAATCTTTCTTCAAACTGAATATTGACTCCTCTTACTTTCAGTTCGGATTTTTCTTCATTATCAGATTCTTCCCCGCCGTCCGGTGGACTTTGCATACTATGAGGCAGTTCGGAACCGAAAAGAATCAAATCACCTTTTGAATAGGAGATAATGCTGTCACCCACCAGACAATCCCCTCCCCTCCTCCACATAAATAATTTCATACTCACTATGAAAATGCCACGGATACGTGAAACGTGGATATTCATAAAAGCGGGCACGGACGGGATTAGAAGTCGTAATAGTCAACTTCTCATTCATTATCTTCTTCATAAATCTCCTTTCTAAACTGCTTTTGCAAAGATAGGTAAATATCTTGCAAAAATACGCATCATAGCATGTATAAAAACCCGCTATTTTTGCATCCATTCATAAAAACATTTGATAGAAAACATGAACGAATTATTTAGTATTGCCGGTAAGGTGGCTGTAATTACCGGAGCAGGTGGTGTATTGGGAGGAAATATCGCCCAGCACTTTGTACAGCAGGGAGCAAAAGTTGTAGCTATCGATATCCGTCAAGAGCAACTGGACAACCGCGTAGCGGAACTTAAGCAATACGGTCAGGATGTTATCGGCATTATCGGAAATGTACTGGACATCGCCAGTCTGGAAAAAGTAGCCGAAGAAGTCGTAGCCAAATGGGGACAGATCGATATTCTATTGAACATTGCCGGTGGCAATATGCCGGGAGCTACTCTCGAACCGGATCAGCACTTCTATGATATGGACATCTCTTGCTGGGAAAAAGTGACTAACCTGAATATGAATGGGACAGTCTATCCGTCTATGATATTCGGTAAGGTAATGGCAAAACAGAAGAAAGGATGCATCATCAATGTATCTTCTATGGCTGCTTATAGTGCCATCACCCGTGTACCGGGGTACTCGGCCGCTAAAACGGCAGTAGCCAACTTCACCCAATGGCTGGCAAGCGAAATGGCACTGAAATACGGTGATGGTATCCGTGTAAATGCTATCGCTCCGGGATTCTTTATCGGTGACCAAAACCGTCGTGTACTTATCAACCCGGATGGTTCATTGACCGACAGAAGTAAAAAGGTGTTAGCCAAAACTCCGATGAATCGTTTTGGCGATATCAAAGAATTGAACGGTGCTGTACAATTCCTGTGTAGTGAAGCCGCTAGTTTCGTAACGGGAGCTATGTTGCCTATCGATGGTGGTTTCAGTGCATTCAGCGGCGTTTAATATTTAATCTTTTAATTTATTCAAACGCTATGATGGAAAAAACATGGAGATGGTTCGGCAAGAAAGATAAAATCACCTTGCCGATGCTCCGTCAGATAGGTGTTGAAGGAATCGTCACTGCATTACACGAGGTACCGAACGGAGAGATTTGGACAGTAGAAGCCATCAACGATTTAAAATCGTATATTGAATCGTATGGGTTGCGCTGGTCGGTCGTGGAAAGCCTTCCGGTTTGTGAGGCAATCAAGTATGCGGGTACGGAACGTGAACAGTTGATTGAAAATTATAAAGTAAGTCTTGCCAACCTGGGTAAATGCGGAGTGAAAACAGTCTGTTACAACTTCATGCCGGTAATCGACTGGATACGTACGGATTTACAGTACCCTTGGCCGGACGGTACCAGTTCGCTTTATTACGACCGTATTCGTTTCGCTTACTTCGACATCAAAATACTAGAACGTGAAGGAGCTGAAAAAGACTATACAGAAGAAGAACTGCATAAAGTTGCCGAACTGGACAAAGTGATTACAGAGACCGAAAAGGATGATTTGATTGATACTATTATCGTCAAGACACAAGGATTTGTAAACGGTAATATCAAAGAAGGAGATAAAAACCCGGTTGCTATATTCAAACGTCTGTTAGGTTTATATAAAGACATAGACCGGGACGCTTTACGGGAGAATATGCGTTACTTTTTCTGCCATCATGCCGGTTTGCGAAGAATACGGAGTGAATATGTGCGTACACCCGGATGATCCTCCATTCCAGGTTCTCGGCCTACCCCGTATTGTCACCAATGAAGAAGATATAGCCTGGTTCCTGAATGCCGTAGACAATCCGCATAATGGGCTGACTTTCTGTGCAGGTTCTCTTAGCGCAGGCGCACATAATGATACTCGTGAATTGGCTAAGAAGTTTGCAGGAAGAACCCATTTCGTTCATCTACGCAGTACAGAGGCCATGCCGGGTGGAAACTTCATCGAAAGTTCTCATCTATCAGGAAGAGGACATCTGATTGATCTCATCCGCATTTTCGAAAATGAGAATCCGAGACTTCCCATGCGCGTAGATCATGGACGAATGATGCTCGGAGATGAAGATAAAGGTTACAATGCCGGTTATTCCTTCCACGGACGTATGCTGGCTTTAGCACAGGTAGAAGGAATGATGGCTGTAGTGGATGATGAGAAACAACATAAGATAGAGTTTTAATCTTATTTTTCATCAATATACTTTGAAATACAGGAAAGGAGCTTTACTTTTGTGAAGAAATAAAAAAGAAGAATATTATGAAAGCAAAAATGACGAAGCTCTGTCTACTATTTATTCTATTATGCTCCCTTCCCGTATTTTATTCATGCAGCGACGAAGCTGACGCTTTTTACCTATATGAATACTGGGAAGTGATGTTCGACCCGGAACCTCCTATCAGTGAAACCAGTTTGTCAATCACAGGAGGTACAAAGTTGGGAATTAAGGGTGGCGTAGCTCCCTATACTGCAGAAATAGCCGATGGGCAAATTGCTACAGCTTATGTAGATGAAAACAATGATATTCGGATCAGCTCTATAAAACTGGGCAGCACGTCATTGATGGTAAAAGACGCTGATGGAAGAATCATAAAAATAGGGCTAAAGGTCGTTAACGGCAAACAATCTTTCTCTGTGAATTCTGTGGAAGCAAGAATCACAGGAATAGATGAAAGTCTGTTGGATGAACAACAAAAAGAAAAACTGGAAGCGGTCATAAAAAAGATAAAGGATGAAGCGGGTATACAAGCTACAGGAGGAATAGCTTTCTCTTATGACCAAAAAAGTAGTGGTAAAGTGACAATTGTTACTAGTAAAGATAATACTCCGAAAATAGAAGGAAGCTTCTCCCGCTCCACATCAGAGTCAGGCACTACATTCCAAATTACAATCAATGGCAAAGAGTATGACTGCAAATTTAAACTTCCCGAACGTCCCGATACTTCAAAGAGTATCACCACACGAGACCTTGGCCCGATTCCTTATTGGTTAGTGGAAGATGTGACTGAAGATTATAAATCAGATGTGACCGACCTATTCGGAATAAATGCCACCTCCCTGAAAATAGAACGCATTTATATAGGTTCATTCACTCCTTTACGATAGGTTTATTCCTCTTTCTATAAAATAGATGCGGCAAAAAGCACGAAAAACTGTTTTTTTGTCGCATCTATCATCTTTTAGTTATTAGCTACTTTATCCGTATCTTCTCTACAAAATCTTTTTTATCTATATTCAATTCTTCCAAAGAAGTGATCCGCCTACCGTTCAACACAATGTTTTCGAACAAAATATTCTCAATCTTCCTATTCTTATCATAACCTTCTATTAAAGAAGAATTGATATATTTCCCGGTACATGAAATATTACGGAATGTTATGTTCCTGACACCTCTGCCGGGTCCCGTGTTATATTTTCGGTTATACATCACCCGAAGATGAAATAGCTGCCCTTCCTGAATATGTTCCACACGAATATCCTCAAAAGTTATATTCTGCGCAAAATTATGGTCGCCCACATTGATAGCCATACAACCTTGATAATCACGGTCATCTTCATCATGTTCCAAAATATCTATGTTCTTAAATAGCATATCTTCCAAAACTTCATCTCCCGTTTCGGTGTTCCCGTGAGTACCTATATTGATAGGATGCGCAATATCCGCCCATAGAGTAGAGTTCAGAACACGAACATTCCGGCAATCTCCATAAAAATTCCAACGATGCGTATAAAGAGCTATACAATCATCCGAATTACGGAGAAATACATCATCAATCGTCACATCCGAGCAAGACATAAAATCCAGTCCGTCACTCCACCCCTGATAACTAAATGATTTCAAGTTCTTGATGGTGATCCCGGTAGACTGTCCACCAGAAACAGTGTAATGCCGCGAATTAACAACCGTTACTCCATCAATCAGTACATTCCGGGAGTAAGCAATTGATATTCCCTGTTGCGGTTCGAGCAGCATACCATGCCCCAGGATTTTAACATTTTCGACACTATCACAAGTGAGACAACCCTTCAAAAACTGCACCACCTTCTAAATAAACCGTCGTATTACTGGGAATACGGAAGCATTTTCCAGCCGTATCAGTCGGTTCATGTATTCCAGCTTCAAAATACATCACGTTCGGATCATTCTTATCCGGCACATTTTTGATGATAGGATTGGCAAATACATGCAAATTATTCAGGCGATCTCCATTAAACTCGACCGACAACTTTTGTGGTTTATCTATCGTAAACAATAGAAAGTTACCATCAATCTCCGGTTGGATACCTTTAGATAAAGGACGCACCACTGCCGAACGGATTTCCCCATTGTTCTTTTGTACCAATACTTCCACTTTCCCTGAAAAGTCGAACTGAACCATTGTGGCATCGGACTTCGTATCCATATCCACCTTTACGTTATACTCATAAAGGTCTACCCAATCTTTTTCTCCCACTTGCCGTACTTTTACCGTCTAGTCATCATTGTGACGGGCATAATAGATGCCTTGAGGTACCGGATAGATGACTATTTCTGCTTGTATGACCCCTGTGGTCATTACAAGTAAAAATGTGAGCGCTATTCTTATTAGTTTATTCATTTCAAGTTTTTACTAATACCGTTAATGTCCAAGAATTCACCACAGATTGATACAAATAATCCATCCACACTGGCATATCCAAATCTGTGGCGAAGTCTAACACATTTTATTCATTTTATCTTGCATACATCAGCGTACCGAGCCCAAGTACGTCATAGCCACCGGAGTTAGCGTCATAATACCCACCTCCTCCTTCTATTCCTACATATTCCGTAGCTATCTTAGTATATTTGAGATTATCATTCGAGATATTTTTTATCCCTTTGTAATGATAATAAGGCAATGCCCATATTGCACGTTTAATCCATTTGCCGCCACCAAGTGCTGTTTGCTCTTCCGGAATCGGATATCCCCATTGACTCTGTTTTTGCCATATATAAGTAGTATATGGTACAGTCTCATTAGTGTAATTACAACAAGCGGCATATTCGCAGGCCCGTAGGAAGAGATTATCATCATAAGCAAAGAAATCGTCTCCCTGGCTCCATGCCAACTGACAAATAACTCCCATCAATCCGACACACATCAACGTGTGCCCTTGGTCACGTCCACTTTCCTGCCATTGAGCAAAGTTATAGTCCGGTGCATAATCGTGATAGATAGCACGACGTAAACGTCCGTTTGTATCACCTGTCTGCAAATGGGCAATACCTTCATTATAAATATCACGACGATCGGTTACAATGCCGATAGCCATTTTAGCCGCTATATTACAAAGACACCAGTTAGCCCAATAATGTAACGCATTCGTATCGTGATGACGTTTCAGGAAATCATCATTAGCAGGATAGAACACTTTAAGCAACCAATTCTGGAACGCTGCGAAGTCCGCACGATCCCATCCTCCATAATCCCTCAATAATTCACCGGCAATAGCAAATTCATAACCATAAAGTCCTGCAGCAAGCGATAAATTCGTATTACCTGTTACACCTACACAAGTCTGTACCCACTTATTCAGATTCTCCACCGCTTTTGCCGCATATTCATCATCTTGTTCAATTTTCCAACGAAGCGCCTGCTGATATACAATAGTGGCTCCTCTGGCTGCATTCATATAATTTTCATCACCGGAAACTCCACGTTTAATCCATTCTGTAGGATAAGTATCTGCCGTCTTCTGCGAAAACTGACTTTCTACTAATAATTGATAAGCACTTACCCAAGGCTCTTCTCCGGCAGCTTTTTTATCCCGGATACGCTGGAAGTCTTCCTCTGTATGTAACCCTTCATGCAGCATGGGTTCCGTTGACGGTTTAAGTTCAACCTGTTCCAAATTTACATTATTATCAGGAAGAGGAATTTTATTCAAATCAGTTTCCACATTGACACCCGGAAGGTCAATGCCGTCACCACATCCTGCCAAAAAACAGGATAGCGAATACCACGGCTATATAATATATCTTTTTCATCATTTTTTTGGTTTAATGGTACACCGTCTACCATTGATTACGGTGCACCCAATTATAGTTTATTGCTCTACTAACTCTAATTTGAAATTATCTATCTTAGCCCGTCCTTGTTTTACTGTAATCGTACATACAAAACCAATGACAACATCGGTAGGCTCTTCAACAAAATATCAACTACTACATCACCCGTACCCGAAATAGAAGCGTTTGCCAGACTCTTACTTGGTATATCACTCGTATTTGCCATCTCGTTACCTTTACAAACCGCAACATAACCGGTAAAACCTCTGCCGTCATATTCATAAACGTGTGCCGTCAACTTATATTTTCCTTTTTGAAGATGAGAAGTCTGATATACCTTACCATCATTTTTAGGATTGTCAAATCCCCAATCTGTTTGTAAAGCCAAACCTGCATCACTTCCATCACCATATTTCGTTTTAAATGCCAAATCAACAGCAGCACCTCCTTCACCAGCAGTCAAGTTAGAGTTCTGAACTATCCAATAAGCAGCTTTTGCCCACTCTCCTTTTTTATGGAATCCTTTATCCCCACCTTCTTTTACATATTCAAAAGGCTGTTTATAGTTCATGAGTACATATTGAGAAATATCTCCATCCACCGGCAGAGGTTGTAATATATCACTCTCTACGGGTTGTGCAATACCTTCAAACACCATTGTTACTTTTCCACCATTGAAACCTTGCGGAACCGTTACAGTAATAGAAGTCGTAGTAATCTCTTTAACCGTAACGGGTACGGATATTCCCTCAAAAGTAACTGTAACAGAATTCTTATCCGTTCCAAAACCTTTTCCTGTAAATGTTATTTCCTGCCCGGCTTTTACTAATGTACCATAAGGATAAATATACGGTGTTTCAACAGAAGTGATTTCCGGAGTTTCCCAAACCTCAAATGTGCCCGATTCGCCCATCTCTATTTCCTTACCCTGAATGATCAGTTTAATCTTCACCGGAGCTTCTGATGAAACTCCTTTGGGAACATTCACTACGATATTACCTTTATCATTCAGTGTCACTTTATCACAAACTGTTTCTCCGAAAAAGACCTGAATATTTTCAGCTTTCGTACCAAAGTTCTGACCAATGATCATTACTTCCGCATTAATATATCCGGCTTTCGTTGAAATGCCTGTTACTGTCGGCATCGGTAATACCGTATATTTCAACTGTGTCCCGATAGTTTCAAACGGAGTAATGACAGTAATTGTATAATCTCCGGCTTCCAACGAAGCAGGTACAGTGAGTGGAATACTCTTATCCGTCAAATTATCTGTATCTATTGCAGCTTCTACAGGTTCTCCGCCAGCTTTAAAGAAAGTTACTTTCAAAGGCTCCAACCCTTCAACAGACTTATCCAGCAATTCTTGCACAAGATTGGTTCCTGTTATTGCAAATTTACTGCCAGCAAAACCTGATGTAACCGGTTCGTCTTCCTTAGGAATATCAAGCGTTGCATGCTTCAACACCGTGAAAGGATAAGAAGTCAAATCAATCGTTTGTTCTGCCATAATAAGTGTCATAACTCCACTGACAGCTGTCTCGGGAACTTTGGCCGTAAATTCGGTATCAGTAGGTGTACCCACAATCTCTGCCTTGTCTGTGGAAGTCCCGAAAGTCAAAGTATACAGTGTTTTAGAAGAAACAAATTCTTGTCCTTCAAAAACGATACTGGCACCCGGAAAACCATAAGAAGGTTTCACTACGCTGACACCCGGCTTACCAAGTACACGATAAACTAGATCAGTCTCCACACGTTGCCCGAAAACCTCAACGGTTATCTTTCCGTTTGTTGCCGATTCCGGCACTTTCGCAAGGATAGCATCATCGGCGCAAGAGACTACTACTGCCTCCTGGGAACCGATAAATACTTTCACATCTTCTGTTATGATACCAAAATCACTGCCACTAACGGTAAACTCATTCCCAACATATCCTTCTACGGGATCTATCTTTGTTACAGTCGCCACAGGATCAGTGTAACTCATTGGAACAATTTCTTCATTATCCTCGTCACAAGCAGCTAATGCGAAAAGCGAGAGAAAAACGGGAAACAGATAGTTATATATTTTCTTCATAATCTTAATTATATTATCACGATGAATTACTCTTTTTTCTTTTTCCACATCATTCAAGAATCAATTTCAATTCTGTCACCTTAAAGTATGAATTACCTTTAGCCAGAGAAGTCAGGAATCCAATGACAACATCCGTTGTCTCCGTCACTTCAAATGAAGGTGTAACCAACGTACCCGAATCATCATTTGTTCCTGCTTTGTCATAGATCGCACAAACTCCATTTAATTGCTCAATATCAGCTACATTCGGTATATCACTCTCACTATTTCCTTTGGCCATCAATGCAGAAATAAAATTCCCCGCATCAGTTACTACCAACGTATAGGCATAAGTAACTTCCAGTCTGTATTTACCAGGACGAAGTGTAGCAACTTGCCATATTTTTCCATTCGTATAAGCTTCTTTATCCCATCCATTCTGGAACGCTAATGTGAAGCCCTCTGCTGCTTTATACTGCATTCCGGTAACAGTAGTATTGTTTTTGGCATTGAAAGATGCTTTATTTTGATTCCATACTGCCGGAGTCCACCATTCACCATTCTTCCAACTTTCATCATTTGCCTTGGCAAACGGCTGCTTGTAGTTTTGAAGGTAAAGCACTGTTACATCACCCTTTGAGTTAGGATTAAACATTGCACTACCTGTCATTGTATATCCATGAATAGTTACAGTCACATTACCTGTCTTATAATCAGCAGGAGTTGTCGCAACAATAGTAGACTCATCCACCAGCTCAAATTCGGCCGGCGTTCCATTAAAACTAACAGAAATATCGGATGGATCCGTACCAAAGTTTTCACCTGTTATAGTAACCTTGTCTCCCGTATCGGCTACCCCTTCACCGTCTTCACTATCAGAAGTCACTGTTATGACACGTGGTGTAGGCAATACTGTATAATGACCGATATTCTCGACCTTTTTATTATAAATTTGTAAAGACAGATTGCCTGTTACTGCCGTTTCCGGCACCTCCACTACCAAACGGTTGTTCTTGCAGTCGAGCACTTTATTGGATTGGGCTTCACCGAAGAAAACTTTCACTGCTTCAGCACGATCACCGAAATTGGTACCCGTAATAACAACCTGTGTAGTAACATATCCATCTGTTGGATATATACTCTCCACTACCGGCACAGGATAATCATAAACTCTATACTTGGGGTCTTGCTCACAACCGGAGAAAAGTGCGGAAACACAAGCAAGTATTGCCAAGTGAAATGTATATTTGAATAAAAACTTCATATAATCTATGGTATTATACGTTAAACAATTGAATGATTAATATCCCGGATTTTGTACCAGATTTGAATTTAGGTTGATTTGATTTCTTGGAATTGCCCACAAATAATCTCCCTTAGTAAATGCGCAGTCGGATGATTTGAGGAGCACTACACAAGGTAATTTGCCTTTACCTGTTTCCACTTCTTCCGTCCCCTTCGTAAAAATAGCCGGATTGAAAGCACTGGTAGCATTCCCGTTTTCGTCTACAAATGCTGTAGGATAGCTGGCATTACCTACTACCGCACCGCAACGAGACTCATTCAGATTCTCTTCCGCAATACCCCAACGTTTCAGGTCGTCGCAACGAAAACCTTCCATATAGAGTTCCAATGCACGTTCACGACGGATCTCATCCAGCATCACCTGATTGACTGTCTTATTCGCATTTGCCGGTACCCTTCCTGAATTCGCTTTGCCAATGCATTTGTCAAGTTGGCAATTCCCGCACGGGCACGGATCTTATTGATCGACTTATTCAACTGGTCATCTGATATTTCACCATAGCGTTCCATCACAGCTTCAGCATAATTCAAGTATACTTCTGCTAACCGAAGTACCGGATAATTGGCCGATTCATCTTTACTTTGGCGTTGAATATCGGTAATAGCAAACTTGGAAACACCATACCCACAGTTCTCAACTGTCAGGCTCGTAGCATATGAACCTACATAAGAAGTCAAACGGAAATCCCGATTCTGAAATTCATCTCCCGGTTCTTATATCCCTGGAACTTATCAGACATGCTGACCGGAAGCCCGTCAGTGCATAAAAACATATCAATCAATTTCCGGCTGGGACGCATATCCGTATAAATCACCCGATTCAAATCTACCTGTCCTTTACGCGTTTCCTGACTATATACAGAAGCGATGATAAATTCCTTGTTCGTCGCTCTTCCGGCACCGGCAGGATTACTAGCTTCTTCTTCAATATTAAACAGGTAACGATTGCTCATATTTCTCATAGCTGCAACATTGTTATAATTCCAAAGGGAATAAGCAGCATCTCCCATCACTGTTTCGGATAATTGAACGGATTCTTCCAGAAAAGCATTTACCTGATCGGAAGCCGGACCGGCAGAACCTTCAAAATCAGTAGAAGTACCATTGTACTTACGCCAGGTAGCTTCATAAAGTAACACACGAGCCTTAAAAGCCTGTGCAGCCTGTTTGCTGATTTTACCTTTGTCGGCAGAGGTTATATTCTGTTCCAACGGCAACCCAGCGATAGCTTCATCCAAATCGGAGAGAATCAAGTCGACAACTTCATAACGACTGTTACGTTTTCCATATAACTCCGGTGAAGTCACGTCGAGAACTTCGTAACGACAGGCACTCCGCCAAAAAACTTCAATAAGTAAAAGTAGTTGTAGGCACGAAAAAAATGACCTTCGGCTAATTCTTTTTTAATATCTGCCAAATTACCTGTATAGGAAGAAACAGCTCTTTCAAACATGTGATTAGTGGCACGAATATTGCCATAGCAATTACCCCAACGACTATCGTCATTAGGAACTCCCATCACACCGGTTCCCACACCATACGAATATCTGAAACAAGTAGAAAGATCGGATGCCGCATCCATGTGATCGAATATACTTCCATAAGAAGACTGCCATCCCAATAATTGCCCGTAAAGCCCGTTAGCATATTCACGGAAATGTTCCGGTGTCTTGAAATAAATCACATCTGTCTTGGCATCCAGTGGTTCCAAGTCAAGGAACGTATTCACGCATGAAGAAAATCCCAATGCGCAGGTGCAAATTAATATATAGTTCGTTATCTTTTTCATATCTTCTGTTCTGTATTTAATTTTCCATAGCTACTATAAAGTGATGTTCAGACCGAACGACCAAGTACGTGCAAACGGGTATCCACTGTTGTTGGAGGCTGCTCCCATTTCCGGGTCGAAACCGTCTCGAATACTGGTAGCTTCCCATAAATCATTACCAGAGAAGTAAACACGCACTTTTTCCAGTTTCACCTTGCGCGTCCAAATCTGCGGCAATGTGTAGCCGACTATTAATGTTTTCAAACGGATATAGCGGTTATTCTGCATCATAAAGTCGTTATTCTGATAATTCCAGCGTGCAAGATTCGCATTAGTAGTCAGACGAGGGAATTCCGCATTCGGATTGCTCTCTGTCCATGTTTTGCCCAAATATGTCGGATTCTGATTGGCAGTACGTGTTTGAAAAGGATAAGCCATCCAGTCATTACGGATAACATACTGCTTACCGACACCTTGGAACATCGCGTTCACATCAAAACCTTTCCATGATCCTCCCAATGTGAAACCGAAAACAAAATGTGGATTGGAGTCACCGAGATATTGCAAATCGCTATTCTCATTCCCTGCACCGGAAATCTTATAATCACCATTCAAATCCAAACGTTTGGTATCACCCGGACGCAACCGGCTTGCACTTCCTGCTCCTACACCAGTCAGATCTTCTTTACCCTCTCCATAGAGTGCATAATAGCGGTCTACTTCTGCCTGATCTTTAAAGTAACCATCTGTACGATAAAGGAAGTACGAATTCAAAGGATACCCATTCACGGCTGCATTCCAACCAGCCCCATAAGAATCTGCTCCTTCCATCTCTTTCAACAGACTCTTTGTATCACCAATATTAAAGTTGGCATAGTAAGAAAAGTCTTTAATCTGATCGCGCCATCCAATAGTGAACTCCCAACCTTTTACATTCAAATGACCACTATTCGTTTTAGGAGCTTTACCTCCTAAAACACCCGGATATGTGACATTTACCAACATACCGGTATTATCTTTTATAAAATAATCGAATGTAGCTTTCAAACGATTATCGAAAAAGTTAAGATCGATACCAAAGTTTTTCTGTGAAACTTTCTCCCAAGTACGGTCATAAGAAATTAAACCGCCAAAACCTGAAGATACTTGATTAGCAGGTATAGTTCCAAAACCGGCTGTTCCAAGAGAGACAGTAGACACATAATCGTAATCACCCAGCCCGACATCATTACCCGAACTACCGTAACTTAAACGCAACTTACCAAAAGAAAGAACAGGTTTTAAAAATTCTACAAATTGTTCTTCCGAGAACGCCCAGCCCAAAGAAACGGAACCGAAGCTCTTAAAACGATAACCGGGAGCAAACTTGGAATTTCCGTCACGACGCCCCATCAATTCAACCATATATTTTTCCGCATAGTTATAATTCAAACGGGCAATATATGAATAGGTACCATTATGAGTCTTTCCTCCACCGTTACCCTGTGTACCCGTAGCCAAATTCAAATCGTAAATTCCGGCATCCTCAAACTTCTCACGGGCGGTAACGAACTTTCTTAGTCACCCATTTCTCGGCATTGATGCCGAACATAGCATCTATATTATGTACTTCGGCAAATGTACGCTTATATTTCAATAACCCTGAATAGTACTGATACCGGGCATTATTTGCCTGTACCAAATATCCCGGCTGATGAGAATCTTTAAAGTTCATCACATCTTGCGGAGTACTAAGGGGTTGTGTTGTTTCATATACTAACTTCGCCGTCTGCTCGCCGAACCAATTGTAACACTGTACCGGAAGCGAATAGCGTTCTCTACGGTATTCCTCATTTTGAAAGGAAGCAGTACCCTCGAAAGTGATTCCTTTCCAAATATCCACCAATGCTTTGAAATCGACACGGGTAGTCAGTTTTTCCCTCTCGTCACGTCCTCCATCTGTTGTAGCTGCCGCCGCATTGCGGTCGCCCACATTACCAAAGTTGGCATACCATTGTCCATAGGGATTCTTAGCCGGAAAAAACGGAGCATCGTTTCCGTAAAGTGTACGGTCGATACCATGTGTGGGTGTTTCAGTATTTGTTTTAATCATACTTGCCGAAGTCTCCAATTTGAACCAATCAGTCAATTTGATTCCATAATTCAAACGCAAGTTCAACTGTTTCTGCCCGTCATAAGCTGTAGCCAGGTTAGCCTGGTTGTCAGCATAAGCTAATGAGATGCGGTAATCGGATTTATCCGTAGAACCTGCTACACTCAAGTTATGCTGGTAAGAATAACGGCGGGCAAACAATTCATCCAAGCGATTGGCATTGCCCACAAACATTGTACCCCAATCGGCTACAGTCGACTCGTAAATTCCTTCAATGCCTTGAGCCATCTTTTCAGGTTTTCTTCTCCCCAGCCCCACCAGTCATGTTCCGGCATTTCTTTATTGGCTTCCAGCCACATGGAAGGCATATTCCTGCATACTGGGAGAGAAAGCCATAATACCATTGGTAGTGAAACGCATATTGAAGCCATAATCTACCGTTGTCTTGCCTTTACCTTTTTGGTAGTTACCAATATAACACCATTAGCTGCTTTTGCACCGTAAATGGAAGCTGAACCGTCTTTCAATACACTAATATTCTCAATATCATCCGAATTTAGATTTTGGAATGACTCTGAATTCAATACAGGTACCCCATCTACAATAATCAACGGACTACCTCCATTGACAGATGTCAGACCACGAATCTGAAAATTTAATCCTTCATTACCCGGACGTGAAGAAGAACGAGTGACCACCAACCCGGAGTAGCTCCTTGCAAAGCAGCACCGACATTGGTAATGGCACGACTTTCCAATACCTGGCTACCAATTTGTTCTACCGCCCCTGTCAACGTCGCTTTTTTCTGCGTACCATAACCTACTACCACCACTTCGTCCAATGCATTATTATCTTCCTTTAATACCACTTTAAAATCAGAGCGGTCATGAAGGTTAATAATCTGATCTACATATCCGATATAGCTAACTTTTATCTGTTTGGCATCAGCAGGAATATTCAGCGTAAACCGACCGTCAATATCGGTAATTACTCCTGCATTACTTCCTACGACCACTACATTACAACCAATTAGTGGTTCACCATTCGCATCTGTCACAAGTCCTTTGATGGTGCGGCTCGTCTGACTACCATCAAACTCTCTTCTACAGAATCATTTGCATAGAGCAATACACCGGGCGAACCACCCAGCAGCATGGCGAAAGCCAATGCGACTCCTTTTGAACATAAGAATTTGGATTTAATTTCCATAATACTATTAAATTGTTAAAGTTAATATGTGTTTTTCCGAATCTGGTATCTAACCGACTTTGGAGAATTCATTTTTCAAATAAGTACGAACCGTTTTACGAGCCAGTAATAATTGACATTCTACTGTACGGGGAGATAAGGACAGCTTTCCTGCAATGGCAGGACAAGAGAGTTCATGATTGAAACTAAGTTCATAAATCTGACGGCGTTTGACAGGAAGAGTTTCCATAACCTGGTCATGCATCTTCTTTAGTTCACGAAAATGAATGGTATCTTCTGTGGTATTCCGACTGGTGTCTTCCATCCTATTATATACGTAGGCGACGAAATCTTCCTGCTTATAATAACGACGTATCTTGTCCGTTACGATATTGCGGGCGATGGTGAAGAGCAAAGACCAGACAGTGTCTTTATTCACGAATGCCCTGTGTTCCCATAAGCGGACAAAGACATCCTGTGCCAGATCTTCCGCTTCGTGCGGATGGCAAATGCGGATAGCGATATAATTTTTGATATACTCCCTATATTTAAGGTAGCATTCGGAGAAGAAGTCGTCAAATGTAGTCTTGCTGTTTATTCATGGCATTAAATTTATCCGTTTAACGATGATACAAAAGTAGGAACAAGTTTCAAATTCAAATATCACAAAAGTAACAGATAACAAAACTATCGTAACAAGCGTGTATTTTTGCAAAAACTTCCCATTTCATCGGGATAAATCTAACCGTCACACCAATAAAAAAGAAGGGAGGTCGTTACATTTGACGACTCCCCTGTTCTTATATTTGCATGGATGAAAGCTTTCATCCGGAAGGATTCATTATTTATTTTCCTGTGATGCCTGGAAATCCGGTATACGTTTTACGTTCGCACCTTTCATCACACCTCTTTTGATCGCTTCATTCGTATCGGTGATTTCTTTCTTCACACGTTTATAGTATTCTTTTGTCAGTCCTTTCTCTACTGCTTCCGATTCTGTTACGGCCCAAAGATACTGATAATCCATCAACATCAAATCCGGTGCCACTATTTTAAAGAAAACACTATCATTTGCAAATTTTTTCACGTAAGTCTCCCAAATAGATGGTATCTGCAGGATTTACCTCCTTAACATTTGCATTATTTTTTGAACTGCTACCTCCGCAAGAGGATAACATCAAACCTCCTACCAATGAAATTAAAACTAATACTTTCATATCAACATATATTATAAAATAAAACTTCTTCTGCCCCAATGTGAACAAGAACTTACAATTATCTCACTTATTCAGCGCAAATGTAATAATTAAACTACAAACACAGGCACAATGTCATTCTTTTTCTTCCCGATTCCTCGGCATATTGCTTGGGAAGCATACCGAACATTTCTCTAAAACACTTCGAGAAATAGCTGGGTGAACTGAATCCTACCCGGTTCGCTATTTCAACAATCGGCAACTGACTTCCTTGTAATAATTGTGCCGCCCGTTTCAAACGGATGCTGCGAATAAAGTCTGTCGGTGTGTGTCCGGTGATGGATTGTAACTTACGGTAAAGGCTCATACGCACCATCCCCAGATCGCCACTCAATTCTTCTACGCCATATTCCGGATTATCCATGTTCTTTTCTATGTATTCCAGACACTTCTGTATGAGCTGCTCGTCTACTGAAGTAATGGTGATAGCACTCGGATTTACTTCTATGTTCTTACGGAATTCTTGTTTTCTCTTTTCCTGCTGCTCTATCAGCTTTTCAATGCGTACCATCAGCATATCAAAGTTGAAAGGTTTCGACATATAAGAGTCTGCTCCTACTTCATAGCTGTTAATCTTGATGTCATCGGCAGTACGGGCTGTCAATAATATCACAGGTATATGGGAAGTCTGCACGTTCGTCTTGATCCGACGGCAAAGCTCGATACCGTCTACTTTCGGCATCATGATGTCACTGATAATCAAGTTCGGGTTTTCCTCTATCGCTTTCCGCTCTCCTTCCTCGCCGTCTGCCGCTTCAATAATCTGATAGAAATCTTCCAGCTGTTCTTTCAGGAAAGTACGGAATTCCTGATTGTCCTCCACTAACAACAGTTTCTTCAGGTTATCATCGACTGTAGATGTAGTGGTTTCTTTCTCTTTAACATCTGATGCTTCCGTTCCGATGATTTCTTCCGGCAGTTCGTTCGGTTCCGGTTTCAGGTCCATCGGCAACCAAACGGTGAATACTGATCCACGATCTATCTGACTGTCCACTTTAATACGGCCACCATGTATATTTACATATTCCCTTACCAAATGAAGTCCGATGCCACTACCTATTTTTTCGTCTCCTTCATTTCCTACCTGATAGAAACGGTCAAAGATATAAGGAAGGTCTGATTCGGATATTCCGATTCCAGTATCAGATACGGATATTCTCACGTAGTTTCTTTCTTCTATCTCTTCTGTCGCGAGCTGTAAGTTCACTGTGCCTCCCTGCGGTGTATATTTGAAGGCGTTGGACAAGAGATTATTCACAATCTTATGTACCTTATCCCGGTCGAAGAACATATAAAGCGCTCTATGTTCCGATTGGTTCACAAAGTTAAGGTGCTTCTCTACTGCCATTGGCATGAAGTTGTTATAGGCAGAAACAATAAATTCCTCCATATCGCCGTTCATCAGATGCAACCTCTCTCCTTTCATTTCCAGTTTGCGGAAATCGAGTAGCTGATTCACCAATGACAATAGGTTTTGAGCATTCTTATAGATGGTATTCAGTTGTTTTTTCATCGCATCGTCTGTCAATCGACGTATCACCATGTCTAATGGCGTGATAATCAATGTCAGCGGAGTGCGGAGTTCATGGCTTATATTTGTGAAGAAGCGGAATTTCATCTGATCCAGTTCTTCTTTCTGCTTCAACGCTTCCTCTTCTTGCATACGAATCATCTTCTGCCGGTTGCGGCGGTTTATTACGTAGATCAACCCGAAGATTAAGAGAATAACTAAAATTGCATAGAAAATACGAGCGGCCAGTGTATCCCAGAACGGGGGATGAATTACAATTTTGAATGCAGACTCCGGTCCCCATATCCGGTCGTTTCCGGCAGCGGACACACGGAAGATGTATTCGCCCGAAGGGAGATTATTATAGACCACACGTCCTTGTCCATTCTCAAAAAGGGTTTCCGTCCATTCTTTGTCAAATCCTTCCAGTTGGTAACGGAAAGAGGTTTGAGAAGGATTAGGGAAGTTCAGACCAGAAAACTCAAGTGTGATATAGTTCTCATCATATTTTAATTGTACTTCGTCCGAATAACTTAATGCTTTATCAAATAAGACACGTCCGTTATATGCTTCGCCCGAAACAACCGGAACATTAAACAAGCGGAATGAGGTAAACAGAGGACGATTGAGGCACTGATTATCTATCATGTTTTCTGGTGAGAAAGCGATAAAGCCGTTCATCAGCCCCAGGAAAAGCTGATTGTCCCTGGTCATTAACGAAGGGAAACTATATAAATCATCCTGACGGATTTCATCTTCCGACAGACAGCTGATTACATGAAAGCTGTATTTATCTGCTCTTCTGTCTACTTTTATCTTATAAATAGAAGTGACTGTCGAAATCCATATATCATGGTTCTTATCTTCCACTACGTTCAGGATAGCTTTAGACAGACCTTCTTCTTTCCCTAATGTGTAGCTTTGCCCATTGTAAGTCAAAACGCTCAAGCCATATTGTGTAGCAAACCATAAAGTTCCCTCATGGTCTTTGAGTATCTGATTATACTTGATACTTCCCTGATTGAATATAGAATTAGCCTGGCCGTCTTCCTCCGGTATCCATATTTTATTCGTTGCAGGATCGTAAATGTAGAGTCCGTTATCACTGCCTACGACCAACCGGGATTGATTATCTATGGCCAATGCATTCGCTACTTTGTATTTTTTGAGTTCGGGAAACTGTTCGGACAATAAGTTTATTTGCCCGTTTTCAGGATTGAATAATCCTACACCCCCATATATACTTACCCACAATCGACCGGAAGAATCTTCGACCATGACACGGATATTACTGAAATCCAATTCATTCTGATAATCCGTATCGGGATAATCGTAAGATTGTACCTTTCCATGATCTATGCAGTAGAGCCCATCGTGGTATGTTCCGACCCAAACACGCTTCTTGCTGTCCTCATAAAGTACACGGCAATTCTTCTGACTGAATTCATGATAGAATCTGTTCATGCTTTTAGTCTCCGGTTCATAGCGATAGACACCCTGCGTAGTACCCATCAGAATTTCTCCTTTAGATGTTTCGAGCATACAGCGGATTTCCTCTCCTTTCCAGTCGCCATTTATCATCTTCTTATTGTACAGCACTATTTTATTCATGCTGGGATGATAATAACACATTCCCTGATTATAAAGTCCTATCCAAACGGAATTATTTTCCCGGTCGCAATAGATGCTTTGAATACCGTTTCGTACTGTATTACCTGATAATAAAGGAATATCCAGTGTCCGGGTTACAGAGAAATTGTGCATATCAATGATATAGAATCCATCGATAACGGTTCCTACCCATGCATTTCCGCCTTTATCCACATCCATAGAAGTAAACCATGAATAGTGTCCGAGTTGGATACCTGAAATTTGGTTCCATTTTTTATTATAGACATCATAATAGCCTACTCCACGATCCCACATCAACCAAAAGTCACCATTATCGAGTATCTTCAAAACCACACGGTCATCCGGTTTCAGTTGGTCTTTCAGGAAATCAAGTTGATGCACGAAACGTTTCTTTTCTAAATCGTAGCAACGGATAGCCCCTTTCTGATGAACCATCCAACTGTATTTTCCATGACTTTCTACTCCGAGTAATCCTCCATAGTATTCCATAAACTCATCATTCCTGCAAACCTGTTCGATTGACTTTGTCTCTGCATCGTACATATAGACAGAGGAACCCGGCGTCAGAAACCAACAATGTTTCTCTGAATCAATAATCAGGTCCGCCACTTTATCCTTTAAGCCGAATTGTTGAAATAAAGAATCTACGTTATAGATATACTGTTCGGTAGTCAAATCGAAGACGCGCAGGCTCTTGCGTTCTTTCATCCACAAACGTTTGTCGGCATCAATATATTGTTCGGGAATAATATGGTTATATGCTATCGAATATTCGCCATGAATATTGAAAGGGAAATTTGAATAGTTCGCACCATCATACAGGCTTAATAACACAGTACTTCGCACACCGATACGTCCGTCGGGAATGGGGAAAACGCTTTTTACATAGTTATCCGGTAATCCTTCGACAACTCCGATCTGGCGGAATACATAAGGGGATTCTTGCGAGCTAATATAACCCGGATACAATAATCCCATTAGTATGATTAACAAACATATTCGAATTTTCATGGCCATCTTTTTTTGTAGTACTATTATTAAGTACGAACGAAGAATCAAATCCCCTTATCCTACTTTACTATTATTTTCTGAATTTCGAGTTTATCTCCGGCTTGCTCTATCTGTAAACGAAGTACACAAGCTCCTGCGGGAAGAGTGAGTTTTCCTATTTCTCTTTCCGTCCATTGTATAGAACTGGGTAATTGCATGGGTTCTGTCTTTACTTCTGAATCAGAAGCTACGGACAATAAAGAATTTCCTTTTGATTGATAAACAAGATAAACGGTATAATCTCCATCGGTAGGAATACTTACAGTATAATTCATCCATTCTCCATCTTCTATTTGGGTAACGACGTAATTATCTTCTTCTTTTCGTAGCTCTACTGCTCCGTCAGGTCTGTATTCGTTGCCACGTTTCTTTCCTACATTGTGATAGGTATGCCCTTCGGGATCTTCCGCAAGACAATAATAATCGTAATCGGCAGCCGATATTTCACAAGGTAGCAAATGAATTCCTGATACACGCTTTCCCGTAGAGAAAGAAACGGGATCGCCTGCCATCCAGGGAGTCAATCGCTTGGTCAATGTTCCCCAGCCAGTCCATTCATAAAACCAGTTGGGTGCTATCCCCCAGTTTTCGCAACCGTGATGTTCTATCATATAATCACGGTAACGTTTCAACCAGGTATAGTTGTTCTCCGGCAATCCAGCACGTACTGCATAATGCGCCAATGCCATTTCACGAGTTCCGCCACTACCTGCTACGTCTCCACGTCCGTGAGGAGATACGGCTACGGATTCCCAACGTCCGCTACGGCTTTTTATCTGGAGAAATTTTCCGTTCTCAAAGGTAACTTCATTTGAATTCTTACTATAACTTGTCGGTTCCCAAGGCTCTTTTTTGCTCTTCATAGGTCTGGACTTTAGAGAGGTTATAACGATAGTTCCATTCCAAACCAAGAAGCAAACGGTTATTGAGACAATTATACAAAGAATCTCCCTGATTCCACGCCATTTCTGCGATAGCTACATAATTGTGGATACCTGCCAATACATGTCCCTGGTCGCGACTCGACTCCTGACATTGACCGTTTGGATAGATATAATACTGTAGCTGTTCATCGTATCCATAATCTGAAATCTTGTTTTCTCTTCCTTCCAATTTATAATCAAGCATGGCTGGTGATTTCTTAATGGGTTCTTTGCTAGTGACCGGTGGTCCTGAAGGATAAGGTAAATCATCCGGTCGATGCTTCATTCCCAATAAATAACGGTAAGCACGGTCATACATTACTTCGTTATCTAAGTAAATCCCCATTGCCATCATTCCACGAGCAGCGAAAAGTCCTTGATTACCAAACCTTGCGGCATCGAAATTAAAGATATTCCAATAGAATGTAACTCCGTTCTTTGAATCATCCCAGTAATTTGCATATTTGGAAGAGAAATCTTCCGTATTGCTATATCCAGGATAGACCAACATATTTTTAAAACGTTGCTGGTCTTCTACTTTCCAACCGGAATAATCACGCATTAATTCGGCGGCATCAATTAAAAGGTAAATCTTTCCGTTATCTAATGGTCCTGTTCCACGACTACTTGTATTGGTATAATAAGAATTAGCATTCAGATATTCGACCGCTTTACGAGCATAAGCCTCATTGCCCGTCAGATGCCAAAGCAAAGCTAAGTCATGTGCCCGCCTGCCATCTACTCCGATAGTAGCATTAAAACGTCCTTCTCTGATTTGTTTTCCCCGATTGATAACTTGCGTATTGAGTGAAGAATAGGGAGATTCCTTTAATTTCAGAAAAGTAGAATAATAAGGCTCGTGTTTCGCCTTGACCATAGCTTTCATCCGGTCTAAATCACCTTGGGTATAGGTGATTCCGGGATGGATAAAGTTACGTCGTTGCGCTTGCACTCCATTTTGAATATTCCCAATCCATACAATCCCAATAATCCATATAATTTTGTTAATCATAGTGCGATTCGTTTTTTTATACAAGTGATAAGCAAAGATAGTATTTAGTAATAAAAGGAGTTCAAAGTGAATGAAACATTTACTTTGATTAGCATAAACCCAGAAATAAAACTCTTGTATTTATACTCATGGTTCTCTTCCAGACTCCTTAATTCTGATCCCAGTGCAGCTTTGCTCTCATCTATTAATAGATAAGTTATTATCTTCCTATTGCAAAGTTCTTTCCTTCTAATACAAAAGTTACTCTTATCTAATAGAAATCTATAATTGCAAGCTTTGATTATAAAAACGCAAGTTTCATTTATATAATTGCAAGTTCTAATTATACAAATGAAACTTGCATTTATAGTTTATGTTTAACCTAAAGAAAGTTTGGTCTTAGAAGAAAAGAAAGTTTGCACCTAATACAAAGAGATTTTCCCATTCATACTTCATGTACCAGATTATGCTATTTGACTGTGATATTCTTTATGTATTCATTCGTGATAAAATCATCTATATTTTTCATCTTCATACCGTTGATAATCACATTATCGAAGATGATATTCTTGACGGAACGTTCTTTATCAAACCCTTTCAATAGAGATGGATTCTCCCCTACTCCATTATAAATGATATTCCGAAAAATAATATCTTCAATTCCCCGGCCGGGTTGCTTATCATACTTTGAATTGAAACGAACATTAATATGAAACAATCTTCCCTCCTGGATATTCTCTACACGGATATCCTCAAATAATACTTTGCGTACCAAGTTTTTATCACCGCAATCCACTGCCATACAGCCCTGATAAAGAAGATCATCTTCATCATGTTCCAGAATATCGACATTACGGACAGTTATATTCTCAAGAATCTCTCCAACCTTATCGTCCGGGTTACCGTGTCCTCCAATGTTGATCGGATGAGCAATATCCGCCCAAAGGATTGAATTCTGTAAAGTCACGTTACGACTTCCTCCGTAATAGTTCCAGCGATGGGCATAGATGGCAATACAATCATCACTGTTCCGCATAAAAACATTGTCTATTAATACGTCACTGCAACACATCAGATCTATGCCATCACTCCATCCTTTACAACTAAAAGACTTTAAATTATTGATGGTCAACCCTGTAGACTCACCACCAAATACTGTATAGTGATCTGGATTTATAACTGTAATACCGTCAATCCATATATTTTTAGAATGGGTAACTTCTATTCCACGGATCGGATGGTCGAGAATACCACGCCCGACAATGCGTACATTTTCAGCTTTGTCAATCACTAATTTAGCTTTTTACAACAGCTCCGGGAGCTAAATAAACAGTAGTATTGGAAGGAATCTGTATCTGTGTATTCGGCAAATCTTTCGGACGATGGACACCCGGTCCGAAATACATTACTTTGTCACTGCTTTCAGTATAAGTTTCTGTTTCCAAAGGATTAGCAAACAAATGAAGATTATGCAAACGATCACCGTTAAACTCAATCGACAGGCATTGAGGTCTAGTGAGTGTAAAAAAGATAGCATTGTGGTTTACCGTATGTTGTATACCTATTGCTAACGGACGGATTTTCACATCCTGAATGGTGCCATTGTTCTTTTTCACCATCACTTCTACGGGACTGCCTATATCAAACTGTACCATTGAAGCAGATTGTACCCGATCCATATCTACTTGGACTTCATATTCGAATACATCTTTCCATTCACCACCTGCTTCACGTACTTTGACTGTATAATCATCATTATGTGGCATACCAGTGTTCAATCCTTCCGGATAGGTTACTAATTGGGCATTCCCGAATGTCGAAAATGCAATAGCTATTGCTAACAAACATTTTCTTTTACCTGATAAAACTCCTACTATATTCATATCACTAAACTATGTTATATTTTAATTATTCTGTTTATTGAAGTTCTTTCTAAAACTATACTTTCTATTCCACCCAGGTTGGCAAACTGGTAACAGAAACTATAGAAAAAATAACCAATGCAAAAAATCTCCTTTATTGTCTATTACGAACAATAAAGGAGATTTACCTAGAACATTCCAGTTTTTTCTGTCTTCTTATTTTTTACTTTTTACATACGGTTCTGCATATTGAGTCGGCAGTGCTCTCGATATGTCTTTGAAACATTTAGTAAAACTAGTATACAATACACCTTCCTATTCTTTATTATAGCTTTATTCGAACGGAACTGCCAAGTACTAGAATATGAATTGAAAACGTCCCTGTACTACACTAAAGTTTGTGCTTTCGATCTCTTTGATATGCGAGCCGGGGATGAAGTAGCTATAATTCAATTTGACAGCAATGTGTTTATTGATATAGTAATTCAATCCGAAGGAGAGGTCTTTCTGTGTTCCGCCTTTTATTCCGGCATCATTCAGAGAGAGATAATTGAAACGGGCACATAGTTCGAGTGCTTTTCCTTCCGGTCTTCCGGGACAGGCTACTTCTTCGTCATACAGATAATTCTGTCCTAACAATAGCCAGGAACATTGCAGATAAGCTCCTTGTGCCGTATAGTTCTCAAAACCCTTTTCCCGTTTTACATGGGCGCGGATGTATTCACCCTGAAGAAAGAATTTATGATAGTAAATTAGCAGTTCGGTTCCTATTTTAAATTGGGATGCTGCATGATCTACATCTGCTTGTATTAATGTACGATTATCAATCGTGCTCACGCCCGGAGATTTATAAGTAAACGTATTCCTGTTCTCATCTTCGGGAAGCGTGCCGTCCGGTGTACGATGGATAGCTGCTAATCCTATATGTATCCAGTTTCGCTTGCTCATAAAGTGGACGGTAAACCAAACGTCCGTCAATGGCATATCCTTGCGATGCGTTTTTCAGGTTGCTCAAATCATTATCGGTAAAGAATCCGCCACACAGATAGTAATATTGGGTACGATAGGAATAGGCTACTCCCATACGTCGGCTATTTGTCAATGCCAGCACAGCTCCCGGAGATTGGTTGAAGCGAAGATCAAATGTACTACAAATCATATCGAGACTGAATGGCTCATAGAATTGTCCTATCTGAATGGAACTATTCTTATAGGAATAGGTGGCAAAAGCATCTTTGATGGCTACTTTGTTTCCGGCATATCCCATTTCCAGTTTCATTCCCCAGTTCTGATAGGTAGCTTTTACACCGATGCGAAGGTCATTAAATTCCGTGCCGTTGCCAAAGTTATTCGGATTCTTCAGATACACTCCTCCATCCATTAATAGACGCCCGGTGATTTTATATTGTATGCCATCGGGCAGATTCTGTGCCGTTATCCGGGAAGTCGTTAGTATTAGAGATAGAAGGAAGGAGAATTTCAAATATAGTCCTATTATTTTCATCGTCCACCTTTTATCAAATTTGTGAAAAAGTAGTTGGCTCCATACCTTCTCCCGTAAATTTTATCCCGTTGCTCATTTCGGCTTCTTTCGCTTTCTTCAGTTGTTTCTCTTTTTTATAGCGCTGTATCAGGTAAATCATGGAGCAGGTGAAAGCAACCGTACAGATCAGTCCTACGTAACCGGATAATATATTATAAAATTCCAACCAGTTTATGTCTGCATGGGCAAATTCTTTGAACATCAAGACAAGTACAGTTCCCGTATATCCGATAAAATCAATGGTCACAATGAAGAAACCGACATTTCCTTTTATCTTGAAACAAGCGATGAAGCGGTCGAAAAAAATGCTTTGAAAACAGAGGTAGGCAATATACAGACAGAGACTTTGGACAAACAGCCAGGTGATTGCATCCAATTGCAGAGAATCATAATTGAAAGATATAAAACTCATGGTGGCTGTCCCAAGTACGACCAATCCCAGCAGGGCAACCAAAACTTTTATGTTACTTTTCACAAAGGCCATCGCTCCGAATAACGCCAGAATTATTAATGTAACGACTGTATCTACCTGCGCAAACATCCATGAGGACTGTCCGTTCATATCAATAATCTTCACCAGGAAATCTTCCTTAATATCTCTAAGCACTACCAACATTAGGTTAGCTACAAACAATAATACAAGAAATGGCATAAAGTCGATGAACAGTTCTTTCCGTTGCTTGCCATTCAGAGTTACACGACTACTTTTTTGTTCTATATCTTGTGCCGTAGGTTGTGGCAAACGGGTTAAGCTATATCCCAAAAGAGCCAATAAAGGAAGTGCAAAAGCACCGATAAGTGCCGGCATCCAAAATTCGCTGACGTTCAATGTATTCATAACGAACAATCCGATGGATTTTGCCGTTCCCGAACTGATAACAATACTGATTCCTAAAAGACTGGCCAAAATATCCGTAGTGCGGCGACCTTCGATAAAACTGAAAATAACTCCCCACATACAGCCCAATGACAATCCATTGAAGAACATGGCAAACATATTATAAGGAGTGGGAAGTGCTCCGAACGCAACCAATGACAATTCCGCTACGGCAATGGAAACGAGTATAAACTTCAGGCGATTCTCTCTCTTCAATTCGGAAATCAACTTGATACCTATAAACTTGGCTATCAGATAACCTGCTATCTGAATGATAGTAACCAGTACTTTATAATCAAAGCCGAATGCTTCTATCCCGTCAAAAGTAGCAGCTGTGAAAGGTTTGCGCAATGTATAAACCAGTGAGAATCACGTACAGATACAAAGAAGAAGCCACCTTCAGTTTTACCTGCACACCAGCATCCAGTCCCGGCACTGCTCGAAAGAAGAACTTTCACCATAACGGCGTACCAGTCCAGCCTTACCGTAACGGCGTCCCCGGCCGTAACAAAAGGAACAACATCTATCACATGGTCGGGGCTGTATCCTTTTGCCAATGTGGCCAGACTTATCATATAATCCATACCCAAACCGGCATAATGAAGATTCATCTTTGACGACGTTTTGGCCTTGTACATAATTGTTCCATTTACCCGCCATGCAGATAACGGAGTGTACCATTTACCTATGCTTCCCTTTGCTTCTACACCTGCATTCTTCACCAAGTCTTTGTTGGCTACGAGCAAGCTACCCAATCCAAGTGCACCGGAGATGAAGTAACGCTTGTCATCCTGACCAAACACGCTACGATTGGCTGCTTTTGAATAAGGAACAAAGCGATAGTGGAAACCTGCATTGACTCCTACCATTACGTCTTTCTGCATAAAGCCCAGATTACCTTCAATGAATTTATCTCCATACAAGCGAATCTGCGGTTCAATGTACAAACCGAGAAAATCATTCACATGCCATAATCCCTGTATGCCTGCATTAATACCCAGTTGGAACTTATGGTCTGATTGGGAAGTATAAGCAAGGTTGACACCTACCGAACCTATTAAATCAAAGATACGATCGGAATTGTATCCACTCATGGTAGACGTTATGTTCCACAAGTAATCAAGACCGCCACTGACGCTGGCATGTCTAAGTTTGCCCGCTTTAACACTTCCTGGAACTACATAGTTCGTAAAAAATCCACCTGTACCCACGAGGCGCAAACCGGAATAAGGGCTCAACCACTTACCGATAGAGACAGAAGCCTGCGGACCTAAAGATCCAAGGTTTTCAAGATTCGTCTTATTCAGGAACATTTGCACACCGATTCCCGAAGTCATAAACAGATTGTCTGCGATGTGATTGCTTGAGAATCCGTTCTTCGGACGTGCCGCACGGTCAATCGTATGATAAGTCAAGCCAAAATTCAACTCTCCGAGCTGATCCGTATTGCGACCTACTCCGCAACCTCCTGCATATTTCTTATTATACACATTGAAGCGAGGTTCTATAAATAAATCCACAGAACGGTTGATACGGAAACTTCCTTGCACACCGACTCCTATTCCCGGAGCATACTTGGCGGTTTTATCCACTCCTTTCGTACCTGCCAGGTTAACTCCGGCAATACCGATCAGACTAAATATTCTGTCTTCATCATATCCCCAAAGAACATTATTGATATTCAACAGATAGTCCGCATGCAGATCGACATGTTTAAAGTAGCCGCTTGCACTGCCCGAAGGGGTGTCTGAAAGTCCAACCGTCCCGGACAAACGCAGACCGGAAGAAGGACTGAACCATTTACCGATTCCGGCAGAGAACTGGGGACCTAATCCTTTAATCGTATTCTTGATTCCCGGAACTTTCAGTGTACTGATACCACCGGATAAAGAGATAAACATATGATTCAGGAAGGAACTATTATCGAAATCATCGAAATGAATCTTAGTTCCCATCGGAGCAGCAGGCATATAGGTCAGACCTACCAGAACCGAACCAGCCATTTTATAGTTTCTCCAACTTTTCGTATACGCAAAACCGTCATTATACCATCCGATCCGCGGTTCTACAAACAAATCCAATGTAGAAGAAAGACGTACATTTCCCTGTAAACCGAGATGAGCGCCGTAATAAAGCTGACCGCCGCCTTTCAAATCCGGATACTTTTCGGAACGATCGCTATTGTCACCCACCTTAGAATAACCGGCTTCTATACCTGCAATCCCTACTAACTCAAAACAACGATTTGCATTGTATCCGTATGCCAGGGAGGACATATTCAACAAATAGTCCAAGCTGCCGCCACCCATTTTTATTTTAGAATCGTAGATACTCGACGGCAGATAACCTAAATCCACCCCTATCCGAAGTCCATGAACCGGAGTAATCCACTTTCCCATAAAGAGATGGGCGGTCATTCCCATTCCATCCTGACTATCTCCACTTGTTAACAAGCTGTATGGCCCTATTCCGGCAGAGAAAAAGAGATGTTCATTGAATCTATTACTCTCGAACTTTTCATTTGCAGGCCGTTTCTGTAACATATATTGCAATGCACCATAATCCTGTGCCTGTAAGGTAACAGCAAGCATCAGGAAGATTGCCACTGCTACATATTTATTGTTGATTCTGAAGATATTCATCGTTTACTCTTGTTGTATATATCATTATTTAATTTTCTGCTCTTCCGGCAGCAAGTCAATAATATCACCATCCACCTTCGCTACTTCCAATAAGGAAGGATCAAGTTCAAGGGCCTTCTCAATGCTCATAATCGCATCACCTATTTTCTCCAGGCGGTTGGCGGCAATCGCTTTTATATAATATTCGCGGGCGGTCTCTACATCCATGGTAGAAATCTTATCCCATGCTTCCTGATTCTTCTTCATTGCCAGTAGCATCACCACCTCATTGAAAGGACTGGTAGCCGCCACCTTTTCGAAAGCATCATTATAATAACCGGCCAATGCCTGAACGATGGCCTGCAAATCTTCAGAAACCGCTTCTTCGGGAACCAATGTCAAGACTGAATCCGCTTTTGTATATTTCCCTTCGTGTAGCAAGGCAATAGCCTGATTAGACAATAACTCTGCCGGTGCCGATTTACTGACAAACGGTTCGAGAATACGTGAATCCGGAGTATCTTTCTGTATCGTTGCTACTGCCAGTTCATTGGCTGCATACGTAAAGTTATCATAAAGTTCAAGAGCTTCCCTACAATACTTTTCCCTCTCGTCGGGAGTTTTTGCTGTCGTAATCATACGGTAATATTCGAAACGGGTAAGTTCCTTCGGATTCTTTCTGTAAAGTTCTCTAATCTCGTCGTCTGTCAAGGAACGGAAGATTGAATAACCATAGGTATATTGCACCTTTCTCAATTTAGGCAAATAAGTAGCCGCAAGTTCCTTGTAGAAAGGTTTCGATTTCAAGACCCCATTCAACCGGTAAGGAGTAGCTGCATATTGTTTGATTAAGTCCTCTACTTCTTTAGCCAGTTCCGGCTTGGAGTTTTTTTTCAGCAATTCAGCTACCTCCTTCCAGGAGGCAACCGATGCATCCGATTTCACTTCCAACAGTTTACGTGTTTCCGGGTCCAGTTGTGCCAGTATACGTCCCAAGGCCTTATCCGTACGCAATTTTGCCAGACGAAGATTCGTCGCGTAAGAACCGTCCGGCGAAGCCACCCCCGTAATATGAAAACTCTTCAAAGAGGCATCCGGATTCGTCTCAATACCACGCAATTCCTGATTCAACCGGTTCAGTTCCACCTGATTTTGTGGATTCTTATCATCCAGGTCGGCTTTACCTACCAGGAAGGTTAAGTTTACCTCACCTTTCGTATCCCGCAACTGCATCACGGGTTTCGGAAGATATTTCTCGTCCGTCAGGCTGAAAGCGGAGAATTTATACTCCAAGAAACGAAGCGGGTTGACCGTTCCGCGTGCAATGGAGAAAGAGTCACGATAAATGATATTCCTGTAATTCTCCATCGCCAGATGCACATCAGCACGGTAGTCATGTTGCAGATATTCTATATAGATAGAATCATGGTAAGCAATAATATCCCCCTTGCGTGAAGAAGTAGTTTTCACACGGATGTAATCATGTAAAGGGTCTTTATCTATATCATAATCGTACATTCGATTTTGCGTTGTATTATAAGTATCCCCGTCGAATACAACAGGACGCATCAACAGACGCTTTTTCAGTGTCACATCATAAATGGAAGGCTGCAATACCAAGCGGCGATGTGAGTTAAACATCTCCTTAGGCACCGGGACACGAGTTTTCAGATGGAAATAATTACCTTTGATTTCGATGTCCGTAGGTTCCGGAATCACTTTGTCCTTCACTTTGGAAGTAATTGTAACTTCGTCCAGTTCGATGACGGCATCTTTCAATACTACATTCAGAATCTGCTTTCCTGCCACCTTCACTGTTTTGTCTTCATAACCGACACATGTAAACTTCAACGAGCCGTTTTTCTCAACCAAGACACTGTAACGACCATCCTCGTCGGACATTTCTATACGTTCGTCATTGACCGGATTCAGCACATTCACATTCGGAACACTTTTTCCCTGCGGGTTTGTGATATGCCCCTGCACGCGGATCCGTTGGGCGGATACATTCATACCGACGAGCATCATCGCCACGAGAAGTATACCTGTTAATCTATCACGTTTCAAATTGATTTTCATTCTCTTTTCTGACTAGCTAATGTTCGTTATCGAATAATATACACAAAGGATACCCCCAGTTTGACAGGTGCAATGGTGGTCTTACTATCGTTGACCGCACCCGGTTTCGGAGTACCCTTATCATACTTAAACTGACGGTAGCGCAACACACCCACTCCGGCAGTTGCTTCGATGTTCCAATGATCGCCCAGCACCCATACGTATCCATAGGTCAAACCGGCGGCGTATGCATCGCCTTTGTGATGCACATCTTTTACCATCATATCAAAATTATTCACGAAAGCGGTGATTCCAAGAAAATGACTCACCATCGGACGATTTAGCCAGTAACGAACTTCAGGCTGAAAATGCGTGAAAGTCGTTTTAAAGTTGTCTGTACTGATTGGATTCGCAGCAATCCCCATGTTTAAGGAGACATGACTACCCAATACAAATTCTGCTTCTACATTCGGACTGGCGGTCAGCCAACCCAATGCATTTGTCTTCACAGCCACCCGTTGTGCGTGCACATGTACACCACAACATAATAACAGAAATGATAACGCAGCTATTACCCTGCGACCATTTCTCATCACATATACCATCATTTATTTCCCACTAAATATTTCCCACTCAATATTTCCCCACAAAAAGGGCCTACTGTCCAATTTATACACTCCTTGGGCAGAAAGCCACAAAATTAGAAAAAATATAGTATTAAAAACGTTTAAACATGTTTTTTTTGTTTTTTATTGCAACAATTTCCATCTTAGGCCATCATATACCATACTACAGATAAGATATACAATTTTTCTTTATTACCAATGAAACATCAGATACGCAACAACATAGGCTCCGACGCAGCATCGGGTTTTATCTTCTTATCGCCGATAACAACCGTACAGGGAGCAGAAGAAATAATATACCATTTCCCTCTCTTTCTTTTCGAGCAATACATTAGCGGCATTGTCGGTCTGAATCATTACCCCGGTGCAACCAATTGGGTTCCATTCCCTAAAAACAACGTCCGGTTTCCATCATATTCATTGCTGATAACAGCATAATCCGCTTTCACTTTCATCCCTTGATAAGTAGCGGTCTGTGCTGCATCGGAAGAGAGAATATGTGGTCGATGCGTCCGTTCTTGCTTTTTACACAGATTCCGGCAAAGTCTTCTAAAGCAGTATTCCTCCACATCAAAATAAGAGACGGACTCAATGGTAGACGGTTCCTTCTTTGTACTCGGCTCATATATCGAAACAAAAGGACGATTCCAAGCCTCTCCATGCTGACGAGCCACAAAAGTCAATGTCGGCTGTTCCTTTATATTATAGGGCATACTGGGTGTACGGCTTAGCCCTTCGGTCATTGGCGCAAGCGCAGTAAAGACCTTCACGATCCGGTTCTCCCTTCATCCAGAGATTCATGTATATATCATCGCCGTCCTTATCTTTCATATCTATGGTGAAAGTTGCTTACACATCCTTATTGGTCGCAGCCACTTTCTTATCATACAAATAAGAGTAAGCATAAAGATGCGCTCCCGCAAAAGCCAGTTCTTCCGTTGGTTGCAAATTCAAATCCGTGCCGTCGGCTGCCGGTTAATGTCATTGACTGTCCGAGGTTATGATAGAAGTAATCATGCATTTTATCCCCTCCCCGTTCTTTCCGGCTGCGGAAGACATCGACATAATATCCTGTATCAGGACCTGTTGTTACAATACTCATCATACGGGTCTGATCCGCCCGCTTTCCGGTTCACGAAAATAAAGGTTACTGTAAGTAACAGACGTAAACTCTTTGCCCGGTTCCGCTGATGCCGGGAAACAGGAAAGCAAATCGAAAGAATGATTGCTTTTCATCACCGGATAGCTGGATATTCCGTCTACACAAACCGTATTATGACTGGGGAATTGAGAATAATATTCCGCATAATCCAGTCCGCTATACAGGAAAAAGCCCGATACCTGCATCCGGCCCGAGTACATACCCTTTTCCGTAAAGCTCCATCGAGATGCCGTTAGCGTGCATGTGGTTCCCTTCACTGCCATTCAACGAAATCATCAGGCTGTTACGCGGATGCATACCGTTGCGCTGTACCAGCCATGACACATTGGGAGCATAAAACAAAGGAGAGACATAATCTTCTATCTTTCCCGGCTGCACATTGGAGTCGAGCGTCAGCGGCTTATCTTCAAAGAAAGAGTTGACAGATACACGCACATTCTTCTTTTCCCCTTTATCCGCATCCGTTTCCGGGTTCAGGCATTTCAGCAAAGCTGTGAAATAATCTTCCTGCTCCTTCTTCCCGTTCGCCTGTGCATTCTGTATCATACGGATAAAGAAATTCGTACTCAAATACCCCGGATGTGTATCTCCAAAGCCACAAATCATACGATTAGGAAACAGATATTGAGGAGTAGCCGCCACAGCTTTCGACAATACAGGCATTGCTTTCACCAAATCATAATGCAATTGTTGTCAAACTGATTCACAAAATTTGCATAATCATTGATTACCACACTGCTATATCCCGGACATTCTGCCCAAATTCCCGTTTCAGCATCAAAGCCATAGTCTGCAAGATCGGGTTAAACTCCACTGACGGATTCCGGAACGGTTTAATACATAATCAATATAGTATTCACGTCCTTTACCGTCTGCGTATTCCTTATTATCTTCGAGCACCAATCCCACATTCATAATATATCGTGCCTGCAACAAATCCCAGTTGTTATGAGGGACACCGTTGGCTATGATATTATCCGCCCATTTCTTGAACGCCCCGGCATAGATTGTCATCTTGTCGGGATAATTGGTTTTCAGATAGTTGTATAGAAAATCATATAAAGGGACAGCGATATGCAATGCATCTTCGTGAATTACCTCAAAAGAAGTCAGTCCCACCAGTGTCTGCTGATGCCCGTGATTCAGGTCAACAGGAACATTTCTGTAATAAATTCCGGTCATGTACGTATCAAAGACACCGGCAGCCAGCTTTGCAAACTTCCCGTCCCCCGTCATCCAATAGAGGAAAGCGGCGTCACGGGCTATTCCAAGGATCTCACAGTTCAGACTCTCAATATTGCGCCCGGTCTTGGACGGATGCACACACTCTCCAATGGTCGGTCGGGTAGTGCATTATTACAGAATGTCACGTTCCCATTCTCATCATCATCATAAGGCACTACATCCGCCAACTTAGGACGCCCGTGAGTGGCAGTTGTTCCTCGCGTACCGGTATAACGCACCGTAGGATAAGGAGCCTTCTTCCCTCCCGCATGATCAAAAGTCTCTCCTTTCACATATACTTCGGTCGCATGAGACTTCCAATACATAGCCAGACGGGATAACAACCACGTCGGCTGAACGTCCGTCAACCGGGTATATGCTTCCGTCCGCTCTTTCAGTTTATTGAATACATCTTCCACCCACGCTTCGGTTTTAATCAGATTCCATGTTTCCCGCTTTCCCTCCGGCGTAGTCAGCACACGCGGATGTTCTTGCGGCATATTCTCCGGCAACGGGATTTCCTGTCCCGACGCAACATTCAGAAAGCATAAAAAATAGAGTCCCAGTAAAAATTGTCTCATACTTTAAATATCTTTTTTAGGTTTACTACCTATTAAATACGAAGATAGAGATTTATTTACCTAACCACATCGGAAAAGTCCACTTTTTATTTGCCTCAATCCACGCCTTTATTCCAAACAAAGATTTATATTTGCAAAAAACCGACTAACAATTCTGATACTTATGAAAATTTTATCTATCCATGATTTGGCAACAATCAGGAAGAGAGCAGAGCACAATCTTTCATTGCGCGAAGAAAGTAATGAGAAAGTTTCCGAAAAATGCTACGGACTATCCTCCGGTGCACAGCATCTTCAGATACTTATCTGCGGAGGTACAGGTTGTAAAGCATCTTCCAGTCAAGGTATTACGGACAATCTTCTGAAAGCTATCGAAAAGAACGGAATCACCGATAAAGTAGAAGTCATCACCGTAGGCTGTTTCGGCTTTTGCGAGAAAGGTCCTATCGTGAAAATCATTCCTGACAATACGTTTTACACCCAAGTCACTCCCGAAGATGCGGAAGAAATCATCAACGAACATATCATCGGAGGACGAAGAATCGAACGGTTGCTGTATGTAGATCCTAAAACGGAACATACCGTCAGCGACTCCAAGCACATGGATTTCTACCGGAAGCAACTCCGCATCGCATTGCGTAACTGTGGTTTTATCGATCCCGAAAATATTGAAGAATACATCGCCCGCAAAGGTTATTTCGCATTAGCCGATTGTCTTCTCAACAAACAACCACTAGATGTAATCGACATCATCAAACGTTCCGGACTCCGCGGACGAGGCGGAGGAGGTTTCCCGACAGGACTGAAATGGGAGTTTGCCACAAACAGAAATCGGACATTAAATACGTTGTCTGTAATGCCGATGAAGGAGACCCCGGCGCATTCATGGACCGTTCTATTATGGAAGGAGACCCGCACTCTATCGTAGAAGCGATGTGCGTCTGCGGTTACTCTATCGGTTCTTCCAAAGGCTTAGTTTACATCCGCGCCGAATACCCGTTGGCTATCAACCGGCTGAGAATAGCTATCAACCAGGCACGCCAGTACGGTTTGTTGGGAGATCATATTTTAGGAACAGATTTCAGTTTCGACATAGAAATACGATACGGAGCCGGAGCTTTTGTCTGCGGAGAAGAAACTGCCCTTATTCATTCGATGGAAGGGAAACGAGGCGAACCGACTTTAAAACCGCCCTTCCCCGCCGAATCCGGTTATCTGGGTAAACCCACCAACGTAAATAATGTAGAAACGCTTGCCAATATTCCCATTATTCTAACCAAAGGAGCCGAGTGGTTTGCAACGATTGGCACAGAACGTTCCAAAGGAACCAAAGTGTTCGCCCTCGCAGGAAAGATTAACAATGTCGGCCTGATCGAAGTACCTATGGGAACTACACTCCGAGAAGTAATCTATGAAATCGGCGGAGGTATCAAAGGGGGAAAGAAATTCAAAGCTGTACAGACGGGAGGTCCATCGGGTGGCTGCCTGACGGAAAAACATCTGGATACCCCGATTGATTTCGATAACCTGCTGGCCGCCGGTTCCATGATGGGTTCCGGAGGAATGATTGTCATGGACGAAGACGACTGCATGGTATCCGTCGCCCGCTTCTATCTGGACTTCACTGTAGAAGAATCCTGCGGTAAATGTACCCCCTGCCGTATCGGCAACAAACGCCTGCTGGAACTGCTGAACAAGATAACGGAAGGACGAGGTACGGAAAAAGACCTGGACACGCTTGCCACCCTGGGACAGGTGATAAAAGATACGGCCCTCTGCGGGTTAGGACAAACCTCCCCCAACCCGGTTTTGTCGACACTGGACAACTTCTATGATGAATATCTGGAACACGTCAGAGACAAGACCTGCCGCGCCAAACAATGCAAGTCTCTGCTGACCTATACCATAAATCCGGAACTTTGCATCGGTTGCCACTTGTGTGCCAAGAATTGTCCGGCGGATGCCATCAGTGGTTTAGTACGCAAGCCTCATGTCATCCACCCCGAGAAATGTATCAAGTGCGGCATGTGCATGGCACGCTGCAAATTCAATGCTATTCTTGTCTGCTAAAATCTATTGCTATGGAAGATAAACAAATCACCCTCCAGATAGACGGTCATTTCATCACCGTCCCCGAAGGAAGTACCATCCTTGAAGCTGCCACGAAAATCGGCATCAACATACCTACGCTGTGTCACATCGACCTGAAAGGAACCTGTATCAAGAACAATCCGGCTTCCTGCCGTATTTGTGTAGTTGAAGTCATAGGCCGCCGTAATCTGGCTCCCGCCTGCGCTACCCGTTGCACGGAAGGCATGGTAGTGAAAACCAGTACCCTGCGCGTGATGAACGCCCGCAAAGTGGTAGCCGAGTTTATTCTCTCCGACCATCCCAACGATTGTCTCACTTGTCCCAAATGCGGCAACTGCGAGCTTCAGACACTGGCGTTACGCTTCAACATCCGTGAAATGCCTTTCAATGGCGGTGAACTTTCTCCTCGCAAACGGGAAATCACCGCTTCTATTGTCCGCAATATGGATAAATGTATTTTCTGCCGTCGTTGCGAAAGTGTCTGTAACGACGTACAGACGGTCGGTGCACTCAGCGCTATTCGCCGCGGATTTAACACGACAATAGCCCCCGCTTTCGACAGAATGATGACGGAAAGCGAATGTACCTATTGCGGACAATGTGTCGCCGTCTGCCCGGTAGGCGCATTGACCGAACGCGATTATACCAACCGCCTTCTTGACGATCTGGCCAATCCGGACAAAGTGGTGATTGTACAAACGGCTCCCGCCGTGCGTGCTGCTCTGGGAGAAGAATTCGGTTTCCCTCCCGGCACAGTGGTCACCGGGAAAATGGTCTATGCCCTGCGCGAATTGGGATTCGACTATGTGTTCGATACTGATTTCGCTGCCGACCTCACCATTATGGAAGAAGGCTCCGAAATCCTGAACCGACTGACACGCTATCTGGACGGAGATAAATCCGTCCGGCTTCCGATTCTGACTTCCTGCTGTCCGGCTTGGGTAAACTTCTTCGAACACCACTTCCCGGATATGCTGGATATCCCTTCTACCGCCCGTTCTCCGCAACAGATGTTCGGTTCTATCGCCAAATCATACTGTGCAAAGAAAATGGGAATCCCCAAAGAAAAGCTGGTAGTGGTTTCTCTATCATGCCCTGCCTGGCCAAGAAATATGAATGTGACCGCGACGAGTTCAAAGTAAACGGTGTCCCCGACGTCGATTACTCCATCTCCACCCGCGAGCTCGCCCGACTTATCAAACGGGCTAATATAGGTTTTCCGCTGGTGTTGGATAGCCCGTTCGACAACCCCATGGGAGAATCCACTGGTGCCGGCGTTATCTTCGGCACTACGGGCGGTGTTATGGAAGCTGCCCTCCGCTCCGTTTACGAAATATATACCGGAGAATCTCTGAAAAACGTAAATTTCGAGCAAGTACGCGGATTGAGTGGAGTACGTCGTGCTACCATTAACCTAAACGGATTTGAATTAAAAGTAGGCATCGCACACGGACTAGGCAACGCTCGTCATCTACTGGAAGATATACGGAACGGACATAACGAATATCATGTAATCGAAATTATGGCTTGCCCCGGAGGCTGTATCGGTGGCGGCGGGCAGCCTTTGCATCACGGCAACTCGGAAATACTCTATGCACGCGCCAACGCACTTTACCGTGAAGACGCCAACAAGCCTCTGCGTAAATCGCACGAGAACCCATACATCAAGACCTTGTATGAAGAGTATCTCGGCAAACCGCTGGGTGAGAAATCGGAAACGCTATTGCATACGCATTATTTCAACAAATCGATTGATTAACTTTAAACGAATAGTATTATGTCAGATATCAAACTAGCCTGTGACGTGGCTGAACAAATCAAAACGATTTGCGACAAGCACGGAAACAATCCGGGCGAACTAATCAACATTCTGCATGAAGCACAACATCTCCAAGGTTACCTGCCGGAAGAAATACAACGTATCATCGCTTCCAAACTAGAAATCCCCGTATCGAAAGTGTATGGAGTTGTGACATTCTACACCTTCTTTACCATGACTCCCAAAGGAAAGCATCCGATTTCCGTCTGCATGGGCACGGCGTGCTATGTACGTGGTTCGGAAAAGTTGCTGGAAGAATTCAAACGAGTGCTGGGTATCGAAGTCGGTGAAACAACTCCGGACGGAAAATTCTCATTGGACTGCCTGCGCTGTGTGGGTGCCTGCGGACTGGCTCCGGTAGTGATGATCGGTGAAAAAGTGTATGGACGCCTACAACCTGTGGACGTGAAGAAGATTATTGAAGACTTGGAATAACAGCCCGGAAACGATACTAAAAAACGGCTACTTTGTTTAACCAAAGTAGTCGTTTCTACAAAAAACTAAACATTTTTACAAACAATGTGCGGAGAGAACGAGATTCGAACTCGTGATACCCTTTATGGGTATACACGCTTTCCAGGCGTGCCTCTCCGCCGTATGGCTCTCTATGGTATCGACCGATTGATTGAGGCAAAAAAAAATAAGAAGACTTGCGTAACCTTACCGGTCCTATGACCGAAGCACGCATCCGCCTGCGCGAAGAAGTGGCAGAGCAAATCAAGGCCTTGAAGGACATCAAGACCATGGGCGAATACTACGGCCTCGACTTGAGCCGTCCTGCCTACACCGCACAGGAAGCCGTACAGTGGGTATACATGGCATACCTTGCCGCTGTAAAAGAACAAGACGGTGCCGCTATGTCACTAGGTAACGTCTCTTCGTTCCTCGACATTTATATGGAATATGAATTGAGCAAAGGAACCATCACCGAATCGTTCGCACAAGAGCTGATTGACCAGTTCATCATCAAACTGCGCATGGTACGCCACCTGCGTATGCAATCCTACAATGACATCTTTGCCGGCGACCCCACCTGGGTAACCGAATCTCTGGGCGGACGCCTCAACGACGGACGTACCAAAGTGACAAAGACTTCTTTCCGCTTTCTGCAAACACTCTACAACCTCGGCCCTTCACCGGAACCGAACCTGACTGTATTGTGGAGCCCGGAACTGCCGGAAGGATTCAAAGAATTCTGCGCAAAAGTATCTATCGACACTTCTTCCATCCAATATGAAAACGACGACCTGATGCGTGAAGTGCGCCAGTCTGACGATTACGGAATCGCATGCTGCGTATCTTATCAGGAAATCGGAAAACAAATCCAATTCTTCGGCGCACGTTGCAACCTGGCAAAAGCCCTGTTGCTTGCCATCAACGGCGGACGTTGCGAAAACACCGGTACGGTAATGGTGAAAAATATCCCCGTACTAACCAGCGACACACTGAACTTCGAAGAAGTAATGAGCAACTACAAGAAGGTATTGACAGAAATCGCCCGTGTTTACAACGAAGCGATGAACATCATCCATTATATGCATGATAAGTATTACTACGAAAAAGCCCAAATGGCTCTTGTAGATACCAACCCACGCATCAACCTTGCTTATGGTGTAGCCGGACTTTCTATCGCGCTCGATTCACTGTCGGCCATCAAATATGCGAAAGTAACTGCACGCCGCAACGACATTGGTCTGACAGAAGGTTTCGATATTCAAGGAGAATTCCCTTGCTTCGGTAATGACAACGACAAGGTAGACCACCTGGGTGTTGACCTGGTCTATTTCTTCAGCGAAGAATTGAAGAAACTTCCGGTTTACAAAAATGCCCGTCCTACTCTGTCTTTGCTCACCATCACTTCCAACGTGATGTATGGCAAGAAGACAGGTGCTACTCCCGACGGACGCGCCAAAGGTGTCGCTTTTGCTCCGGGAGCCAACCCTATGCACGGACGTGACAAGAACGGTGCCATCGCCTCTTTGAGTTCCGTAGCGAAATTACGTTACCGCGACTCACAGGACGGTATCAGCAACACTTTCTCCATCGTCCCCAAATCACTGGGAGCTACTGAAGAGGATCGCGTAGAAAATCTGGTGACAATGATGGATGGCTATTTCACCAAAGGCGCTCACCACCTGAACGTGAACGTACTGAACCGTGAAATGCTTTACGATGCCATGGAACATCCGGAAAAATATCCGCAACTCACCATCCGTGTTTCCGGTTATGCCGTAAACTTCGTGAAGTTGAGCCGCGAACATCAATTGGAAGTAATCAGCCGTAGCTTCCACGAACGTATGTAATCAGATCTACTCAATATGACGATAAACGTACATTCATACGAAAGTATGGGAACATTCGACGGGCCGGGCTTACGGCTCGTCGTTTTTCTTCAAGGATGCAATTTCCGCTGCCTGTATTGTGCCAACCCCGACACGATAGCCGGAAAAGGAGGTACACCTACCCCACCGGAAGAAATCGTCCGCATGGCTATGAGCCAACGTCCTTTTTTCGGGAAACGCGGAGGAGTCACTTTCTCCGGAGGAGAACCTACGTTTCAGGCCAAAGCACTAGTCCCTTTAGTGCGTGAACTGAAAGAAAAGGGAATACATGTATGCATAGACAGCAACGGCGGTATCTGGAACGAAGAAGTAGAAGAACTTTTCAAACTGACGGATCTTGTATTGCTGGATATTAAAGAGTTCAATCCGGCACGCCATCAAGCACTGACCGGAAGAAGTAACGAGCAAACCATCCGCACGGCAGCATGGCTGGAAGAAAACGAGAAACCTTTCTGGCTGCGTTATGTATTAGTGCCCGGATACAGCGATTTCGAGGAGGATATCCGCCGCTTGGGAGAAGCTCTGGGAAAATATAAGATGGTGCAACGAGTGGAAATCCTGCCTTATCATACATTAGGCGTACATAAGTATGAAGCGATGGAGCAGGAATACAAGCTGAAAGACGTAAAAGAAAATACCCCCGAACAACTTGAAAAAGCCGCGGAGGTATTTAAAGAGTATTTCACTACTGTGGTGGTCAATTAACCACCACAGTAATAAATAGGATAAAAATCACCATGTCTCTGCTTTCACTTCGAAACAGGGACACTCTTTGATCCGCTCCCAAGGGTCAACAATTCCATTATAATTGGTGTCAGGACTCAAGTCCCGATGACCGACCACCTTTGCATCCGGATAACGCTGCAACAGTTCGCGCACCAGGCGATGCAAAGATTCTTTCTGGCGGGAAGTACGTGTATCCGCTGCCTTTCCGTCCTCATCCAGTCCGCCTTCATAGCACACCCCTAAACTAATCGCATTAAAACCGCGTGCATGAGCACCCACCGTATCTTCATCCCTCATCGGCTCTATCTGTCCCGACTTGCGTATGTAGTAATGATACCCCCAGCAAGAAAAGCCACGATAACGGTGAGCCGTATCCACATCCTTTGCCGTAAAGTCGCGATCAGCACGGGTAGCAGAGCAGTGAATCACAATCAGACTAATCTTTCTCATCGTCCTTCTCCCTTTCCGTCGTTTTCACATTACACACTTCCTTATGGGTAGCATTGAAGCGCACCTCTCTCACAATTCTGTTCCGCTTTTTTTTTCCGAAGAAAGGCACAAGGAACATGATTACATCCAAAATCTTAGTTACAATTTCTTTCATTTGATCTAATATTAAAGTTATCATGCTGCCGGATCCGGAGCTTCTCCGCTTCCACCACCGTCTGAACCGCCACCGGAACCTTTGTCATCGTCTTCTCCTTCATTGCCGCTACCGCCCGTTTGGGCCACCGCACGCGTCGTTACCTGCTGGTAGCTAAGAATCTTCGTGATGTCCGCCAACGTCTTTCCGGGACGGAAAATAATATGGGCAGCCGTAATCAGCGAACTTGAAAACTCCTTGACCGACACAGCTCCTTCACTGTTCAACCCGATCTGCAAACTGCCCAAATCACCCAGCCGGACTATTCTTCCTGCCTTCAACGCACGCTTCACTTCGTAAAGAATACCCGAAATAGCCGCACGTACATCCGTTTCCGTACAAGTAGAACGGCTGGTGATCGCCTCGCACAACTCTTCAAAATCCAACTCTCCCGAAGCCTGTGCCTGCGCGTAATACTTTGCCGACTCATCCTTTTGGCAGGATTCTTGCGCGGCACCACTGAATAAGATACTGTCATTGCCATAATAAAATAATTTTAAGATTTCACACATTTCGAACGCGTTCCTTATTTGTTAACGACATAAAGATAACACATTTTCCATCCTCCGGATTCCCCAACGAAGTTTCCTGATACTCTATGAATAATAATGACGTTATTCTTTTAATAAACCATTAATTTTCAGTAACTTTATAGCATAAACCAAACATCATTCATCATGTATTATCCGGACCAGCCGTTTCATATCCGCACTTATAAAAAGTCGGAACTAGCTCATCTTTACAACCCCAACGTATGCCTCAAAGTAGCCTTACAAATACTACGTCGTTGGATTGTCTACAACCTTCCGCTCCTGCAAGAACTCGAACAAGAAGGCTATCGTGCCCGCAACCGCCTTCTCTCTCCCCCGGCAAGTGGCAACGATCATACGCTATTTGGGAGAACCCTAAGAACTTAATCAAAAAAACGAAAAGTTCCATTCTATTATTTTACAAACAAATTTCTTTGCAACCGCAAATTAAAAAGAACAAACTAACATGAATCATTTTACCATCTTTCAAGACTTTTACCGCGTCATAGCCGAAATGACAGAAGAAGAAATCGTATCGGCCATCAGCAACGGCACATACCGGGAAACGGTGGAGGACGTGCGCCGAATCTTCGCGGAACAAGGCGAGAAAGCAGCCAACGAAAAGAAAATAGAACTACCGGAAATCACCTTTTCAGCCAACTACCGGGGAGGACGTTCAAACGCAACTCTCGTCAAGTATCTGGGATACATCGTAGTAGACATCGACCATCAGACACAGGAAGCATTGGCACGCATCCTCGCACTGGCAAAAAAGTGTGCCCACACCCGCATCGCTTTCATCAGCCCCAAAGGAATGGGACTGAAAATCGTGGTACGTGTATGCCGGACAGACGGGACATTGCCCGAAACAATTCAGGAAATTGAAGATTTCCATCATGCTGCTTATCACAAAATCGCTTCCTTTTATGCCCAGCTCTGCGGGAGTTGAGGTCGACACTTCCGGACAGGATGTCAGCCGCACTTGCCTGTTCTCTTACGATCCGGATATTTATTTCAATCCCGATGCCACAGCTGTCATCGTGGAACAGCCACCGATGTTCTTCAAGTCTCAAAAGAAGAAAAGGGCATCCGGCAAAAGAAAAAGACGACAGCACCAGACAACAATCCCCTCACCGAACAAGTGGCACTCAACTACCATTCCTCGCACGCTTCCTTAATGGTGACTCTGAACTATTATCACAATAAATCCGAAAAGTACGTCACCGGCAACCGGAACAACTACCTGCATTGCCTAGCTTGTATGTACAATCGCTACGGCGTCCCCCAGGAAGAGGCGGCAGCTTTTATCAAGAGCCAGTTCACCGATCTTCCCGCGGATGAAATGGACGCACTGATCGGGAGTGCTTACGGACACAACGAGGAATTCGACACCCGCAAGCTGAATAGTACGCAGAAGCGAATGTTACAGATTGAGCAACATATCAAAGAAAATTACGATACACGCTACAACGAAGTGCTTCATATCATGGAATATCGCAGAAGGAAAACGGACACGGAGCAACCGGAACCTTTCCATATTCTCGACGAAATGATGGAAAACAGCATTTGGATGGAGATGAACGAACTGGGCTATTCGTGCACCGTCAAGACGATTCAGAATCTGATCTACTCCGACTTCAGCATCACCTACCATCCTATTCGCGAGTATTTAGACTCGCTGCCTGAATGGGACGGAACGGATTATATCGGTATCCTTGCCAACAGCGTGCATACTAGTCACCAGAAATTTTGGGTAGAATGTCTGGAACGTTATCTGGTGGGAATGTGCGCTGCCGCCACACAAGACGATGTGGTGAACCACACTGTTTTGTTGCTTTGCAGCGAAATACAGAACATCGGAAAGACTACGTTTATCAACAACCTGCTGCCGCCCGAATTGCGCGCCTATCTTTCTACCGGTCTTATCAACCCGAGCAACAAGGATGATCTAGCCAAAATAGCGCAGGCAATGCTTATCAATCTGGATGAATTTGAAGGGATGAGCGGACGGGAACTGAATATCTTCAAGGATTTGGTTACCCGCAAAGTAATCAGCATCCGCCTGCCATACGCGCGGCGTTCGCAAAACTTTCCTCATACGGCTTCTTTTGCCGGCACATGCAATTACCAAGAAGTGCTTCACGACACCACAGGTAACCGCCGTTTTCTCTGCTTTCATGTCGACTCGATGGAGTTTATCAAAATAAACTACGCGCAGTTGTATGCACAAATCAAGTATCTGCTCAACAAGCCGGGGTATCAGTATTGGTTCACCCAGTCGGAAAACTCACGGATTGAAGAGAACAACGAGGATTTCATTTTCCACTCACCGGAAGAAGAACTGGTGTTGACACATATCCGCAAACCGGAACGTTTCGAAAAGGTGCATTATCTGACGGTCACTGAAATTGCGGAATTGATTCGCGAACGGACGGGGTATCAATATTCTCACGGAACCAAAGCCCAACTAGGAAAAGTGATGTCCAAACACGGCTTCGAATTTCATAAGGGAAAAAACGGGAGAAGATACACTGTATTCATTATTGATACGGAACAGGTGAAATCAAACAGGCTATATGAATAAGATTTCATCTCCTTCGCACGCAAAAAGGTGAGGGTTGGTGAGGGTACTTTTGCAACTTTTCATTTTTATATTTCTTATTTCTATTCTTCTATTTTCTTCTAAAAAAAAAACGAATGTTAGAAATTTACCCTCACCTACCCTCACCTTTTCCTCTTTCTTCCTCAAAAAAACGGTGGGAAATTTGAAAAAGACAGTTATCTTTTTCAAATTTCCCACCATGTTTTTTTTAATCTGAATCGTTATACTCCTAGCACAATACTAGCATCAATATTCAGTTTTTACTTATTTCACGAGCCACTTTCAATGTCGGCTCACATTTTCCGGAAATGTAGTCACTAAGACGCGAAGGACTAACTCCTATCAGTTGTGACAGTGATTTCTGATTGAGCCCCATTTCGTACATACGAAGCTTCAGAACATCCACAAGCGAAGGTTCTCCCAAAGAAAAGTGTTCCTCTGAATAATCGGCAACAAGATTAGAAAGAAGTTCCAACTCGATGCTGTTAGGGTCATTCAAAGGAGTATCATCCTTCACTAACGGAAGAAGATCCTCCACTCTCTTTACAGCCCATTCATACTGGGTTTGGTTTTCTATCTTTGTCATATTTTCAAATATTAGCACAATCTATTTTATCATATTCTTTATGAGTACCAATAAAGCGAATATATACAAACTTTACAGTGAACTTCACCACTACTACCAAGCGATAATTATTCCCTTTAACATTGAAAACATAATGCTGGTTACCTACACTATCGGCACTATTAAAGGTCTTCTTTATATCAGCGAAACAAGCCCATTCACTTTTCTTTACTATAGTAACCCATTCTTGCAAAGCAACTTTTGAATCGGGATGCTCCTCTGCATATTCTTTAACGCTTGTTCTGTAAATATTCTCATTAGTTACTCACTTATCATGCAACAAAAATAAGAATATAATTCCAATTTTCAAAATTATATTCCGATATTCGCAATTATGGATAAAAAGATTCGCTTCTTATAAAGACATCGAAAATTCGATCCTACAACCTAACGCATTCATGATGCGATAGAAAGTAGAAACCTTAGGTTCTGTCTGACCACTTTCCACTCTTGAAATATAAGAACGATCGGAACCGATACGCCGGGCTAATTCTGCTTGAGTAATCTTAGCCTTTTTTCCTTGCGTCTTCGATAATTTGCCCGGTGTAGAAAGCATACGCTTTTCTTCTGCTTCCGCACGTTCGGGAGTCCCTTCTGCTCCAAATTTCGCATCAAGAACAGCGTCATAATCTACTATTTGATGATTGTTTATCTGCATAATATTCCTCCTTTATTTTTTAATGCTTTATCTATTTCACTACCCGGTGTTTTTTTGCGCCTTCTTTTGAAAGCCATTAAACAACACTACAATATTTCCATCATCAAAAATGAAAAATACCCGGTATATATTACCATTATATTCTGTACGAAGTTCAAAAACTCCGTCCTGAACAAATTTTACAAATTTAGTGGAGAGTCTTTCTTGTGTTTTCAACAAGAGTAGTCCATACTGGATTTTATCTTGTTCCTTTTCGGTTAAAGTCTCCATGAAAGCCTCAAAGTAACCTCCGTATGTACGGATCTTACGTTTCTTTTCCATACTGCAAATATACGAATTGTTGTTCAACTATACAACAATCGTCTTTTATTTTATATTATTTTTCCTCAAATTCTCCAGCACGCTTTTCTTCTCATAAGACACCAGCGTCTCTCTACACTAAGCGTTTTCCCATTCTTAGGGGCTTATCACATCTACAACGCTTGCTAACGCACGAAAAGTCTGTTCGCAATTTGCTATTCCGTCATACGTCAACCTACCCTGATTGATGGCATCGAGCACAACAGAGACATATTGCTTCGGATTTCCCCGATACTCGATGATGACAGGCGTGAGATGCGACATCTCTCGAGTCAGTTGACTGACGATTCTTTTTTTGGTCGAGCAGATCCATTACTTTTTCACTATGCACATTGTTTTGTGCGGTTACTTCACAAGTTCATCTTTCAATGAACACAATAATTCATCATTCAATGAATTTTCCATAAAACTTTCTATTTAATTGATTATAAAAAGCCATTCCAGAAAGATAAGCAATCATTACTTATTTCCCGGAATGGTGTCTAATACCTCGAAAACAAAGACTTATATTCTAACCTAATGTACTCACTTTAATCCACTTCTTTTGATTTTGCATTCCATACCAGCAAAGCAAACAACACCGAAAAGCAAAGCAGCACCAATCCAAAACCAATTGATATAAGTAAAGTCATAAACATCAACGCCATTCTGAACCGTTTTTTGCCCTTCTATCAGAATACCGCTCATCACGTCCTGCAATCCGGCACCGATATAACTGGCAATACCGACTACTCCCAATGCAGCACCCGAAGCATTACGGGGAGCAATATCCACTGCCATCAAACCACCCAGAAAACAGATCAAAACTCCGATACCTAAACCGAAAAGAACCATTGCCAACACGTCTATCCAAAAATGAGCTCCCGGAACTAAGAGAAACAAACAAAGAGCAAACACATTCATCAATCCGAAAATTAACGCAGGAACATTGCGACGTCCACCAAATAACTTATCAGAAATAACACCTGAAAACATAGTACCAATTATACCACAGACCGGACAAATAGAAATGATAAAACTGGCATCCAAGGTGGAGTAACCCTTTTGAGCTTCCAAATAAAAAACACCCCAACTATTGATAGCATAACGACTGATATACATAAAAGCACTCGAAAGAGCCAGTATCCAAATGGCAGGCATCAGCAATACCTGACGCTGTGCTTTATTAAAATCAGCCGTTTCTGTCTCACTCATTTCCTTTTTCTGTTTGGGAACATTCACCGAAGGGAACCCCATGCTTTCGGGAGTATCATGGAAGAACTTCCAGACTATCAACGCTCCTATCAATCCCACTATACCGGCTCCGAAGAAACCATACCGCCAGCCCAACACACTGACAATTGAGGCTATTATCAGAAAAGTCAACGCTTCGCCGATATTATGGCTCGCAGACCAAAAGCCATAGTATGAACCGCGCTTTTGTCCGTGAACCAACGGGAAAGCCCTACTACACAAGAGGCTGCTCCCATAGATTGAAACCAGCCGCTAATCCCCCAAAGGATAGCGAACAGGATAAAAAGAATTAGTAAAACCGAGACAGAGGTTAACCAAAGCAGTTATCAATAAACCGGTAGTCATAAAACGGTTGATATTACTACGGTCGGCAAGGAAACCGTTCGTGAATTTTCCGATGGCATAGGTGAAAAAACAATACGGAACCTATGATGCCTAACTCTGTTTCCGAAAAATGCCTTCATCTACAATAGGTTTCTTTACGACATTCAGGCTAAGACGGCACACATAATACATACCGTAACCAAAAAGTCGCAGAAAGGAAAGTAGACCATTTCAGAAACTTCAGACGGCGAGCATCGGATGAAGACAAAGCTTCTCCGTTACAAGGTCTCGGCGAAGAGACCTTGTAAAAAATTGATTAGTTGTTTCAACATGAAGAAAGTGCGTTTAGTCGTGAAGTTTCTTTTTCGCGTAGATACTCTAATAATAGAGCTGGGCGGTCTGTTTGAATTAGCTTGGCTCCTGGCCAATTATCCACCCCCAACTTTCATCCGGCTGATGAAGTTCTACTGCACGGTCGTCGTCATGCCCGCCACATAGTTCGGGCCAAAGCGAATTTATAAAAAGATTAGAGCCTGTATTACGTACTTTCTTTATCAAATTAAGAATCTCCGGACTGTCACTATCAAACACTAATTCATAAGCAGCAGGTTTCATATGTGTCTGATAACTATCAATGACAGCTTCCGCCCCGTCTTTATGAAGTTGTACAATAGGCATGAAGATTACCTTATCCAATACATCACCGTTTTCAGCCTTGACTTGTTCATAAGGAAGTCCGGCTTTAATAATACATTGCTGAACAGTTCCTGTTTCTTTCAAAACAGCATATACATCTTTGAAGTAATCATAGCCTTTATCAATATTAACAAGGATCTTACCTTTACATAATGACATTACTTCTTCCAATGTCGGTATCAAATGAGCTGTTTTATGCCCTGTACCACTTTTCAAACGGAACTGACGTAATTCTTCCAATGTATAGTCTGCCGGATAACCTTTTCTTGTTGTAGTACGATCAATTTTCTTTTCATGCATCAAAATCAGATGTCCATCCTTGGTTTTCTTCAGATCGATTTCAATTACATCTACCCCCATATCAATACAATTCTGGATAGCCTGCAGGAGTTCTCCGGAGCATTACGCCAGTCAGCTCGATGAGAAACAACTAAAACTGAATTACTTGCAGGCTTCTGTAGATTCGCAATTATTTTATCCGAATGATTCTGTGCCTCTAACCCTCCTATTATCAGAAGGGTTAAAGCTATTAATATATTTATCTTTCTAAGCATATCTTTTTATTTTTGTAAAGCATTTCTTTTTGCATTCTGTCCGCGCTGTGCCCATGGTGAATTTGCAGGCCCTTCAATACCACAATCAATAGCTATCAATTTGCAGGCACCATTATCCTCATACGTGACATACACAATACCATAGTCAGCAATGACTGGTGACGACCAAATTTTTAGAACCTAATTGTCTCTTATATTTCTCCGTACCATCAGCATTCAATATTATATAGTTACCGCCATCATCACATATGTGAATATTTCCGTCACTGTCTATAGCCGGTGTTGTTCCTATTTCAGCGACAGAGGAATAACTCCATTTTTTTGCTCCTCCTTTAGTCAGGGCAACAACTTGGGCATTCGGATTCTTTGTACCCACATAGATGGTTCCGTCAGCACCGATAGCCGGTCCTCCCTGGTCAATCTTGCCCATAGTACCACTCGCCGGATATCTCCATAGCTCATTACCCTGGTTATCATAAGCAGCAACCACTCCCTCTGAAAAATGCCACATATACATTTCCTTGCGCATCAATAGCGGGATATACAGCAGCAGCCGTATTTCCTTTCCCTAGATTAGGAGACAAGTTCACACCATCTTGCGTAGTACGGGCAAATCCGTTCGCTCCCGACAAGGCTGAATGGATAACTCCATTCTGTCCAACCGATATACCACCATTAGCACCACCATTGGGAGATTTGCGTCTCCAAAGTTGTCTGCCGGAACTACGGTCAACCATATGTACAGAACCATCCGTCCCTCTATTTCCAATCAAGATATTACCATCACGAGACAAAGCAGGAGAGATATAGGGAATATTAGTACCAATACCTAGTTCGTATCTCCACTTCTGTGTCCCATCCGGATGAATAGCATACAGACTGCTGCTTATGTTTTTGTCTGTTGTACTCGCACCCATATAAATAGTTCCGTCCGCACCTACCATAGGAGACGAACCTTGATCTCCAGCTCCTCCGTCCTTACTTAAATCAAACATCCATTTTTGCTCTCCAGACGGCGAATAAGCAAAAAGGTGGAGTGCATTGGATGACACATATACATCCCCGTTGTCACCTACAGCAGGGGATATGGATCGTAAAGAAGAAGATGTCTCAAACGTCTTGTCCCAAAGAATCGTCACTCCGGATATGGAGGTGTCACGAACGTACAGAGTAGCTTGTTTTGTATTAGTAGCTCCACGATCATCAGTAGTTGTCAGCTTTACTGTTACAAATCCAGTTGTCGTGAAAGTTATTTCCGGGTCTTTTTCTTTGAGAGGTCTGTCCATTGCCAAAGTCCCACTCGTAAGCAACTACTTCTCCATCCTCATCCACAGACTTATCGGTAAATTGAACTTTCTCATTCACTTTACAAATGGCAGGGCTATAGCTGAAGTCTGTAACCGGAGGCATATTCGTCGGACGAATCACAACAGTATGGGATGCAGTTGCATATCCTCCGAATTCATCTGTCACGGTTAATTTAATAACATAGGCTCCAGCTTTCTTATACAAAAACGGACGCATCTTTAGTAGTAGCCCTATTCCCTTCCCCTCAAATCCAAAATGCCAGAAGTACTCTACTATCTCTCCTTCCGTCTTTACTGATTCATCAGTCAGATAAACGATATCACCGACCGTATATTCTTCTTTATCTATAGAAAAAAGAAGCCTCCGGGGAGGTTGTCTGCCGCACTTCATCGCCGTCCTTACATGCAAATAGACAAACGACTGTCACTATCAGGAATATATATTTCTTCATAATCATTCTATTCATTATTTAAGATTAAAACCAATTATCTTTTACCTCTGTTTCAGATAGGTATCCAGCAACTGGGGATGGTCTGTCTGTATCAGATTAATCCCCTTCGACAAAAATCAAGTCCACTCCTGTATAGTTTCCTTGTGTCATCTGTGTATCATAGGTATAACCATTCATATCTAACATATTAGTCGAGACAAACAGCCCTTTTGAAGATATGGCTGTCGAGAGCCCGCCATTTAATGTTTTCGACAAAGATATCTGGGCAAACATCACTCCTGGTTGCTGTGAAAGGAAATCTGCATGCTCCTCGTTTTCACACTGCGGATAAGGTATAGGAGCCGGCGAATAATCCAAAATATTCTGCAAGACATCCCGATTATTAGATGTATAAAAGAACACACGGTCTAACATCCCACAGCTTTTCACAACATCATACAGTTCTTTAGGAGACACTTTATTCAAGAAGTCCAAATCAAAAAGATCTTTCCCCGCCCTGCAACCAATGCGTCATACAAAGAGGGGACCGTGTGATTGGTTACTGTGCCGTCTGCCAGCTTCAGACGATAAGACTGGAGCTGCTCATAAGTCAAATCTTTCACTTTCCCCTTCCCTGTAGTTGTCCTGTCTATGGTTTCATCATGCATCAACACAATTACTCCATCCTTTGTCATGCGAGGATCTACTTCTACAATATCTACAGCTCCCCTAATTCTATACAACTTTCAATTCCAGCTATCGAATTTTCGGGAATATTCGGGTTGGAAGAATTGCCACGATGCCCCATTATCCAAACTTTTGCAGGGTCAAAGTGTTGCAAAGCATAACGTAAACTCTTGCCGGATACTTGTAATTTCTGCAGAGCCGCCGCTACATTGCCAGTCTTATCTGTCACCCTAACCGAAATATTATAACTTCCTTCTTTCGTAAACGTATATTCCAATTCAGGTTCTTCACCCAATGTCTGCCCTTCCATCGTCCAAACCACAGATTGGATGTCTTGCCCATCATTAAGAGCTACCTTCAGAACAACTTTCTCTTCTAATGCCGGATAGGCATTACTTGCCATAACTCTAGCAGTAATCGTTCCACTCCCCTGTTCTTCAATCGTACTATCATCCCCACAAGCAAATAAAACGACTGCTAATACTGATATATAAATGATATTTGAGATTTTTCTTATCATACTATTTTATTTTTAGTTATATCCTTCATTTTGATACATTCTTGTCGGATCCAGTTTATGTTCATCATACGGGATAGGCAACAAAAAATCTTTCGCAGAGAAATTTGGATTCTTCGCTTTCATGTGCTCCAACAGTTCCTGACGAGAATAAAGACGTAACAAATCATACCAATACTGTCCTTCAAAAGCAAACTCGACTCTTCTCTCACGAAGGATCGCATCGCGCAAACTACTGCCGGATTAATCATCCAGACCAGCACGTTCGCGTACCATGTTCAAATAGCTTACCGCATCATTCTCGCTCAAATGCATTTTCACTTCTGCCAACATTAATGCGACATCGGCATAACGAAGCACAATCCAGTTATTCGCCCCATAGCCATTTATGTCATCGAGATCTGTGTACTTCTTCACATAATTAACGTTCTGTGACGTACCGCACGAGATAGCCTTACGCGTATCTCCCGATTCATAGGCACTCATCATATCAGACGTCGGTATATTATTCCCCGTCCCCGTTTTCTGCGAAGTAAGCCCCGTCTGGGAAGTGGGTTGAAATATATAGGCGTAATTTGAGGCTAAACTGGAGTTGCCTCCTTTATACATCACCTGAAAAATATTCTCTTGACAGAATGTTTGAGCTTCCTTTATCAAAAACATCAGCATAAGGGATATCTTTCAGGCTTGTAAAGGTTTCATGTTCCATGCTGCAACTAAATTTGTTTTCGCAGATTGCAGATTTGAAGTTCTTTCCGACTGAAAATCAGAATCAGCAGCCATTGTCAAGTAAACTTTGCCCAATAAAGCATACGCAGCAGCTTTTGAAGCACGGCCTACCCCATTACCCGTTTGAATATCCGGCAATTCACTATTAATAACCTGTGTCAAATCGGAAATAATCAAATTATAGACTTCGCTCTTTGGCTGGCGGGCAGTATATTTCTGAATTTCATCTTTCGTCTTTAGTTCTTTGGTTACGATAGGGACATCTCCAAACTGCATTACAAGATGAAAATAAGTCAATCCACGCAAAAATACATTTCCGCCTTTTTCTGGTTTTTCACAACTTCATCCTTAAAAGGAATATCATCTATCTGATCCAATATTATATTAGCTCTTGTCACGCATTTATACAAATCTGCCCAATGAGTTTTCACTTGTGAATTATCTGTTGTCAATGTATAGTTATAAAATTGATAATTAACCCCATTTCCTGCTCCCGGATCCTGCAACGTGGTGTTTTCCGAACGAACATCTGTGTACAAATACATATTCTTATAATACCCGTTTCCTCTCAAAGCTGCATACGCACCATTCGCAGCCATTGCAATATCATCTTCGGTCTGATAGAAAGTACTGGCCGGAATCTTATTTGGATTGGTTTCTTCCAGAAAACTCGTACAACTACTGCAAAACAATAGCGAACTTACTGCGATAAATACTATGTATTTTTTCATAATCTGATTCTTTATTTATTTAAAAAGTTATTTTGCTCCTATACTATAAGTACGTGCCAAAGGATAAACTCCCCAATCAAAACCGGGTAACAGGTTATTACCTTTATAATCCACTTCAGGATTATATCCTTCATAATCGGTCAATGTGAATAAATTGTCAACACTGACATATAGCCTCAACGCCTGAACGCTCACTTTCTGCATCCACTTCACCGGAAAATTATACCCCAATGTGATATTTGCACAACGGAAATAGGAAGCATCATCCACCATATAAGAACTAAGCCGCTGACTGGTATTAGGAGTGGAACTACGCGCTGCACGAAACACTCCGCCGGAACCCGGATTTTCGTCAGAATGCCAACGGTTCAAAACAGATGCCAACTGATTGCCGGAGCCTTCCATATTGTACAGATAATATTTCTGGAAGTTTATTACTTCAGCTCCTTGAGAACCGGTAAATGTCGCTCTCAAATCAAAGTTCTTATAAGAGAAATCGGTACTGATACCGTATGTAAAATCCGGGTAAGCATTGCCTAGAATTTCACGGTCGTTTTCTGTAATCAAACCATTCTTATCAACATCCCGCCATTTCACATCTCCCGGATGTATGTTATTATAATTAGGAACTGCCGGTCCTATCAACTGATATCCGTCAGGAAATTTGCCATTAACCAGATTGCTTTTATCAATCATTATATTGGTGTAATCCTTCTCGGAAATAATACCATCAGCAATGTAGCCATAGAAAGAGCCGATAGGAAGCCCGGAACGGGTCACATGGCTTACCACATTGCGCTCACTAACTAAATACAAATCATTAATACCACCCAAATCGACAACTTTATTTCGATTTACTGATATATTAGCACTTACATTCCATTTAAAATCTCCTGTCAAAATACGCCCGTCTATTTGGAAATCAACTCCGCTATTACGTACTTTTTTTGCATTTTTCAAGTTTGTTTTTACACTGGAAGAGCCCGATATGGATGATATAGGCTGGTCGTACAACAAATCATACGAAAGACTATTATAATAGTTACCTATCAAGTTGACACGACCATTGAATAATCCCAAATCAAACCCTACATTGTATTGGGATGTTTTTCCCATCCGATAGCCGCATCTTTGAAAGTTCCTTGCCAATAGGCTGTTTCGACAGTATTACCATATACGTAACCACCTTGAGACATAGTAGCTGTATGCTCGTAGTTACCAATATTGTTGTTTCCACTCAATCCCCAACTGGCACGAAGTTTTAAGGATGAATTATTACCTAACAAATCCTGATAAAACTATTCATTCGATATAGTCCAACCTAAAGAAATAGAAGGAAACCAACCCCAACGGTTTTCTTTTCCAAAACGTGAAGATCCGTCAGTTCTTACTGTACCCGTCACTACATAGCGATTATCGAATGAATAGTTTACACGTGCCAGATAAGACATCATTGTCCATGCAGCCTTTCGGGTATCGCTGCTATACAAGCCTATATCGGAAGCATTCGGACCATGCGCTGTCACTTCATGAATACGGTCGTCGGGAAAACCTGTTGCTTCAACGGCTACGCGGTCATAAGTTTTTTCTGTAAGGTGTAGCCCACTAAAGCATTCAGGCGATGTTTCCCGAATTCACCATTATAATTTAACGTAAACTCTCCCAAACGGTCAATATCACGATTTGTTATGTCACGAGCTTTCACACGTGCCTGAACAGCATCCGAATTGGGCATATCACCATCTTGTCCTACAGTACGCGGACGATAGTAATTATAACGGGAAGTATAATATTGAGTTCCCAAATTGGCTTTAAACTGAAGCTGTTTCAATATATCATAAGTGATATTAGCATTGAAATTCATTCGGCTTGACTTGTTGCGGATATCAATTTCATGAGCAAGTGCCACGGGATTCTCGACCATCTGATAGCCATCAGCTTTCATCGCAATCTGATTTCCGACTGCATAAGTTCCATCCGAATTATATACAGGGAATTGAGGAAACATTAATAGAGCACTTTGTACGACACCATCATTTATATAACGACCGTCTGCTTGAACCTGTCGTTCCGAAACATCAACAAAAGAAAAGTTTACTCCAACTTTCAAGCGTTTCGTGACTTCTGCATCTACATTGGCACGAACATTCAAACGCTTATGTCCGGAAGGAGCTATAATTCCATCCTGATCCAGATAACCCAAACTAAAACGATATTTCAAGAAATCCTGTCCTCCTGTAACAGATAGATTATGACGATGCATCGGAGCATTCCCATAGATGGCGTCCTGCCAATCTGTATTGTAAGTAGGATCGACCGGTTTTCCGGTTGTGAAATCAAAAAACAAATCAGAAATGCCCACTTCATTCAAGTTAAAACCTTTTGAAGCTCTTATTGCATTATCATCCAATGGGTTCCATGATTTTCCAGCAGCTTCTGCTTTATCACGATAAGAATTATTACGGGCTTCAATTACCAAATCCCTGTATTGATAGGCATCCAGCAACTTAATCTTACGCTCTACTTGTTGCATACTAAACTGATAGTCATAATCAATACGGGCTTTTCCCGAATTACCCCTCTTTGTGGTGATAAGTACCACGCCACTAGCACCTCGAGAACCATAAATGGCTGCCGAAGCTGCGTCTTTCAATACATCAATAGTTTCAATATCCTCGGGATTGATATATACATCTTCTGAAGCCGGATATCCATCAATCACATAGAGAGGTGTTGTACTAGCTGAAAGAGAGTTCGTTCCACGAACTTTAATCTTCACTCCTTCTCCCGGCGCACCACGTGTCTGCATCACCTGTACACCAGCGACTTTACCGACTAAAGCTTGTCCGGCGGTTGCTGCTGAAAGAGATAATTCACTAGCCTTAACACTTGCCAAAGAACCTGTGAAATCACTCTTACGCATAGGAGTATAGCCAACGACTACGACTTCTTCAATCATCTTACTATCTTCCTGCAGAACAACTTTCGCCATATTTTTATCGGTAGCACGAAGTTGAACGGGTTTATATCCGATGTAGGAAACTGTTAGTTGAGATGTTTCGGAGACATCATTGATGGAAAAATTACCATCTAAATCAGTTATTGTTCCATTAGATGTACCCTTGACCACAACACTAGCACCGATAATAGGCTCTCCATTCGAATCAACTACGGTTCCTGAAACCTTTATATTACGCTGCTTTTCTTGTGGTTTACGAATCAATACAATGACATTCTCTTGCTCTTTCTTGTAGGTTAACTCCATTTTACCCAAAAGTTGTTGCATGGTTTGTTCAATCGTTGCATCTTTCACATTTAACGAAACTTTTGGTTTAACTCCGGAAGGCTCTCATTGTAGAAGAATTTGTAATTGCATTGTTACTTGCTCGATTTTCTTTAAAGAGGCTCTTAACGAGATGCCTTTCAAATCCACCGTTATTTGAGAATAAGCGGTAAAGAAATGCTCATGAACAGTAGCAGACAAATGGCCCGTAATGTTCTCCAGTTCTTACTTCTCCCCACGTTTGTTTGAGGAGTTTTTCAAAGGTTGTTTTGTGCTTCATATATCAAAACTTTTAAGTTGTTTGACAGGTATACCGACTGCTATACTCGCTCGTCCAACCGTCTATCAGACTTTAACTCTCGTTAACTTATTCAATTCAGAGAACAAAAAAACCATTCCTAAGTAGAGGGCTTCGGAATGGTTCTATTCTATATTGTACTCAATAAGTAATTAAACTACTTTGTATTCACCGATATTACGTTCTTCAGCATTAAAGGAGACACCGACTTTAACCAGTTCACGCCCGTCTGTTCGATAAGGTAACAGATATCCTTTTTCATCTATTTGTTTCAGAGCTTCGTCTACTGTTCCTTCCAGCTTAAACTCAAAAACATAAATACGGTCTTTTGTTTTCACCACTGCATCGGCACGGCCTTTTGCACTGCGTACTTCCGCATCTACATATTGTCCCATCAACTTAAAGACAAGATAGAAAATAACCTGATAATGACGTTCAGTCTTTGTATTCAATTCGTAGGGAATGTCGGCAAAGAATGATTTCATACGTTCCATAAAGGAATGAACGTCGCCCAACTGAAGTTCACGGACAAACTTAACTGCATTAAAATCCGTTTCATCAGAAGAGATGGGGGTATAATAGGGTATCAGGAATTTAAGGAAACCATATTTCACCTCGTCATTCGGGAAGCCTAATGTATATAGGTTCAATGATTTATCGAAATTTTTAATTGTCAGATAACCACTTTGGTAGATCATCGGAAGGGGATTCTTTGTCTCCGCACGGTATTCTGCAAATCCGGAACTTCCTACTTCCAAGCCATCTATCAGCAAACGTAAATCATAATCACTTTGTTTCAGCAGTTCTACAAGATAGGTAGGAGTACCAGTCTGAAACCAGTAATTATCAAACATTAATCCATCAAAGACATTGAGCACACTGAAGGGATTGAATAGTCCTTCTTCGCTATATGTAAAGTGATAGCCATCGTACATTGCTGTCATTTTATCGACTGTATCTTCAAAGGACATCTCCTGCACTTCTGCCAAGTGCTCCAACTCGGGAGTAAATGTAGATACTAACTCCTTCTTAGTAATACCACAAATATTGGCATAAGGAATTTTCATACTAATATCATTCAACTGATTCAAATCACTGAATACACTTACTTGGGCAAATTTTGTGACTCCTGTCAAGAATATAAACCGAAGATAGCGATCGGAACTTTTTAGTACTCCATAAAAAGCCTTCAGAATACGACGGTATTCATCCAACAAGTTTTCATCTAAAAGGGCTTGCAGCAAAGGCTTATCATACTCATCTACTAATACCACAACTCCTTTTCCAGTTTTCAAATAGGCTTGCTCGATGATGTAACTAAAGCGTTCTTCAGGACTACGGTCTTTCTTCTCATCACCATAGACGGCTTCCCATTTTTCTAAATATTGGTTTAGCATTGCAATTAAATCTGCTGCCGTCTCATATCTCTTCGCATTCAAATCAAGATGCAGAACCGGATATTGCTCCCACTTTGTCTCTAACTTTTCAATTGCCAAACCCTCAAAAAGGTCTTTACGCCCCTGAAAGTAGGCTTCAAAAGTAGAAACTAGCAGACTTTTGCCAAAACGACGGGGACGACTAAGAAAATAAGGCTTTCCCGTATTTATTATTTGCCATAAAATAGACGTCTTGTCCACATAAAGATAATTTCCTCGGCGTATATCTTCAAATGTCTGTATCCCTATCGGCAATTTACGCTCTAATGTATTCATTGCATCTTCAAATTAGTGTACCACAAATATAGACGTTATTCGATGAATAAACAAAGATACTCTATGAAAGTTCCATTTATTTCTCCTTCAAAACAATCACCGAACCGTCCATTTCATAATAGAAAGGTGAAGTAAGCATCAGAATATTCAGCGCATTCTGTATGCCGCCTCCCGGAATGGTTCCGGTGAAATATTCATTAGGTAGTTTATTGGAGTCGAAACGAATCTCTACGTCATAGATACGTGAAAGGGTTTTCATTATATTCTCCAAAAGATTCTTTCTCAAAATAGATATTTCCTTTCGTCCATTCAATATAATCATTCGGATGCACTTGAGTGGCTGTTATCTTATGAGTGGCTTTATTATATTCTATTTTGTCGCCGGGCTTCATGATATGCGATATTTTCTGCGCATAGACCCCTACTTTTCCTTCCAAAAGAACGACTGTCACGTCTTTGGCATCTTCATAGGCAGATACATTAAAAGAAGTACCGAGCACTTTCACTTCCAAATCACCGATTTGCACAATGAAGGCGTGTTTCTCATCATGGGCTACTTTAAAATAGGCTTCACCATTTAGTTGCACACGACGCACTTTTCTCCGAAGTTATTCAGGTAACTTAATTGGGAAGCTGAATTGAGAACAACATTTGTTCCGTCCGGCAATTCAATGGTTGCTTTATCTCCTCTGCCCGCTTTCACAATAAAGGGTGTTTCTGCCGTTGGAGAAGAATCTAAAAGATAGTAAGTGAAGAAAGCGACACAGACAGGTAATAAAATAGCAGCAACCCATTTCCAAGGGATGATACGGAGGGGGCGCACTTCCTTGCCCAAAGTCTCTTCTTTGATCCGGGCAAAAAGTTTATCACGCAACACTGGGTTCATGGAGGAATCCGATCTCTCAAACTCTTGCTCCCACCAGTCATGCAACTGACGGTCATTCTTTATCCAGTCTGACAGTTCTTTTATCTCGACATCCGTGATCGTTTCTTCGAAATATTTTTCAATTAGCTCTTTATAATGTGTCTTATCCATCTTTCCACTTATTTACAAGTATACATTTTCATCCTACTTCCCATCCAAAAACAAGTATTACTATTACATTTCATTAACAAAAAAGGCCAACAAAAGGGTAATTACCTTATCATAATGCTTCATCAACTGTTCACGCATAAATTTCACAGCCAAAGATAATTGGGTAGCAACCGTACTTTCGGAAATTCCCATGATTTCGGCTATTTCTTTATTTGTGTAATTCTGCCTTTTGCTCAAAATGAATATTTTCTTCCGTTGCGCAGGCAGTTCTTCGGCAAGAGAATCGATATACTCATTCAAAAAGCGCAGATCAATATTCTCTTCTGTCTGTGAATCACGGTCTACGCTACTTTTCATGAGATATTCATTGTAAACATACTCTACGGTCTGACGCTGATACATATTCATCAATAAGTTTTTTGGCAATCGTACAGAGAAAAAGAGATAAACGAGGAAGCCGGGTCTACTTTTTCATGCACTTCCCATATACGAATGAAAGTGGCTTGCACCACTTCTTCGGCCATATATTGATTGCCGGAAGAAGAGTCGCATAATGAAATTGTACAGTTTGCCACTATACATATTATACAATCTTTTCGAATGCCTGAAAGGAACCGCCTTTTAAGTCGATTAATAAATGTTTTTTCATCTGTAGAATCTACCATATCTTAGAATTTTGCAACAAAGGTATGCAGCCATAGGTCATAAACAGGTGACAATATTATTAATATTTTCTCAATTATCCGACTTTTCTGAAGAAAAGATAGTAAATAGCAAATAGTAACGCCATCCGGTCAGGATAATGACGCTATCCAATCAGGATAGTGACGGTATCCGAACCGGATGGCGTTACTATATTTAGTGAGGTAGTTCGTACTAATAAGTCAGACGAACACCTGCTTGTATGTTGAAGTTAAACGGATTCTCTTTACGTATAGTCTGTATATCGGAGCCATCATTGAAATAATAAGCAACACCCGGTTCCACGTAAATACCCAAACGTTTCGTTGCATTGATCTGCGCACCTACACCACCGGATACCGAGAACTGCAAAGGCTTCACTGTTTCTTTTTCAGATCCTAGCTTTCCATAAACACATTTCTCAACCATACCTCCACCGGAAACATAAAGAGTGACGAGTTTTTATCCAGGAAGTTCCAGTTGGCACGCAACGGAATACCGATATAATGCAGTTTCTGCTCTATCTGTTGTTCTTCACCTGCCAGTTTTGCATCCGAAGAAAGCAGCGTATAAGTCAGTCCTGTCTCAAGAGAGAATCCTTTAGCTAAACCTTTACGACCGGACAATCCGAAAGAAATAGGCTGATGATGTTTAATGTCAACCACCTGTTTTGCCTGACGCAGGTAAGGTACTCCATCTTCGAAAACCAATGTTTGGTCATTAGGAATCGTCTCGATCAGACCGTTGGAAACTGAAAGCATACTCACACGTGACATATAAGCATGAGATCCGGCACCTACTTCTGTTGAAGCACCTCCTGAATTTCCTACCGAAAGTCCCATTGACCATGTTCCCTTTTGAGAAGATCTTTTTCTGTCGGAATATGAAGTTTGTCTTTACCGGAAGGACGACGCGGTCTGTTATTCGATCGCTCTGTATCCTGTGACTGTCCCTGACTGACATCTGTATTTTCTGCCTGCTTCGGTTCATCTTTTACATTTTCAGTTTCTCCATTTCCTTTTACATTCTTATCTTCCTCACTCAAAGAGTCTTCTCCATTTCCTGTTGAAAGTTTATTTTCATTACCGATCCCTAATGGATCTACACCTGTTTTCTGCTCCGTATGATTCCTGTCGACTTTCGCCAAACGATCTTCGCGAGTTACCGGCCGTAAGACAGGTTCCACAGCAGTTCCCTGCATATCCGGTTGTTGCACACCCGGCAATGCATCGGGCGTGGAAGCCAATGCCGGAGTTTGTATATGACGTATTTCATCCGCAGCGGGTGTCCCTAGAAAATACAGACTTACTGACGAAACGACAGCTAATATTATAATAGCTGCAGCAGCCATCATCCATTTTCGATAAGGATATATTTTCTTCTCCACAGGAGGCATAAGCTCTTTCTCCAGTCGTTCCCAACCGGAAGCAGGCGTCGGCTCGGAATAATCCGCGAGCTTCTCCTTCAACTTATTCATCCACAATTCTTTCTCTTCCATTTCTATCTATCCATTATGCATTATCCATTCTTTTACTCTTTTTGCCAATACACTCTTCGCACGAAATAATTGCGAAGCCGAAGATTTCTCATTAATACCTAATACCTGTGCGATTTCTTTATGCGATTTGTCTTCAAATGTATAAAGATTGAACACAGTACGATAGCCGGCGGGTAATTCTTCAATAAACTGCATCAACACATTTTGTGGTATCGCTTCTACATCGGAAGCATCCGGCTCTTTCATATTCTTCGGGCAACTCTTCCAAAGGTGTCGACTGATTAATCACATCATTTTTCCGAAGATACTGTAAAGCTGTGTGACCATCACCCGTTCCATCCAGGCTCGCAAAGAGCCTTCACCCCTCCAGGTGAACTTATCGAACGAATCGAATATCTTTAAAAAACCGTCGTGAAGCAGATCCTGGGCTGTATCCCGGTCGCCGGTATAGCGTAGACAGATGCCAAGCATACGCCCCGCATACTGTTCATACAGTTCCTTGCGGGCCCGGTTATTACCCAGCCTACATTGTTCCGACAACTCTATTTCTTCCATTCTCTTATACACGTGTTTACCTTATAAATGCAGCAAAGATAGAAATACTGCATAGAGAGAACAACTCTTTTGCAACTTTTTTGTTTCTTTAACAGATCCGAATGCAATATTTTCTATCCTCTTGCATTTTCACTACAGAAAACATAAATATTATAAAATCTAAAACCTAGTAAGTATATGAAGAAATTTAAATTCATTGCCTTTATCTTTGCTATTATGACTACCATGCCGATTCTCCAGTCATGCTTGGACGACGATGATAATTCGTCCGATCTTCTGGCTATCAGCACCATCAATATGATTAGCCAGGATAGCAAGGAATTTTATTTCACTTTGGATGACGGGAAAAAAGATGTATCCCAGCAACTCACAAGGATGGAACAATGTAGATTGGGTGGAGGGACAAAGAGCTTTTGTGATATTCAACGAGTTGGAAGAGCCTGTGAATGGATACGACCTTAATATTCAGGTGAAAGGTATCAATCCAATCTTAACCAAAGACATCGTCACAATGGGTGAAGATGACAACGACGAAGAGAAAATCGGAGATGATAAGATCAACACGACTTATATGTGGATCAATAAGGATAATAAATATCTGACAATCGAATTCCAATATTACGGCACGCATAGCGAGGACAAGAAACATTCCCTGAATCTGGTGATTAATGACAAAGAAGAGACTGCTCCCACTGCTGACGAAGGCAATGCGGAGGACGAATATATCAATCTGGAATTCCGTCATAACAGTGAAGGAGATGATCCTCAACGTTTGGGTGAAGGATATGTGTCTTTCAAACTGGATAAGATTAAAGACCGGATGGAGGGGAAAAAGGGACTAAGAATTCGTGTCAACACCATTTATGGCGGGCAAAAATTTCCTTAGCCCAGACTTTCTCAAGCCCGGGCTTTGTTATTACCCAAAGTTTTCGTATCTTTAGGTATAAAGTTTTTCGTTATGGCAAAGTTACATTTTCGTCCTTACATTCCCAACCAAACCGTTCTTTTTCCACAAAGAATTGATGAAAACATAGTTGCGACCGACCCGGTCCGCATCGTGAATGCTGTTATTGACAATCTCAATCTTGAGAGTTTCAAGAAGCTTTATAAGGAAACGGGCCGTTGTCCTTATCATCCTAAAATGATGCTTAAGGTGATAATCTACGCCTACATGAATAATATCTATTCTTGCCGTAAAATAGAGAAGCACCTCCTTCGTGACATTCATTATATTTGGCTTGTCGGTAATGAGCATCCGGATTTTATCACGATCAACCGTTTTCGTAACCGTGTAAAGGAGGAAATAAATAATGTATTTACCCAGTTGGTTCTTGTCCTTGCCGATAAAGGTTTCATCAGCCTTGATGTGGAGTATATCGACGGCACCAAGATTGAATCCAAAGCCAACAAATATACTTTTGTCTGGCGCAAGACAGTCGAACGGAACCGTACGAGACTAATGGATAAAATCCGTATTCTCTTGGAACAGGTGGATGAAGCCATTGCACAGGAGAACTCTATAAAAGACACATCCGTGGAGTTTACTCCCTGCAGGCTCTCTGACATAGTGGATGAACTTAAAGAAGCCCTGGAACGCCAGCCTGCAACAAAGGATAAGGAAGAAAAGAAAGCCCTGCGCAAAAAGAAGAAGCAGGTCATGGAACTTGAAGGGTATCGTGACAAGCTGATAGAATACGACAATCACCTTGATACCCTTGGAGAACGTAACTCCTATTCCAAGACCGATCCTGGTGCCACATTCATGCGCATGAAAGAAGATGCCATGAAGAACGGGCAGACCAAACCCGGATATAATCTGCAAATAGGTACTGAAAACCAATTCATCACAGACTTCCGTCTGTTTCCCAACCCTACCGATACACTGACCCTCATACCTTTTTTCCACTCTTTCCAGTACCGCTATAACCGTTTACCGAATATCTGTGTGGCAGACTCCGGTTACGGTTCGGAAGAAAATTACCGGTTCATGCAGGAGAATGGGATAGAAGCCTTCATCAAGTACAATTACTTCCATAAAGAACAGCGTCCTCGTTATACTCCCAACCCATTCCATGCCGAAAGTCTCCATTACAATGCCCAAGAGGATTATTACGTTTGTCCTATGGGACAGCACATGAACCGTATAGGAACCAAACGTGACAAGACAGCGAGCGGATACATCATCGAAAGTGCCCGGTATAAAGCAAAAGATGCGAAGGTTGCCCTTTGCGTGGCAGTTGTTTTAAAGCTCGGGGAACCGTATTATAGAAGTCAACCACCGATTAAATCAATACAAACGGCAGGCACGGGAAAGGTTGCTCTCAGAAGAAGGTATCAAGCATAGAGGCAGGAGGTGTATAGAACCAGAGGCTGTGTTTGGACAAATGAAATACAACATGGCATACAGAAGATTCCGGCATGTGGGAGAAGACAAGGTTACAATGGACTTTGCTTTCTTTGCTATAGCCTTTAATATCAAAAAAATGTGTGCTAAACTGATAAGAGAAGGAAAGGGGCTCATTACAGTTGTCAAATATATGTTTATGGGACTATTTATAACCCGATATAATTGGAATATAGCAACTTGTTGCCAAATGCATGAGGAAAAAGCAGCATAGCCAAAAGAAAATATAGCAGAACTGTAAAATATAAAAGAGGTTGTGCCAACGTTTTGACACAACCTCCAAACCGATGGCAAGTCCTGCCAGATTGCCTGCTCCCTTCTTTCGGATCGGTAGAGCCGAGCACTACCAATACAAATATGAAAGTAAATACTGCTTCCGCAATAAATGCCTGCAACATTTCTCCATCAGCAAAACCATTCGAACCTGTCGCTGTAGGCCCGTCATGAGCACCGGTAGAAACTAAAGCAAAAAAAGAATAGCCGAACCGATAATCGCTCCTATTACCTGGAAAATCATATACATACCTGCATCTTTTCCATTCATACGACTAGTCAAAAACACTCCTAATGTAATAGCAGGATTAATGTGACATCCCGAAATACCTCCGATAGCATACGCCATCGCTACTACGGATAAACCAAAGGCTAAAGCTACACCGATTGTTCCCACACCAGCACCTACTGTATCAGCCAAACCACCAGCAAAGACGGCGCTACCACATCCCATAAGAACGAGCACCATCGTTCCAATCATTTCTGCAATGTACTTTTTCATAGTAATTAATATTGTTTTTGTTTACTTTCCAAAAATAAGCAATTCAGACTAGAAATCAAAACATATCCGTATTATTATAACGCAACTTTGCTACATTTTTTACAGAAAGAGATTGTTCTCGATGGAAAAAGGGGATTCCCTAATGTGCTATAACAAACATTGTATGGACTGTAAAGAAAGCATTTCCTTGGGAACCGCCGCCTTTATTTCCTCTTTCAGGACGCATAAGAGACTGTGGCGAATAAAATCTTTATTTGTTACCAGTACCACTTGCCGTGTAGGTCGGGGAATAGCAAACGGACGTACCAACTGCCGCTGTTCTTCCGTCAATTGCATCACTGCCAATTCGGGAATAAAAGTGATTCCTTTTCCACTTTCTACCATTCGCATAAAGGTTTCCATACTTCCCAAACGATAGGCCATCTGATTAACCTTCACGGCCTCCATCTGACAGAAACGGACGAGTTGATCGCGAAAACAGTGTCCTTCGTCCAAAAGCCAAAGATGTTCGCCTGTTATATCAGAAGTACGGATCATATCATGCTTGAAAGAGGATTCTTTTCGTGACACATAAGCGTAAAATTGCTCATAGAAAAGAGTTTCTTCTGTCAAGAACGTATCTTCCAGTTTGCTGGCAATAATTCCCGCATCCAAATCTCCGACATGCAAAGCCTGCTGAATATCCTGTGTCTTCATTTCCGTGACACGAATATCCAGTTCGGGATATTTTTCCATTAGTTGAGGAAAAAGCGAGGAAGCAGATAGGGAGCGATAGTAGGTAATACCCCCAAGCGGAATACGCCTGACAATGACTGTTTATCTTCACTGATTATTTCTTTCACTTGAGCTGCCTGCGCCAGAATCACGCGAGCCTGGTCTATCACTTTCTGCCCGATGGGTGTCGGACAAACGGGTTGCACTGTCCTATCGAACAACTTTACTCCCAGTTCATCTTCCAGTTTCTGAATCATTGCACTCAAAGTAGGCTGCGTCACACGACAATATTCAGCTGCCCGTGCGAAATGCCTGAACTGGTCTACAGCCAGTATATACTCTAATTGTTGTATCGTCATCTATCAAATCTTATTAAGTTATAGATTTCATCTATGCAAAGATAGAAATTTTCAGTTTGACAGCAAGCATTTTACGCCTTATCTTTGCAGTACAGAAAAAGAGAACAAGTATAAATCATTAAAAATAGAAGAATATGAAAACTTTAGAATTTATCAAATTGAACGAATCGGGAGCAAACAACGTAGTAGCATCTTTGCAACAACTATTAGCAGACTTCCAAGTGTATTACACCAATCTTCGCGGTTTCCACTGGAATATCAAGGGACATAATTTCTTTGTACTCCACAGTCAATTCGAAAAGATGTATGATGACACGGCTGAAAAGGTGGATGAAATCGCAGAACGTATCTTGATGCTGGGTGGTACTCCTGCCAATAAATTCAGCGATTATCTAAAAGTAGCAAATGTGAATGAAGTGGATAAGGTAAGCAACGGAGACGAAGCATTGAATAATATCCTTCAGTCTATCAGCTATCTGATTGGTGAAGAACGTAAGATCTTATCTATCGCTTCTCAAGCCGGAGACGAAGTAACCGTTTCGATGATGAGCGATTATCTGAAAGAACAGGAAAAATTGGTTTGGATGTTGGTTGCTTATAGTAGCAAGTAATTGAAATAAAAGGTTTAGGTTTTAGGTGAGAAAGAGAGGATATTTCCGCAAAAGGAATATTCTCTCTTTTTTAAGAGAAAACGAAACAGGAAATCTCTTAATATAGATATTAATAAAAATTACTCCACTAAAATAACATTCTGCAACCTAATATCATTAGAAGCGGCACCAATCATAAGATGGAAATTTCCAGACTCTACTACTTTCTTCAAAGTATAGTTAACCAAGAAAAAAGTCCTCCTCTGTCAAAACAAAAGTAACTTTTTTTTCTTCTCCTTTTTTCAAATGGAAACGTTCAAAATGTTTCAACTGTTTCATCGGCTGAACAACTGATGCATATTCATCTCTCATATAAAGTTGTGATACTTCCTCACCATCATACTTCCCTGTATTCTTTACTTTAAATGAGACTTCAAAACAACGAGCAGATTTCTGCACTACCTGCAAATCAGAATATTCAAAAGTGGTATAACTCATCCCATAACCAAAGCTATATAACGGAAAAGATGACATTTCCACATAATCATGATTTCGAGGAGCTTTCTTATTATAATAAACCGGAATCTGACCTACAGAACGCGGAACGGAGATTGGCAAACGTCCGGAAGGATTATAATCTCCAAAAGAACATCCGCTATAGCATTTCCACCCTCCTGCCCCGGATAGTAAGCAGTCAGTAGCGCATCCGCATATTCCGGAAGCCCAATTCTTTTCTAAAGGACGACCTTCAATATAAACGACAATCAAAGGCTTACCTGTCTTTTTGCAAAGATTCCAATAGTTCTTGTTGTCTACCAAGTAAGGATAAACTGGCACGGTCAAATCCTTCTCCACACTCCATATCACTTACACTACCCTCTTCAGCTACAGCCGCACCTGTTTCTTTATAGCTCGTTTTAAAATCACGGGCACTGGAACCACCCACAACCACAATTACAACTTCGGAGCGACGGGCAGCTTTAATTGCCTGTTCTATCTCATTCACTGTAGTATCACGAATAGCACAGCCTCGTACATATTCCACACGAAAAGGAGATAATTTTGTTAGAATTCCAACAAGAACTGTTTTCACATTACTATCTTCCTGAGGAGCTGTATAGTCCCCTAACATATTATATCGATTGTCAGCATTAGGGCCAATTACCGCCACCTTATTTATCGTCTTGCTTAAAGGAAGAATTGAATTCTCATTTTTTGAGAAGTGTTATGGAAGACTGTGCGATTTTTACGTGCCAGTTCGATATGTTCTTTACGGCGTACTGTTTTAGCAGCAATTTTCGGATCCACATAAGGATGCTCAAACAAGCCCATCTCAAACTTCATCCGTAACACCCGGCAGACAGCCGTATCAATCACAGTCTTATCCATTTGTCCAGATTGAACTGCATGACAAAGGTTGGTATAAGCATCCCCACCTAAGTCAACATCAACGCCTGCCATTACAGATTGTATGGCTGCATTCTCTTTGGTTGGAGCAACAAAGTGGCTTTCGTGAATCCCTTCAATACTATATAAATCGGAAACTACAAAGCCACGAAACTTCCATTCATTACGCAAGAGTTGAGTCAGCAAATAATGGTTCGACGTACAAGGTGTCCCATCTATCGAATTGTATGAAGTCATTACAGACAATGCCCCTGCATCTATTGCCTTACGAAAAGGAGGAAGAAAATTCTGATGCAAATCACGAATACCGACTGAAGCATAATTACCATTCTGTCCACCCTCCGGCACAGCGTATGCCAGAAAATGTTTCAAGGTAGCTATGGTAGCGTATTTTTGTGATAGATTACCTCCACCTAAACCGTCAACCATAGACGCCCCTAAAATACCACTCAACACAGGGTCTTCGCCAAAAGTTTCTTCCACGCGAGACCAACGGGGATCACGGGTCAGATCAAGTACGGGACCGTAACTAATATGCCCACCTTGGGAACGAATTTCTTTAGCGATAACTTGACCAACTTCTTTTTACTAATTCCGGTGACCAGGTAGCCGCCATTCCGATACCCGTAGGAAAACTGTAGCACCAATTGCCATGTGCCCATGAGGGGCTTCTTCTGCTAAAAACATCGGAATTCCCAAACGAGTATTCTCCATCACATATTTTTGCAATGCATTCCCTGCTTTTGCTGCCATCTCGGAATTAAGTCCATTTGCCAGAGTTTTTTTGTCCACGGGTCTGCACGATAGGTTGCCCATAGCATTCCGGCATTTGTTTCTTTAATCAATTGCTTGAACTTTCCGGAAGGATGAACCTCACTACCATGGATTTCATACATTTCCCAACCTAAAGGACAAAGTAACTGACCGACCTTTTCTTCTAAAGTCATGCGGGAAAGTAAATCTGAAAGTCTTATATCTATTGACAAACTGGGATCTTTGTAAGCAGGTAACGAGGGAGAGGATTGAGTAAACCCCAAAGTACATACCATCTGTACTATCACAAAAATATACAATCGTTTTATCATAATGTTATATACAGTAAAATGACTCAATTAATTTATAGTGTATTTCTAATCTTTCAAATAGAGATATTCAACCCTACTTACCCATTTCTCCTTCAAATATAACTGTATGTACAGGCTGATGAGCATCATTTGTTATCAACTTGACCTTTGCATCCAATAGATGGTTTGAAGATGATACATTTAATTCAAACAGAACCTCCAGACACTCATTTTGCTTCAAAACCTTTTCACCCCGAATATTAGTAGAAACAAATTCCGGACATTCTATTTTGCGGATAATAAGAGGATTCGCCCTTCATTAGTAACTTTAACTTTTCTCTGAATATGCTTTTTTAATGAGATATTCCCCAAATTAAAATAAGATTGTGAACACTTCATCCGGGGAGCAGTTGCCGTGCTTACTTTTCTCTCATATCATCAATCACTGTACCAAAGATTTGTATAGGAGAACTGTGTACGGAATTGGCACTAATAATAATCTTATCTTTAAATGTACCGTAAAAGCCTTTTAAAGGAGAAGCTGTTATTTTTATAGTCGCACAAGATCGACCTTGAAGAGATGATGGCATAGATATCGACAAACATCCACTCTTATCCAACAGCGAGTATGACAACCTGACTATTTTATCCGATCGGTTATAGATTCTAATTTCCAATTGTTTTGGCCTCCCATTATGCTGTAACAGATCATAAGATAGAGTCATTCGGTCTGCCAGAATATCTGATGATAAAGAATAAGGATATTCATCCTCTATACGATTCATTGTATTTATCGTACCTTTTACCCAAAGAGTATTGACACTTTGCCCTGAATTAGAAACAACCCTTATACTCTTAGAGAAAAAGTTTGTTCGCCCTTTAGGATCGAAAGTTACAGTAATAGTGCCTGTATGCCCTGGTTTTACAGGTTGTTTACTATAAACAGGAATGGCACACCCACAAGTTGAAATCACTTCTTCAATCACAACAGGAGAAGTATGTATATTAGTAAAATGAAAAGTATGACTCACTTTGCCTTCTACTTCCTGAATATTACCAAAATTCCAAGTAGTAGTATCAAAACGTAATACAGTTTTTCCCTGTTGTTGAGCACATACGCCAACAATAGAGCACAGTAAAACGATCAAAGCTGACATAAAACGTTTCATCATCATTTCTTTAAGTTAATATTGGGAGTTACGTAAAAACACAATAACTCCCAATATAAAATCACATTTTAATTATCTTGAGGCAAATCATTGAATTCTGCATTCCAAATGATATTTGCCGAAGCAGGGAAAAGTTAAATCACGCCCATTGCCCGAACTGTCCTTCAATGTATTTCCTTCTCCTTCATCAATTTCCAATAGCCATATAAGTCCGACGAAGATGGAGAAAGCTATTGTACGCAAGTTAGCTTTTACTTCTTCCGCCGTCAGACACTTCTTCCACATACGAATATCAGAAATCAGACCATCAAAATACATACTTGAACTTGTATTACCAAACTGAATACCAGTCAACGTATATCCCACCTTGAATCTTTGAGAAGAGGATGGTCCCCAACGTTTAGTAGGTTTTGCAGAAGCAACTTCCTCACCGTTAATATATAAACGATAAGCAACCTCAGTATTCTGGCCCGTTTTTGTTCCGTCACAAGTAATAGTCAACCTAACCCATTGATTAGCCGGCAACGTTATATTTTGATTAGCCAATGTCAAGTCACATTGACGATTACCAATATTAGACGCTCCCGTTGCACCAGTTACACGTAGTTCACAACCACTAAAAACCTCATTATTATTGTTGGTATCCTTACCACGCCATGTACCTATATAATTAGTTCCACTGTGCCAATTATATGGATATACAAGCATTTCAAACGTATGTGTATTATCTTCAATCGTGACTACTTCATCATTTGCGAAACTTAACGTACGATACATATCCGTTGAATAAGAACTCATATTCAATCCCGGTATATAATCCAATTCCCCATCAATGCTAATCGTAAAATAAGAAACAGAACGAGTGTCCGTTACAAATTGTCCTACACACGTTTCATCTATTGTTGCAACAATAGGAAGCAAATATTCTTCACCTTCCACCAAACCGAACAATGATGAAAACTTAACTGATAAGGAATTGGATTCTTGCTGTCCTGCCTTCACTATCGCATTTTTAGCTTGCAACTCATAGACAAAAGCGGGCATCATCTTATAAGATGTGTTATTTGCAGCGTTATAAGCCTCTACCATACTTTCGTCCACGGCAATGTCACACAATAAAGTAGTAGCAGCAGGTTTATCCAGTTTGATAGTATAATCATAAACATAGCTTCCTGCATCCAGTATCTCCCTATAATCAATAGAAACAGGTCCTGCCTCCGACTGTGGCATCTCTATTGTCGGCAATTCAATAAAATCATTGTCATCATCCGAACAAGATGTGAATCCTACTCCTCCCAATAAAACAAGCAAAAGGAGAGTTAATCTATTTATATTGTTTTTCATTATCATACAGTCTATTCATTTATTATTACCTTATTCAAGACATTTATTCGTATCATCATAAGTCCAGTCAATCGTGATTCCATTCTTATAACTGATATCACGCTTTGACGGAGATAAATCATAGAAAGTAGTTCCTTCTCCTTCATTCATTCTCCAATAAGACACAAGCCCATTGGTAGAAGGATCTACCCCACATACATTTGCTTTAATTTCACGAGCAGACAAAGGACGAGTCCAAAGACGCATCTCACTCAATCGACCATAAAATAATTGTGAAGATTGATAGCCTTTTGAAGGCATGCCGATCTGCACTCCATAGAGTGCATACTCATACAGGGGCAACTGTCATTGAGTTATCTTTCTCTCCATTAATATATAATGTCAAAGATATTGCCATCATTTACCAAAGCAACAGCATACCAAGTATTTAAAGCAAAGCGAGTATTCGAAGACATTTTGCCCTGCTTAGTTGTTACATGTAGTTGATTGGGTTCATCTGTACCTTCTCCAAAACAGAAGCAGATTCTGGTCACATTTAAAGCCTCCATCATCAATTGCTCCCCCTTCTACAGATGACTCATTGCCTCCAAAGAACAAACACGAGTAGTACCGGAAGCTCCGGAAGAACGAAATTGAGTAGCGTAAATCTTCACTTCCCATGTATAAGTAGGCAATGAAGGAATAGGCTCTGGAAGTAAAAACTGATAAGCCATAGAAGCCTGTCCTACATACGGAGCATGGAAGCGCAATGTTCGGGATACTTTCAGAAAAATAGTACGTCCTGCTTCTATAATATCCAAATCTCCTGTCGCACTTTTTATGGTAACCGGTACCAAATAAACACGTCCCGGCACAAATTCCGAATCATCGGCAATTGAAAGAGAGGCAGCAGAAGAAATTGCCTGTCCTGCTGAAATCGTAACCTCCGGATTTTCAAATGTATATGATTTATCCGGAATGGGATAATAATTGGTTCCCATTTCCTCATTATAAGTATCAACCAGACTTGCATCAACAGCCAGATTCACCTGAATATCCGATTCAACGCGAGAAGTTGAAGTCACAGAAACAGCATACGCAGATGGAAATCCATCAATGGCGAACTTTACCAATCTATCCGAAGATGTTCCGGTCATTAACAACCCGTCACCTTTTGAGCGGCTTCCTGGCATCCCTGCAGCATAAAAAGAAGCTATTCCTATCAAAGCAGCTCCCCATATCTTTTTATATTATTCAATGTTTTCATACCTTGCATACAAATTTAAAATTCATCCATTTTCTTCTTCCGTTTCTTGTTTAGTAGACTGTTGTACAGGCTTTCCGGCAGGATTTTGTTCCTGAATACCACGCCGAAGGCTATAATAAGGAATAGCGGCTTTCTCTTTATCACCTATAGCCTGATTAGCAGGACGAGTGGTATTGTATTCATATTCAAAAATAATATCCACCGAATCCGCCTTTTCGTCCTTGTGTAGGATTCCAGCGTGCCATACCTATTACAGAATAGATTGGATTGCCCCATGAATCTACTTTATTTCCATCGGCTTCCGTAAATTCGACTCCACCATTCTGCCAGTACCATCCCATTTGTTCCGTAGCAACGAATTTTTCAGGAGGACACCAGCTGCTAAGCTGGTCAAATTTAGATTGCAAACTTTGAGCACTACCGGTGGTGTAACATTGTCGTACAAAATAATCGACATAAGGTTCTGTTTCCTTAGGAGGCAGCTGATTATAGAAGTCAACAATTAATAATTTGCCTGTACCCGATTGAGGACCGAAATAATTTCCCAATACCTTTATAAACTTTGTAAAGTTATCATTTTGCAACCAGTCGCCTTCCGGTTCGTAGTCCAAGTCCAAACCATCCAGATCATTACGCAACACACATCTCGCAAGATGCAAAGCATAAGCCTCGATACCTGCGTCGGTTTTAGGAAACTCCGTACTTCCAATACGGCAAATCGTACACATCACAACGCGAGTCCCCTTTACTGTACGGATATAATTCATTTCCTCATAAGCAGTCGGCAAATAACGCTCGTTATAATAACTCGTTTCTACATAAGCCGGATTGTTGGAAGGAATACCTGACCACAGACTGACAATGTCCAGACTATCCGGCAGACCAGTGAAATGAAGCCCCTGCGAAGGAGATGCTTCTGAAGTATAACCGGCATACCAGCCAGAAACAAATAGCATGATCTGTTTTCTTATATTCACGCAGGTTCTGATAATATTCTTCATTATAAGTATTAGCTGCCTGTATAACTTCCGGTTCAATATCCGTATCACAACCACTCACAACAAATGTCAAGAGATAGGTGAACAAAAATATACATAATTTCTTTTCATATTCTGCATTATTTAAGTAACCAATTATTTATTAGGCACATCCCACCACAATCTGACACCCGGGTTATCTACGCCACCTAAAAGGTGTGATGCCTTTATCCAACTCTGTTCTATTCGTATTATATTCCGATTCCGGATAAGGTAATCTGCGGATTTGTATATTTGTGTCTACAGAACCTCCGGAACTTTCGTTCACAACAACCGGAAATACTTTCGGATAACCGGTACGGCGGAACTCTGTCCATGCCTCTTGTCCCACCGGATAAAGAGCAATGTACTTTTGAGTAATGATTTGTTCCAGATTTGTTTTAAAATCTCCCGATTCATCCCAAGCGATAGAAACAGTCCCCAAAGCATCCATGGAATGAGATGATGTCACCGGATCCTCATAATTGGCAGGCACATATCCACCCGCCGCAGTTCTTGTCAGATACGCGTCAGCTCCTGATACACCATGTTCATCAAATGACATTCTTATTCCATCTTCATAATACTTTTTAGCATCGGCATTCGTTCCCCAACGCAAAGCATATTCCGCCAACAAGAAATACGATTCAGATGAACGCATCCACACTACATTGGAAGTAGCGGTTGCCTGTGGTTCGGCAAAGATTCCTGTTATATATTTATCCTTACTTACGTCCTTTGACATTCCGGCTCTTATACCCCGATATTTTTCCACCCGTACCTGCCTCGAAGTAAGCAGAAAGTCGTGGATCCTGATAACCATTCATGTATGAATCCAGCGTCGCTCCCATACAAATATCATCCCATCCTTTCAGAATATACAGAGGACTTTCATAAGTCGCTATCGGAGTAATATGCTGAAGTTCTGCTAAATCAGTCTTCACATTCATCACTCCATAACTATTGCCAATAGTCAGTTGGGCTTCACTTTTTTGCCTTTGTTTCATCCACATAGGCAAGATGCAATGCAAGACGCAAACGAAGTGAATTGGCAAACTTTATCCAAGATGTAACATCACCGTTGAACACACAATCCCATGATGACAAAACTTTACTTCCGGATGCAGCATAACTATCCAAGTTATTGATAGCTCCATCCAATTCTTCAAAGAATCTGTAATAAACATCCTTTTGCGAATCATAAGGCACTTCTTTTGAAACTCCAAAATTCAAATAAGGAATAGGGCCATAGGTATCTGTCACACGATGCATTGCCGCTACTTTCAGAATTTGTGCCATAGAAAACCGGGGATCTTCGTCATTGTTAATCGCTTTTCTTATTTCACGCCAGGCATTCATAGTCGTCAGGTAATTGGTAGTGAACATATCACCATACCAACTTCTTTTATCCCAATTGTAACGACCGGCAGAATTGATACTGGGAGCAGGAAAACCAAAATAGCCGACATAACCATCTCCACCCATCACTTCCACAGTCTGATATCTGTCCGAACCGATATTAAGTCCCGGTTGTGCTACCACCAGTACGTTCTGCTCCATCTGTAAAAGAAGAGAACCAGTTCTCACATTATCCCAATCCGTCATCTCATCGGTTGCTTCATTAGGATTGGTATTGTACTCCAAAAATTCTTTGTACAACCTACATTTATCATGATTACTCCAAGGAATAAGTAGTAGTTCCTTACTTTAAAAAACTTACGTATGTTCATCATTATTTTTTTTAAAGGTTATCCAATTAGAAAGAAATCTTTGCAGAAAATCCCATCGATCTCAAACTCGGTTGCATGAAATAGTCCATACCCTGGTTATAAGTACCTGTACTTGCGGTAGATTCCGGGTCAAATGGAGCCTTACAATATAGCATCCATAAATTACGTCCTACAAAGGACACATTCAATCCAGAAATCCATTTACACCATTTATTGATCGGAATATCATATCCCAATGTCAATTCTCCCAAACGAACATTCGTCATACTATATACATACATAGAACCTACATAACCTGTACCATTAGCTCCGATAGTCTGATACCATGTCTGGGCATCAATCATCTGGCCGTTTACTTTCACGCCACCATTATCCCGCGCTTCTGCCGATGTCTTAGACACTCCATAATAGTCCATTACAGCTTGAGTGGCAGAAACTCCGATACCACCTACACGGGCATTCAACATAAATCCGAGACTGATTCCTTTCCAATTAAATTCATTTCTCCAGCTAAGAGTATATTTCGGATTGGTATTACCAGCATAGACATAATTATTCTTATCTGTTTCCAATGTACCTGTCATTGAATTCATCCAGATATATCCATGCTCGTCAGTTCTCATTGTATTCACATATACATCTCCCATAGAGCCCCCCACTGTTAGCCGTTGTTTGGCACCGCCTAACGAATAGACATCCATTTCGTCCAGATGTACTGTCACTCCCAACTCTTCATTTGTATATTCAGGGAGTAATTGGTCAATGCGGTTTCTGTTGAGCGACCAGAGTAAAGTTGTTTTCCAATCTACAGGCCCTATATTCTGTTTAAAGCCAAGAGCTAACTCAATACCTTTATTCGTTACTTTACCTGCATTTACATATAATTTAGAATATCCGGTTGTTGTAGAAATTTCCGGACTGAAGAGCTGATTCTCCGTATATGTCTTATAAGCTGTCACGTCAGTGTCAGTTTATTATCAAACAGACCTAAATTAAATCCTCCTTCCCATGAATGAGTTCTCTCCGGTTTAAGGTCTTTTATCGGGAAATAAGAAGTGGTATTCAATCCTCCCAACATTGCGTACGTAGTGATAGCCCTGAATCTTTCGGTGCATTACCCACCTCACTATATGAAAGGCGAACCTTTGCATAAGAAAGAATGTTAGATTTCATTGTAAACATATTAGTCAGAATTGCTGAAGCACCGATAGAAGGATATAATATGGAAGAATGGTTTGTTCCTGCCAAAGCAGATATCCAGTCATTACGTAACGAACCATCTACATAAACCATGCCCTTATATCCTAATGAGAATGTTCCGAATAAAGAATTGGTACGGTCGTGATAGTTCGTATTTTTATAGGTTAATTTACCGGAAACGTTCGCATTGTTAGAAGTAAACAGATTAGGAATGGTCAGTAATCCTCCTCCAAAATTAAGCTCCTTATAATCCAAATCCAATAAACTGGCACCTAAAGATGCTGTCAGATTCCATGTGTCGTGATAGAAATATTTATTAATATTCAACATAGCATCCGCATATATCTGACTGGTATTCTTGTTCGATTGCACGTATGCTCCTTTATCCGAGTTTTCAGCAATCACATTCAAAGTGGAAGCATACATTTTCTTTTCCGAGTTGATAGTTTCCTTATCCAGTTTCACGCGTCCGGAAACATTCAACCAATCTGTTATCGTATATTTTAGTGAACCGCTTGCCAGAAAACGGTCTTTCTTGTTGGTATACATATTCCGGTTCGTAATCCAGTAAGGATTCTGCATGGATAATCCATTTTCTTTCAATGGCCAGAACTGTGTTTTTATGTTACGGTCTACATCATATCGTTCATAATACTGATATTTCGAGAAATCATCACCGCGCGGAAATAAATAAACGGGAACCAATGGATTGGCATACTCTCCTTGCGACAACATATTCTGTTCCTTTACATTAGAATACATAAAACTTAAATCCATCGTCAGTTTATCATTCAGCATAGAGGTCGTGTTACGAACAGAGAAATTATATCTGTCCAAGTCATTATTCTGAATGATACCCCGGGCATTCACAGCACCTACGGATACATAGGTTTGATTTTTTTGTGTCCCTGTAGTCAGACTTACAGTGTTCGCTACATTGTAACCTGTCTGAAAAAATCTTTAACTTCATAATCGGTAGGAGATGACAATTTAGATGCCCAACTATACCACTCTCCTGTTTCCGAACCATACGTATTCTGGAATTCCGGCAATCGGAATGGTGAATAGAAAGTTGAATTATTACTGTAAGTCAATCTGGTTTTATCTACAGCTCCTTTCTTCGTTGTGATAAGTACCACACCATTGGCAGCAGCCGAACCGTATAGTGCAGCGGCGGCCGATCCGCTAAGTACTGAAATTGATTCTATATCATCAGCGTTGAAGTTAGCCAATCCGTCACCGGATTGTCCGGCACCCGTATACTGATCGTCGGGTTGTTCACCTGATATATTAGCCAAAGGAACTCCATCTACTACATATAGAGCGTTGTTATTACCGGATATAGACTTCGTACCACGCATTACCACACGGGCACCACCTCCAATACCGGATGAACTTGCATTGATATTCACACCCGCTACCTTACCGGCAAGACTGCTCATCACATTCATATCTTTCGCCTTTGCCACTTCATCGCCGCCAATCTGCTGCACATTGTATGTCAAAGACTTAGTTTCGCGTTTAATGCCCAAAGCCGTTACAACAACCTCATTCAAGACTTTTGTATCTTCCGTCATCACAATGGAAAGCGATTTATTATCTGCAACCTTCACCTCTTGAGAAGCATATCCAATATAAGAGATCTCCAATACCGCTCCCTTTTTAGCTTGAATCTGAAAGTTTCCGTCGAAATCTGTAATAGCACCGGTAGTTGTCCCTTTTACTTTCACATTCACTCCGATCAAAGGTTCTCCTTTTGTATCTTTCACTGTACCTTTACCTGAATAGTCGGATCTTGCTCTGTTACATTCAATTTATTGGTAGACAAGATAATCTGCTTATCAACCACTGTATAAGTAATGTTGGTTCCTTTAAATACCTCATCAAGAATATCCAGGATCTTACCTGAATTGTTTCTCACAGAAACAATACGATTCTTCTGAATTGTTTATCATTATAAAGAGAAAACATAGTCGGACGTCTCCTCTATTTTATTCAGTACCTGTTCTACAGATACATTGTTCATTGAAATGGCAACCCGCGTTCGCTGGGCATAGCCATCTTCGGCAGAAAGTTGTAATACTACTGCGAAAAGTAGTGCTAGACTAATCCTCATAACTAAAGGAAGTTTTAGATTTAAAGCATATTTAGGACATAATGCTGTAAATGAATGATTTTTTCATACATTTGTGGCTAACTAAAGTTTATTACTAAATGAACTATGGTTTGATTCCGGCTAGTGTTTGCGAGACCTTAATTTGTTTAAATTTTTCGTTTGGTGTGAGGTATCCAAGTCTTTTACGAGGTCTATTATTTAGATTGTTTTCAATCCATTTAATACGCTTGTTGGTTACTTCACTAAAGTCCGTACCCTTTGGGATATACTGCCTGATAAGACCGTTAGTATTTTCATTGGCACCACGCTCCCAAAGAGTGGTATGGCTTACAAAAATAGAAATTAATATCTAGTTTTTGTGATATATCCTCGTGTTTTGCAAATTCTTTTCCATTATCAGCCGTTATTGTGTGTATTAAGTTTTTTACTTTTCGCAATGCCCATACTGTAATCTTTGCTACAGGGATGGCTTCTTTCCCCTGATAGCTTACGTATCCAGACTCTGCTTGTTGCTCTATCATTAATGGTTAGAATAGCACCTTTGTGATTCTTTCCAATAATTGTATCTATCTCTAAATCACCAAATCTTTCTTTTTGCTCTACTATTGAAGGTCGCTGGTCAATATCAACCCTATTGGGAATAAATCCTCTACCTGCGTTTTTAGAACCACGCTTTGAATATTTTCGCCCTTGCCTTCTAAGATATTTATGGAGATCCCCACCTTGTCGTTTATCATTCCATATCCAACAATATATAGTTTCGTGAGATACCATAGCTATATTTTCTACTTGGCTTCTGCCCACTATCTGCTCTGGGCTCAAATCCTTTCGTAGAAGCTTTTTTTACACGCTTCTTCATAGCTTGTGTAAACACCTCCCTTTCGCTTCTTTTCAACCTTACGTTTATCTGCCTTTCTTTGAGCAAGATCAGGGTTGTATTTTCCACTACGAATATCGCAATTGCGTTTTATTTCCCTATAGATACTACTTTTATCAACGCCAATAGCTTCAGCTATATCTTTTTTACTCATAGGAACTTGCAGCATCTTAGAAATTGCATACCTTTGCTTTTCGGTTATATGTTTACTCATCTACAACTTTTATTTCTTTGGACGGACAATAAAAACAAAGATAGTAACATTATCCATTCAGCAGAGAACAGAGGGATTTGTCTCTCTTTTCTCTCTGAAAAAATATTACTTATGCAGCTATTAATCCTGTACCAAAAAGTTGCATTTATAACTTGAACTCAATCCATCTTTCCAAGCTATCTTTCCATAGACATCCACTTTATTTTTTTTTTCGACTTTTGACTCTGTTTGTCGTAAAGCAACTGTTCTCCAGGCGCCAATACGATTGTTTCCTGATCGGGGGTTATCACATTTACCTTACCCTTTTTCCAATACTGTTTCTATATAATTATCATCCTCATAAGCAGCTACATTAAATTTGGTACCATAAACATATACGCTCAAGCCATTCGAGTATTTACATAGAAAGGACGATCTTTGTCTGCCTGCACTTCGAAATATGCCTCACCCTTCAGTTCTACCAACCGGTTGTCTTTCTTGAAAGTGGTAGGATAACGCAATGTACTACCTGCATTCAACCATACTACAGAATGATCCGGAAGTTCATAACGTATGACAGAACCGGTAGCGGTTACCACCTCTGCATATTTCTCGTCGGTTTCTGTTCCACTAAAATATAAATATCCCAAAACCAGAGAAGAGAGAAATAAAGGTATAGTCAGAAATGCTGCAATTCCACGCTCCTCCTTCGGAGTACGATAAGGATGCTCAGTAAAAGATATCAGTAAAATAGGACCTTCATTCAAACGCATCAATACCAGCCGTTGTCCTCCATCAATGGGGGGAAATTCCGAAGCGGAATAATGCCAAGTCTTACCCATATCATCAGACACACTCATGGGCATACGTAGATGTCCTTCTTTATCACGAATACTATTGTTACGCCCCAATGCCATCAATCTGCCATCCTTCAATTGCACCACTCCGGCATGGATTCCAGCGATAGTGGTACCTGTTCTCCCTTCTTTAAAATCAGGCAAGGGTGCTCCATCCCATGGGTCCGTCCAAGTTTTTCCTTTATCCTTACTGATATGAACAGCCGCCCCGTCTCTTCCACCGGGTCCGGCATCACAAGCCTGGAACAAACCAGCCTTCCTTTGTAATAGAGGTTCCGGCTATCACTTGATGGCGTTTCGTATGCTCGGGAGCAATCATACGAGGTTTACTCCAAGTTTGTCCATTATCTGTACTTGTACGCAAAGTCATCATCAAATTCTGCCAATGTCCGGCCGCCTCCACTCCATTGATATGATAAAGAGTCCCTTGACGGTCGTTCAACAATGCAGTTCCGGTCAAGTTACGATCAGCTATCTGATAAAACATACGGGGCTTCTCCCATTCACAGCTTCCGGCACGCAAACGCGAAGAGAGCACCACCATCTCACGCCCTTTTTCTTCATTGGTAGAAAACCACACTGCTAACAAGTCTCCATTATCACACCAAGTCGCATATTCCCATTCCGCTTCTGTTGGCAAACGATAGTTTTTGCCTTCTTTCCGGCTAAGCCATTCACAAAAGGCAACAGCATCGGAATAACTCACATTGACGACTGCTTCATCATCTTCCAGCGAAACACCGTTTTTTCCTCGTAATGCCCGATGTTCCGGACGGAATGATTCATATTGCGCATTCGTTATTTCAGTGATTCCCATACGAAACGGGCGAGAGATTATTACCTGATGGATAGGAGCCTCATCAAAATCTTCGCCTAATCCGTCACTTCCCATATAAAAACTTCCGGCAGGTATTTCAGCCATCGGAATAAAAAAGACTTGGAAACTCCTTGAGAATGTATTGGCAAACAAAAGGTTATAGCCAATAAAAAAACTTGTTTTTCATATTTTAATCCCGTTTATATATAATACAATCAACCTATATACAAAAGGACAGCCTCATCTGATTATTTTCTATTCATTAGTGTTGAAAGCAAAAAAAAAGAATCGAAAATTAGGCTTTGATAATTATCTTATTATATATTTGCAACGAAATGAAAAACTACAGAACCTCAAAATAATGAAAATATCTTTTCTAAACAGACTAAAGAACGGGCTTTCAAACAACTTTATGAGGAGTATTATGCCCGATTTTGTTTGTATGCAAAAAGGTTTGTTGATGATAAAGAAACACGTGAAGACATCGTTTCGGATGTATTCACCTCATTATGGGATAAACTGGATACTGATTCTTTTGATCTTCAATCGAACACCGCATTAGCTTACATCAAAATGTGCGTAAAAAATAGCTGCCTGAATTTCCTGAAACATCAGGAATATGAATGGAGCTATGCGGAAAATATACAGAAGAAAGCTCCTGTCTATGAAACAGAACCGGATAGTATATATACTCTTGATGAGCTATACAGAATGTTGTATGAGACATTAAACAAACTTCCCGAAAACTATCGAACGGTCTTTATTAAAAGTTTCTTTGAAGGCAAAACTCATACAGAGATTGCAGAAGAGATGAATCTTAGCGTGAAGTCTATCAATCGATATAAACAAAAAACGATGGAACTTTTACGTAATGAATTAAAGGAGTATATGCCACTATTACTCTTGTTATTTCTTCGTGCATAATCTACATCCTCATGTTCTCTTCCTGGTATATGCCTTTCTTTTGAAAAACAGTCGTACTCTATATATGTATTAGTCCTGTTGTTTATATCACTCTGCTTAATAGTTAGCAGGGGCTTACTTGTGTGGACAGATAAGCTATCAGTTGTGAACAAATCCGTTTACGGTTGTAAACAGATTTGTTCACATGGGTGAGCCCTTGTAAAAACATTAGAGCTTAACAAAAGAATACCTAAGTATCAATGTATGATATATAGGGAAATATAGTATAAATTAGCTGGGAACAAGACGAGCCAGGGGTGAGGGTAACTTTTTACCCTCACCCTGGCCTCCTTTTACTACCCTCACACTTGAAACACCGATGAATAAAGGGATTGAATCAAGGTGTGAGGGTGTGAGGGTAAAACGTCATCAACATTTGTTTGGCTAAGATGCGACACTCTGCCCGGTTTATTTTTTCCGTTCTCTGTTTGCGGAATGGATTCTATTGTCAATATATGCTTGGGACGATAATAAGGTTCCAGTATTTCATGTAGTTTATTTCCGATTTCTTCTGTGTCGGGCTGATCTGCCAATAATAAAGTGACAGCCTGCCCTAAGCGCTGATCCGGAACTGAAGTAATGACAAAGGACACAGGAATAAACGGGCGGAGCAACTTCTCCATCTCCTCTGCTTGAATCTTAATTCCTCCACTGTTAATCACATTGTCTTTCCGGCCTAGAATCATAAAACTTCCATCGGGATAGATACGTGCAATGTCATTGGTCTGCAATGTTTCGTCACATACCAAAGGGGCATCAATGATTAATGTATTCTCTGCGGATAAAGACAATTTTACTGAAGGAAATGGATAATAATGTTCTGAAGCCGATGCTCCGTTCAGACGACGAAGGGCAATATGCGACAAAGTTTCAGTCATGCCATAAGTGGAGTAAACGGCAGTCGGAAGATGGTTTATCTCCGTTTCCAGAGCCTCATCAACGGCTCCGCCTCCTATAATCAGAATATCCGTTTGTTTTAATCGCTCTTTTTCTTCGGGAACCTGCATCGTGTTATAAACTTGCAATGGGACCATTGCCACAAATCTCAAAGATTCTTTTATATCCGCCAACGGATGACCGGAAGCAGGACGAACAATCAGGTTCAAGCCTGCAACCAATGAACGTACGACCACCATCATTGCACCGATATAACGAAGATTCATACATAATAATGCCGACTCACCTTTCTTCAAATTCAGAAATTCACAAGTCAGACGTGCACTTTGCATCATTTGATCCTTGCGTACCATCAGTTCTTTAGGTATACCCGTGGAGCCCGATGTATGAACTGTAATAACAGGAGAATCATTAAACCATTCGTTCAGGAAAAGATATAAATCCCAATAAGCAGGAGAATGAGCTTCTGCTCCTCCTGCTATCAGTTGGCTTTATTTCTTCAAAAGTGTATTCTTTTCCTTCCAGTAGCAAGCGCTGTTGTTGTCGATCGAATATCATCAAAATATCCTTTAAATACCACTAAATACCATCATTTACAAAACCACAGGCAATCTTTTCTGATTTCAAGAGGCACTTCTATATTGTCAGTAAAGAGCATACCCGTTCCCAATCCTTGTGGTAACGGATTATTGAATGTTGCACACCAATGGGCGATAGCATTCAAACCAATGTTGGACTCCAAAGCGGAAGTGATCCACCAGCCGATATGTTGCTTTTCCGCTTCCATAATCCATTCATCCCTCCACATATTCCTCCGTGGAGAGATGGTTTAATGATGATATATTGCGGACGGATGGTTGCCAGCAGTTTCTTTTTTTCTTCCAGCGTGTTGCATCCTATCAGCTCTTCATCCAATGCTACTGGCAACGGAGATTCAGAAGTGAGCCGAGCCATTTCTTCCCATTGTCCGGCACGAATCGGCTGTTCGATAGAATGTAAATCAAATTCTGACAGACGTTTCAGTTTTTCCATTGCATCACCCGGAGAGAAAGCACCGTTTGCATCTACACGCAACTCTATTTCTTTAGAAGAGAAATGGGTACGAATATGACGTAGTAATGCCAATTCTTTTTCAAAGTCGATAGCGCCAATCTTTAGTTTGACGCAACGGAATCCGGCTTCCATCTTTTTCTCGATCTGGGATAACATGTTTTCAAAATCTCCCATCCAGATCAAACCATTAATTTGAATCCCTACCTCTCCACGAGAAAAAGCCGTATCGGACAAAGCCCAACTCCTGCAAAGAAATGCCAGATAGCCGTTTCCAAGCCAAATAAGATGGAAGGGTACTGGCATAAAACATCCTTATCCCACATTCCTTGTTCTTTCTCTACTTGCCGACAAAATCTTTTTAATATATCTTCATAATCAGGAAGATCGTCACAACTTAAAGCGGGCAAAGGTGCACACTCCCCTATTCCTACTCTGTCAGGGAAGTCAGGCGAGGTAAAATGAAGATACCAAACTTTACGCGTAGTATATGTTCCTCTGGAAGTCCCGGCAGGTTGCTTGAAATGGAGCAATCGGGGAATAATTTCTATTTTACAATTCATCGTGAATAATTTTCAATTCACCACAGAATAACACAGAGCCTCACGAAGTTTTAGTAAGTTATATCTCTTGCAATTCTCCTACCATTCTCTCCTCCACAGTCTTGCTTTGCAGAAAATCAGGCTTAAACGCAGGCAAAGCAAACTCTGTGGTACTCTGTGGCAAAGCCGATTTTAAGGGAATTTCGGATATTGTTTGAAGTTCGGTTTACGTTTCTCCAAGAACGCATTCTTGCCTTCCTGTGCTTCATCCGTCAGGTAATAAAGTAATGTTGCGTCACCTGCCAATTCCTGAATACCTGCCTGACCATCCAGTTCGGCATTCAATCCTGCTTTAATCATGCGCAAAGCCAACGGACTAAGCAACATCATTTCTTCCGCCCACTGTACATATTCGTCCTCCAACTGCTCCAAAGGAACTACTTTATTCACTAATCCCATGTCCAATGCTTCTTGTGCATTATACTTCCGGCAAAGGAACCAGATTTCGCGTGCTTTCTTCTGACCGACCACACGTGCCAGATAAGACGCACCGAATCCGGCATCAAAGCTACCTACACGAGGACCCGTCTGACCGAAAATAGCATTTTCCGACGCAATGGACAAATCACATACCACATGAAGCACATGTCCGCCACCAATGGCAAAACCGTTCACGGCAGCAATCACCGGTTTCGGGATGCTGCGAATCTGCTTTGCACATCCAATACGCTAAGACGAGGCACACCGTCTTTTCCGATATATCCGCCACGTCCTTTCACATTCTGGTCGCCGCCCGAACAAAATGCCTTATCACCGGCTCCGGTAATGATAATCACATCAATATCCGCTTCCTCACGGCAGATGCGCAATGCGTCACTCATTTCAGCAGTAGTTGTCGGGTAAACGCATTCCGATAACGCTCACGGTTGATCGTGATACGGGCAATTCCATTATAATAATCAAAAAGAATATCGTCGTATTCTCTGATGGTTGTCCACTCTCTTTGTGTTGACATAATCTATTTTTGTTTTAATTGATGATAATAATTCTTCAACATACGCGCGTCCTTGTTTTTGTTGGTAAACACCTCCAAGAGCACAGGCTGTTCCATAGCTTCCGGTTGAGTGAAAGTTTTCATCGCTTCAGCCAGTTCTTCGTCATTTTGCGCTTGCAGATAGAGAAATCCACGTTCCTCTGCCCAACCTTTGGCCGATGTTTTATGGACTGCCGCAATAAATTTATGTGAGGTACCCGACATATCCAATCCCGGCAATGTATGAAAAATTTCTCCTCCGCCATTATTCAACAAAAGGATACGCAGGTTGGGACGAACATTGACATTCCACAAAGCATTCATATCATAGAAGAAGCTCAAATCCCCGATAGCGATAAAATTCAGTTTATCGGAAGCTGCCGCATAACCGACAGCCGTAGACAGCGAGCCTTCAATGCCGTTTGTTCCCCGGTTGCAACAAACTTCAATCGTAGAAGGAATGGAGTATAACTGCGCATAGCGCACCACCGAACTGTTTGCCAGATGCAACGCACATGACTCCGGCAAGGCTTTCAATAACGTACCGACGGCAGACATTTCCGAATAAGCAAAGTCCGGTTCGGGAATAGTGTTGCAATAATTCTCCCACACACGGGGATATTCAGGAGTACGATTATCCAGCAAACTTGCTATCTTCTCCAGAAATTCAAACGGGTCCATTTCAATCACGGTAGTCAACGAACCGTATAAATCGACCACCTCACCATCCGGTGACACATGCCAATGTTCTTTAGGCGGGTGTTGGCGGAGAAATTTCTTCAGTCGTTTGGAAACAATATGCCCCCCATAAGTAATCAGCAATTCGGGAACCATCTGTTCTATCTTCTCTTCGGGCATGGCATAAAGTGCCGCATCGAAATTCTTTACCGGAATACCGGGAACTGTCTGATTGCCGATATGTTCCGTCAACCAGGCAAAATGTTTATATAATAACTTGATATATCTTTTTTTTCAAACAGATAAATAAGGTTCATCTGACCGATGATAATCATGCGCTTCTGATATTTATTCATCCGGTCGACCAGATCATTATAATCACGGTCATAGACGTTCAATCCCTGATAACGGGTTATCACACGTACTTCCGGGAGTGCATCTACCGTGAATTGAAACAGCGGTTCGGAAATAGGAACATTGATATGCACCGGGCCTTTTCCATGATGATTCGTCTCCAGCAAGGCTTCATTCACCAGGCGATTACAATACCATTCATCTTCTTCCGTATGAATCTCCGGAAGATTGACCGACTTCTTTACCTGCGTTTGAAACACACCCGGTTGCGGCACTGTCTGTCCATCCATCTGTCCGATCCAGGCAGCGGGACGGTCTGCTGAAATGACAACTAAAGGAACATTCTGATAAAATGCTTCGGCTACAGCCGGATGAAGATTTAATAATGCAGTACCGGAAGTGCAGCACACAGCAGCAGGCTTACCACCATTCAACGCAAGACCAATGGCAAAATAACCGGCACTCCGTTCATCCGTCACTGCATAACAGGTGAAGTTCGGATGATTAGACAAAGTATGTACGATGGGCGTATTACGACTACCCGGACACAACACAACCTTAGTAATCCCGTGCGCCTCGAGCAACGCAACCAACTGGAGTATGTTCTTCTTGTCTGTATACATGATGATAATTATTAGTAGTTTATGATTTTAAAGGAGGCGTTGCAATAAGCCGTTTCATGGTCTGCAACTTCTTTTCCGTTTCCAGCCATTCGTCATTCAGTTCCGAAGAAGCCAGCAGTCCGCCGCCGGCATAAAGAGTCAGTTGTTCATCTTCAATATGCATGCAGCGCAGATTCACATAGATGTCAGTTCGCCCTTCCGGGTCCAGCCAGCCGATAAAGCCGGAATAATAGCGGCGGTCGTAGCCTTCGTTCTGCAATATAAACCGATAGGCTTCTTCTTTCGGTAAACCGCATACAGCAGGCGTTGGATGCAACACTTTCAAGAGATCTCCCAAACCTTTGTTATCTTTCAAAGAAAACTGGAAATCTGTTTTCAAATGTGACAAAGCACCTGCATAAGCCGGATAAGGCCCGTTCTCCGTAGAATGAATACCCAACGAAAGGAGTTGGCGACGAATGTAAGAAGCTACATAAGCCTGCTCTTTCCGATTCTTTTCATCCCATATTTGGGGCAGTTTACCATCTTGCAAAGGCTGTGTCCCGGCCAACGCTACTGTATTCCATTCATCTTTTTCACCCGATAAAATGATTTCGGGAGTGCTTCCCAACCAGATTCCTGTCTGCGGAGTGTAGCACAAGTATATATATGAATGAATATAACGCCTGCAAGCTGCACGAAATATAGATAAAGGGGAAAAACCGGATACTTTATCAATAGTAAGATGACGTGAAAGTACTAATTTATCAAAAGTATTATCACGCAAAGCATTTATAAAGGTATGAAAGCAGGAGGCATATTCCTCCGTAGAAGAAGTCAGGAACGATTCTTGTCCTTGCATCCGCAAAGCGACTTCCCGTTCTTCTGCCGTATCATTGTCAATCGGCAAAGGTTGCCCCCACTGATCGGGTTGAATCAATACGACAGGACACGTCTCACTCACCTGAAACGGAGCGATGACAAATCCTCTCTGTCCATTCAGTTCTTTCAGGTCGTATATCAGACGTACCGCTCCTTCCGCCTGTGTCAACAGACGGGGAACTTTCTCCCCGGGAATACGGTAAACAGCAAACGGCTGCTTCCGCTGAATAAATGCATCAATAGTTGTCAAATTACTTATTTCTTCGTCGGTCATCTCTTTTTCATCACACTGTTGACTACCCGTATGGAAGACACTAGTTTGTTTGTTGAAGTAAACACGTCTACATTCCATACATGGGAGGAACGTCCCTTATGTACAACTGTTCCTACTGCACGCACTGTATCTCCTTCATGTGCAGAAGATATGTGGTTTCCACTGACCTGCATTCCTACTACAATCTCGTCCGGCTGGCAAAGAATCATTGAACCGAGTCCGGCAACTGTTTCCGCCAATGCAAGAGTAGCCCCGCCATGCAAAATGCCAAAAGGCTGACGGGTACGATGGTCTACCGGCATTGTTGCTTCCACACGGTCTTCGTCGGCATAGGTATATTGAATGCCCAAGTTTCCCATCAATGCGTGTCGTGCCTGCGCATTCAGTTGGTCAAGGGGAATTTCGGCTGCACGCACTTCGGATATGATAGCCTTCTCCACTGCAACGGCCACTCCGTCTTCCTCATTCGAAGCAGTCACATAATCGGCACAGGCTTTCACCGAGTCTTGTGAATGTCCCATAGCTATGCCCAGCCCCGCCAATTGAATCATTGTTACGTCACACACACCGTCGCCCACAGCAATCACTTCCTCACGCTTCATACCTAGCACCTCCAGCAAAGCACCCAAAGAATTGGCTTTGTCGATGGCGCAGGGAACTACTTCCAGAAAATAGGGCTCCGAACGGAATACGTCCAACGCCCCATTCAGTCGTCTCTTCCAGTGATCTTCCAAACCAAGCAATGCTTCTTCGTCATCGCTCACCAGCATACACTTACAAGGAGCAAAATCAACGGCAGCAGAAAATTCTTCTTCTTTGATTATTTGCAGGTCATTCAACCGGGCTTCATTTTGGATATGTTCATTTTCAGGAGAATCCGTTATGATCGTATCATCATGATAAGTGAATAAAGCAAAACCGTTTTTACGGGCTTTCTTTTCCAGATACGGCAACATTTCGGGATTAATCCGACGTTCAAACAGAATTTCTCCGTTTTGTGCATTGATAATCTGACAGCCATTATAGGAAAGGATAAAACCTCCATAGTTTCCAAGTTCGAGCATCTTAGCTAGTGGCATTAAGCCATAAGTCGGTCTGCCGGATGCCAAAACGATACGTACTCCCATTTGCTGGACCTTTAGCAGAGCAGCCAATGTACGTTTACTAATTTCTCTTTCATCATTGAGTAGCGTTCCATCTACATCAAGAACCAATAACTTATATTTCATGATTACACGATTTTGACTTAGATTACAAAGGTAGGAAATTGAGTGAACGACAGAAAGCGTAAACAGATAAAATTACTTTAATTTCACTCTCTCAAACGCATTTCCAGATAATCGCGAAGAATTCGGGCGTGATTATACACCGGTTCTTTTGAAGCATAAAGTAGTGTTATCACCGGATGTGGTTTGATAAGAGTCAGAAAATCAGCCATTGATGGAGAAGCATCCAGCTCTTTTTGATACTGCGTGACAAAATCTCCCCAATGTCCGGGAATATCTTCATGAAACCATTTACGTAATGTAGGGGATGGTGTTATGTCTTTTGCCCAATAATCGTATTTCAACCATTCTTTCTTCATTCCGCGTGGCCATAATTTATCTACCAACACCCGGTATCCATCTGTTTCTGAAAAATCTTCGTAAACCCTCTTTATCCTTACCTGTATCATTTCCATTAATATTTAGTTATCAATAGATAAACCGGGAAAAACGAAAATTGTTTAGTAGAACTATTTAATTCCTCAATGTGTCCTGCGCTTTTTAAATTCATAAGGAGTCATTCCCGTCTTTTTTTCTTAAAAAGGTTATATAATATCGGGGCACTATTAAATCCGGATTCATCAGCGATGGCACGTATGGTATAGTTAGGATATTTTTCATTAGCTTGATCGCATAATTAATGCGCAGTCCGTTGATGTACCCATTGAAATTAGTTCCGGTGCATTCTCTTATCATCCGGGCAAAGCGTGCATTATTCAGATGTACAATCTGCGCCAAATCTTCTCTTGAGAGCTCTGGAGAAAGATATAGCTGTTTTTGAACGACTGTATGATTTAATTCCTGGAATATTTTCTTGTTCTCCTCTTCTTCCCCACTTTCTTTGTCTGTTTCGTCCAAAAGTTCATCCTGTTCTTCAGGAGAAATCAATTCCGGTTCCAATTCTGATGAAACCTCCTGTTCCTCGTACACTTCCAATAACTGATTACCATCTTTTTATTGGCAAATTTCTCGTTTATCAGTTTGGCAAGCATCCTGTTTTTATACTCGATTATATGGTTGAAACGCCACAAACGCCAAAGTATAAACAGGGTCAGCACTACAATACACGCCAAAAGCAGAGTGAAACATTCCTTATTTTTAGCTGTGAGGCTTGCTCGGCGATGTATTCTTCTTTTTTCGGAAGCACCGTACATCGCGTTCAATTCTAATGCAGCATTTTTCCTGTCGGTACTGTTAATGCTATCCGTTATTGCAATGATGGTTTCACGTATTTCTGCGGCTTCTTTATAACGATTCAGCCCCAGATATGCCTGGACTTCCTTATTAAGTATAGTTAAATATTGAGCGTTCAAGGTATCCCGCTGTGTTCTCAACAATTCTTTAAAGTCCTTACAGTTGTCTATTACTGTCTCATATTGTTTGGAAAGAATCAAATAAGGAATCGAATACATCTTGCCATCCGGAGTATGAGATTCTTTTATTGCCAGATATTTTTGATAATATCCTTCTGCTTGCGCATATTTCTTTTCTAAATAAGAAATATAGGCCAAATTTGCATATAAATAGCTATATTTGACCATCAATGTAGCCTTCTGGGAACCTCCGGTACTTTCTCTAATTTTTTAAGAAGTTTTTCACGTTCATAAGCAAGAGCCAAAGCTTCATCAATACGGGAATCTGTCATTAAAAATCCCATCTCTGCTCCATAATAATAGGAAAGCAGCATCATTTCTCTCATATCCTTTGACCCACGCAGTAATTTCAATCGTACGACCAAAATAATTATACGCCTCATCTTTCAATGATAGCCTCCAATTATTCTCTCCTATGCAAAAAAGCAATCTAGCTTCCGCCTCTCTGTCCTTCAGTTTTTGAGCCTGCATATTCCACTAAGAGCATAATGCATGCTCTCATTATATTTACTCATTATGGATGAAAGTTCAGCTAAATAAACCGTCATCTTCAACATGTGCTTAGGTTCTCTTTGAGAGATGGAATCAAGCAAGTACGACTTCCTTGCATACATAAAAGCTAGTTTATTCATATACATATTACGATATGACAAACTGCGCAATTCATTAATCAGACGCAGAGGGAAGGCTTTTTCTGGTTTCGGCCTCATCCAACAACTGTAAAGCACGTTTGGGGTTGGAAATATAAATATCTCTGATATATTTTTCTGTATACAAAGAGTCATTATTTATAATTTTATCAGCCCTTGAAAATTGATTGTGTACAAATAGAAGCACAAAAATACATACCCAAAAACGCATAAAACTCTTAATCGTGTTTAATCATTAATTATCCAAAGGTATGTATTTTCCAAAAAATGTGCAGACACAATTTAAATTTGCAAAATAAAAATAAGAAACATTAGCTAAACATATCAGAGACGTAACATGGTTCCAAGTCAGCTATTCTCCTGAATCACAGCCCAATGCTTTGCTCAATCGCCCTTCAAGGCATACACTTAAGTCAGTCGTTACAAACTTGCCATTATAAAAAGAGTAAATATGGTAGCCGGAGTAGGTGCATTTTGCGCCTGTTCCATACTTTCCAATTCAATTATTCTCAATGGAATGTCTTTGCTCTTAGCAGCACTGACCAAAGAACCGCGAACGTGAAACTCCGTAAACGGGCAGCGATGGGTATAATAAACGACTATTCCATCCTTATCCGGACACTCACCGCTCAACACGCAATCATTAAAAGAAGGATCAGGAGCAGCCGGGTTTAGTTTCAAACTTAAAAGGCTGAATCCGTAAGGGAGTTTTTCTATTGTTTGGAAACCTTGTCGCAACAGCCATTTCGTGTCACTCATAAATGAAATTTAGAAGTGCCCACCACTGTGACAAGCCCATCTTTCCCTGCAATTTTGCATCATCAATGGCAGACTGCAATAATGCCTTACCATGTCCGCAACCTTTATATTTAACTGACACCCAGAAACAGTTTATCATCAGATAATTGGGAGCATTCACCGAACCCATGCTTTTTCAGCAGGACCGTATTCGATAAACACTTTTGCCCGTTCATCAATACGTCTGAACACATAGCCGTTATCGAACTCTTTCTTCAGCCATTCTTTTTGAGTTCATAACTATCCTTGCATTTCTTATCTGAGAAAGCACAGCATATATGTTCGTTTGCAATATTCTCCTTTGTCAAAGTGATGTAATTGGTTTCCATAATATTCTATTTAATTAATAGGTTAAACAAATAACAGTTCGATATTCACTCATTGTTATGAGTTGGTAGCAAATCGCCAAGCTAATATCCTGCTACTTTTAGTTCCCTGCTGCATTCGAATAACTGTATATTCGGACACATTCACCGATTTTAATTTGGTATATAACTTTTCCAGATTTTTTTCTTTAGAAACCAAACTCGTAAACCATCCGCAGTTCTTCTGATATTTTTGGCTCGGAAATCATATTCAATAAGAAACGAACTTCTCCGCCCTCGCACCAAAGTTCATTCGCACTCCCGCCGAAATTTAGCTGCACTTTATTTATCTTCGTACCTTTCAGACTGCTTAATTTGCGTAACGTTCCGTCTTCCGCCTCTTCACGCGAACTATGAAACGGAGGATTGCATATTGTCACATCAAAATACTCATCAGGCATAATAATTCCATCGAAAATCTTCTTACTATCTTTCTGAAGTCGCAAGTCAATCTTATGAGCCAACACAGGGTTGCAAGTCACTATCTTTCGTGCATTTTCTATCGAAACCGGATCAATATCAGTACCAACGAAGGTCCATCCATATTCAGTGTGTCCTATGATCGGATAAATGCAATTTGCACCTACCCCAATATCCAGACATCTACATTTAGACTTCTGTCCATTAGCATCTCCTGCCGGTAAATCCGGTGTTGTTCCGTTCGGCTGGATAAGATCGGCAATATAATGAATGTAATCCGCCCTTCCGGGAATAGGCGGACACAAATATTGCTTCGGTATGTCCCAATACCGGATGCCATAATAAGTTACCAATAATGCTTTGTTCAAAGCCTTCACCGCTTGCGGATTAAAAAAGTTTATAGTTTGTATTCCGAGGGGATTGAGCGATACGAATCTCTTTAATGGAGGATAATTTTCCATCAACAATGGAAAATCATACTGACCATTGTGCTTATTTCTTATATGTAACTCACCTTTTTTTGCCATGCGGGCAAAGATACAGAGAATTTTCCTGCCTACAAATTCTTCTTAACTCTTATCCTAACACTCTTCTGAATATCATATATAATATTCTACCATTTCAATCAGCCCGGCGCGTAAAGTATACTTAGTTGCTTCATATACATTATTCACACCCAACTTCCGGAAAATATTCTTTTTGTGGGTGATAATAGTATGAATGCTTGAGGTTCTTTCCAATGCTATTTCTTTCACAGATTTCCCATGTGCTATCAATTTAAGAATGTCAATCTCTGTAACAGTCAAAACAGAATGAATTTCCGGTTTGTCGGAACCGATTATCAATAAATTGGTTATCTGATGACAAAGAAATCGCTCCCCGTGTGCTGTACACATCAATGCAGAATGAATTTCCTCACCGGAGTTCTCTTTCAAAATCATACCAATATTCCTTTCTATACTCATCCTACGAATAAAGTCTTCGCTCAATTCATTGGAAAACAATATCCAACGAACTCGGAAAACGTTTTTCTATAATAAGAAACTCCTCTATACCATTGATGTCAAACAATGTATAGTCAAGTATAACGACACTGTCATTACATCCTACCAATGCAAGCATGAGCTCTTTCTTGTCTGTCACATCTATCATGCGACATCCACTGAATATAGCGGAAATATATCCATGCATTCCCATTCTGGTTATATCCTGATTATCTGCTATGATAAATGTAATGTCAGTGTTCATTGTTATTCTGTTTTTAAATTCAACGGATATTTTTCAAACGCATATTGCAGCCCGGAGACACGGAGGTATCATCGTTCTTTATTAGCTACATCAAACCACAAACGGGTAGTAATCTCATCTGCTCCCTGATGGGATATGGCAATCTGATACTGCTTACCATTCAGTGATTGTTCCGTTACTGGATAAAAAAAGCGACGAGGTAACTCTCCGAACCCAAAACGGAATCGGGACCAGGGATAAGCTGGGGATAACCGAGCCTGCGCCAGTCAGTGAAAGCATCGGGTCCCTGTCCATAATAAGCGATCCACTTCTGCCAGCCGATAGATTCATACCAATGTGCGGCGTCGAACCGAATCGCCTCCTGCTGTAAATAAGAATCGATTATACGATTGTCTATAATGCCAAACTGATTCAATGAAGCAGTAATAGCTTCGCGGTAGAGCGTTTCCGCATCAGCCGTTATCCAGCCGCGTGCAGCGGATTCTGCAAAGATAAACAAGACCTCGGCATACGTATAAAATACAGCCGGAGAGCTATCTTTCAAAAATAAGTACCGGGACGGGAAACTTTATTAAATCCCTGATTATTAGCGGCATCAGCAGATAAGGAATTGGCAGCTCCTACATAGTTTTTCACACCTTCGTCTTGAGGTAGCTGGGCTAAAATTCCAATTCTCGGATCATTCCATTCATTCAGTTTATCAATCAACGTTTTTGATACCCGCTGATCATCACGTGAATTGAAAGCAGATGCCCATGGATTCCATTGTGGTGAAGAAGTAAAAACAAAACGGGCTATAGCATCATTGCTATCTATTACACTGTTACGATTATCCCAAAGGGAAGCAATAACCCGACGCGCTGTATCCTCATCCCGGTCAGCTAATTCAAGGGCGATACGTGCAGCCGTAGGGAGGGCCAATTGTTTCCAGCGGGTAATATCATTTCCGTAAATCAAATCCCTTCTACCGTTCCTCCTGTGGTAAAAGCAACTGGTCAGCAGCGATCAACTCCTCCAAAAGCCCGCGCAAAACAGTCTCTTGTGAATCATAAGCGGGTGTTACACTTTGTGCATATTCACTGTATGGTATATTTCCATACAGATTGGTCAGCAACAGGTAAACCCACGAACGCCACACTGTAGCTATCCTCGATAATTATCATTTCGAGTTCCGAACTGATAATAGCATTCAAGTCAGTTATTAGCGTTGCATAGCCGGTGTCCCACGTAGTGGTAAAGCTGCCATTATCCACATTATAGCAATCTGGCTCTGTATATTGTATTTTAGCCCCAATGTTGCACCCACAACAGAGTAGAATTATAGTTCGTACTACTTCCCAATAAAGATTGGCGGCATGATACTGTGCAGCGGCAAGTAAATAAGCCGGCTGTGGATTTTCAGTGGCATTGGGGTTGCGGTTGATATCAGTCAATTCATCATCACACGATGATAGAGAAATGGCAAACCACTTGTACCCATATTATATATAAAAATATATTCTTCTTTTCATCTTATCCTATTATTTAAAAGTTCACATTTAGAATTTCACGGAAAGGTTCACACCAAAGGAACGTGTTGTAGGCAATGAATAGGCTTCTACTCCTTGTGCGTTTCCAGTAGTCAAAGCCGATTCCGGATCTATATTAGGGACGCTCTTATAAATAGTCCACAAGTTACGTCCCGTCAGTGTAACGGAAGCTTCTTGCAAATGCAGTTTCTGCGTCCACAAGCGAGGTAGACGGTAACTCAAAGCGACTTCTCGCAGTTTCACGTAAGAAGCATCATATACATTAGCTTCAGCAATACTGTAAATACGATGGTAGTATTTCTCGGCAGATACAACCTCTTCGTTCTTAGAACCACTTTCCGTCACTCCTTCTACCATAATGCCATCCTGATACACACGGGTGGATTGCCCATTGACCTGGGCATAGTAAAGTCCATCAGAGGATACGGAATAAGAAGGAGATTCTGGTAATCGTACATTGTTACCCATGGCGTCAGTATAATACCACAAGCCACCGTGCTCGGCATCCCCGGCCCGATAATGTGTTAGCTAATACACCGGTATATTTTCCAGTTTTATTAGTGCTGGAAAAAATAGAACCACCTACACTTGCATCTATCAGAAAAAAGAAAGACTTAACGAACGATAACTGAAAGTGTTACTGATACCGCCTGTCCAGTCGGGCGTAAACTTCCCCAACGTTTTATTAGTGGTCGAAATCTTAGGCAGACCGTTAGCATCCACCACAACGTTTCCATTAGCATCACGCACGTATGAAGTGCCGAACAGGGGTTCCATAAGCTTCGCCCACTGAAGCCAGTATCTGAATACCAGACGAGTAGAGCTGGTAACTCGTAATCAAACCTTCATCATCCAATTTGACAACCTTGCTGCTGTTGGCACCATAATTCAAATCCAGATTCCAACGAAACCCTTTCGATGTTTGTATAGGAACAGCGCCCAATTGTATTTCATAGCCACGATTACGGATATGTCCGGCATTACGCACCTGCGACGTGTACCCACTGGCAGCAGTAGTAGCTAGTTTCAATATTTGATTACGACTATCGGTCTTATAGTAAGTGAAATCCAAGCATAGGCGATTGTCCCAAAAAAGCCGCCTCGAAACCTGCTTCTATAGATGACGTCTTCTCCGGTTTTAGATTCGGATTCATACCAATGGTAGAAGAACTTTGAAGTGGATTCCCATTGAAAGCTGTTTCTGAAGTAAAGACCGTTGCCAATTGATAAGGATTGGCATCTGCTCCCACTTGAGACCATCCTCCACGTATTTTTAGGTAGTTAACAGCTTTACTTCTCCACCCGAAAGCTTCAGAAAGCAACACACTAGCCGTCACCGAAGGATAGAAATAAGAATTGTTGTCCACAGGTAGTGTAGACGACCAATCGTTCCGTCCTGTTATATTCAAGAAAGCCCAACGACGGTAATCCAGTTGTATGGAACCGTAAAGGCCATATTGCCGTAAACGGTAGAAATCATTGGACGAAGTGAGCGGATCACGCGAGTTAGTCAATGTATAAAGATCAGCAACCGCCAAACGGGGAGCAGCCTGATAATTATTCTCATATTGTTTGTTACGTACATTAAAACCCAGAAGAGCGTCAATTCCCCAATTTTTATTCAACTGTTTGATATAAGTCGCCAATACTTCTGTGTTATTCTCTTTCACCGTATAGGCATCTTCAGCATAACTGCCGTAAGGCGAACCGGCACCTGCACTCCCCCATTTTACTTTGGATTTCCTCCGGTCATTATACCAGTCGGTACTAGTACGAAAACGCACATTCAACCCATCTGTCAGACGGAATTCGGCATGCAGATCACCTATCAGACGATGACGTTCCTGACTCTGTGTATTATAAGAAGCACTCCAAAAAGGATTGTCGTAATAGCTTGAATTCCAGTTGCGAGTATAGTCCGCCTTCAATGAGTTCGTATCCACTTGACGTCCGAACCACAAGAACTGAAGCATAGGACTGTTAGAACGTACGTTACTGCCCGAGGGAGTAGCTGACCCCGGCAAACTGGGAGCTGTATAAACGATGTAATTGGCTGTAGCTCCCACCACAATCCATTTTGCCAGATGGTAATCCGTATTTAGGCTGATATTCGTCTTATTAGTTCCAGCATCAGGAACGATACTGACTTGTTTTTCGTAGTTATATCCTACACGGAACTGGTATTTGTCGTCTCCACGGGCAACAGAAATACCGTTGTTTGTAGAAATACCCATGCGAAAATAATCGCGTACATTGTTGGGATGGGATACCCAGGGAGTAGCCACACGATTACCGTCAGCGTCCAATGGGCTATCGAACTGAGGAATCAACAAACCAATATCAAGACGTGGCCCCCAGCTTTCGTCTACCCCCTGTCATTCACACCTGCACCCTTGCCATCTACATAACTGAACCGTCCCCCCGCCCCTTGTCCAAAAAAGATTTTGAAACTCCGGCAAGGTAGCAACAAAAAGAGACTTGCGTGGAAGAATGTAATGTAATCCCTATCCCTTTCTGCCTTTTGTCTCCTCCCTTAGTAGTGATGACAATAGCACCGTGAGCAGCACGCGCACCATAAAGGGCAGCGGCATTCGGACCTTTCAATACAGTAAGTGTTTTTATGTCTTCCGGATTCAGGTCTGCTATTGCATTTTTAAAATCACGTCCGCTGGAACGTGCATTAAGCTGCGAATTATCCACTGGGATTCCATCCACAATAAAAAGCGGTTGATTCTCACCTGCAATAGAAGTTTCACCACGAATAACGATGCGACTGGAACCAACATCTCCTTGTGTATTGGTAATACGCACACCAGCTATCTTACCACTCAACGAATTTAACAGATTATTATCTTTCCCTTGCACCAAAGCATCCTGTTTTACTTCCTGTGCCGTATAGCCCAATGCCTTTTTCTCGCGTGAAATACCCAAAGCCGTTACTACTACCTCATCCAGCAGATGCGTATCACTCTTCAGTGTTACCGATACCTGTGGTGCAATAGCCACCTCTTTTGCCATCAGACTAATGTAAGAGATTAGCAGCCGGGTGGCTGATGGCGGGAGTCCACTCAGTTCAAATCTCCCGTTGACATCAGTTACGGTACCCAATGAAGTTCCTTTCACTATAACTGAGGCACCGATAACCGGCTCCCCATCTTCTTCTGTGGTGACAATGCCCCGACACTGTTGTCACCTGTGCTGCCCCTTGTATCACTCCTATTGCAAGAGCAAGCAAAAATAAATGAATCCTTTTACCCATTATTGTTTACTGTTAAAATGATGGGGCAAAGGTATTAGATATATACAAGCTGATAAATCCCGTATGAATGGCATTTTATATACCATATTTGCGGTATATTTACAGTTGCTTCAAGACCGCCGCAATCGACCACTCTGCCACCTCTCCAAAACTCCTTTATCAGAAGTGCTTTCCGTTGAAAGCGGTGCAAAGGTACGAATCATTTTTAAATCTGCAAACATTCTGATATTTTTTTCGCGAATAAATCGTATTTTTGCAGTTCATTAGCAAGATAGAAATATGATATACCCTCAAAACTTTGAGCAAAAGATAGGATTCGACCAGATAAGACAGCTACTAAAGGATAAGTGTCTTAGCACTTTAGGCGAAGAAAGAGTCACAGACATGACCTTTTCCGAGCAACATGAAGAAGTAGAGGAGAAATTAAACCAGGTAACAGAGTTTGTCCGTATCATCCAGGAAAAAGACGGATTTCCCGATCAATTCTTCTTTGATGTCCGTCCTTCACTGAAACGAGTACGAATAGAAGGCATGTATCTGGACGAGCAAGAACTGTTCGACTTACGCCGTTCATTGGAAACTATCCGTGATATCGTACGCTTCCTACATCGGAATGAAGAGGAAGAAGAAAGCGACACCCCTACCCCAGTCTGAAACGATTAGCCGGAGATATAGCCGTATTTCCGCAATTAATCGGAAAAATAGACGGCATTCTCAATAAATACGGTAAAATCAAAGACAACGCTTCAACCGAATTAGCACGTATCCGTCGCGAACTTGCCAGTACGATGGGAAATATTTCCCGCTCGTTAAACAGCATTCTGCGCAGCGCACAATCCGAAGGATACGTAGATAAAGACGTAGCTCCCACCATGCGTGACGGACGTTTGGTGATCCCCGTCGCACCCGGACTCAAACGAAAAATCAAAGGAATCGTACACGATGAATCCGCTAGTGGGAAGACTGTATTTATAGAACCCGCAGAAGTAGTAGAAGCCAATAATCGTATCCGTGAACTTGAAGGAGACGAACGACGGGAAATTATTCGCATCCTTACCGAGTTTTCAAACATTCTCGTCCGTCTATCCCGGAAATCCTTCAATCATACGAATTTCTGGCAGAAATAGATTTTATCCGCGCGAAAAGCTATTTCGCCATCCAAACCAATAGTATCAAACCCGCTGTAGAGAATGAGCAATTATTGGACTGGACAATGGCCGTCCACCCACTATTACAACTTTCGCTTGCCAAACATGGAAAGAAAGTAGTGCCATTGGACATAGAACTGAATCAAACGGCGTATTCTTATTATATCCGGTCCCAACGCAGGAGGTAAGTCCGTATGCCTCAAAACAGTCGGGTTACTGCAATATATGCTGCAATGCGGCATGCTGGTACCTATGCATGAACGAAGTCACGTAGGCCTGTTTGGCAGCATCTTCATCGACATTGGTGACGAGCAATCTATTGAAGATGATTTGAGTACCTACTCTTCTCACTTGACCAATATGAAAATCATGATGAAGAGCTGCAACGAACGAAGTCTGATTTTAATTGACGAATTCGGTGGAGGTACAGAACCCCAGATCGGAGGCGCTATTGCCGAAGCTGTGCTGAAACGATTCAACATAAAGGGTACTTTCGGTGTAATAACTACACACTATCAGAATCTAAAGCATTTTGCAGAGGATCACGAAGGTGTAGTAAACGGTGCCATGCTATATGACCGTCATCTGATGCAGGCACTATTCCAATTGCAGATTGGCAATCCCGGAAGCTCGTTTGCCGTAGAAATCGCACGAAAAATCGGATTACCCGAAGATGTCATTGCAGACGCTTCTGGAAATTGTGGGAAGCGAATACATCAATGCCGATAAGTATTTGCAGGACATTGTACGTGACAAGCGTTATTGGGAAGGAAAACGTCAAACCATCCGTCAACGGGAAAAACACATGGAAGAAACCATTGCCCGCTACCAAACGGAGATGGAAGAGTTGCAGAAATCACGGAAAGAGATCATCCGGCAAGCAAAAGAAGAAGCGGAACGGATGCTTCAGGAATCCAATGCCCGCATTGAAAATACAATACGCACAATCAAGGAAGCACAAGCTGAAAAGGAAAAGACACGCCAGGCACGTCAGGAACTGACAGACTTCCGTACTTCTCTGGATGACATTGGCATCTAAAGAGCATGAAGAGAAGATTGCACGAAAATGAAGAAATTAAAGGAGAAACAAAACGGAAGAAAAATAAGAAAAACGAACCGAAAACTGCAGTCAGTTCCCCAACAATCAAACTCCCAAAGTAGTACCGATTGCAGTAGGTGAAAATGTAAAAATCAAAGGACAGACAAGCGTTGGGCAAGTCATGGAAATAAGTGGCAAAAATGCGATCGTCGCTTTTGGAAGCATAAAAACGACCGTAAAAATAGATCGTTTGGAACGTACCAATAACGCACCCAAGACGGAAGGGATCGCAAAAAGCACCTTTGTCAGTAGCCAGACGCACGACCAGATGTATGAAAAGAAGCTTAGTTTCAAACAGGACATTGATGTGCGCGGGATGCGTGGTGATGAAGCCTTACAGCAGTCACCTATTTTATTGATGACGCCATATTAGTAGGCATGGATCGCGTGCGTATTCTTCACGGAACAGGTACCGGAATACTCCGTACATTAATCCGCCAGTACCTGTCCACCGTACCGGGCGTGAGTCATTATTCTGACGAGCATGTACAGTTCGGAGGTGCCGGAATTACGGTAGTCGATTTTGACTAATCCGTGTAGAACAACAAAACGATCGAAGAACTTGTTCTCATTTAGAAAACCACTACCTTTGTGTTACAGTGGTTTTCTAAAACGAGAATAAAGCATGAAAAATAATCTGTTAAGCGAAAAGCTTATTTACACAGGAGAAAGTCTTACTCCTACCCACTTACATCTTTGTACTTACAATGCTACCGAGATGCAGGAAAGTTCTAGGTGATACCTTTTCAAGCCATCAAAGGATACATTGAACAACGATCAAATCAATTGGCTACAAATACACGGGATGAAAGATCACAGAAACCATCCGGGAAATTTGCAGTCATTTCGAAATAGACTTCCTCGTTTTCAAGACATATTAAATGCGGATCACCCGACGAAGATAGAAGAACATGATAAATATATCGTCCTGATCCTGAAAAATATTCTACCCGAACGAACATAAAGAAGAAAACGAACTGGACGAGTTGCTCCAACAGCAAGTCTGCCTTATCATCGGAAGTAATTATGTACTTACTTTCCTCGAAAAAGAAACTGATTCTTCGATGATGTCAGTTCTGCCTTGCGTAATGATGTTCTGAAGATACGCAGCCGTCAAACTGATTATCTACTTAGCGTACTGCTCAACAGCGTGATGGGGAACTATATCGCCACCGTATCTACTATCGATGACTCCCTGGAAGACCTGGAAGAAGAACTGCTCACCATCAGTGCGGTAACGACATCGGTATCCAGATACAGGCACTCCGACGGCAGTACATGCTGATGAAGAAAGCAATTCTCCCCTTAAAGAGAACAATATATAAAGCTACTGAGGGCAGAAAACCTGCTCATTCATAAAGTGAACCGTGCTTTCTTCAATGATGTAAACGACCACTTGCAATTCGTATTACAAACCATCGAAATCTGCCGGGAAACCCTATCTTCCCTAGTCGATCTATACATATCCAACAATGACTTACGAATGAATGATATCATGAAGCGGCTCACCATTGTTTCCACCATCTTTATCCCGTTGACGTTTCTTGTCGGTGTGTGGGGAATGAACTTCAAGATTATGCCCGAACTAGACTGGCGGTATGGATATGTATATGCCTGGATTATTGATGGGAATTATCGGCCGTATACTATATTTGTAAAGAAGAAAAATTAAGTTACCAAAAATTTTGAAAAAACAATTATTAACAAAAACACATCATCAGTCATGAAATCAATAAAAGAGTTATACAGAATCGGTACAGGTCCTTCCAGCAGTCATACAATGGGACCTCGTAAAGCCGCAGAAATGTTTCTGGAACGCCATCCGGATGCTGTTTCTTTCAAAGTAACCCTTTATGGCAGCCTAGCTGCTACAGGCAAAGGACACATGACGGATGTAGCCATCATTGACACTTTGCAACCCACTGCACCGGTAGATATTGTGTGGCAGCCCAAAGTCTTTCTACCTTTCCATCCGAATGGAATGACATTTGCAGCTCTCGACAACAGTAATAAAGTACACGAGAATTGGACAGTTTATAGCATCGGTGGCGGTGCACTGGCAGAAAATAATGCGATAGCCCGACCATCGAAAGCCCCGATGTATACGGCATGGAAAGCATGACTGAAATACTCCATTGGTGCGAAGATACCGGAAAAAGTTACTGGGAATACGTGAAGGAATGTGAGGATGATGATATATGGGACTATCTGAAAGAAGTATGGGCTACCATGAAAGATGCCATTCATCGTGGCCTGGAAGCGGAGGGCGTACTACCAGGCCCGCTAAATCTGAGGCGGAAAGCTTCTACATATTATATACGCGCCACCGGATACAAGGCTTCTTTGCAGTCACGCGGATTGGTATTTGCCTACGCGCTTGCCGTAAGTGAAGAGAATGCCTCGGGAGGCAAGATCGTAACTGCACCCACATGCGGATCCTGCGGAGTAATGCCTGCCGTACTTTATCATCTTGCCAAAAAGCCGTGACTTCAGTGAGATGCGTATCCTTCGCGCATTGGCAACAGCCGGGTTGATAGGCAACATCGTCAAGCAACGCTTCCATTTCCGGAGCGGAGGTCGGCTGCCAAGGAGAGGTAGGTGTTGCATGCGCAATGGCATCAGCCGCTGCCAATCAGTTATTCGGAGGCAGCCCCGCTCAGATTGAATATGCTGCCGAAATGGGCCTGGAACACCATCTGGGCATGACTTGCGACCCGGTATGCGGATTGGTACAAATTCCTTGCATCGAACGTAATGCATACGCCGCCGCACGCGCACTGGATGCTAATCTATACTCAGCTTTACCGATGGAATGCACCGTGTCTCTTTCGACAAAGTAGTGCAAGTGATGAAACAGACCGGTCATGACCTTCCGTCCCTCTATAAAGAAACAAGCGAAGGAGGATTGGCTAAAGACTACCAACAGATGTAACAATTCACCTACTCAGTCGGCGGCCAATTGGTATCATCTCCATTACTAATATTTTTTTCATGGATATCAATCCATGCAATCCGCCTTCCTGTGAGAAATAAAGTGAATAGCGCTGACTGCCCTGTTTTACTTGAATGACAGAGGTAGTCGGGTTCAAAGGATAAGTCAAAACATACACATCCGTCACTACCCATGTGTTATAGTCAGAATCCATAAAGGCAGTATAAACAGCCGGTACTAACAGATTAACATTATCCAATTCATTCTCCGTCATCACCCAATTGGCATTAGCATCAAACCAGACTTCCAGTTCATCACCGCTCACCCAACAGTCAGCTACATAATAAGCACCTTTCACTTCCCATTCTATATTCTGAGCACCCGGATACACCTGTTTCAAAGCTACCTCAATATTACCAGGAGGAACAAAAGTATCATCATCGTCATTATCACCACATGCGCCGAAAGAAAAGACAGAGGTTATCAAAACCACTGCCCATAAGCCAAACTTAAATTTCCACATAACAATCTTCCGGTTTAGGTTTATCTACATATAACTACTCAATCATCCGCTTTCAAAAATTTGCCCTTCTTGTCAAACTTGAAAGATATTCCGGTAGACAATTCGATTTCGTACCCCTTACGGTCACGTTCTACTTTCGTCACACCTTCACTCACAAAATTATGAGTCTTCAAATAATTGGCAGCAAATCCCGGAACAACAGTTGCAGGAACAGTCTTTCCTTTCTTAGCGCTAACTTCCTCCCAATTCCCCCTACTGTCAAAATCGATCTCCGTACCGTCCATTAATAAGACTTCATACTTAGTAGACTCCATCAGATCCTTATCAATCTTAATCTGAACAACCTCAGGCTTTGTGAAATGACGATTGATAAAATTACGCGCGGGAAGCGGCAACTGATTCATGTCTTTAGTTATCACATCTTTTGCGAATGAAAACTGCACGGCTACCAGAGCCAGTGCAAGTAGAGATAGAATCTTCTTCATAATCGTTATCCTTTTAGCATTAATATTACACTTTGTTTTTATAATGCAAATAACGATATAGAACCTAAAAAGATTCTGGAATATTATGAGTTTGCCAATCTTTAACTTTCTCTAACAGCAGCTTGTTATCCGGAGTTACTTTTCCGAATAACCTGCCAAATTGTAACACACCGGTTTGGTGCTGTTACCTACCCTATAAATACCAAATTTAAAATAGTAGCCATCTTTGTCGTTACGTCCAATCAGAATCTGCTCATTGTCTACAAGGTGTTTACTAACCTTTTTACCTTTATCCTGATAATTCATCTGTACATCAAGCATACCCGGCTTTACAATTGTCTCAGCCTCTTTCCCGTAGACAGTCCAATCAATATGGATACGGAAAGTAATCCAGCAGTCTTTCGGGAAATCGGCAAAAGGTAATTTGTAGGCAATGGTGGATGCCTTGTATTCAGAAGTTAGCTGTTTCATGACAGGTTTTTTCTACATTTGCATTGCAACGGTCATCTTTGTCTGTCAGCCATTTACGGTCAGAGTTTGGCTTTGATATAAAACCATCCTCCGGAGAATCCGAATGCCAATGGAGGATAGCCTCCTTGTTCAACCAACCATCCATTAGCTTTTCCGGCTGTATATACAGGATTGCCATGTTTATCTTTTACGGGGTTACCTTGCTTGTCCAACTTGGCCTTTTTTTCTCGTGGCCCACATTTTTCTTAAAAATAGGTAGTCTTTTCCAATTCTATAAATTCATCGACTGTCAATGTCTTCACTTCTCCTTGCGGAGTCTGAACCAATGTACGGTCCGGCATTCCATGCCATTGAGCAAAAATAGTGGAAACATCACTGCCCAATGTAGAAGGGATGTATACCGAAAACTCATAATCACGTGAAGAGCCTTGCGGGCAAGCTCCTTTTCCGTGATGATACACGGTTTTCATAATTTGCGCTTTCTTATAGGTATCGGCAGGTTTCCCTTTAAAATCATCGGATGTTGCATAACAGTATGAGAACTCCGCACGTCCCTTGGTCTCACCTTTGGCATATCCCGACAGTGTATTATCGCCTTCTTTCAGTTCAAAACGATAAGAAGGCTTTCCGTTAAACATACGAGTAAAGTCCCTCTGAATGGCATGGGACTTTTTAGAGCCGACTGCTACCCAGCAACCGTCTATAATCTGATTAACACGTGCCGAATCTGCCTGTACGTTTACCCGTTCAGTCAGCGGGACCAATGTTTGCGTATTCTTTGTTTGAGCGTTCAGTGCCGTACAGCTTACTGCTACCACGCAGATAGCCAAAATGTATTTCTTCATTCTATGGTTGGTATTAAGTTTTTAACGGTGCAAAAATACAAAAGGCAACCATATAGGTCGCCTTCCGTTTGTCTCAAATGTTTTCACATTTGTGCAATTCCATTGTCGATATCTATCCCAAGAGCTAATTAGACGGGATATCATCATATTCTTCTTCAAGCATATCCACTTTCTTTATATTCATTTTCCCGTCTGAAGTGATTGTTATAGAGAGCGGCATATACAAATCTGTCTGCGGATAACAGACACTTGCGGCATACACTATCCCTTGCGAAGTAGTCTTATCATATACGATTCCTTCCAGAATAGAGTTCGACAGGAATTTCGCGTCTACCACAGAAGAGAAATCATTCTTGGTAAACGTCTTATCAAAAACTTTCTCGTTTCCGCGCATCAGACGCAGTACGATCTTATTGTCTACATAAGTATCTCCCATTTCATTCTTGATATGAGGCAAACTTTCGTCCGGAGTACGTGAAACAATGGAATGGTAATCTTTTCCTTTAAATTTAAAGTCCGTTTCGCTTTTGGAAGTCTGCATACGTTGCAATCCGTGAGCATCCACACTATCCATTGTCGCTAATACCGACTCTTTGTCTGAAGCTCCTTTTTTTGCCGCCACAGGCAACCACAACCACCATTAATGGCAACAAAAGCAAATAAATTAGTATTCTCATATATAAGCTTTCCGTTTATAAATAGGTAACAAACGAACAAAAAGAAGCGGATATTTACAAGTGTAACCGACATTTTTTCCTACATTTGCAACGTAAAACTTGCAAACCTGATATCATGTACCTACGAATTAAATTGATACTTCTACTCATTTGCATATTCTGCATCCATCGTGATGTGTATGGGCAAAAAGTGAATTATCAGCAGTTCGAAAACATTTATCTCGGTACGGAAGCTTCGGTTATCAGCTGCTTTTTGCAAGACAGCGAAGGGATGATATGGATAGGTTCCAATAAAGGTTTATTCAGTTACGACGGCTATTCCACCCAACAACATTTCACTTATGGAGAACTGACGAACACACGTATCTATTGCGGCATTATCATTGACAATACATATCTGTATCTGGGGACGGATAATGGAATACTTGTTTACAACTACCGTACAGACAGATATGAACAGCCAGAGGTAGATTTTCCTACCGATGTCCGTACAATGGCGCTCCGTGACCGAATCTTATGGATAGGTTCTCTGAACGGGCTCTATACCTATCAATTAGAAAACCGGAAATTAACCCGTTTCGACAGTAAGCATAGTGGTTTATCCCATAATACAATCTATTCGATTATCCACACGAAAGAGAAGCAGACCTATGTGGGTACTTACAATGGTTTATGTCGTTATATAGCGGAAAGTGGAAAGTTTGAAGATATTTTTCTACCTGTCACTCATGGGATAAGTAATTTATTCGTCAACTCTTTATTGGAAGATACCGTCCGACAGTGTATTTGGATCGGTATGGAAGGATATCTTCTCCAATATACTCCTGAAACAGAAAAAATGGTTGCAATCGAAGTTTTCCACAATAATTCCATCAAATCATTGGCATTGGATGGAAACGGAAACTTATTAGCCGGTACAGATAACGGACTTTACGTGTACCAAAACAATGAGGAATCTTTGCAACATATCATCCATGATTCACGTAATATCCAGTCGCTGACAAACAACATCATTTGGAATATCTTTTCCGACCAGGAACATAATATCTGGCTGGGAACTGATTATGGTATCTCCTTGTCGCGTTATAACAGTGCCTTGCAATTCGTACCAATCTCTCAAATAACGGGTACAGGAGACGGAAATCAATTCTACTCGTTATTCCGGGATTCCAAAGGGATGTATTGGTTTGGCGGCACAAACGGATTACTCCGTTTTATCCATCCTACCGGAAACAGACATGAGGCTGTCTGGTACAGGATGGGAGATAAAGCACATCCTTTATCACACAATCGTATCCGCCATATCTATGAAGATAAAGAGCAGCAATTATGGATAGCTACAGATGGCAGTATCAACCGTTATGACTATACGACACAAGAGTTTGTACACTATAACATTATCGACAGCACAGGAACCTACAATACAAATTGGGCTTATTACATCTTCGAAGACGATTCCGGAAACCTATGGATCGCCACCTGTTTAGGCGGAATCTTTGTAGTAGACAAGCATAAATTAATGCAATCTAAAGTCGGACAATACGTAGCCGAATACAATTACTCTATTCACAATGGACTGTCGGGTATGTTTATCAATCAGATTATGCCCGATAAGGAAGGTAATGTATGGGTATTGCTATACAACAGTAAAGGGCTGGATAAAATCAATCCACGCACAAAGCAAGTCACCAAACTATTTTCCGATGAGTTGAGCGGAGAAAAAAGCCCGAATTATCTACTATGTGATGCGGAAGGTATGCTTTGGGTAGGATTTCACGGGGAGTAATGCGTATCAACCCTAAAGACTCCAGTCGGCAAAGCATTTCTTTCGGGAACTTTAATAATAACGAGATTTTGTCCATGACATCGGTCAAAGACCATATATGGGTTTCTACCACGAACGGGCTTTGGATTATCAACCGGGAAACGATGGATGCGCGTCAGCAGAATATGACGGATAAGCGTTTTACCAGTCTGCTGTTCGAGTCGAAAGACGGAAATGTTTATTTGGGAGGCGCTGACGGTTTTGCCATATCCTGCCCAGAAATACAAGCCATGAATCGTCCCGAACGTCCCATTCTCCTGACAGCTTTGTACATTAACAATCAATTGATGAACCCACGCATAGCGAATATTCCCAATATACGTTACACCAATGCCATTGAACTGAAGTACAATCAGAATAATTTGGCTTTTGAGCTGTCCGACCTCCCCTACTCTCTCGAAGAAAAGAATAAATTCGTTTACCGGCTCGGAGGTATGGACAAAGAATGGAATTTTCTGCCATCCAATACGAACCGTATTACTTATAGCAATTTGAGTTATGGGGATTATCAATTATCTATCAGCAAAGTAGAAAAAAACGGAGTTCCTTCGGAACATCCTTATATATTGGACATAAAGATCCTGCCGCCCTGGTATTATACGCTTTGGGCAAAAATAATCTATTGCCTTTTACTTCTAAGCCTGGTCGCTTGACTATCAATTTCTTCCGGGTTAAAAACCGATTGAAGATGGAACGCCTGGAGAAGGAGAAGATTTTGGAACAGTCACGTCAGAAAATGGCATTCTTTACAAACCTATCCAATGAACTGAAAACACCACTTAGCCGGATTATAGCTCCTGTCAGCCAGTTGTTGCCTGCCACAGAGACTGAACATGAGAAACAAACGTTAGAAGAAGTACAGCGCAACGCCATGAAGATAAATTCGTTGATTCATCAGGTACTCAAATTCAATCGGATAGAGGGTAATGCGGATTCATTACTCATTCTGTCGCGTATCGAACTGGTATCTTTCAGCCGTAGCCTGTTCTCCGTTTACGAAGAGAATTCCCGGCTCACTTTTCATTTTGAAGCGAACAAAGCCAAAATTTATGCGGATATGGATGCAATCAAATTGGGTGTGATACTGACAATCTGCTCTCAAATGCCGTAAAATATACTCCTGACAGCGGAAGCGTGCGGTGTTCCCTTTTTATTCGCAGGAAACCGGACAACTGGACATTTGTGTATCGGACACCGGAACCGGAATTCCGCAACAAGACATTCCATATATCTTCCAACGTTTTTATCAATCCCCCCGTTCGGGAAATAAGGAAGGTACAGGTATCGGGCTTTACTTGGTGAAGACCTATACGGAACTGCACGGCGGACATATCAACGGAGTTACCTCCAAAGAGAATCAAGGTACAAGCATAGGACTAAGTATTCCCATTACCGCCATTGAAGAAGAAGAAATTACCCCTAGTCATCAAACCAAAAAATCGCTAGAGTCATTGCCTGTGCTCAAACCCATCGAAGCTGAATCACAAGATGAGAAGTTCTTGTCAAATATCATCCGCCTGATTGAAGACCATCTTTCCGATGCAGACCTGAACGTGAATGCCCTATGCGAATTGTCCGGCTTCAGCAACAAACAGATCTACCGGAAGATTAAACAACTGACCGGAATGTCTCCTGTGGAATATATCAAATCGATCAGGATGAAAAAGGCGGCAATGTTACTGCAACAAAAGAAATTCACCATTGCCGAAGTAATGTATATGGTAGGTTTTTCCAATCACTCTTATTTCTCCAAATGTTTCCAATCGGAATTCGGAAAAACACCCCGTCAATACTTAAATGAAGAGCTGTAGGGGCATTCTAAAGCATTTCGTCCTATTTTTATCCTTATATGTCCAATCTGTGCTTTTACCTGATTTACCAATAATTTACCTTTGTCACTATCAATGAACCGATAAATTTGATAGCATGAAAAGATTATTTATTCTTACCTCCATTTGTTTATTATTCGCCTTTGTCAATATACAAGGGAAATCATCTTCTACACCTTTTATATATATAGACGGAAACGGAGTGATACGTTGGAGTGACACCCGCCAGGAAGCCTCTTTCTTCGGTGTGAACTACACACTCCCTTTGCCCATGCCTATCGTGCCTTAGGTTATCTGGGACTTGATCGTAAAGCTGCTATAGATAAAGACGTATATCATATCACCCGTTTGGGATTGAACGCTTACCGTATCCACCTTTGGGATGTCGAACTCACAGACGAGCAAGGAAATCTCCTTGAAAACGAGCATCTCGACCTGATGGACTATCTGATTGCCAAACTCAAGGAACGGAACATTCATATTGTTATCACCACCCAAACCAATTTCGGAAACGGTTACCCGGAACGGAACATTCAGACCGGTGGTTTCTCTTATAAATATGATAAATGCGACGTGCACTCTCACCCGGAAGCCATTACCGCACAAGAGACCTATCTTCACAACCTAGTGAAACATATCAATCCTTATACCGGAATAGCCTATAAGGACGATCCTTCCATAGTGGGATTTGAAATCAATAACGAACCTTGCCACTCCGGTACGAAGGAAGAGGTAAAGGCATATATCAACCGAATGTTGGAAGCGATTCATAGAACCGGGAACCGTAAACCTGTCTTCTATAATGTAAGCCACAACGAATATGTGGTAGAAGCATACTATGAGACTGCCATTCAAGGCACTACTTATCAATGGTATCCTATCGGACTGGTATCCGGACAAACGCAACAAGGAAATTTTCTTCCCTATATAGACCGCTATGATATTTCTTTTGCCGATAAGGTGAAAGGATTTCACAAGAAGGCACGCCTGATTTACGAATTCGACCCGGCAGATATTATGTATTCCTATATGTATCCGGCTATGGCACGTACTTTCCGTATGGCAGGATTTCAATGGGTTACGCAGTTCGCATACGACCCGATGGACATTGCATACGCCAATACGGAATACCAGACTCATTTTCTGAATCTTGCCTATACACCACACAAAGCAATCAGCATGAAAATTGCTGCCGAAGCGGCACGCAATCTGAGAAGAGGAGAATCATACGGTAGTTATCCTCAAGATACACTGTTTGGTGACGGATTCCGTGTCAGCTATACGGAGAATTTAAGCGAGCTGAATAATGGAAGGAAATACTATTATTCCAACAATACCCACAGCCTGCCCCAAAATGCTTCACAGCTTATGTCCATTGCCGGTTGCGGCAGTTCTCCCGTCGTACATTACGAAGGAACCGGTGCATATTTTATTGACTGTCTGGAAGCAGGAGTATGGAGGCTGGAAGTAATGCCGGATGCAGTGACAGTCAGCGATCCGTTTGCCAAACCGTCACTTGCCAAAGAGGTAGTCAGCATTATCTATGGTTGTTGGGATATGGCTCTTCAAATTCCCGATTTAGGAGAATCATTCACTCTTACCGCACTCAATAAAGAAAACCAACGGAAAGAAGAGACTGTAAAAGACGGAGTTATCCGTAATCTTCAACCGGGTGTTTACTTGTTGAAACGCAAGAACTGCACACCGAAGCAGAATTGGACAACAGATTCCCGATGGAATTCCATTCGTCTCGGAGAGTTTGCAGCCCCTTCCCCGCATACAACAGATTACAAAGTCATCCACAATCCTGCACAAGTCACCGAAGCAGACAGAGATTTAACAATTCTTGCGCAAGTGGTTGGAAACACTTCTCCGGACTCCGTGATTATCTACACAGACAAAGTATCTTTCTGGAATGATCATAATCCATCTATCAAGATGAAACGTATAAGCGGCTATAGCTATCAAGCTACAATTCCTGCCGCAGAACTACAAGAAGGTTGTTTTAAGTATAACATTATTGTCTGTCGGGGCGACAGTACCCGTACTTATCCTGCCGGAAATTCCGTAAAGGGATTTTCTTCTGGAATAAAAGGAAATCCGTTGGATTGGGATTACATTGCCGATTCATATTGGACTACCCGTATTGTCGCTCCCGACAGTCCAATACAATTATTGAGCGTGACAGACACACATAGTGGCATAGAAGCCTATACGCTTGCCGAATGGAACGACCTGAAACGTACCTTAATCGATTTTTCTCCGATTGAAAAGCCATTACTCCGTTTCGCCTTCACATCCAAAGGAGAGAAAACACAGCACTTCCTGCGCAAATCCATTCAAGACGTGCTAAAAGAAAGAAAAGGAAAATTAAAGAGTTGCACCACTCTTTGCATCCGTGTCAACCGCCATAAGAATCTCCCTTGAAGGATTCTATGCAGGATTCATCACTTCAGACGGATATACATACAAAACAAATTGCAGTACCCCTTCACCGGAAGGAATCATACGTATCCCTTTGAAAAAGTTGCATCAAGCGGACACGGCATTACTTCCGATAGCTTATCCGACTTTTCTGAAACAATATTTCCATCCGGAAACAGACATACCTTTCCAAATGGAGAAGGCAGAGAAACTGGAATTGTCTCTATTAGGAAAAGACAAGACAGAATCCATCATCGAGCTAGGGGAAATCTGGCTGGAATAAATAAAGTAATTCTATACTCGGTCCAGAACCTGATCTAAAAGTAAATATAATAACAAATCTATTATCAATAACACAGTAATTATGAACAGTAATATCTTAAATCTACGCCATCTGACTGTACTACTCATGTTGTGTACAGCCCTTTTAGGAGGCACGATTTCGGTCTTCGCACAGCAAGGAGGCAAACGGATCACCGGACAAGTGATTGATGAAAACAAAGAACCTATGATTGGAGTAAGTATTCTCATTGTAGGTACCTCTACCGGAACGGTTACCGACTTCGACGGTAATTATACGCTGAATGTGCCGCAAGGCAATAAAGAACTTCAATTTTCTTACATCGGATACGAAACTAAGATTGTAGCTATCCCAACAAGCAGCGCTACACTGAACATTCAGATGAAAAGCGACTCACAAGTCTTGAGCGATGTCGTTGTCATCGGATATGGTACGCAGCGTAAAAGCGACCTGACAGGTTCGGTAACAAACGTCAGCAGCAAAGACTTCAACATGGGATTGGTCAGCTCTCCCGAGCAACTGATTAATGGTAAGATTTCCGGTGTGCAAATCATGTCCAACAGTGGTTCTCCCACTGCGGGAAGTACGATCCGTGTGCGTGGCGGTGCTTCACTGAATGCCAGCAACGACCCTTTGATCGTACTGGACGGCGTTCCTTTGGAACAGGGAGGCATCAGCGGTAATGACGGGAATTTCCTTAGCCTCATCAACCCGAACGATATTGAAAGTATGACCATTCTGAAAGACGCATCCTCCACAGCTATCTATGGTTCGCGCGCATCCAACGGGGTTATTCTGATTACTACCAAGAAAGGAAGTTCCGATAATCTGAAGATTACATTCAGTACGACCAACTCTGTACAAACCCGTACCAAATTGGCAGATATGTTGAGTTACGATGAATTTGTCAATACCATCCAAAGCAAAGGTACCGATGCGCAACAGGCATTACTCGGCGCCGCACATACAGATTGGAACGATGAAATCTATCAAAACGCATTCGGTACGGACAATAATCTGAGCGTTGCCGGAAAGATAGCCAAAAACCTGCCGTTCCGTGCATCCGTTGGTTATTACAACCAAAGCGGATTATTACGCACGGACAATGCGGAACGTTATACGGGAAGCATCACGCTAAATCCGTCTTTCTTCAAAGACCACTTGAAACTGAATATCAATGCCAAAGGGTCTATCAACAAAAATACATTCGCCAATACCGGAGCTATCTGGGCAGCGGCAACCATGAATCCTACCATTCCAGTATATTCGGGTCTAGACACATTCGGCGGATATACGGAAGCGATTGACAACACCGGTGCTCCTGTGAACGGAGCAGTCATGAATCCGGTCGGACTTCTCAAAATGAATGATTCTCACAGTACGGTGAAACGTTTCATCGGAAATATCGATGCAGACTACCGGCTGCATTTCTTTCCCGATCTAAGTTGCACGCTACATTGGGTTATGACTATGCACAAGGTAAAGGAAGTGTATATGTCCCGGCTGAGGCGGCACAAAACTATACAACTTCCGGTTTGGACTATACTTACGGACCGCAGAAAAAGGTAAACCGTTTGCTTACCTTATATGCCAACTACAATAAACTGGTAGAATCCATCAAGAGTAGTTTTGATGTAACAGCCGGTTACGACTATCAATATTGGAAATCCACTACCCCGCTCTACTATGAGACAAATACACTCGGAGAAATTCAAAAACATCCAAAGCTACCGATGACCGTCATGTGCTGTTATCTTATTACGGTCGTCTGAACTATTCGTTCGACTCACGTTATATGTTGACGACAACCGTACGCCGGGATGCCACTTCGCGTTTCGCAAAAAATGTACGCTGGGGTACTTTCCTTCAGTAGCTCTCGGATGGAGAATGACGGAAGAGTCTTTCCTGAAAGATAACAAGATATTAAGTACATTGAAACTCCGTGCAAGCTACGGCGTGACAGGGCAGCAGGACGGTATCGGTAATTATAATTACCTACCTGTCTACAATATCAGCCAAAGCGGTGCATCCTCCCTGATTGGAGGTAGCCCGATCCACACGTATCGTCCGGAGGCTTACGTACCCGACCTGAAGTGGGAAACGACTACTTCATGGAATGCCGGATTCGATTTCGGTTTTCTGCAAGACCGCATCACCGGTAGCTTTGACTATTATACCCGCCAGACCAAAGACTTGATTGCAACCGTACCGGCTGCAGCAGGTACTACTTTCGACCGCAATATCACCACAAACGTAGGCAATGTAGACAGCGAAGGTATTGAGTTCAGTATCAACGCTACTCCGATACAAACAAAAGACTGGAATTGGGATTTGAGTTTCAACATGACTTGGCAAAAGATGAAGGTGAAAAACCTTTCACTCGCAGCCGGTACTCAAGCTACCAACACTTCCGTAGGGCCGTACATCGACAGCTATCAATTGCAAGTATTAAGTGAAGGATACGCACCTTATATGTTTTACGTTTACCATCAGCTATATGACGAAAAGACAGGCAAACCGGTAGAAGGCGCATACGTAGACCTCGACGGAAACGGGGAAATCAACACCAATGATTTATATCGCTATCATTCTCCGGCACCGGATTACATTCTCGGTTTCAGCACTTCACTGCGTTATAAGAAATGGACGTTAAGCACCAGTCTGCGTGCCAATATCGGCAACTACGTTTACAATGCCATGGCAATGAATGCCGGAGCTTGGGAGACGGTCAGCTATAACTCTTATCAATTGAATAATCTTTCCAGAAGTTATCTGGAAACCGGATTTAAATCACGTCAGTATCTATCCGATTATTATGTAGAGAATGCTTCTTTCTTAAAGATGGATAACCTGTCATTGGGATACAACTTCGGAGAAATTTATAAAGGATGTAGCCTGAATGTCAGTGCAATGGTTCAGAATGTATTCTGCATCACCAAATACAGTGGTGTGGATCCGGAAGTTCCCAACGGAGTGGATAACTCATTCTACCCCCGTCCGCGTACATTCTCCCTAAATATCGGTCTTAACTTCTAATTATCAAAAACATCCAATCATGAAAAAGATATTTTATATAGCCTTTTACTTTTTGCAGCACGTTGCTGTTCGCTTCCTGTATAGGCGATTTGGATCAATATCCACACGTAGACGAAACTTCGTCGTCCATTTACACCAGTGCGGAAAACTACAAGTCTGTCTTGGGGAAAATATATACTTCCATGGTAACTACCGGTCAGGAAAAAAAACGGTAACGAAGATTTGAGTAGTAACAGTGGTCAGGATTATATGCGTTGCTATTTCAATTTGCAGGAATGCGGTACGGACGAAGTAGCATCTACTTGGCTATCCGGTGACAATGTAACGGGACTGACTTATTTAAGTTGGGACGCCAACGACCCTTGGGTATCGGACATGTATTATCGTATCTACTACAACATCGCTTTATGTAACGAATTCCTACGCAACGCAACGGATGATAAAATCGGCTCTTTCTCCGCCGATGACCAAAAGCAAATACGTACTTTACCGTGCGGAAGCCCGCTTTATGCGTGCTTTGTTCTACTATCACGCACTCGACCTCTTCCGCAATATTCCGTTCATAACGGAAAATGATCCTTTGGTCGGTTATCTACCTCCCCGCTATACAGGAGCGCAGATTTTCAATTACATCGAAAGCGAACTGAATGCAATCACAAATACAAGTGATACGAATAATTGTTTGTCTGCTAACGGAAGTGATATGTACGGTCGGGCAACATTAGGAGCGGCATATACGTTGCAGGCAAAACTGTATCTGAATGCGAAGGTTTATACCAACACCGACAATCAGGAAATGTATACGAAGTGTATTACAGCCTGCAAGAATGTGATAGCACAAGGGTATTCATTGGAAAGCGATTATGCGAAATTATTCAATGCAGACAACCATCTCCGTACCAATGAAATAATCTTCACCCTTCCAGTGGATGCAACGAATACCGTATCATGGGGGGCTTCTACTTATATCGTTTGCGGGGGCAGTAAGTAATACATCCGAATTACAGAAACCAGAGGATTATGGTGTAAAGAGTGGTTGGGGAATGTTCCGGGTACGAGGCAATATTCCTGAATTATTCACAGGATATGAAAATACTGATAAACGATATATGTTTTTCACCACCGGACAAAGTCAGGACGTAGAGATTATAGACGACCAGACGAATGGATACTTTGTAGAAAAGTGGACGAACCTGACCGACTCGAAAGAAACGGCCTCCAATACAGCTGATGGCGGAGTAAATACAGACTATCCCTTATTCCGCTTGGCGGATGTTTATCTGATGATAGCGGAAGCTTTCAAAAGAGGCGGAACGGGAATTGACGCTACTACTGTAGTAGGATATATCAATGATCTACAACAACGGGCATACGGTGATAATAGTAACAATAAGACAGAAGATGAAATTACCTTATCTTTCATCCTAGACGAACGCGCCCGCGAATTATACTGGGAAGGATACCGACGCACGGACCTGATACGTTACAGTCTGTTCACCTCAAACGATTACAAATGGCAATGGAAAGGTGGAGTCAAAGAAGGTACAGGAGTAAACGATAGATATAACATTTACCCAATACCAACAACTGAGTTGACTGCCAATCCGAATTTATACAATGAAAACTATTAATCACGCTTATACGTATCAACGATATGAAAAAAATAAATAACCTACTCACTTTACTTTTCGTCCTCCTGCTATCGGGAGCGTGCGAAAAAGACGGAGACAAGTTCTTCCTCTCCAGTCCTGAAGAAAGCGCATTAATCGCTTCGGCCGATGCAGTCGTACTGACAGAAGCAACTGCCAAGCTATATGCCTTGTCACTTGCTTGGACAGACCAGACTTTGCAAATAAGCGATGCAAACTATCAAGCGACTACCCGAGTACAGACTACCATACAAATATCACGGTCGGAAGATTTTTCCGGAACAATCATTGAATCAACAGAAAGCGGGCTTTCTAAAAGTTATACAGTTTCTGCATTAAATATCATCGCTTATAAACTAAATGCAACAGCAGAAGAGGCTGCGCCACTTTATTTCCGATTGGCAGGAAGTAACGGAAGTAACATTACTCCTGTATACAGTAACACAGTAAAAGTGATGGTGACTCCTTATCCGATTGATATGCACTATGCCGACATCATCAACAAAAGAAACGGTAGCTGACTCCGGCAAAGATTTCTATTCAGCCAATGCAGATGGTCAGTATCTAGGATTTTTCGGAGCTGCAGCTTATGAGGGTATTTATGTACAAGAAGCCGACGGAACAACTTGGCACACAGCTCAGTCCGGTGGTATAGGCACTCCGTTTTACTGACAACGGATGCAGCTGACGGTACATGGGATATGTGGTTTCCAGGACAATCTGGATGTTATTTTGTCAATGTCAATACAGTCAAAAGGCAATGGAATGCCTTACTAATACCTCAACTGGAAGTAAGCGGAATTGACGGTATCACAATGGAATATAAGCGTGCCGATAATCAGTGGAGAGGTGTATTTACAGGTACAGCAGGAACAGATGTTACCATTCAAATCAAAGGAACAGGTAAGTTCTATGATAATACGAGTGTTAGTGGATCAGATAATGGGATTGACGACAGCAAAGCTCAAAAATACCTCGTTCGCTTTTGGCGGAACAGCAGGGCAATTGACATTCAGCACAGGTGAAAATGTAACAGCAGAAAACATCACAGTGAATGTACCGATGACAGGTGAATGCACGTTAGTTATTGACTTGAATAATCCGGAAGCATGGACGGTCAGTGTGACGGAAAAAGAAGAAGAACCTGAGCCTGAACCAGAAGAAGGAGAATATTTATATTTACCGGGGATAGGTCCAGCCGTCAATGGAGAATGGGCATACGACCATAAAATTACCATTTACGATAAAGACGCTCAGAAATATGCTGGAGTTGTAAATGTCGCTTCTGAATGGGGAGATTACGCAATGTGTCTGGTTAATTATTGGGACGAGTAAATTGTACACCTTAGCCACAGACGACAACACAAGCACTGCCGAAAGCGGAGATTTAATCAATGGAAAAGGAAATAATCTAACAGCTCCAGATAACGGTCTTTATTTATTTGAGGTATCTTTGAAAGAGCTGAAATATAGTGTCAAAGCCGTAACAGGCATCTATTGCTACTTAGGCATATCCGGCAACGATGACCTCGCCCCCCTTACAGTCTACTGACACAGAAGGATTATACACAGGGACTATTACATTAGACCAAGATTCCGAATATGGTGTAAAATTCATAATAAATAATGACTGGGCAGGATCTTACGGAGGATACGATGGCAAACTATATTACAATGCCAACAAAGGAATATATCCAGTAACTACCGGAACTTACGATATCAGTGTAGACTTGATAAACGGCACTTATACTATCCAATCTATAAATTAAGATATTATTACTATGAAACGATTAAAATATATACTACTTACGGCTTCCGCACTATTGTGCGGAACCTTCTTCACCGCTTGCAGCGATGATAACGACACTCCCACTTTTCCGGAGAAAACAGAAACAGTTTACGATATGTCCGGCTTTGTTCGGGGAGCAGACGTCAGTTGGCTCACAGAGATGGAAAGTTCCGGCTATAAATTCTACAATGCTAAAGGTCAAGAACAAGAATGTATGTCATTGCTACGTGACTTAGGTATGAATGCTATCCGCTTGCGCGTTTGGGTCAACCCGGAAAATCCGACAGAAAAAGATAACGTATACGGTTGGTGTAACAAAGAAGATGTCGTACTCAAAGCGTGGCGGGCTCATAATTTAGGTTATCGTCTCATGATAGATTTCCATTACAGTGATGCTTGGGCAGATCCCGGTAAACAATACAAACCTCAAGCATGGAAAGACCACTCGGTAGAACAATTGCAGGAGGATATCGCCAAGCATACCAAAGATGTACTCAACACTCTGAAAGAAAAAGGTATAGATGTAGAATGGGTACAAGTGGGCAACGAAACTCGATACGGAATGTTGTTCGATGAAGGCAATATAAATAAAGAAAATGGAACCGTAAATTTTGCCAAGTTCGTAACAGCAGGTTATAATGCAGTAAAAGAAGTTTATCCGCAGGCTAAAGTCATCGTACATATAGACCGTGGAAATGAAATTGACAATTCCAGAAAGTATTCGGAGATCTACAAGCTAATCAAGCCAAATGGGATATCATCGGAATGTCTCTTTATCCTCAAATGGATCCTGACAATGAAGAAGATTCCAATTTTGTTGCAGCAGATTGGCGTAAAATGAACACAGATTGTATCGCAAATATGCAAAAAAACTCTATGAAGAATTCAACACACCCGTTATGATGTGTGAAATAGGCATGACATGGAACAATGAAAGCGCCGAAGCATTTTATACAGACTTCATTACTAAAGCTAAATTACTAGGTACTGATATATGTCCCGGAGTATTCGCTTGGGAACCTCAATGCTATGGCGGTTGGAAGGGATATCACAAAGGTATGTTCGATGACGACGGAAGACCTACCAATTCATTTAATGCCTTCAAGCGATAAATTTATTGATTAGTTTTTATACCTTTACACCGGCATTACTATGTGAATGTAATGCCGGACATTGACATTTAATAAATCCAACTAATAGTATACCTGAAAAGCAAAGATGAACATGAAACATCCCAAACAGTTATTAACTGTACTTTTGATGGGCGTTGCCTGCACATTGCAAGCACAACGCAGTGAGACACTACTCGAAAAGGAATGGAAATTCAGTAAAGGAGATTTCAAAGAAGCCAGCCAGCCGGAGTTTAATGATACCCAATGGGAATCGGTTGTTATTCCACATGATTGGGCAATCTTCGGTCCGTTTGATGTAAACAATGACCTACAAAATGTAGCAGTCACACAGAACTTCGAGAAAAAAAGCTTCCTTGAAAACCGGACGCAGCGGCGGACTGCCATACGTAGGCACAGGCTGGTATCGAACAAGTTTTGACGCTCCTGCCGACAAAGAAGTAACACTTCTTTTTGATGGGGCTATGAGCGAAGCACGTGTCTATGTAAACGGAAAGGAAGCTTGTTTCTGGCCTTTCGGATACAACTCCTTCCACTGCAATGTAACTCCTTTCCTCAACAAAGATGGAAAAAAGAATACACTCGCCGTACGTTTGGAAAACCGTCCACAATCTTCACGCTGGTATCCGGGAGCTGGTTTATACCGTAATGTACATCTGATTGTAACAGACAAAATTCATGTACCCGTATGGGGAACACAAATCACAACGCCTCATGTCGACAAGGACTTTGCATCCATACGCCTTCAAACGAAAATTGAGAATGCAGGCGAGAAAACACAACTCCGTATCGAAACGGAGATTCTTTCTCCTGATGGAAAAGTCGTTACCCGCAAAGAAAATACAAGCCGCATTAATCATGGACAGCCATTCGAACAGAATTTTATTGTAAATGCGCCCGAACTCTGGTCACCGGAGAATCCGTCACTCTATAAAGCCGTTTCCAAGATTTACGCAGACAATAAGTTGGTAGATACTTACACTACACGTTTCGGTATCCGTAGTATTGAATATATTGCCGACAAAGGATTCTACCTGAACGGAAAGCATCGTAAGTTTCAAGGAGTATGCAATCACCATGATTTAGGTCCGTTGGGTGCTGCTATTAATGTAGCCGCTCTCCGGCATCAGCTTACACTATTAAAAGATATGGGATGTGATGCAGTCCGTACCTCCCACAATATGCCGACTCCCGAACTTGTAGCCTTATGTGACGAAATGGGATTTATGATGATGATTGAACCATTTGATGAATGGGATATCGCCAAATGTAAAAACGGTTATCACCGTTATTTCAATGAATGGGCAGAACGTGATATGGTGAATATGCTTCATAATTACCGTAACAATCCGTGTGTAGTAATGTGGAGTATCGGAAATGAAGTACCGACCCAATGCAGTCCTGTAGGATATAAAGTAGCCAAGTTCCTGCAAGATATTTGCCACCGTGAAGACCCTACCCGCCCCGTTACCTGCGGCATGGACCAAGTGACTTGTGTTCTAGCCAACGGATTTGCCGCTATGATCGACATTCCGGGACTTAACTATCGGGCTCATCGCTATAAAGAGGCATACGACCAACTCCCACAAAATCTGATATTAGGAAGTGAGACTGCTTCTACCGTCAGCTCACGCGGAGTATACAAATTCCCTGTGGAAGATAAAAAAAAGTGCCACTTACGACGACCACCAATGCTCTTCATACGATGTGGAAGCCTGTTCCTGGTCAAATATTCCGGATGAAGACTTTGCGCTAGCTGACGACAACCATTGGACAATCGGACAATTCGTATGGACAGGATTTGATTACCTAGGTGAACCATCGCCATACGATACAAACGCATGGCCTAATCACAGTTCAATGTTCGGCATCATCGACCTTGCCAGTATCCCTAAAGACCGTTACTATCTTTATCGCAGTGTATGGAACAAAAAGGCGGAAACATTACATATCCTGCCGCACTGGACATGGCCGGGACGTGAAGGGAAGGTTACTCCCGTATTTGTATACACCAACCATCCTACAGCCGAACTGTTTATTAACGGTAAAAGTTACGGCAAACAAAGTAAAAACAACAGCTCGCTTAAAAACCGTTACCGCCTAATGTGGATGGATGCTGTATATGAGCCGGGCGAGATAAAAGTAGTAGCCTACAATAAAGATGGAAAAGCAGTAGCTGAAAAATTGTCCGCACTGCCGGAAAGCCTCATCACATCGAACTGGTGAGCAACCGCAACGAACTGACAGCAGACGGAAAAGACTTAGCCTATATCACCGTCAAAGTGGTAGATAAGGATGGAAATCTATGTCCCGCTGACAGCCGACAGATAAACTTCTCCGTAAAAGGAGCAGGCAAGTATCGTGCCGCTGCTAATGGCGACCCGACAAATCTAGAGCAATTCCATCTTCCGAAAATGCATACCTTCAACGGAATGCTGACAGCCATAGTACAATCCGGTGAAACAGCCGGAGAAATCGTACTCACAGCAAAAGCAAGTGGAGTGAAAGCTGGAAATATTCGTATCCAAACGAAATAACACATTTCAAGAACAAACAATATCTTAATCTGCCACCGGATTGCACTTCTATCGAAAGTCGTCCGGTGGCTTTTATATATAAATACAGGCAAGGCCTTTCCTTTTGCAAGAAAAGGAGCTTATAAATGCAAATTAATATTTATCTTTGCATCAGAAAAAATTACGGATATGTCATATAGGACTTCTTTCCTCCTCTTAACAGGTCTTATGCCTATATTCTGTTCATGTCACGACAATAACAGGTTTGAATGGAAGGTTGCTCAGAAACACATGGAAGTGTCTCTGAATAAAGAGTCCGACTCACTTTATGTTATCCACCTGGACACGGATCGCCCCAGTCATTCTACCTGGAAATTGCCCTACCCTGTCTATCAATTTGATTATGGAGATATTACAGGAAACGGAGTTCCCGAAATCATTGTCGGAGTTATCAAACCGACAAGATTTGATCCCAAACCGGACAAACGGTTATTTATTTACCGGATTGCAGATGAAGCTTATATCCGTCCGCTTTGGTTAGGGTCAAGAGTAGCACAACCATTGGAAGACTTCAGAATAATCCGTGAAGAGACTCCCACACGGATACGGACTCTAGAACGGGAACGCAGTGGGAATTTTCTAGTCGCAGAATACATCTGGAGAGGATTCGGTCTGGATTTCAAGCGATACTTAAAACGGGAGGTTAAAAAACAGGAAGCCATACATATCCTCAAACATTAGCTACTATCATCATACTATATAGCGTAATTAATTGAATGGAAATAAACATGAAACGACTATTATTATTCACCTGTATACTATTGTTCATTCTCTGCGGATGCAAGAATAAAAACAAAAACAACCAAATCATGTCCGCTGTATCTGCACAAACAGATACAATTACCAATCCGTTTCCTCGCTGTTGACTGATACGGTACTACCTCAGTTCATTGATTTAAAGCAGGATATCAGCCATCTTTCTTTTCAGGAACTACGGTTATTACGCAGTTATCCGTATGCCATACATGGCTATCATTTTATGGAAGCGGATATCAATGCTTTTTTTCTCAGCCAATACCAAATGGTACAACAACTTAGTCAATGATATATATTGGGACGCAGAAGAAGGAAAAGGTAAGTTTGCAGAAAGCTATGAAGAGGTCAACCTGACACCTGAAGAAAAAGCCTTTGTCGACCGTATTGATGCACGTATGACAGAACTACGCCAGCATCAATTCATACAACGGGATTCCTATTACCTGGGAAATACAAATAACATCGTCAACTTGTTTCAATTTAAGGATATAGACAAAGAAATATTGGAGAAACTACAACAAAACAACTTTGTCATCACAAAAGGAAATAACCTGCAACTCTTTCATGCCTACGAAGAAAACGACTACCGCCAAGTACCTAATTTTATTACTACCGACCTGTATCTGCAAGCATTCCACATGTATTTCTCTTATATCCTAAAGAGTCTGGAAAAGCAACATATCATTCCTACACTCGAAATGCTATGCCATTCTTTCAATGCAGCCTGCATCAAGCTGGCCGAACAAACGGAGGACGAATCCCTAAAAGATATGGCCGAACACGCAGCAACCTTCTATGCCATCCCTTATTATCTGCTGACCAATAAGACGCTTACCGTTCCCTCCAAATATGAAACAGAATATCAGGAAGAAATAGAGCACATTAATAAACAGGAAGATAACTTTTCTGACTTTCTTTCATACAAAGATGCATATTTCCCGTATAGCCTTTTCAAGCCTCGTGGACATTACACGCGAGAACCGCAATTACAAGCATATTTCAAAGCAATGATGTGGCTGCAAACTGCCTGCTTTTGCAGGGAGCAACAGGAACAATTGAAACGTTCCATTTTTCAGGCTGCCGTACTTTGTACTTACAAAAGTATAGACCAGACACCACTGATAAAGTTATATCAACATATCTATACCCCACTCACATTCCTAATGGGGAAGCTGACAACCTATCCATCTTTGATATCGCCCGAATTTTGGAAAAGAATAATGCCATACATATTGAAGACGCACTGACAGCCGGACAAATAGAGAAAGTGAATCAGGCTCTTATTGAATTGGCAAAACATAAAAACAACATAAAGCCTCAGATAGAAATCACTTGCCGGGATAAAATAAACTTTATGCCACAACGGTATCTATCTGACAATGAAGTAATTCAAAAGTTAGTTGATGTCAATCCCAATAGTCAACGAGCCTACCCGAAAGGTTTGGATGTCTTCGCGACCTTTGGCACAGGTACTGCTGAAAGTTTGTTGATTGATTTTTATAAAGAGCCTAATAACTGGAGCGAATATTCTAAAGAATTACAACAACTAAAGGATAAATTCAAAACAAGTAAATCCACACAACTCTCTGTCTACGAACTATGGATGAAGAGTTTGCTCACCATGCAACAAACGGACAAAAATAATCCGGGATTCATGCAAACTCCTGAATGGGGATACAAGAATCTGAATACTGCTTTGGCTTCTTGGGCAGAGTTAAAACACGATGCCATACTTTATGGAGAACAGCCGATGGCTGCTGAATGTGGAGGTGCCGGACCTCCCGATCCAATCGTTGTAGGATATGTAGAACCTAATCTACCTTTCTGGAGGAAAATGGAGAACATTCTCCAGGACACCCGACTAATCCTGCAACAGAACGATTGTATGACCGATGACCTGAAAGGAAAAACCGATCAATTGAATGACTACGTCACCTTCCTTATTCAAGTAACAGAAAAAGAACTGAGAGGAGAGAAACTGACAGAACCGGAATACCGGACACTGGAATATATGGGTAGCAGTATTGAGTATTTCACTTTATCTGTAGTTGACCCAGATTTGCATCTGGATGATTGGTCATTAGTACAAGGTCCGGACAAGTCGATAGCCATAGTAGCCGATATTTATACCCGCAATATAAGGGGTTGTAACAAGAATGGAATACTACATATAGCGACAGGAAATGCCAACAATATTTATGTCGTAGTAGAAATAGAAGGCAACCTCTATTTGACTCGCGGGGCGACCTTCAGCTATTACGAGTTTGTCCAGCCACTAGGCACAAGGCTTACCGATGAAGAATGGCAAAAATGCTGGAAGAAAAGAAAGCACCCGCCGTACCAGAGTGGATGAAGAGTATCCTGATAGAGAAGGAGCCTCATGTAAATGAAAGAGTTTTTTATAGTTCCGGTTGTTAATGAACTTTTATCAGATAAGCCGAATCACAGCTGGCATTGGAATCATATTCCTAATGCTGGCTGCCTGTCAACAGCCTTCAGAAGAATGTCTATCTATCGCTTTCACAGGAGACGTCCTTTTGGACAGGGGAGTACGCCAACAAATCCGAAAAAAGGTGTCGAACACTTATTTGAATCAGTCACACCACTGTTCCGCTCCGTAGATGCAACAGTTATCAATCTAGAGTGCCCTATTACCTCCGTTCGTTCACCACTGCACAAGAAATATATCTTCCGCGCTGAACCAATATGGGCAACAGTTCTATCCCAAGCCGGTATTACTCACGCTGCTACGGCAAATAATCATACAATAGATCAAGGACGAAACGGATTGACAGACACCAATCAATATCTCTTATCCTCCGGAATTACTCCGGTAGGCTACGGAGATGCTTCCCCACAAAGTTGCCAGCCTGTTCTTATTAAGAAAGGAAAGATAGAAGTGGCACTTTACAACTCCGTTGCACTTCCTTTGGAAAACTGGGTATATCTGGAAAACAGTCCCGGTATCTGTCAGCAGCCGATAGAGGAACTGAAAGAAGAAATCACAAACTTCAAACGGCAGAATCCCAAAAGTTACATAGTCGTTATTCTTCATTGGGGAGTAGAATATCAGCCCCTCCCTACCCTTGTCCAAAGAAAAGGTGCGCACTCGCTCATTCGCGCCGGAGCGGATGCAATCATCGGACACCATCCTCACATCATTCAAAAGAGGAATATTACGATGGCAAACCAATCTTTTACAGTTTGGGGAATTTCGTATTCGACCAGCACAAACCGGAAACTACGCAAAGTTTAATTGTACAACTAAACTTTACAACCACAGAATGCAATGTCCAACTTCATCCTGTGGTTATTAATCATTGCAAACCGGAACTCCAATAGCCGATATTCACATAAAGCAATTATCAGATAGCTTTCCAGAAAGCCTGGAAATCACGGTATTTACCGTAACAAACCAATTCGTCCCCCTCATTTACTTTCTCATCCTCCGGCAAATTGTTTTTCACATGAAGCTCTGTCAGGAGATCCCCAAACAATTGGTTATTTTATCCGCACGTTTCAGCCCGATAAGTTTTAAATGAAACTCTCCATCCAAATTCAGTTCATTCACAAAATATCCTACAAACTTCTTCGGTACGGTAAACTTCACTACATAATATTCCGAGTCAATACGGAAACCCTCCATATTTGTCCCGAAGTCAAGTAATTGCACCAAGTTACGTGCAGCATCTTCTTCCGAGTCAGAATCTTCTCCAAGTTGAAAGCCTCCAATACCGCCTTATGCACACCGTCAATTGCACGGGCATAAATACGGGCTACTTTCTTCTGCTTCAGCAGGGCCACTACCCGCACAGACGCACCGAAGTTTTCGCCAATCGCCACAATCACCACATCCACACTATTCAGCGGAAGTACCGACAAAGATTGTTCGTCCGTCGCGTCAATTACAAAAGCAGTAGCCACCTTATCTTTGATTGCGTCCACACGGCTTTCGCTGATATCCGCACCAATAATTTCATGCCCCAATGCCGATAATTCCTCGGCAAGTACATGCCCATAATTTCCTAAACCAATAATAATATACTTCATGATGTTAGTTTATGATGATGTTATCACTCGGATAACGGTATTTTGTATTCTTTTTCTGTTTCACAATTCCAAGCATTAATGTTATCAAGCCCACGCGACCGATAAACATCAATAACGCTACCAATAATTTGCTTGCATCACACAAACTCGGAGTCAGATTCAAGCTGGAGCCTACCGTGCTAAGGGCGGAAACACATTCGAACGTCAATGCCATCAACGATGCTTGCGGTTCGAGCATACTCAAGATAAAAATAAAAAGAAATAGCACGCTCAATGACATAACCACTGTTGCATTGGAACGCCGGATAGAATCATGAGACAACTCCCTACCAAACACCTCGACACGCTCCGTACCACGCAACACAGCTACGAGATTGAGAACAACTACCGCAAAGGCATTCACTTTGACACCACCGGCAGTAGACTGCGCCCCACCTCCAATCCACATCAACACCAGATAAACCAACAACGTCTGTACACTCAGAGAGGCCAAATCGACACTGCTGAAACCGGCGGTTCGCGGACAAGTGGCATTAAAGAATGCCTGCGTCCATTTATCCGCAACAGGCATCCCCGCAAACGAAGCATTCCATTCGAAAGCGGCAATCGCCAATGTACCGATTACCAAAAGCAGAAAAGTCATTATCAGCACAATCTTCGTATTTAAATTATAAAGATGATGCACCTTGTGCCTTTCCAACTTACGGGTACGGATAAACCTCCAGAAATGACGCAGATGATATAGAACGATATCCTTGAAGTTAACCAAAATAGGGAAACCAATCCCACCCAGAATAATCAAAAAGGAAACGGAGACAAACAACCAGTTATGATTGGTCATCACCATCGGATTCCCCAAATTGCCGGAAAGCGTAGAGAACCCGGCATTACAGAAAGCCGAAATGGAATGAAAAGCAGCAAAAGCCAGTTCCTCATCCAGATTCATCCCCAACGTACCATGAATACTGAACCAGATAGAGACCATACCGATTCCTTCAATCACCAATGTAAAGCCCAATATATATAATAAGGTAGACAACAAAAGAACCCAATGAATTGGAACTGACCATATCCCGGACAACCAACTGATTATAAAGAGAGGTATTTCCCATAAAGAACATCGCAAAGAAACTCGTTAATGTCATCACTCCCAAACCACCGATTTGAATCAGCAAGATTATAACAACGAGCCCTCCTGTCGTAAATGTAGTCGACACATCCACCGGTACTAGCCCCGTCACACACACCGCACTCGTAGCCGTAAACAGCGAATCGACCCAAGTAATGCCATTCACCGTACACTTTGGCAACATCAATAATCCCGTGCCAATAAGAATGATAGCCAGAAAACTGACTGCCAATATCAAAGACGGGTTGGTACGCCGCCCCAACAGACGTACCAATCCGTTGGACAGATTCAATAAAGAAAAGACCAGCAATAATATCAAATGGTAAAATTTGCCATCCAAGAACTCCCAGAACTGCAAGATAGCTCCTTCCTCCTCCGGACGATGAAAAATGACAGGTATCAAAGTCAGGTACAACAGCCCGCTCAATATCCAGGCCAATTTCCGATATTGCTTTTTAGTGCTCCTATATTCAAGCGAAATATGCAACGTTACATCAATCAGAAAGATAATCCATACAGCCTTATACAGAACTTGTATTTTCGCAATTTCATCTACCGACAACGGAAAGCCGTGTTCATAAATCACTCCGACAATTAGCGTAAGAGACGCTAAATAAGTTAAAGCCTCCACTAAGCCCAGTATAATTCGTATATAAGGTTTTAGCAGTTTATTCTGATATAACAGAAATTTATGATAAATCTTCATATCACATTTTTTATAACGTCGTGCAAACTTAACTAAAATAACAATCGAAATCGATTCTTTGTTGACAAATTTATCTGAATATTAAAAATTTTGCCTACTTTTGGCAGCAGAAAACTAAAAACCACAATATCATGAGTGACAAAAGAAAACGGTATATCCTACCGGAAGAAGAAATTCCACATTACTGGTACAACATTCAGGCTGATATGGTAAACAAGCCAATGCCACCGTTGCACCCGAAAACTAAACAACCACTAAAAGCAGAAGATCTCTATCCTATCTTTGCGGAAGAGTTATGCCGACAGGAATTGAATCAGACCGATGCTTGGATTGAAATACCGGAGGAAGTACGCGAAATGTACAAATATTACCGCAGCACACCGTTAGTCCGTGCATACGGATTGGAAAAAGCACTCGGTACTCCGGCTCATATCTATTTCAAAAACGAAAGTGTAAGTCCCATCGGTTCTCACAAATTGAATTCCGCATTGGCACAAGCATACTATTGCAAGCAGGAAGGCGTAACCAATATCACTACCGAAACAGGTGCCGGACAATGGGGAGCAGCTCTTTCCTTACGCGGCTAAAGTCTTCGGTTTGGAAGCGGCCGTTTATCAAGTAAAAATCAGCTATGAGCAAAAGCCTTACCGCCGCAGTATCATGCAGACCTTCGGTGCGCAGGTAACTCCTTCGCCCTCCATGTCCACCCGTGCCGGAAAAGATATTCTGACCGCTCACCCCAACTATCAGGGTTCATTGGGAACAGCTATTTCCGAAGCTATCGAACTGGCACAAATGACTCCCAACTGTAAATACACGCTTGGGTCGGTACTTAGCCACGTCACTCTGCACCAGACTGTCATCGGCCTGGAAGCCGAAAAACAAATGGAGATGGCAGGTGAATACCCGGATATCGTGATCGGGTGTTTCGGAGGAGGTTCCAACTTTGGTGGTATCTCTTTCCCGTTCATGCGTCATAACATACTGGAAGGAAAGAAAACCCGTTTCGTGGCAGCCGAACCCGCTTCATGCCCTAAACTGACACGCGGTAAATTCCAATATGACTTCGGTGACGAAGCCGGATATACTCCGCTCCTTCCGATGTTTACATTAGGACATAATTTTGCTCCGGCACATATCCATGCCGGTGGTCTTCGTTATCATGGCGCAGGTGTGATTGTTTCACAATTGCTCAAAGACAAATTGATGGAAGCGGTAGATATCCAACAGTTGGAATCATTCGAAGCCGGCTGCCTGTTCGCACAAGCAGAAGGAATCATCCCTGCACCGGAGTCCTGCCACGCCATTGCAGCTGCTATTCGTGAAGCTAACCAATGTAAGGAAACAGGGGAAGAAAAAGTTATCCTGTTCAACCTTTCCGGACACGGCCTGATCGATATGGCTTCATACGACAAGTATCTGGCAGGTGATTTGGTCAACTATTCATTGACGGATGAAGATATTCAAAAGAATCTGGACGAAATCGGAAATTTAGAAAAATAATAAGATTTTTAAATCATACAAATAAGCCTGGAATCATTTCCGGGTTTATTTTTTCTATCTTTCATTATACCGTATATAAAAGATTTTACTACCTTTGAAGCCATTATTAATCTTATGACCTAATAATGAGCAACCTTAAAAATATAGTCATTTGCTTGCTATTTCTGTGTTTAGGTACCCATTCCGCTTTTTCGGAAATACCGGAACCTATCAACTTCTCTTACATCTCCATCAATGAAGGATTGTCACAAAGCACTGTATTCGCCATCGATCAGGACAAACGGGGCAATATGTGGTTTGCCACTTATGATGGGGTAAACAAATATGATGGATACGCATTCACGGTTTATCAACACAATGAAGATGATCCTAACAGCATTGCCAATGACATTTCAAGAATTGTCAAGACCGATAGTCAGGGACGGGTTTGGATAGGAACACGAGACGGTCTATCTTATTATGATGAAGAAAAAGACCAATTCAAGAACTTTTTCTATGAAAAAAAAGGCAAACGGCAACAGGTCAACGGCATCGCAGAAATCTCTCCTGAGCAATTGTTGATAAGCACACAGGAAGGTCTGATCATGTTCGACAGCAAAGAATCCAAGTTTGTAGAAGATGCTTTCAGTACTGCCATGCACAAAATCATAGCTTCCGCTCTTTACCGGCATGGTGACATAATCTATATCGGTACGATGGAAGACGGACTTTACAGTTATTCCGTCACTCAAAAAATCTGGAGAAAGTGACTCCTATACTGGATACCAAGCGGATTCAGGCTATTTTACAGCAATCTCCCACCCGAATATGGATAGCTACCGAAGGGGCAGGCTTATTATTGCTCAATCCGAAAACTAAAGAACTAAAGACATACCTCCATTCCTCCTCCGATCCGAAAAGTATAAGTTCCAATTACATACGTTCTCTGGCATTGGATTCACAAAACCGTCTATGGATAGGAACTTTCAATGATTTGAATATTTATCACGAAGCCAGTGACTCGTTCGTTTCATATAGCAGCAGTCCGGTAGAAAGCGGCAGCCTTTCGCAACGTTCCGTCCGAAGTATTTTTATGGATTCACAGGGAGGAATGTGGCTTGGCACCTACTTTGGCGGTCTCAACTATTACCATCCCATCCGAAACCGATTCAAGAATATACAGCGCATCCCATATAAGAACTCATTGAGTGACAATGTAGTAAGCTGTATTGTAGAAGACAAGGACAAGAATCTGTGGATAGGAACCAATGACGGCGGATTGAATCTATACAACACCAAGACACAACATTTCACCCATTACGCCTTGCAAGAAAACGAGCGTGAAATCGGTATCGGTTCCAACAATATCAAAGCTGTATATGTGGATGAAGAAAAATCATTGGTATATATAGGTACACACGCCGGAGGATTGAACGTCCTCCACCGTAACAGTGGACGGATGGAAAGTTTTAATCAGCTGAACAGCCAGCTTATCAATGAGAATGTATATGCCATCCTTCCCGACAAAGACGGTAATCTCTTATTGGGAACACTCAGCGCTTTAGTCCGTTTCAATCCGAAAGAACGCAGTTTTACAACCATAGAAAAAGAGAAAGACGGCACGCCTTTCACTTCTCAACGAATCACAATCTTATTCAGGGATTCCCACAAACGACTTTGGATTGGCGGTGAAGAGGGCATATCAGTCTTTCAACAGGAAGGACCGGAAATACAGAAAGTTACGATACTACCTGAATCATCAGTTACAAAGTTATTTACCAATTGCATTTACGAGGCTTCCAATGGTATTATTTGGATAGGCACACGTGAAGGAGTCTATTGCTTTAATGAGGAAGAAAAAACAATCAAACGATACACAACAATTAATGGACTGCCCAATAATGTGGTCTACGGCATACTGGAAGATACTTTCGGACGACTTTGGCTGAGTACCAATCGTGGTATTTCCTGTTTCAATCCGGAAACGGAAAAGTTCCGTAACTTTACAGAATCGGATGGATTACAAAGTAATCAATTCAACTCTTCCTCCTACTGCCGCACTTCCAACGGGCAAATGTACTTTGGTGGTATCAATGGTATCACTACTTTCCGTCCGGAATTGTTGCTGGACAATCCATACACTCCGCCGGTAGTAATAACCAAGCTACAGCTATTTAATAAAACGGTCCGCCCGGACGATGAAACAGGCATATTGACTAAAAACATCAGTGAAACTGAAAGTATCACACTGAAATCCTGGCAAACAGCTTTCACCATTGAGTTCGTCGTATCCAATTATATTTCAGGACAACATAATACTTTCGCTTACAAGCTGGAAGGATACGATAAAGAATGGTATTATCTGACAGACAAACGTAGTGTTTCCTACTCTAATCTGCCACAAGGGACTTATCATTTCATGGTAAAAGCCGCCAATAGTGACGGTAAATGGAACACTATCCCAACTGTACTCGAGATTATCGTACTTCCGATATGGTATAAAACATGGTGGGCTATTCTTCTTTTTCTAGCCACTTTTATCGGCTTCATCACTTTCGTTTTCCGTTTCTTCTGGATGCGCAAAAGCATGGAAGCTGAACTGGAAATAGAACGCAGAGACAAAAGAACATCAGGAGGAAATCAACCAGATGAAAATGCGTTTCTTCATCAATATCTCCCATGAACTTCGTACCCCATTGACTCTTATCCTGGCTCCTCTGCAGGATATCATCAATAAGATAAGCGATCGTTGGACACGAAACCAATTGGAATATATCCAACGAAACGCTAATCGTCTGCTACACCTTGTCAATCAGTTGATGGATTATCGCCGTGCCGAACTCGGAGTATTCGAATTAAAAGTCAAGAAAGCGAACGCTTACCAACTGATACAAGAAAATTTTTTGTTTTATGATAAACTGGCACGCCACAAAAAGATAACTTATACTCTCCACTCCGATCTGGAAGATAAAGAGGTACTTTTTGATCCTAATTATCTGGAATTGATAGTAAACAACCTGCTTTCGAATGCTTTCAAATATACAGAAAGCGGACAAAGCATTACTGTCACGTTGAAGGAAGAAAATAATTATCTAGTGTTGCAAGTCAGTGATACCGGTATCGGTATTCCTATCAATAAACAGGGAAAAATATTCGAGCGTTTCTACCAGATCGAAAGTGAACATGTAGGAAGTGGTATCGGACTTTCATTGATACAACGTCTGGTCGAACTACATCACGGACATATCGAACTGGATAGCGAAGAAGGAAAAGGAAGTACGTTCTCCGTCTATCTGCCACAGGATATAAGTATCTACAAGCCCTCCGAACTGGCTGCTAACGGCAATAAGAGCGAGGAGGAACAGGTATATTCCACCAATTCCAAAGAAATGTATTTCATCGACACGGAAAAGGTGGAGAATGAAGCTATAGAATCCGGTGACAAAAAGCGAGGAACCATTCTCATCGTAGAAGACAACAATGAAATCCGGCACTATCTAAGTAGCGGGCTTGCCGAACTGTTCAATATATTAGAGGCAGGAAATGGCGAAGAAGCATTGGAGAAATTGAAAGGAAATGAGGTAGATATTATCGTGACTGATGTGATGATGCCTGTTATGGATGGTATCAAGTTATGCAAAAATGTGAAACAGAACATTCCGACCTGTCACATCCCGGTAATTATGTTATCAGCCAAAAGCGAAACAAAAGACCAGATGGAAGGTCTGCAAATGGGTGCGGACGACCACATCCCCAAACCTTTCTCTCTTTCGATCCTGACCACGAAGATACAAAATATGATGCGTACACGCAGACGTATGCTTGAACGTTATTCCAAGTCTTTGGAAGTAGAACCCGAAAAGATCACGTTTAATGCCATGGACGAGGCTTTGCTTAAACGTGCCGTAAGTATTGTAGAAAAGAATATGGACAATATCGAGTTCTCCACCGATGAGTTTGCCAGAGAAATGAACATGAGCCGCTCCAACCTGCACTTGAAACTGAAAGCGATTACCGGCGAATCCACGATCGACTTTATACGTAAGATTCGTTTCAACGAAGCTGCCAAACTATTGAAAGACGGACGTTATACCGTAGCGGAAGTCAGTACAATGGTAGGATTCAATACCCCGTCTTACTTTGCTACAAGTTTCAAGAAATATTTTGGATACCTTCCGACAGAATACATTAAGAGGACAAAAGGATAAGTCGAATCCAAAAATGCTCGAAATTTGTTCTCAGATAAATGGAGGAAGCAATATGATAGAAAGAGCATTACAACAAACCATTCATGAGTTCCTCGTTCGACTTAGCCAATAAAGTAAATGAGCCTCTTACCGGAAGAAAATGGGAATGTAGTTACACATCCCGGTTCGGAAAGTGAAATTCTGAAGTTACTATCAGACAGCTACCTATATAAAGATATTAGATTGGGAACACATCAAAAAGGCAGACAAGATTGTAAAACTCCTTCAAGCACTGGCTTTTCAAATAGGCTCTGAAGTCTCTTATAATAAATTACTCCGGAGAATATAGAAGATTTTTTATTGTAAAACAGCAATATGAACCTCTCTTTCATCGCCTGTGACATTTTTGTAGTTATTCTAAGTATTATAGGGGGAAATACAAAAATGTTGCAATCCTCATTATCAAAGGTTTAAGTCCAAAAACAGGGGTAAAATAGAATAAGTTTACAAAAAACAACAGGATGTTTTCGCTTTTTTCCAAGAGAAAAGTGCATTTTTTCATTAGTGCATTACAGTTGTGTAACCGATAAGTTACACTTGTCTTTCCATATGGTTACACAACAGCAACTAGTCGATTACTCAACTCCAACTCATTAACTCTATCAGACGAACTTATCAAAAGACCAAGATGTTTTGCATAATACAAGTAGACGAGATTATTAATACTACAGCACAATTTTACAAAATGCAACGGCCTTTTCCACGTATCAAACAGGAACATTGCACAAAATTGAAATACTATTCAATAAAATTATCCATAATCAGGCTACTTTACTCCATATATTTGCAGAGAAATAAATCAGTACTCAGAAATTGCGTAAACTAATAATTAATACTATGAGCTTCAGTAATAAATTAGGTATCCACATATTGTTATTTCTTATCGCCACGTTTATAGCGTGCACTGACAACGACATTCAGGAAAATAATAATAATCTTCCTCCAAAAGACGAGCCAACCCCTCCTCAGGAAGAGGCCGAAGAACATTTATTTGATATTCTCAATCTTGATTATCCGGGATTAGAAGAAATAAAATCTTTATATAAAAGCGGTGAGAATGATGCAGCAATGCAAAAGTTACTTACCTACTACAGAAGCAGAACGGCCATTGAAAACCCTAATCTGACTGCTACTCTTAATGACACGGAGCAAGGTTATGCAGACTATGCCATAGACGAATATCGTTTTACGTCAATGACAATTACTTGGAAGACAAAGACCGGAAAATTCCATATTCACTGAAAAGTAACGACCAAACGATTAATTGGCAATTTGCTCCCGAAGGTGCTGATAATGAATATCAAAAGCAATTACATCGCCACAATTGGATGCCGCTTCAAGGAAAATCCTATCAAGAGTCTCATGATGAGAAATATATGCTTTCATGGAAAGAAGTGTATACCGATTGGATACTCAAAAATCCAAAGCCGAATGGGAAACCGGACAAATTCCAATGGCACCAGCTCCAAATGTCCACACGTATTATGGGGCAAACAGAATCTTTCGAGTATTTCAAATCCTCCTCTCATTTCACTCCGGAATGGCTTTCTTTTTTCTTGATACATTTTGCGGAGCATGCCGATTATCTATCCATGTACAAATATTCCGGAGAAAACAATATTCTACTAAGCCAGGCAGTAGCATTGGTATTTGCCGGAACATTGTTTCCGGAACTTAAGAATGCCCCACAATGGCAGAAAATAGGATGTGAGATTATAAATGATCAAACTACAAAGTTATTTTTGGAAGATGGAATGACTAACGATCTCTCTCTTCATTATCATATAGGCATAGTAGACGGACTTTATGATCTCAAACGGCTTATCCAACTGAATAAATTGCCGGACAATCTGCTCTCACCACAGCTCGATGAAACGCTTTTTGAAAGCCACCAAAATTGTCATGCACTTCACATACCCAAGTTATTTTAAGAAAGGAAGCAAACAGTGCAGTCCCGCATTCAATGATTCATGGATAAAAACACGCAGTGTATTAAACAAAAACTTTGTGAAGTATGCGGCAATGTTTCCGGAAGATTCTGAATTAAAGTATATGCAAACGTATGGTAATGAAGGCACTCTTCCCGACAGCAGAATCAAAACATTCGAAGATTCCGGATTTTATGTATTGCGCAACGGTTGGACACCAGAGTCTACAATGCTGATACTTAGCAATAACATATCTTCCAAGTTACAAGACTCAAGCCATAACCAACTTGATAACGGTACATTTGAGTTATATCGTAACGGACGTAACTTCTTTCCCGATTCCGGTGTATGTTCATATATGAAAGAGGATGATGCAGAAGTAATGAAACTACGCAGATGGTTTCGTCAGACCAAAGCGCACAATACAATGTTACTGGGAAAATCTGAAGATCACGAAGATATCGGTGCCGAAAATATCAGCAAGGCAGAAGGCAAGTTACTACTAAAAAGAAGAAAATGCCGACCAACAACTCATAGTTACCGAAAATCAAGGATACAATGATTTCAAACACCGCCGTGCTGTTTTTATGTAAAACAACCGACCGAATTTTTCGTATTGGTAGATGAAGGATTTGGCACAGCAACCGGTTATGCTAAGTTATATTTCCATCTTTGCGATGAAACATCTGTAAATAATGTTATTCTGGACAGTCAAGAGGCAGGCGCACATACTACCTTTGAAAACAATAACTTATTAATCCGAAGCTTTGGAAATCAGGCCATCACCCTAAAGCCTTTTGATGGACGGATATCTTATCAGACCGACAGAAAATACTCAACAAGAAAAGCCTATTCACTTGTTATGAAGAAACAAAGAAGTATCCCCGTGCGATACATTACCATACTATATCCGGTCAGTAAGGTTTCCAATCAAAAGATCAGTGCAAAATTTACTGATGACCCGTCAAACTCAAACCATGTTTCTATTGAAGTGACTATCGGTAATCAGGTATATCCACTAAGCTTTCAACTCAAACACTAAAAGTTATGCAAAAATATATTCAAGCAATTAGTTGGAATTTATTATTTTTATTCCTATGTTTGTTAGCAACCTGTAAATCTCTCGTTAACCTTATAAAACACAAAAATGGCACTATGAATATTCAACACAGATACTATAACTGTATCCTTCTGCTTTTAATCTGCCTTCGTAGTGCGGATATTTATTCTATGGATATCAAGCAGAATATAAATTGGCCTCAATTTATGAGTCAGCAGGATATGATATGGGAAAGATTACCGGAATATTGGTATGACTCAGCCTATCTAGGTAACGGCAGATTGGGACTAATGATCTACAAAGAACCGAATAAAAACTATATACGCCTGGAAACAGGAAACTGTGATGTACACGATCATCGTGCAAAAAGAGATGTATTCGGAATTCCCCGACTACTTACCGGGCATTTTGCTTTACACCCTAAAGGAGAAATAATCAGCGGCAAGATGCGTCTTGATCTTTGGAACGCAGAGGCTTCAACTGAAATCACCACTACGAAAGGAATTATCCATCTACAAACTTTCGTTCATGCTGATGATATGATCATCGTAGTTAAAGCAACTACCGAAGGAGATGAACATGACTTTCGATGGGAATGGATAGCTGCTGAAGCTAACAGCCCGCGTTATCTATTATTCAAAAGCAAAGGAAAAACGAATAAGATCCCCGAAGGTTACAAACTCAATCCTTCCCCTACTAACAGCAAAGAAAATGAGATAAACTTATCTATACAAGAATTATTGGCAGGAGGAGAAACAACCGTAGGATGGCAAGAGACAAAAACGTCTCCACAAGAAAGAATCTTATGGATAAATCTTACACACACTTATCCACAAAGTACTTCAAAAAGATTTGTAAAGCAGAAATACGCCAAGCCATACGTAAAGGTTATGCAGCACTTCAAAATGCTCATCGGCAATGGTGGAACTCTTATTATCCCGCTAGTTTCATCAGCTTACCGGATGCAAAGAAAGAAAATTTCTACTGGATTCAAATGTATAAACTAGCCTCAGCTACTCGTGGCGACCGGGCATTAATAGATAACACCGGTCCGTGGTTATCTGAAACACCGTGGCCAAATGCTTGGTGGAACCTCAACGTGCAACTCACCTACTGGGCACTGAATGCTTCCGACCATTTGGATTTAGCCGCATCTCTAGAGAATGCACTCTATAATCACATTGACCAACTACGCTTGAACATACCTGCCGCATATCGTCACAACTCATTGGGCATAGGTGTTGCCTCAAATCTGGAATGCATGACGACCACTGTAGGAATTCCCGGTAAAGGAAAAGCGCAAGTGGGACTTCTTCCTTGGGCCTGCCATAATCTTTGGCTTATTTATCGTCATAAAATGGATGATGAAGTTTTGCGTAACAAATTGTTCCCGTTATTAAAAGGGGCCATCAATTACTATCTTCATTTTATCCAAAAAGGAGAAGACGGCAAATATCATCTACCTGAAACTTATTCTCCCGAATATGGTGTAACGGAAGACTGTAACTTTAACCTCGCACTATTATATTGGGGTTGTTAGACCTTATTGGGGTCAGCACAGCGATTACAGATTCAAGATCCACTAATTTCAACCTGGAAAAATGTTTTGGATAATCTCACCCGTATCCGATGGATGAAAACGGGTTACTTATTGGAAAAGACACACCTTATGCTTTCTCCCACAGGCATTATTCACACTTGCTTTCCATCTATCCTTTATACCTTATTAATAAGGAGCAACCAAACAATACCCGACTTATAGAGAAATCATTAGCCTTTTGGCAAAGTAAGCCGAAAGCTCTTTTTAGGTTACTCATGTACAGGTGCATCTTCTATATCTTCCGCTATTGGAAAAGGAAACGAGGCTCTATCCTATCTAAACAAATTATTTGGCAAGTTCCTTAGTTCGACCACCATGTATAAAGAAAGCGGCCCGGTTATCGAGACGCCACTATCAGGCGCACAATGTATACATGATATGTTAATACAAAGTTGGGGAGGGAAACTCCGTATTTTCCCTGCACTGCCGGACGTTTGGAAAGATGTCTGCTTCTCCGGTTTACGCACAGAAGGAGCATTCAAAGTTTCTGCTAACAGAAAGAATGGGAAAACACTGTTTATCCACATCAAAAGTCTTGCAGGAGAACCATGTATCGTAACTACCGACATTGTTAATCCCATATTCAAAGGGAAACGGGCGTTTACTGTACAAACTACCAACAACGGCACATACCAAATCGATTTAAAGAAAGGAGAAGAAGTTTTTATCTATCCCCAAGGACAGATTCCGGACTTCATAATCTCCCCTATTCCACCTGTTTCCAAAAATCACTTTGGACTAAAAAACGTCCAAACCAACACCTAAAAATGTACAAAAGCCTTCCTCTATATATGTACGAGGAGGTTACATTATGACATACAAAAGACCTATTTTCAAGTCATAAACAGTTCTTTTGAACATAAATAGTATATGATTCAACAAAACTAATATCAAAAAACATTTTGAACAAAGCCTGAACAACTTCGGCCAATCGTTATATATAAAGAGGTTACATTTGCAAACAGTAAAATATAACTTTTAATAATTAAAACCTAATAAAGTATGAAGAACATCTTCTTTATTTGCGTGTTCTCACTGATTGCATTTACAGGATGCACAGATGACGACGAACTCTACAAAAACAGTGGAAAAGATTCTGCCGAAGAGGAAACAAGTTTTCCTAACGAGGAAATCGACCAACGTTTGTTTAAAGTTATCAATTTAGATTATCCGGGATTGGAACAGGTAAAAGCATGGTATGAAACAGGAAATTATTACTCTGCATCCAAAGCTCTTCTCGAATACTATAGAGGTCGAATTGGTATCATTAATCCTTATGTATCCTTAAATTCTATTACAACACAACAAGCAAGATACGCAGAATTAGCATTAGCAGAAAACGGTTATCGTTTTTATATAAATGCCAATTACTTAGAAGAAAAAGATCTTGGAAATGGCAAAGAAAAAGTTCCGTACAGCCTAAAATCGGGAAAAAGAGATCAATTGGGAGTTTATTCCCAAAGGTGCTGACAAGGAATACCGTAAGCAGTTACATCGGCACAATTGATTCCATTCCAAGCCATGGCATATCAAAAGACACAAGATGAAATATATATGTTGGGATGGAAAGACGTGTATTCAGATTGGGTATCAAAATTCCCTAAAACAGAAACAGTTGTAGATGAATTTGCATGGTGGCAATTACAAGTATCTACACGTCTAATGGGGCAAGCACAAGCATTTGAATATTTCAAGTTTTCATCCAATTTCACCCCCCAATGGCTTTCTTTCTTTTAGTTCACTTTGCAGAACATGCCGATTTCTTGCTAAAAAATCGCTATCAGACGAAAATAATATTCTATTTAGCCAAATAATCTCAATGGTATTTGCCGGAACTCTATTTCCGGAATTCAAAGATGCTCCTCAATGGCAAGCAGAAGGTTGTAGAATCATTAATGAACAACTTGAAAAACAATTCTTACCGGACGGAATGCTTAGTGACCTTTCCTTACATTATCACATAGGTATATTAGACGAACTCTATAATCTCAAAAGGCTCATCCAAGAGAATCATTTACCGGAAAATTTACTCACTTCCAAGTTTGACCAAATCCTAGAGAAAGCGACCGAAATAGTTATACATTTTACCTATCCCAACTATTTTGAGGCAGGTAGCAACGAATATTGTACATCAGCTTTCAATGATTCGTGGATGAAAACGAAAAATGTATTAGAGAAAAACTTCAAGAAATATGCTGAGATGTTCCCCAATAATCAAGAATTAGCGTGGATGGCAACTCGTGGTGGACAAGGACATGCACCAAGCGCAGGAATAAAAGTTTTCGAGAACTCCGGACACTATATTCTACGAAATGGATGGGATAAAACTTCCACTATGCTAATACATAGTAATAACTATTCAAATGAAAAGATGGATATATGGAGTCACAATCAACCGGATAACGGAACATTTGAATTATATCATAATGGGCGTAACTTTTTCCCTGATTCCGGAGTATCTTCTTATGGAGGTAGTGGAACTCCTGATAATATTCGCAGTTGGTTCCGTCAAACAAAATCTCATAACACAATGATTCTAAGCGATAAAGAAACAGAAGACAATGATGAACCTAATGCAAAAAAGATATGGAGATGAAGATATAAAAAACACCTTAGGTAAATTAATCCGTAAAGGAGAAACTAACCAGTATCAATTTGTAGCCACAGAGAATCAAGGATATGCCAACTTTACTCATAGACGTTCTATATTCTTTGTCACGCCTAAAGAAAAACCATTTTTTGTAATAGTAGATGAAGGTATAGGAAACGCAACCGGATTTAGTAAACTATATTTCCATCTCTGTGACGATAAAACAGCAGAATCTGTTTCTTTAGATATAGAAAACCACGGAGCGCATACTACATTTAGTGACAATAACAACTTATTCATACGTAGTTTTGGTAATGCAGATATCACCCAAAATGAAGTCAAAGGATATATTTCCTACGACACCAAAGGTTTATTCCTTCCCCGTAAGGCTTACTCACTCGTAATGGATAAAAAAGAGAATAGTCCGGTACGATATATAACCGTAATATATCCCGTCGCAAACGAAACACCTGAAATCTCAGGCCAGATTCACTGATGATGAAACATTTATTGAGGATGCAATAAAGCTCGAGGTCACAGTAAATGGTCAGAGATATGAATTAGGATACACTAAATAATCAACCTATAATAATATAACTAATACTGATATAAAATGAGTCTAAGAAAATTAACATTTAGTTTTTTGGCGATTCTAATAGTTACAGTTTCACCGCTGTTCTATGTTTCTTGTTCTGATACAGAAACAACAGACTCGTCCAACTTCGCACTTTATTATACAGGATTGACCAACATAGCTCCATCTATGATCGGAACAATCAGTAAACCTACATATAAAGGTAGTGCCCCTTCTGATTTTACAATTACCGGTATCACACTTAACAATGAAGTGTATACAGGAAATTGTTTTCAGATTGATTCTGAAACAGGAGTAATTTCTGTGCAAAACACAGAAAATGCAGCTAAAGGACGCTACAAAATTTCCATCTCTTGCATATCCGGAGGGACTCGATATGAATATAAAGATATTGTAATTGTTAAATTATTAGCATCCGCTCCTAAAAACGTAATAGTCACTCCCAAGCTAATACAGGCTGATTACGGGGATATCATTAACAAAAATAGTGAAATTGATATGCCCATAGCAAAAATAACAACAACTGGTGAAGAACATATTTCCATCAGTTCATACACTGTTTCTGATGTATTCAAAATCACCAATGAGAATACAGAAGAAGAACCTATTTACGAATTAGTGACAACAGAAGGTGTTAAAGAATGTTTCAGTATCTCCCAAGAAGGAGAATTTACTATTGTACAAGATGAAAAATCAGGAATCTTAGAGCCAGGCACCTTATATGCGGTTAGTATTTTATTATCAACCCGTACAGATGAATATTTATTGGATGAAAAAAATAGTATTAACATTAAAGTAACATCTAAGCCACTTAATTTTTCCTATGACCCCGCTGAAGGAGAGTTAGAAGAAGAAAGTACAGCTACACCAGAAGGAACAACTTTCGAATCGGTACTTCCAACGTATCAAGGAGCTACAGATGGATTAAAATATAGTATTTACGCAATTGAACCTGCCATCGAACAAGAAATAATTAAAATTAATGAAAATACAGGTAAACTATATGTAGAAGCTGGGCACGGATTACAAAAAGGAACAACCTATAAGATCAGTGTTTGTGCAAGAAATATGTACAATGAAGAAGGAGAGGTAGGAACAGTTATTGAAAAACGCCTATTCTTTAAAAATAGTAGCATTTATTGCAAAATTCGATCAATTTTATTACGAAAATGAAACAAATACAATTGAAAGAATGGAGCTTAGTCCTTCATATACCATAGAGCCAACTATAGTAGGTGGAGGTGAAAATATTAAATATACACTTATTGAATGTGAACCAGAGTTACAAAAAAACATTGAATTTAATGCAACAACAGGTGCTATCACTATGAAAGAGGGAAATAAACTAGTGATAAATGATGAAGGTAAAGACTCTTATACAATGAAAGTCAAAGTTGCTAATTCAAAATATGAAAAAAGAAGCCAATATAACTTTCAAACTAACTCAAAATGAAGATAGGATTACATACATTCATTGTGGTAATAATTTAGATACGAACGGTAATGCATTACCGGGAATTCAATACGAAAATCAATTTAGATTCAATAGTGAAGATGATATGAATAGAACCTTCACTATAAAACCAATGCTTATTCCACTGCTAAGATTACATTTAAATACGAAAAACTTTCTACATCAGTAACTGCGAATATCACCAATAATGAAATTACATTCTCTGGTTGGAAAGGAGATGCAGCAACATCCAATATCGGAATTATTACTGCAACTGTAAATGATAAGACAGAACTTAAGGTCCCTGTTTTCTTCCATTTCAACAATTGGACAAAATACAATCAAGATAATGTCAAAATCGAATATTATCCCTTTGTATTACACGTTAATCCACATAAAGGAGGAATATCAACATCTCCTAAAATAATCCTTAAAGGAAAATCTGACAGTGAACTTTCAGGTGATATGCGTAAGAAATTCTTATTAGACTACCGTAGAAACTTCAACTACTACAATTTTGGAGGTAATCATACTAATGGTGTACCTTATGACCAAAAAATCCAGATAAAATTTCACCATTCATGGCTCATTTATGGGAGACTTGTGGACAAAAAAATAATGCAAACAAACCACCGATGGCATTCTTCACAAACAGTGGATACAAAGATAACAGCTCTCAATCCTTAGGTTATGTAATTAATTACAATCCGAATACTATAGAATACAAAACCATGAACATTCAGTGAATATCATTAAAGATATGTGGAAAGATAGCGAGGGATATGCTAATGGATTTATAGCAGCAGAAATGACTTTTGTACTGATGGTATAATAGGAAATGTCAACGGTGGAGGTAAACTAACACCACTAATCATCTGGTTTGATGAAAATTACGATGAATAAAACTAATAATCTAATAATTATGCACAATATAATAACCAATACTATTAGCCATAGAGGGTTCATCACCCTCTTGGCACTGGTCATGTCAATCAGTCTGTATGCCCAGAATTTAGTTAAAGGAACAGTTGTTGACGAAACAGATCTTCCATTAATTGGAGCAACTGTTTTAATAAAAAGGAAATAGCGGAGGAACAATTACTGATATTGATGGCAATTATTCTATCAATGCCAAAAAAGGGAGCACCATTGTGGTTTCCTATATCGGATATAAAACACAGGAAGTGAAATATACCGGACAGCAAAAAGTAAACATAAAAATGATACCTGACAATCAAGCATTAGACGAGGTAGTAGTAGTAGGTTACGGTTCTATGAAACGCAGCGACTTGACCGGTTCAGTTGCTTCGGTAGCCGCAAAAAGACGTTGTAGGTTTTCAAAGCAGTTCTGTCATTTGGAGCTTTAGGAGGTCAAATTGCCGGTGTACAAATTACTCAATCCGATGGTGGCCCCGGATCAGGTTTCAACATCAACATTCGTGGTGTCGGTACTATGACGGGAGATGCTTCCCCCCTGTTCATTGTTGACGGATTTGAAGTAGACAACATTGATAACATTGCCAACTCGGACATTGAGTCTATGGAATTTCTAAAAGACGCCTCTTCTTCAGCAATTTATGGTGCCCGTGCTGCCAATGGTGTTGTTATGATTACTACCAAATCCGGAAAAAGCGGACGGCCAACAGTTACATACAACGGTTCCGCCAGTTATCGTAAGATCACTAAAAATTAGATCTTCTCAGCCCTTATGAGTTTGTAAAATTGCAAGGAGAAATTAACGAAAAATATCGGATACATATTATAAAGAAGGAAATGATGACAATGGCATTCCATACCGTTATCAATCATTAGAGGATTATATTGGTCAAAGTGGAGTAGACTGGCAGGATGAAACATTTAATCCCACTTGGTCACAAGATCACAACCTTTCAATCACAGGTGGAGACGAAAAAGACCACATATTCTCTTTTATTCACACGTTATAACGAAAATGGTATTTTCAATAACAGTGGATTTGACAGGACAACAGCCAAATTCCGCTTAAAGCAAAAGCTTACCAAAAAAATATCATTTGATGCAACTATAAATTATGCGCAAACAAATAGAAAAGGAATTGGAACAACTGCGGATAGCGGACGCTTTAATATGCTGGCACAAATTTTAAGCGCGTCCTACAGGTGGGCTTAAATTAACAGATGAAGAATTGCTGGCATCTGCAATCGATCCTGTAATGTTGGAAGATGGAAGCAGTTTGGCACAAGTAAATCCTGTAAAACAGACAGAGTCTGTAACCAATAAAAAAGAGCGGAAATGTGGTCTGCCAATGTCTCTCTGACTTGGGAAATTATTAAAGGATTGATTTTCAGAACAGCAGCAACTTATAATACCACAAACAATCGCATTGACAAATTCTATAAAGAGGGTTCAAAAGAAGCATTCCGTAATGGTCAAAAGCCTTACGGAGACACCCAAATGGGACGTGATTTACGTTGGACCAATTCTAACCAGTTAACTTGGAAACAAAAAATCAACAAAAAGAACAGCTATGATATCATGTTAGGACATGAAATATCTTATCGTAGCAATGAATATTTGTTAGGGCAGGCAATGGACTTTCCTGTTGACTATTTAGGTAACAACAATTTAGGGTTGGGAGCTACCCCAAGTAAAGTCGTCACAGACTTTGGTGACAAAAAGTTGTTGTCTTTCTTTGCACGTGGTAATTACAACTATGACAATCGTTACTTATTGACGGCCACGGTACGTGCCGATGGTTCTACTGTATTCTCAAAGAAAAACAAATGGGGATTCTTCCCTTCATTCTCGGCAGCGTGGCGTGTCTCAGAAGAAGCCTTTTATGAAAGATATTTCATGGTTGTCTAATTTTAAGATTCGTTTGGGATGGGGTATCGTTGGTAACGACCGAATCTCTAATTATCTCTCACTTGATTTATATCAAAATAATAGATATGGTATCGGTAACAGTTTAGTAACTGTACTTACCCCTAAACAAATTAAAAATCAAAATTTGAAATGGGAAGGCTCGTCCAGTGTCAATTTAGGAGTAGATTTAGGCTTCTTTGACAGCCGTTTAAACTTCACTGCTGATTTCTTCATCAAAAACACAAAAGACTTGTTGTTAGCTCAAGAATTAGCACATGTTACCGGACATAGTACCCAATACCAAAATATTGGTAAAATACAGAATCGCGGTATAGAGTTAAATCTTAGCAGTACTAACATTCAGACGAAATCATTCACATGGAGTACCAATTTCAATATTTCATTTATTCGTAATGAACTGAAATCATTAGAGTCCGGTGCTAATTATAAAACAACCCGTTCCGGTTTCGACGGTAACTTCACCTATTTTAAAGGAAGGAGTAGTAAATAATACTCGCTATACTGATGCAGATGGTTTACGTCCTGGCGTTGTAAAATATAAAGATCAGAATGGTGATGGCATTATTACTTCCAGAAGACCGTACGGTAATAGGTAACGCACTTCCTAAATGGTATGGTGGTATTACAAATACATTCAACTATAGAGGAATAGATTTAAGTTTCATGTTCCAGTTCAATTATGGGAATGACATCTATAATGCTACACGTTTGTATGCCACACAAACTAGAAATGGCCGTAGAAACATGATGGCAGAAGTAGCCGATCGTTGGAGTGAAACAAATGCATCTAATAAAGTACCTTCGGTTAAAGGTTATATAACAAATGATGTATATTCTCGTTTTGTAGAAGATGGTTCCTTCTTACGTTTGAAGAATGTTACTCTCGGATACACGTTACCGCATAAATGGACTAAGAAATTTTATGTATCTAAATTACGTGTTTACGCCAGTGGACAAAATCTATTCTGCATCAATGGATACAGTGGATATGATCCGGAAGTTAGTACGGCAGGAAGTAATCCTATGACACCAGGTTTTAGACTGGGGTGCTTATCCTAAGAGTAGAGTATTTACATTCGGTATTGATCTTCAATTCTAATAAAGAACGCAATGAAAAAGATATTTTATTATATATTATTGTCAGCGATGTGCATACTTCCTTTCTCATGCTCGCTTGACGAAGAATCTCGGACAGAGATTGATAAAAATAGATTCATGAAAAACGCCTTAGAAGCGGAAACTGTATTGTTAGGCGTTTATCAAAGTTTAGTGAGTGATGCCATGTATGGCTATCACCTCTCAATTCTGTTCAATCTGGCAACAGATTGTGAACAAGTAGAAGGAAGTACTACTGAAAATTACCGTATCATTCCTTCCAATGCTTTTAATGCAAGCCAAGCAGAAATACAACAAACATGGGCTGCTTTATATAAAGCTATTTATAATGCGAATGATTTCATGGAGATTCTTCAACAACGGATGAACGATTTCAATGAAACCGACAAGCAATTGGCTTATATTTACATAGCCGAGGCAAGAGCTATTCGTGGTATGTGCTATTTCGAGTTAGTACGCAGATTTGGTAATGTGCCATTAATGACTAATACAGCAATGTCCGAACAAGCTCCAAGTACTTTCGTTCAGGAAAAACCTGAAACTATTTATAAATTTATTGAAGAAGACCTGTTATATGCTATACAAACACTTCCTTATGCAATAGACGATACAAATCGCCAAAACAATAAATACCGTATGTCCAAGGGAGCTGCTTTAGGCCTATTAACCAAAGTCTATGCCACATGGGCCGGATATCCGGTTAAAGATCACACTAAATGGGCAGAGGCAGCCAAAACTGCGAAGGTGCTGGTCGAATCACAAAAACATGATTTGTTAAATGACTTTAAACAATTATGGGAAAATACTTGTAATGGTGTTTGGGATCCTACTGAAAGTTTAATTGAAATCAGTTTCTACAGTCCGACAGCATCCGGAGGCGCCAGTGACCCGTGCGGACGCATTGGAAAATGGAATGGAGTAAAACGACAATGCTTGCAGGAGAACGTGGAAGTTGCGCAGGTAATGTTAAGGTTATTCATCCTTTCGTTCTGAAATGGAGAAAAAGGACTTGACAGACGGTGAGGTATATAATCCCGAAACCGTTAAAGACAAACGCCTGAACCTTTCAGTAGCAAATTACCAATATAGTCCAAACAAAGTTTTATATGCTAAAGGTAAAAGTGATACTGATAAAAAGCATTGGAAAATGATGCAGATAGTAAATTAAAGAACAAAGAAAAACAAAACTACACCCCCGCCAAATGGGACATTGAAAAATACGTAAAGAATAAATTAATCAATAATGACAAATCAAATGTCAACTGGTATTTCTTACGTTATGCTGATGTATTACTGCTATATGCAGAAGCTCTCAACGAATGGAAGCAAGGCCCGACTAAAGAGGCATACGATGCTATAAACAAAGTACGTGAACGTGCCTATGGAAACAACAAATATAATTTAAAGAACTTATCTTACGAAGACTTCCGCAAAGCTATTCAAGACGAACGTGCTTATGAACTTGCATTCGAAGGACACCGCCGTATGGACTTAGTACGTTGGGACATCTACTATAAAACTGTTAAAGAAACATCCAATGCTATCACAGAGTGGTTCTTTGATGATAATATGGCCAAAAACAAAGCATATAATACCGCAGGAAGATATACAGTGTTTGGCAAACATGAACTTTATCCTATCCCACAACGTGATATGGACTTATGTGAACAGTTTGTACAAAATCCTAAATGGAACTGATCCCAATTCTCTCCAATATGCCTGATTATAGGGCATATTGAGAATATTAAAAACCTTTTTTCAACAAAATCTAAATTTGAAAAGCCTTAATTGAATGTCTTTTCGACAATCTTGTAACGCGAAATTAGAGCTTTCACCTACTTTTGCATCAGTTACAAAACTTCTAAAAACAATCACTTAAAATGAATAACATGAAAAAAAACTCGTTCTCTTTGCTTCGGTTACAATTGCGCTTGCATCGTGCCAAATACCCCAAAGGAAGACTACAGTTGGATAAAAAAGGACTGGATGTGGCTTCTGCCCAATTACAACTTTCCGCTGAGGAAATTAATGGTACAGGGGATGTTGCCGCGTTCTATCCGTACAGGCTATGACATGGCGTTTCTTTGCCGTCAATTAGAAAAGAGACTCACTGACTTTCAAGATTCACTTCGCGCACAACCGACTGCAAACAATTAGGTAAACGTCGCCTCTGTGGCGTTTATGACTGGACAAACCGGTTTCTTTCCCGGTTCTTTATGGTATGCATACGAACTGACAGGAAACGATACTCTGAAAACTCAAACCATTCAATATACAAATCTTTTGAATCTACGCTATTACAAAGGCACGCATGATTTAGGCTTCATGATCAACTGCAGTTATGGCAATGCTGAACGTTTTCACCCTAACGATACTATCGCAGCCGTAATGAAAGAAACTGCCGATAATCTTTGCGGACGTTTCAACGATTCTATCGCCGCTTCATCCGTTCATGGGTTTCCGGAACATGGAATTTCCCGGTTATCATCGACAACATGATGAACCTCGACCTTCTGTTTAACGTTAACAAAAGCAACAGGTGACAACAAATATAAAGATATTGCCGTTAAACACGCTATGACAACTATGAACAACCACTTCCGCCCGGATTATGCTTGCTGGCATGTAATGAGCTAAACAACGACGGAACAGTGAAAACGCAAACAGACTCATCAAAGGCAAGAACGATGATTCTTCATGGGCGCGGACAGGCATGGGCTGTATATGGTTACACCGCTTGTTTCCATGAAACAAACGACACTACTTTCTTGAACTTTGCAGTGAAATAGCCGACATGATTATGGATCGTGTGAAGACTGACGACGCTATTCCTTATTGGGACTATGATGCTCCTGTAACCAAAAGAAACTCCCGCGTGATGCATCTGCTGCCGCTGTCCTGCTTCTGCATTAATCGAACTGAGCACTATGGTTCCCGACGGACAGAAATATCTGGATTATGCGGAAAAGATTCTGAAGAGTTTGTCAAGTGATACATATCTTGCAAAAGTGGGTGACAATCAAGTTTATTTTGATGCACTCCGTCGGTTCATTGCCTAACGGTTCTGAAATAGACACTCCACTGAACTATGCTGACTACTACTATCTGGAAGCATTGAAGAGATTCATGGATCTGAAGGTTGATCAGAATGGACAAGATATCTAATATAAAATGAAATCAATAAAATTTTAAAATCGTAAAGTATATCATGAATAAAACTTTAAAATATATCGTCCTACTGACATTTGCATATCTCGTAAACAAAAGGTTATGCCAAGAGTTGAAAAGCGAAGTATTTTCACTTCTCAATCTGGACTATCCGGGACTGGAAAAAGTGAAAGCACTTCATCAGGAAGACAAAAATGCGGATGCAGCCAAAGCTTTAGCGATTACTATCGCGCACGTACAAACGTAAAACTCGGATATCAATCTGAACAAAATCACTATCGGTAAAGAAAGAACGAAATGGGCAGACGACGCTGCAAACGCGCTTTCTTTGTACACAAAAGGTTATCAACCTTCTTATAATTATGGAGAAGACATCAACTGGCAATATTGGCCGGTGAAAGATAACGAACTCCGTTGGCAGTTGCACCAAATCACAAATGGTTCCTCCGATGGGTAAAAGGCTTACCGTGTATCCGGTGATGAGAAATATGCCAAAGAATGGGCTCATCAGTACATCGACTGGATAAAAAAGAATCCGTTGGTGAAGATGGATAAAAAGAATATGAAATGTTGAGTGACAGCAAACTTAAAGGTGAAGTGGAAAACGTACGTTTTGCATGGCGTCCGTTGGAAGTGAGCAACCGTCTGCAAAGATCAAACCTCACAATTCCAGCTGTTCCTCCCCTCTCCTTCCTTCACTCCAGATTTCCCTAACTGAGTTCTTGGTGAACTATCCACAAACACGCTGTACATATTTTGGGTAATTACTCAGATCAAGGTAACCACTTGTTGTTTGAAGCTCAGCGTATGATTTATGCCGGTGCTTTCTTCCCTGAATTCAAGGACGCTCCGGCATGGAGAAAAGAGCGGCATTGATATCCTGAACCGTGAAATTCATGTACAGGTATATGAAGATGGGGGACAATTCGAGCTTGACCCGCATTATCATCTTGCCGCAATCAATATCTTCTGTAAAGCACTGGGTATCGCAGACGCAAACGGATTCCGCAAAGAATTCCCACAAGACTATTTGGATACTATCGAAAGCATGATTATGTTCTATGCAAACATCTCCTTTCCCGACTACACAAATCCGTGTTTCAGTGACGCAAAACTGACAACAAAGAAGGAAGTGGTGAAGAACTACAAATCATGGAGCAAATTATTCCCGAAAAACCAGGCTATCAAATACTTCGCAACAGAAGGTAAAGAAGGTGCATTGCCGGATTATATGTCTAAAGGATTCTTGAATTCAGGTTTCTTCGTATTCCGCAACTCTTGGGAACGGACGCTACTCAAATGGTGGTAAAAGCCGGTCGAAAGCTTTCTGGCACTGCCAACCGGACAACGGTACATTCGAACTATGGTTCAATGGCAAAATCTGTTCCCGGATTCAGGTTTCGTATGTGTATGCAGGCGAAGGGTGAAGTAATGGAACAACGCAATTGGCACCGTCAGACTTGTGTTCACAACACTGTGACTCTGAACAACAAAATCTGGATATAACAGAATCTGTAACTAAGTTATGGCGGCCGGAAGGAACAATCAACGTTGGTGACTGAAAACCCAAGCTACAAAAACTTGAAGCACCGTCGTTTTCCGTTTTTCTTCGTCGACAACACATACTTTGTAATTGTAGACGAATTGGCAGGCAACGCCAAAGGTTCCATCAACCTTCATTATCAAATGCCGAAGGAGAAATCGCAAACAGTCGCGAAGACATGACATTCCTTACTCTCAGTTCGAGGATGGAAGCAACATGAAACTGCAATGTTTCGGTCCTATCAGCATGACTATGAAAGAACCGGGATGGTGTTCTACAGCTTACCGCAAACGTTACAAGCAATGAATGCCATCATTCAACGTGAAGAAGACAGCGAAGAAGCTGTACGTTATATCCTGTAATCTATCCGGTAAAGAAAGCAAAGATGCCCCTAAATTTGACGCTAAATTCAAGAACAAAGCGTTCGATGAAAATGGTCTGGAAGTAAGTGAAAGTAAACGGAAAGAAACAGTCACTAAAATACAAAATATAGTAATTGATGAAAACCTCTACCCTATTCCTCCGTTGGCTGCATTAAACCTTGCATGCAGTGGTCAAAGGAAGAAGCCAAACAGCCGAACATCATTTTCACTTGACGGATGACCATACCACTCAGGCAATGTCATGCTATGGAGAATCTGATCCAGACTCCTAGCATGGACGGATTGCCCAACGAAAGGTATCCGTTTCGATAATTGTTATGCTGTCAACGCTCTCTCCGGTCCTTCACGTGCTTGTATCCTGACCGGTAAGTTCAGTCACGAGAACGGCTTTACCGATAATGCCAGCACTTTCAACGGTGACCAGCAGACATTTCCAAAAGCTTCTTCAACAAGCCGGATATCAGACTGCCATGATCGGCAAGTGGCACCTTATCAGTGAGCCGCAAGGTTTCGACCATTGGAGCATCCTTAGCGGTCAGCATGAACAAGGCGACTATTACGATCCTGACTTCTGGGAAGACGGTAAACATATCGTTGAAAAAGGATATGCAACAGACATTATCACAGATAAAGCCATCAAATTCCTCGAAAGGCCGCGACAAGAGCAAACCGTTCTGCATGATGTATCATCAGAAAGCACCGCACCGCAACTGGATGCCTGCTCCCGCTATCTGGGTATCTTCAACAATACTACCTTTCCCGAACCACCAACTTGTTCGACGACTACGAAGGACGTGGAAGAGCGGCTCGTGAACAGGATATGTCTATCGAACACACTTTGACTGACGACTGGGATCTCAAACTGCTGACTCGTGAAGAAATGCTGAAAGATACTACCAACCGTCTTTACAGTGTGTACAAACGTATGCCTGCAGAAGTACAGGACAAATGGGATTCTGTGTATGCACAACGTATCGCAGAATATCGTAAGGGCGACTTGAAAGGCAAAGAGTTGATCAGTTAGGAAATACCAACAGTATATGCGCGATTATCTGGCTACCACATTGGCAGTAGACGAAAACATCGGTCGCCTGATGAATTATCTCGAAAATATTGGTGAGCTGGACAATACAATTATTGTCTATACCTCCGATCAAGGCTTCTTCCTCGGTGAACATGGCTGGTTCGACAAACGCTTCATGTATGAAGAATGCCAGCGTATGCCGCTTATCATCCGTTATCCGAAGGCAATCAAAGCAGGAAGCGTAAGCAATGCGATCAGCATGAATGTTGACTTCTGCCCCTACTTTCCTCGACTTTGCCGGAGTGGAAATACCATCGGATATTCAAGGTGCCTCGCTGAAACCGATATTGGTGAACGAAGGCAAAACTCCTGCCGACTGGCGAAAAGCAGCTTATTATCATTATTATGAATATCCTGCCGAGCACTCTGTAAAACGCCATTACGGTATCCGTACCCAAGATTTCAAACTGATTCATTTCTACAACGACATTGATGAATGGGAAATGTACGACATGAAAGCCGACCCCAAAATGAATAATGTTTTCGGCAAACCGGAATATGCAGAAAAACAGAAGGGAACTGATGCAACTTCTTAAGGAGACTCAAAAACAGTACAAAAGACACCGATCCTGATGAGAAAGAAAGTTCTTTTTCAAAGGGGATCGCCGACTAATGAAAACAGATAAACTAATTACTAAAACCATGGATAGAAGAAAGTTCTTAAAAAACACAGGCTGGTCTTTCCTCGGATTGGCAGCTTCCGGGCAGCTTATTGGGTGCTTGTGCACCGGGCAGCAAAAAGATGCAAAAGAAAATCATGCCATCGGCAAGCGACCTCAAAATGTATTGGGGGAGACTTACATAACCACTGTAACATCACATACGGACACGGCGATATGCGCGATGCTTTTTGAAGCAGCGAAAGGACAGTTGGATTTTGTAAGTGTAACACCCCACGCCATGTGGCCGGATATCCCCGGAGCAGACGATCCACGCCTGAAATGGGTAATCGATTATCATACAGGTGCTTTCAAACGTTTGCGTGAAGGTGGTTACGAAAATATGTAGCCATGACAAACGAATACAATAAAGAAGGTGAATTCCTCGCCTTTATCGGCTACAAGCTCACAGCATGGAACATGGCGACCATGTTGCCTTGAACTACGATCTCGATGCACCGCTTGTAGAGTGTACCTCCATCGAAGACTGGAAACAAAAGGCCAAAGGACACAAAGTATTTATCACTCCGCACCACATGGGTTATCAAGGTGGTTATCGTGGCTACAACTGGAAATGTTTCACCGAAGGAGATCAGACTCCGTTCGTAGAGATGTATTCCCGTCACGGTCTGGCGGAAAGTGATCAGGAGATTATCCGTATCTGCATGATATGGGACCTCGCCAATGGGAAGGAACCATTCAATACGGTCTTGAGTTAGGCAATAAATTCGGTATTATGGCTTCTACCGACCAACATTCGGGTTATCCTGGAAGTTACGGAGACGGACGCATCGGAGTGCTTGCTCCATCGTTAACCCGTGATGCAATCTGGGACGCACTCCGTACCCGCCACGCGCCCGCAACAGGTGATAAGATTCTGATCGATTTCCGGTTGAATGACGCCTTTATGGGAGATGTAGTTCGCGGAAACAGCCGTCGCATTTATCTGAACGTTACCGGGGAAAGTTGCATCGACTATGTGGATATCGTCAAGAACGGTCAGATTCTGGCCCGCATGAATGGTCCGTTGACTCCGGTTGCTCCGGAAGGTGACACGGTACGTTGCAAAGTGAAGATGGATTTCGGTTGGAACCGCGAAGAACAATATGTACACTGGCAGGGTAAACTGTCTTTGGATAAAGGAAAATTGCACGGTGTAACTCCTTGCTTCCGTGGTGCGGCCTTCACGTCTCCGCAAGAAGGTGAAACAGAATTCCACACACACGTCAACCGCATCGTTTCCGTGAACGACAAGGAAACCGAACTGGATATGTACAGCAGCAAGAATCGAATACTACCACAGCGGCTATGCAGGCTGTAATACTTGATGGAAATGCCGAAAGACGGTAAGATTATCGCAGAATTCAATGGCAAGAAGTTTGAACATACATTAGGTGAACTGCTTGAAGGTTCACGTTCACACTTTATGATCGGCTGGTTGAGCGAAGCGATCCTCTTCAACCGCGCTATGCCGGAAAGTTGCTTCACGGTAGAACATTACATGGAGGATAAAGAGCCTCAACGTGATACGGATTATTACTATGTACGCGCCCGTCAACGCGACGGACAATGGGCGTGGAGTTCACCGATCTGGGCAGAAAGAGTGTAAATCAAGTATTAAAATGATATGGAAAAAGAATACGCTATAGGAATTGACCTTGGCGGAACTTCAGTGAAATACGCCCTTATTGATAATGAAGGCGTATTTCATTTTCAAGGAAGTTGCCGTCGAAAGCCGATGTATCGGCAGAAGCGGTCATCGGACAGTTGGTTGCCGCCATTAATGAAGTGAAGGCTTTTGCAAAAGAACAGGATTGTAGGATTAACGGTATAGGAATCGGAACACCGGGTATCGTAGATTGTACGAACCGGATCGTTCTGGGAGGTGCGGAGAACATCAAGGGATGGGAAAACCTATGTTTGGCAGACCGCATTGAAGCAGAAACCGGCATTCCGGTTTTATTGGGGAAATGACGCTAACCTGATGGGACTAGTGAAACTATGTACGGGGCAGGCAAAGGAGCGACTCATGTTGTTTTCTTAACGGTAGGAACCGGTATCGGCGGTGCAGTTGTTATCGACGGTAAATTATTCAACGGTTTTTGCCAATCGGGGAACGGAATTAGGGCACGTACCCTTAATAGCCAATGGAGAGCCCTGCGCTTGTGGTTCTGTCGGCTGTCTGGAGCACTATGCTTCTACTTCCGCTCTCGTACGACGTTTCAGTAAACGAATAGCAGAAGCCGGTATCTCCTACCCGGGCAAAGAGATCAACGGTGAATTGATTGTGCGTCTTTACAAACAAGGCGATAAGATTGCCACCGAATCACTGGAAGAACATTGTGATTTTCTGGGACACGGTATTGCCGTATTCATCAATACGTTCAGCCCTCAGAAGATTGTGATCGGCGGAGGCCTTTCCGAAGCCGGTGATTTTTATATCCGGAAGGTAAGTGAAAAAGCACACCGTTATGCTATCTCCGACTGTGCCGTGAATACGGAAATCATGGCTGCCGCATTAGGCAATAAGGCAGGAAGTATCGGGGCCGCTTCCTCTTCTTTTTAATGGAAAGTTAAAAGTTGAATAAACTCTCGACTTCCAATTGTCAACTTTCAACTTATTCAAAATTATGAAAAGAAATATAGAATGCTGGCGCTGATAATGGCGTTTTGGTTCACAATCTCGTTTATCACTAATATTCTGGGGACCACTTATTCCGGACATCATTCACAACTTCAATTTAAGTGACCTGGCAATGGCGGGTTTTATCCCGACCTCTTTCTTTTCTGGCTTATGCCATCATGTCCATTCCCGCCGGGTTTACTGATCGACCGTTTCGGTGAAAAGCCGGTATTG
>VOFH01000040.1_pt1 | contig 182001 bp, 258 predicted proteins | sample 5384091 | NCBI WGS metagenome assembly VOFH01 (sample SAMN12384727, study PRJNA508395) | human gut metagenome | isolation source: healthy gut G | host: Homo sapiens | reverse complement strand
CAAATAAATTGGACATTCCAGCCTCTATCTGAACCACAATATCCTTGCCATCACCGGATGACACCGGCTTCCTCCTGAACACGCGATATCCGAAATCATCGCCATTTGCCTTAAAAGGCTACAAAAAAAACCAGTACAACAACAAAACAGAAAAACTGATTCGGACAATTTTCATCACAATCTTACAGGCACTCAAAGCAGCAATCATTATTTTCGTTTAAAAACCCTTATAAAAAAATCAAGCCTTGTTAACCAGTCTGAAATTAATTTTCTGCAGCAGACGGCAGAATGCAAGCTCTGCTGTCATAAATTCTTCTGCAACCGGATTCTTGCGGATATCTATATTTTCCCGCTCCAGATGGTCTACTTCCCAGAACAGATCCACATTTTTACTGTTCTGAATCTGGTAATTCTTCTGGCGGAATGCAAATACAATCTGCTCTAATTCCGATTCGCATGCAGCTTATTCTTTGCTTCCTGATAACGCTTATATTCATTGGTATCCTGAATTGCATTTACAAATCTGTTACCTTATCTTCTACTACGCTCATGTTCATCCACCCACATTAAACTTCCATAATAATGAATAATCATCGGTCCTGCAGCTTTGTCTCTTTCCGACAAAATCACCTAAAGCATCTTTGATTTCTGTCTTAATCTTGCTCCAGTCTGTAGTCCATCGACCATGACATTGCCCCATGCACTCCCTGTCACCTTGGCACCGTCCTCCATCAGATTTCTGCCCCACTACATAGATGAAATCCTCTGGATATGGTCCGGTCCTCCATCACCATTCCGGCCATTTTGGCCTGTGCCAAAGATGCATTACAATTTACCATGCTTCGTCCCTCGATGGCCACCTTTCTGCCATACTTCTCCGCACAGTTGATAATCTGCTGCACACGGTCTACATTTGATGCAAATGTAGCAATGATAATTCTGTTTTTCCTGTGATCCTCAAAGATACCATCCAATACCTTTCCGACAGACTTCTCAGACTGTGTGAAGCCCGGTCTTTCTGCATTGGTACTGTCGCACATAAGCGCGAGCACGCCCTTCTTTCCAATCTCACCAAACCTTGCAAGGTCGATTGCATCTCCAAACACAGGTGTATAATCTACCTTGAAATCGCCCGTATGCACAACTATACCTGCCGGTGAATAGATAGCAAGCGCTGCCGCATCCTGGATACTGTGGTTAGTCTTTATAAACTCAACCCTGAAACAGCCAAGGTTGATATGCTGTCCGTATTTTACGACTTTTCTCTTGACAGTCTTGAGCATGCCATGCTCTTCGAGCTTTCTGTCAATAATTCCGATGGTAAGCTTTGTAGCGTATATCGGTACATTAATCTCCTTAAGCACATATGGAATAGCACCGATATGATCCTCATGTCCATGAGTGATAAAGAAGCCCTTGACCTTATCGATGTTCTCCTTAAGATAAGTGATATCAGGGATAACCAAATCTATTCCCAGCATATCGTCCTCAGGGAATGATAATCCGCAATCTACTACAATAATACTGTCCTCATACTCAAAGGCAGTAATATTCATTCCAATCTGCTCTAATCCTCCAAGTGGAATGATCTTAAGCTTACCTGTATTCTGTTTTTCTGTTTTCTTCAAAATATTACCTCCAAATTTATTTCACGTACAACTGCAATCCTAATATTCAAGTGCAGTGTCATCATCCGTAAGCTCAGAAAATACCTTAGCAATAGCCGAAAACTCAACATCGTCTTCAACCATCTGATAAAGCACCTCTTCATCCTTTGTGCTTACTTCTTTTAAAATATATGCTTCACAGTCTCCGCTTTCTTCTCCTTCGGAAACTAAAAGATATCGTGTTCCATTAAGTGTTGTCTCTTCTTCAACCGCAAACTCGACAACATCATTGGTCTGCGGGTCAGTAAATTTAATTTTCTGCATAAAAACTAAGACCGACTATTTGACAGATAATCCAAATATCCCTGCAAAATAAAAATCGCTGCAATCTCATCAACAAACTCCTTGCGATTCTCCCTGCGTATGCCGGTTTCCATCATAGAACGGTCGGCTGCGACTGTCGTAAGACGCTCATCCCAGTATATGACCTCAAGACCTGTGCGCCTTGCAAGCATATCACCGAATTCCTTCGTCTTCTCGCAACGTTCTCCTTCCGTGTTATTCATGTTTTTAGGATAGCCGAGCACAATCCTGTCCACCTTGTACTCTGCAATAATCTCCTCAATACGTGCCAAAGTCTGTCTGAGCTTGGATGGCGACTTCCTGCGCACTATCTCAACACCCTGTGCTGTGATCAAGAGCTCGTCGCTCACCGCTACTCCGACTGTCTTTGAACCAAAATCAAGACCCAATATCCTCATATTAATCCCATGCGCTGTTCTCAATGTATGTCTTGAGAACCTCCTCCACAAGCTCGTCTCTCTCAACCTTCATGATGAGACTTCTCGCGTTATTGTGGCTTGTGATATATGTTGGATCTCCGGACATAATATATCCAACAATCTGATTAACAGGATTGTAGCCCTTTTCCTTTAATGCCTTGTACACAATCTCAAGTACATCGCTTACCTGAAGCTCAGGCTCCTTTTGAACTGTAAAAAATTGTGTGTTGTTAATATTTTTTTCCATACGTTTCGCCCTTCTTGTAATATTATTTTATTATAAATGTAATAAAATTACAACCTTTTATTATTCGAAGAGTAATATTTCGTCTGTAAGCATACCCGATATACGGCCTGAAACTATCTGATTTTCAAGGTTTTCGTCAGTTTCCTTAGCGACCTTGACATATTCCTTAGTATATCCGACAAAGTATTCTTTATCACCGATTACGGCCTTTTCCTCAAAAAGCACCTCCTCATTCTTTCCGATATAGAATTTTCTGAACTCCTTAGACATGTCATGACCGAGTGCTATGAGCTTTTCGCTTCGTGCCGCCTTAATCTGCTCATCTATCTGGTCAGGCATTACTGCTGCGCGGGTGCCTTTTCGCTTTGAGTACTTAAAGATATGCATCTCATAAAAATGTATATGCTCAAGATATGCCTTAGTCTGTTCAAACTCCTCCTCTGTCTCACTGGGAAATCCCACAATCACATCGGTTGTGATGGCCGGATGAACAAAATATTTACGCAAAAGCTCACAGCCTCTCTCGTACTCTTTAGTGGTATATTTTCTGTTCATCCTCTTAAGTGTTGCATCGCAGCCGCTCTGAAGCGACAGATGGAAATGAGGACATATTTTATCAAGCTTTGAAAGCTCGCTCGCAAAGTGCTCTGTCACAATCTTAGGCTCAAGTGACCCAAGCCTGATGCGCTCTATGCCCTTTACTGCGTTCACCGCCTGTATCAGCTCAAGAAGGCCTGTAGCTTCCTCAAAATCCACACCGTATGAGCTTAGATGGATACCTGTCAGCACAACCTCCTTGAAGCCGTTTGCCGCGAGCCTTTCAACCTCTGCTATTACATTTTCAAACCTACGGCTTCTGACACGTCCTCTGGCATACGGAATGATACAATAGCTGCAAAACTGATTACAGCCGTCCTGCACCTTGATGAAGGCTCTCGTGTGCTCCTTTGTCTGGTCTATAAAGAGCTCCTCAAAATCATGCTTTCCATCATTTATATCATCCACGGTATCGTTTACACTGTCCAAAGAGTATTCCTCAAGCAGCCTTACAAGGTCATGCTTTCTGTCATTTCCGATGACTATGTCCACCGATAAGTCGTTTAATACCTCTTTTTCACTTGTCTGCACATAGCAGCCGGCTGCCACAACTATTGAGTCCGGATTATTTTTCTTTGCCTTGTGAAGCATCTGTCTGGATTTTCTGTCAGCCATGTTGGTGACTGAGCAGGTATTTATGACATACACATCAGCTTTTTGTGTGAATGGAACTATCTCATAGCCCGCCTCCTCAAGCAGATGCTGCATGGCCTCTGTCTCATATGCATTTACTTTACATCCTAAATTATGTAAGGCTGCTTTTTTCATTTTATTTTTTTACTCCTATTTAATTGACTTTTCCTTAAAAAACTATTACTATCTATATGACAGTAGTTATTTAAGGAGGTTTTCAATATGAAAACAGTACAGATTTCATTAAATTCCATTGGGAAAGTAAAATCATTCGTTAACGCTATTACTCAGTTTGATTTCGATTTTGATTTAATATCGGGCAGATATGTCATTGATGCTAAATCAATTATGGGTATCTTCAGCCTAGACCTCTCTAAGCCAATAGAGCTCGCTATACATACAGAAACCGGACTTGACGAGATTATGGAAGTATTAAAACCATATATCATCGACGAAGCCAAGTAATACAGACACAATGATTTGATTAATTAGGACCTGAAGCTCAGGTCCTTTTTATTTTGCTCTAAGGTGGCACTGATTACTCAGCATCCACCATAATCACTTCTGTAGTATCTATAGCTGTCTTCATAAGCTCATCTATCACATCGTTAAGTCTTTCCTCAGACTTCTTAATCCTGTTTATATTCGGCTTTGTAACAGGATGCTTTGCTACGAAAATAGTACAGCAGTCCTCATACGGAAGAATCGATGTCTCATAGGTATCAATTTTGTTTGATATATCAATGATATCATTCTTGTCCATGGCAATGAGAGGTCTGTATACAGGCATATGGCACACCTCGTTTGTTGCAGCAAGTGACTGCATTGTCTGGCTTGCAACCTGTCCGATGCTCTCACCTGTGATAAGGCCTAAGCATTTATCCTCATCGGCAAAGTGCTCTGCTATCTTCATCATGTATCTGCGCATGATGATGGTCAGCTCATCATGAGGACATTTCTCATATATGGCAAGCTGTATATCGGTAAAATTGACAACATGCAGCTTTATCCTGCCCGAATATCTGGCAACCTTCTTTGCCAGGTCTACAACCTTCTGCTTTGCTCTCTCACTCGTATATGGCGGTGCATGGAAATATGTGGCATTGATTACCACGCCTCGCTTTGCAATCATGTATCCTGCAACCGGACTGTCGATTCCACCTGAGAGCAGAAGCATTGCCTTTTCCTGCTGTGCCAAGCGGCATACCGCCCGGTCCAGGAATCTCCTCTGAATAAATATTTATCATAGGTCTGATCTCGATATTGATCATAACCTGTGGATTATGAACATCTACCCTTGTCTCAGGAAATGCCTCCAGCACCTTTTCACCGACTGCGGCATTTATCTCCATAGAGGTCATCGGATAGTTCTTTCTGGCACGTCTCGCATTTACCTTGAAGGTAAAGCTCTTATCCTTGTATACATGGTTGATATGCTCGATAACTGCTTCACAGAGCTTGTCAAAGCCCTCATCCTCATGCAGCTCGACCGGACAGATACCCACGATACCAAAAATTCTTGACAATGTGGCAACTGTCTCGTCATAATCATAGTCTCCGTCTGTCTCCACGTACACACGTCCGCTTTCCTTTCTTACCTCAAAGCTTCCATCCACATTGCGAAGCTGATATTTGATATTCTTAACGAGCGCGTCTTCAAAAATGTATCTGTTTTTGCCCTTTATCGCAATCTCAGCATACTTGATCAAAAATGTCTTGTACATGTAACTCTCCTGTTCTGGTTTTATTTATTATTTATTATTTTTAATTACTCAATATTTCATTGTATACGTAACTTTTTAGCCCTTCATGGTTACCGGCTATGCTAATACCTGCGATCTCTTTGCAGCTCATTAGCGCCTTGTATATCTTCGCAGCATTGGTATCACCTCTGCCATCACTGATACAGCATAATCAATTTCCTCCTGTGTGGTATTCACACAAAAGCTGAATCTGATTGTGGAATCCAAAAGTGACGGCTTAAGCCCTATGCTCTTTAGTGTTGAACTGATTGCCGGTTTGTTTGATGAACAGGCACTTCCTGCAGACACATATATCTGCCTGTCCTCAAGAGTATGAAGCATAACCTCCGCTCTCACACCATCTACGCTCACGCTTACCACATGAGGGGCATTTGTATGGTCCGTGCGTCCATTTACAGATACTCCTTCAATGCGCTGCACTGACTCTATAAAATGATCCCTAAGCTCATACATATGTGCTATTTTTTTATCAAAATCCGTGTAAATTTCCTCTGCTGCCACTCCAAGACCTGCATATGCAGGAACATTTTCCGTACCTGAGCGCATGCCCTTCTGCTGGCCGCCTCCGTATATAATCGGCTTGATTTTAGTCTTGTCCTTTATATATAAAAATCCGCTGCCCTTTGGTCCGTGAATCTTGTGTCCACTGACTGAAAGCATGTCTATATTCATGCGCTTTGGTCTGATTTCAAGCTTGCCGTAGGACTGAATGGCATCCACATGAAAAAGTGCGGCAGGATTTTTCTCTTTTATAGCTGCTCCCGCCTCCTCAATCGGCATGACTGCGCCAATCTCATTGTTTACATGCATAAGCGATACAAGAATTGTATCCTCCCTTACTGCATTTTTCAGCTCTTCAACACTTATCACGCCGTCATGGTTTACAGGCAGATATGTGATTTCAAAGCCCTGCTCCTCCAGAAACTGCATCACAGCCAAAACCGATGCGTGCTCTACAGAAGATGTGATTATATGCCTTCCTGCACGCTTATTGGCCATTGCAACACCTATTATTGCAGTATTATTCGACTCTGTGCCGCCGGATGTAAATAGTATCTCCTTGTCCTGCACCCTGAGTGTCTTTGCAATCTTTTTCTTAGCATCATTAATATAATTTTCTGCCTCAACGCCCTTCATATGAAGTGATGAAGGATTACCGTAATCCTCTGTAAGCAGCTTATAAACCATATCTGCCGCTGCTTTTGAGCATCTGGTTGTGGCAGAATTATCCAAATATGCTTCCATTTTTGCTCCTAACTTCTACTTCTTAACTGTTAAGTATCTCTACTGTCTATACATCCAAATTGTATACAAGCATGGCAAGTGCAGCAAGTCCTGCTGTCTCCGTGCGTAAAATCCTGCGTCCCAAGCTTATTCTGTGCATTGTGGCATGCTCATCCACAAGTGCTATCTCCTCCGGTGCAAAGCCGCCCTCAGGACCCACGACAACACCGATAGTCTGACCAGCCTTAAGCTGCCCCATTATCTCTCTTGTCGCATCCATCCCACGCTCATTCTCATATGGCACCAGCGTGATGTCAAGCTCTGAAGCGATTTTCAAAGCTTCCTTGTATGTAACCGGCTGCTTCACAGTGGGAATCACAGTGCGCTTTGACTGCTTTGCTGCGCTCTCAGCGATAGCCTGCCATCTCTGCAGCTTTTTTGCCGCCTTTTTATCATCTAGCTTTACCACACAGTTTTTCATGGCAACCGGTACTATCTCAGATACACCAAGCTCCACAGCCTTTTGAATAATAAGCTCCATCTTATCGCCCTTTGGCAGCCCCTGATACAGCACGATGTGATTGTCAAGCTCTGTGCCTGTCTCATCTGCACTGTCAATGGCTGCGATGACCTCATCATCCAGAATCGATGATATGTGACAGAAATATGCCTGTCCGGATTTTGAGCTTACTCTTATTTTTTCCCCGTTTTTCATGCGCAGTACATTCTTTATGTGATTTACGTCACCTCCGGTGATTGAGATGCTGTCAGAATGAACCTGCTCTTCCTCTACAAAAAACTGATACATAATCCACCAAACTATTTAGTCAGCTTCTGCGCAGTGATATTGACCCATTCACCCTGATGATTGATTTCTATCACCTTAAGCCCCGCTGCTTCGATAGCCTCTTTAACTTCATTTTCCTTGAAATCTATGATACCCGATGTGATGAAATATCCACCTTCCTTTAATCTGTCAGGAATAACAGGTGCCATAGGAATGATGACATCAGCAAGGATATTTGCAACAACGATATCATATTTTTCGGTACCGACCTTCTTTTGAAGCTCTGTATCATCTATGAGATTGCCGACATAAAACGTGCCAAGCTTCTCATCCAGATGATTGACCTGCATATTGTCACGCGTAGAAATCATGCAGTCAGCATCAAGGTCAGTACCTACAACCTCCTTTGCACCAAGCTTTAAAGCTACAATTGAAAGGATTCCGCTTCCACAGCCCACATCAAGCACTGTAGGTGCTTCCTTTGCGCCCTCAATATACTTGATAAGCTGCTTGATACAAAGCTGTGTTGTCTCGTGCTTTCCTGTACCAAAGGAGATTCCCGGATCAATTTCTATCATAAATTTATCCGCATCCTCAGGCTTTACCTCTTCCCATGTAGGCTTAATCAATATATCACCGATTGTAAATGATGAAAAATACTTGATCATGGCTTATGATCCGGCGGCCAGCTCGCGGCAGAAAATCAATAAACATATCCGCCTGGTCCTCTTTGGTCAGGGGAATATTGTCCTCAATCTCGATTCCCTCGATACCAAGCTCCATAAGCATGCTGCTCATGAAATCCTCAGCCGCGGTTGTTGTCTCAATCGTGTATTTCTTCCACTTCATATAAAAATCCTCTCTTAATAAAATAGATATATAGTATAAATACAGTTTTATTTCAAAACATTTCCGTACATTTTACAAGGCAGTCATACGACTGCCTCCACAACTTATCTCATATAATACCATAAAAATGTGCTGTATAAAAGCCCCATTTTTTTTATACGTAAAAACAGCCTAAAAAATGCCCCGCCACACATGGCGGGACATATATTATAGGACATCTATTACAGATCATCTATTACAAATCATCTATTTACAGATCGTCCAAAGACTCCTTGAGCTTATCCATAAATCCTTTTTTCTTTTTAGAATCAGTAGAAGCTCCGCCCTCCTTGGTCAGAGAACCGCCTGAAAGCTCATCAAACTTCTTAAGAGCCTCCTTAGCTTCCTTAGACAGACCTGTAGGCGTATTGACAACAAGTGTGTGACATAATGGTCACCTCTTATTGCTTTATTTCTTGTTGAAGGGAACCCCTTGCCCTTTAAGCGGATACGTGTGTCCTGTCTGTGTACCCGGTGCAACTGTGTATATAATATCCCCATCAACAGTCTTGATTCTTATATCTCCGCCTAAGGCTGCAATAGCATACGAGATGGATGCCTTAGAAAAGATATTAACATCCTGACGCTCAAAATCCCTGCTGCCTGAAACAATAACTTCAACAAGAAGATCTCCACGCGGTCCGCCATTTATGCCCGGCTCGCCGTATTCACGTATTCTGACACACTGTCCATTATCTATACCGGCTGGAATCTCAACAGTCTTTCTGACCTTCTTGGTATTGTAGCCTGTACCGTGACATGTAGGACACTTATCCTTTACTACCTTGCCCGAACCACCGCAGGATGGACATGTTGTGACATTCTGCACTACACCAAAACAGAGACTGACTCTGTCTGACAACCTTTCCTGTACCATTACACTGGGTACATGTCTCAGGAGATGTGCCCGGCTTAGCTCCGTGCCGCCACAGGTAGAGCATGTCTCCTTTATAGTTGAATTCAAGCTCCTTTGTGCAGCCAAATATAGCTTCCTCAAAAGAAATTCTTACACTGAGACGGACATTTGCACCCTGTGCAGGACCATTTCTTCTACCACTGCTTCTTCCACCTCCGAAGAAATCTCCGAAAATGTCACCAAAAAAAATATCCCCCATATCCATGCCTGAGAAATCAAAGCCACCGGCTCCACCGCCTGTGCCATCAAATGCTGCATGACCGAACTGATCATACTGGCGTCTCTTATCCGGATCAGACAATACGGCATAGGCCTCCTGAGCCTCCTTAAACTTCTCCTCACACTTCTTTATCCCCCGGATGAATGTCAGGATGATATTTCTTTGCAAGGACTGTCTGAAGGCTTTTTTATTGCTGCATCTGTAGCGGTCTTAGATACGCCTAATACCTCATAATAATCTCTTTTTGTTCTGCCATAATTGAAAATTCCTTTTATTATACAACTAATTCGCAAGGCCGGCCAAGCCAACCAACCTGACAGTAAAACTTACGCAACCATTATGATGCTTTGATTGATAACCCAAATTACAGGTCATTAATCCTCATATCATTATGGCAGCATCTGTTTAATTATACTTCCTTGAAATCTGCGTCGATGATCATCATCATCTGCACCTGCAGCTGCCTGCATTCATATCAGGTCCTGCACCTGCTGCTCCTGCATTCATGTCAGGACCTGCTCCTGCATTCATGTCAGGTCCTGCCCTGCTGCTGCCTGCCTGAGCCTGCTCATACATCTTAGCAAATACTTTCTGTGCACTTTCCATCAGTTTCTCTTTTGCTGCTTTCATCTCAGCAACCTGATCATCTGTCATGTTTTCAGCCTCAGCCTTATGTGCATCAAGGAATGACTTAACTGCTGCGATTTATCAGCCTCAACTGCTGACTTATCAGCGGCATCAACAGAATTTCCAACCTGGTCTAATGCCTGCTGTGTCTGGAATACGAAGGCTCTGCATCATTTCTGGTGTCAATCGCTTCTTTTCTCTTCTTGTCCTGTGCTTCGAATTCAGCTGCTTCTTTTACAGCCTTATCGATCTCATCATCGGACATGTTAGATCCGGATGTGATTGTAATGTGCTGCTCTTTTCCTGTTCCTAAATCTTTTGCAGATACGTTTACAATACCGTTTGCATCGATATCAAAAGTAACTTCGATCTGAGGAACACCACGACGTGCTGGCGGGATACCATCCAGACGGAACTGTCCAAGGGATTTGTTATCTCTTGCGAACTGTCTCTCACCCTGCACAACGTTGATATCAACGGCTGTCTGGTTATCTGCTGCTGTAGAGAAGATCTGGCTCTTCTTGGTAGGGATTGTTGTATTTCTCTCAATCAGTCTTGTTGCAACTCCACCCATGGTCTCGATAGACAGTGACAATGGAGTAACATCCAGAAGAAGGATATCACCTGCGCCGGCATCTCCTGCTAATTTACCACCCTGGATAGAAGCACCGATTGCAACACACTCATCCGGGTTTAAGGATTTGCTTGGCTCTTTGCCTGTCAACTGTCTTACTTTGTCCTGAACAGCCGGGATACGTGTAGAACCACCAACTAATAATACCTGACCAAGATCTGCGTTTGTAACGCCTGCATCCTTCATAGCGTTCTGTACCGGGATTGCTGTTTTTTCTACTAAGTCATGTGTCAACTCATCGAATTTTGCTCTTGTCAGAGTTCATATCAAATGCTTTGGTCCCTTCTGCTGTTGCAGTAATGAAAGGCAGGTTGATATTGGTTGTTGTTGCAGAAGACAACTCTTTCTTAGCTTTCTCTGCAGCTTCTTTTAATCTCTGAAGAGCCATCTTATCGGTAGATAAGTCAACGCCTTCTGCTTTCTTGAATTCGTCAATCATCCACTGTGTAATCTTGTTATCGAAATCATCACCACCAATCTTGTATCACCATTTGTAGATAATACTTCGATGACTCCGTCACCGATTTCAATGATAGATACATCAAATGTACCACCACCTAAGTCGTATACCATAATTTTCTGTTCTTTTTCGTTGTCCAGTCCATAAGCAAGTGCTGCTGCTGTCGGCTCGTTGATGATACGTTTTACATCAAGTCCTGCAATCTTACCTGCATCCTTGGTTGCCTGACGCTGTGCGTCATTGAAGTATGCCGGTACAGTAATAACTGCTTCTGATACTTTTTCTCCTAAATATCCTTCTGCATCAGCTTTTAATTTCTGTAAAATCATTGCAGAAATCTGCTGTGGAGAATACTGTTTGTCATCAATGCTTACTTTGTAATCGGTTCCCATATGTCTCTTAATGGAAGAGATTGTTTTCTCTGCGTTGGTTACTGCCTGACGTTTTGCTGGTTCACCAATCAGACGCTCACCTGTTTTTGTAAATGCTACGATAGATGGTGTTGTTCTTGCACCTTCCTGGTTTGCTATAACGGTAGGTTTTCCACCTTCCATATACTGCTACTGCCACACAACTGTTTGTTGTTCCTAAATCAATACCAATAATTTTACTCATGTTCTTATCCTCCTATGCTTAATTTGCTACTTTTACCATGCTATGTCTGATTACATTTTCTTTGTACTTGTAACCTTTCTGTAACTCCTCGGCTACTACATTCTCACCGAGTTCTTCATCTTCCACATGCATTACTGCATTATGGAGATTCGGGTCAAACTCCTGACCGGCTGCTTCAATCGGTGTTACACCAACTTCTGTCAGCACTGTCATCATCTGCTTATAAATCTTATCCATACCTTCTACGAAGCCATTGTTTTTGTCTTCTTCCGGTACAGCTGCAAGCCCTCTTTCAAAATTGTCGATAACTGGAAGGATTTTCTCTAAGATTGCACTGGCTCCCATGTCATACATCTGGCTCTTTTCCTTTTCCGTTCTCTTACGGAAGTTTTCAAATTCTGCCATCTGACGTTTCAGCCGGTCGGTTAAATCTTCAATCTGTTCGTCCTTCTTATCTTTCTTGTCTTTCTTTTTAAAGATACCTTTCTTTTTTCTCCTCATCTTCTTTCTCTATTTCTTCCGGTTCAGATTCGGTATCTTCCGTTTTTTCTTCTGCCTCAACCTCTTTTTTCTTCTGAGGCGGTATTCTGTGCTTCTTCCTGCTTTTTTGCATCCTCTGCTTCTAAGTCTTCTAATACTTCTTCAAGCACTTCTTCTTTCTTTTCTTCTGCCACTTTCTTACCACCTTTCTATGCTATTCTTTCTTCTTCAGGCTTATCAAATATGCCTTCTAGTTGTGATTTCAAATTTTTCAGATTATCCATGACGTTCTCATAATCCATACGCTTCGGTCCGATAATTCCTATCGTTCCCTTCACGCCTTTACCAAGTTCATAGGTAGCTGTTACCACACTGCAGTCCTTCATGGTCTGAATTGAGATTCATCTCCTATATAAACCTGTATGCCGTTCTCCTCATTGCTGAGGTTATCCGTCACCAGACTTACTAACTGTTTCTTCTCTTCTAACGCATCTAAAAGCTCTCCTGCTTTCTGCGAATCCGATAACTCCGGATATTTTAAGATATTCGTTGCACCGCTGGTATATATCTCCAAATCCTCGTCTTCGCTGATTGCTTCTGCTACTGCATCCAATACATCACTGATGACTTTGGAATGGATACCGGCTTTCTCTTTCAACACTGCTATGGTGCCCAGATTAATCTGATCTAATGACAATCCATTTAAATGTGTATTCAAAAGCATGTTAAGTTTTAACATATGCTCATTATCTATCGGCTCTTCTATCGGAATCATCTTATTTTTCACAAGATTGCCTTCCAATACGACAACTGCCAGAATATGTTCATCATCCACATTGGATAACTGGATGAACTTCAGGCTGTTGTGGTGATACTGCGGTGCTGTTATCATGGTGGTGTAATTCGTGTTGTTCGCCAACAGCTTTGCCACCTGCTGCAATACCTGTTCCATCTTCTCCGTATGTTCAATTACGAACTCTTTCATATCGGATACTTCTTTGTCCTTCTCTGCAATCAGATTATCTACATAGAAGCGATATCCCTTTATCGGATGGAATCCTTCCTGCCGATGTATGTGGCTGCAAAATATATCCCATCTCTTCCAAGTCCGACATCTCATTCCGGATTGTTGCGGAACTTAAGTTCAAATCCGTATACTTGGAAATGGTTCTTGAACCAACCGGCTCACCCGTTTCCAGATAGTTGCGAATGATTGCATTTAAGATTTTGGTTTTTCTTTCATCTAATTCGTTCTCGTTCATTCACGTTCTCCTGAAAATGAAACTTTTATAGGTATTTGAAAAAGCTTTTTGTACTGCTTTTTCTTTGTTGTTAGCACTCAACTTGAAAGAGTGCTAATTTCTATGTACTTAAGATAGCACCATTCTTTTTTTTGTCAACAGCATTTTATAATTTTATAGTTTCTTTAGATTTGTTCTGATTCAATGCTGTTCAACACCGCACTACTTAATCCAGTAAAAACTGGGCGAGTACATAGTTACTGATGTCCATGCCGTGGTCGCTGAGCTTTATTACACCGGCTTTTTTCTCGATTAAGTCCTCTTCCTGAAGCTGGTTTAAAACTTCGCCATATACTGCTTCTATTTCCACGCCAAAAGTCTCTTTGAATTCTGTTCTTGTAACTCCCTTTAACATACGCAGGCCTAAAACATGAATTCTTCCATCTGGGCATGGCGGCTGATTGCATCTGCACTCTCATGGAGATTCAATGCCGGTACTCCATCTATTTCCTTCGCCGAAATATTACCGCATGCTTTGATATACGCTGCAATCTCTCTTATATTACTGTAGCGTACTTCTCCAATCAGGAAGCTGCCCCAAGTCCTACCCCAAGATACGGTACCCGCTTCCAGTATCCGATATTATGCCTTGCCTCTTTCCCCTGCTTTGCATAATTGGATACTTCATAATGCTCATAACCTGCCTCTGCAAGAATCTCCTGAGTCTTTTTATAAATTTCATACTCTGTCTCTTCAGATGGCAGATGCTCTGTCGGCTTTCCGGCTTCCCGGAGCACTGCCTCGAATTTGTATTTTTCATAAAATGGTGTTCCCTTTTCGATAATCAGGGAATAGGCTGAAATATGCTCCGGTTTTAATGCTATGACACGCTTTAAGCTGGTGACAAATTTCTCCGTACTCTGATAAGGCAGGGCACTCATCAAATCAACGTTGATATTTTCAAATCCACATCTTCTGGCACATTCATAATTCTCCAAGAACTGCCGGTAAGTATGGATTCTTCCTAATATCTTTAATTCATCATCAAAGGCAGACTGTAACCCTATGCTGAGACGGTTAATGCCTGCTTCTTTATAGGTAAGAAGTTTTTCCTCATTTAAAGTTCCGGGATTACATTCTATGGTAATCTCTGCATCTGCTTCCACCTCAAAGCTTACCTGAATCTGTTTTAAAAGAAGTGCGATATATTCCGGTGCTAAAAGAGACGGTGTTCCGCCACCTATATATATAGTAGAAAGAGCCGGACGTCCCATTGCCTGTCCGTAATATCTGATTTCATGCAAAAGAGCACCCACGTAGCGGTTTTGTAACCGCTCGTCCGCAGGTGCTGATAAGAAATCACAATATTCACATTTTCTTACACAAAAAGGAATATGCACATAAAGTTCCATCTATGTTCTCCTGTCATCTATTTCTCATCTAACTTCAGTACACTCATGAATGCTTTCTGCGGAAGCTCTACATTTCCCACCTGACGCATACGTTTCTTACCTTCCTTCTGTTTCTCTAACAGTTTACGCTTACGGCTGATGTCACCGCCGTAACATTTTGCCAGCACATCTTTTCGCATTGCTTTTACTGTCTCACGGGCAATCACCTTGCCGCCGACTGCCGCCTGGATCGGAATCTCAAACAGATGTCTCGGAATCTCTTCCTTTAACTTCTCGCACATCTTTCTTCCACGCTCATAGGCGGTATCCTTAAATACGATAAAGGAAAGAGCATCCACTTCTTCTTTATTAATAAGAATATCCAGCTTCACAAGCTCTGACTGCTCATAACCCTTCATCTCATAATCAAAGGATGCATATCCTTTGGAACGGATTTCAATGCGTCAAAGAAATCATAAATAATTTCATTTAACGGAAGGTCATATTTAATAACTGCACGGGTCTGCTCAATATATTCCATACTCTTATAGATACCACGGCGTTCCTGGCACAAATCCATAATGGCACCTACATATTCGGATGTCACCATAATTTCTGCTGCAACCATCGGCTCTTCCATATATTCGATTTCGGATGGATCCGGAAGATTGGATGGGTTTGTCAATTCTATCATGGTACCATCAGTCTTATGTACCCGGTATACAACGCCTGGTGCTGTCGTTACTAAATCAAGATTAAATTCTCTCTCTAACCGCTCCTGAATTACCTCCAAATGAAGCACTCCCAAGAAACCACAGCGGAAACCAAAGCCCAATGCAATGGAAGTCTCCGGTTCAAACTGTAAGGCTGCATCATTTAACTGTAATTTTTCCAAAGCGTCACGAAGATCCGGATATTTGGCTCCATCTGTTGGATATAATCCACAGTATACCATCGGATTAACTTTCTTATATCCCGGCAATGGTGCATCACAAGGACGCTTTGCTTCCGTTATGGTATCACCCACACGGGTTTCTTTCACATTCTTAAGGCTGGCAGTGATATAACCTACCATTCCGGCTTCTAACTCATCACATGGAATGAACTGTCCGGCTCCGAAATATCCTACTTCTACTACATCTGCTTCTGCCCCGGTTGCCATCATGCGGATGGTTGTCCCCGGTTTTACGGAACCTTCCCGGATTCTGCAGAATACAATAACACCTTTATAAGCATCATACACAGAATCAAAAATCAACGCCTGAAGAGGCGCTTTGGCATCCCCTTTTGGTGCCGGTAATTTATGCACAATCTGCTCTAATACTTCTTCCACATTCAACCCTGTTTTGGCAGAAATCCGTGGTGCATCCTGTGCCTCAATTCCAATCACATCTTCAATTTCTTCTACTACTTCTTCCGGTACCTTGCACTCGGCAGATCAATTTTATTAATGACTGGAATCACTTCCAGATCATGGTCTAATGCCAGGTATACATTGGCAAGGGTCTGTGCCTCAATCCCCTGTGCCGCATCTACTACCAGCACTGCACCGTCACAGGCAGCAAGACTTCTTGATACTTCATAGGTAAAGTCCACATGTCCCGGTGTATCAATCAAATTGAAAATATATTCTTCTCCATCTTTGGCATGATATATAATACGGACTGCCTGGGACTTAATGGTAATTCCACGTTCCCGCTCCAAATCCATATTATCTAAAACCTGCGCCTGCATTTCGCGGCTGGTCAGAAGCCCTGTCATTTCGATAATACGGTCTGCAAGGGTTGATTTACCGTGGTCAATATGGGCAATGATACAAAAATTACGAATCTTACTCTGGTCGATTGACATATATTTACTCCTTCTTTATTCCATGTTTCAAAAGGAAATCCGTCCACAGGGAATAATATTTTCCCAGCAGGTGAATCTCATCATAAGTATATTCCGGATTCAGATTTCCTGTTTCGTCAGTCACTACTTCATTTACATCAATATAAAATATATCGTGATTATTTGCAAGCATTGCAATTCTGTCATTCCGTTCTTTGATTGCCGGATTGTTAAAAATCGGGTCGGTTTCTGACTTTTCCTGTTTTACATACATAATGCCCTGTAAGAAAATCAGTGCATCTGGCTGTAATTCCCGGATATGATTGACAGCTTCTTCATATTTTTTCATAAAGCTGTCTACTGTACCGGTTCCCATTTCGTTGATTCCAATCATCAGATAGACTTTACCAAACTGATGCTTGCTTAATGCTTCTTCAATGGTAATCTTCGCGCCGTTTTCCTCGACAATCGGCGTATCAAACATATCATAGACCGTAAGTCCGATACTGGCATAATAAGTTGCATTATCCCAGCCGCCATAGTCTCTTAAGCCAACGGTTCTGGAATCCCCGATAAATACTGCATCATCAAAATAATCCTGGGTTACATCGGTAAAAGTATAAGTCTTATCCGCTTCTGCCTCCGTATCTGCAACTGCTTCTGTTGCTTCTTCCGTTGCCGGCTCCTCTTTGTCAGCATATACGCTTTCCAAATCCTCCTCCGGTTCTGCCTTATCCCATGGCAGAATGCCCTCTTTGGATGCCTGCATCATTCCAGCCACCGCCGGAACCTTCAGTACCAGTCCTTATTATATTCTTTATATGCGCCCTTTGTTCCGGCTAAGGCGACACCGCTTACCAGCAGCATGCTGATTGCCGTAACAATAAGAAGCGGACATTTCTTCCATTTCTTCATGGCAGCCTCCCATTAAAAACTAAAATACATAAATGGATTGTTCAGTCCATTTGCAATCTGATAAATACAAATCCATAATACAACAAACAAAATTGCTTTCATCCACCACTTCTTCCAGCATTTTTTAATATCTTATCCATAAAAGGAAGTGATACCACGAATGCCAATAGGAAAAACACTCCATAGGTTCTGCCGTATTTCAGATAATCGCCTGCATTGACTGCGATTCCGGTTCCAAAGAACGGGAACAGTCTTGCAAAATATACTTTCAAATCAGATAACTTCGTAATTGCAAACACGACCCAGGTCAGAGGGATTACAAACCAGATGTAAAGGTGTGCCAGCCATCCATGTTTCTCCAAAAATTTCTGATTACAAATCGTTCCAACGCAATAAATACAAATAAAATCAAGCCCCATAATGGAAAATTAATGGTAGAACCATGCCACATTCCGGTTACAACCCAGACAATCAGCAGATTGAAAAATGTCCACGCATTTCCCTTCCGGTTGCCTCCCAACGGAATATATAAATAATCACGGAACCATCTTCCCAGTGTAATGTGCCACCGGCGGTAAAACTCAGACACTGTCCTGGAACGATACGGATGGTCAAAGTTCTTCGGCAAATCAAATCCAAGCATCTCTCCGATTCCGATTGCCATCAGGGAATATCCCTGGAAATCAAAGAATAACGGTTCAGAATAACCGAATGCTCCCATCCACGCTAACGGTGTGGAAATACTCTCAAAGCCAATGCCCTGAATATCACGCCAGAGAATTGCCAGATGATTTGCAATAATTACTTTATATCCCAATCCTATGATAAAAAGAGTCAGACCATGTTCGATTTTCTCCAGACGGATTGATGTTTCTTTAACTGCCCTGCTATATTGGCAAACTGGGCAATCGGTCCGGATATCAGCTTTGGGAACAAAAGGATATAAGTTCCATACTCCAGATAATCCCTCAACGCTGCTGTTTTCTTCTTATAGACATCCAGCACATAGGAAAGCATGGTAAAAGTATAAAAGCTGATTCCAAGCGGAAGCGACAATCTTGTATACTTAAATATACACAATAATCCGATATTATAGCAAAGCAAAATCACAAGCATGGTATTTCTGCTGCTCTTCCTACTTATATGATCCATCAGTAATACCAGAATGTAGTTCAGACTCATGGAAAACAGTAAAAGAAGTGCATCCTTCCAGCTTCCCATGGCATAGAATACCAGACTACCAAAGAAAAGTACCGGATTTTTATACTTTACCGGTACCAGATAATATATAATAAGAAAAATCGGCAAAAACCGAAATAAAAATTCTAAGCTTGAAAATTCCATGATAACTCCATATCTTTCGTTTTATTTTACGCATCTCTTTTTTATTATATAAGAAATGCAAGTGATTTCAATGTGTTTTTCCGAAAAAGTTATTACATTTTCATTACGAAATATTTTTCTAATTTTCTCCATGCAGCACTCTGTTCAAAAGGTCTGCCAGTGGAACCATGGCATTGCGTGCCTCCTCCTGCGTGTTAGTATAGGAACCCATTTCAATCAAAAGATATTTCTCTTTAAAATGCATATTATACCGGTATCCTTTTAAATAAATCGGGCGGGTAAGATTCGGATAATACTCTGCTGCTGCAATCTGCATCTGCAGGGAAAAAGCAAGATTCCCGGTAAGGTTTGGATTATTGAGATAAGACATATCTCCTAACGCTTTTGTCCGGCTCAGTCCGTTAAAGAACATAATCGGTGCCATCTGCACCCCGTTTACCTCCCGCACCATATGCTTATCCACTGCATCACGATGTAAATCTATTACCACTTCTATACTCGGATTCTCTGCTAACAGCTGCTCAATGGGCCCTCCGCATTGGCATAGGCGTGATCTCTGTCTCCCACATCATACTGTCCCATATGATGCATGACCTGAAATCCATATTTTTCCTGTAACAGGCTGGTAAGATATTCCCCTGTTCCCATAACGCCCGTCATTACATCATTTGGGTCGGAATCTGCAAACATTTCCTGGGAATGGGTATGGTAAATCAGAATCTGCGGCTGGTCTGCCGGCGTTTTATGGTTAAATCCATACTTAACAATTCTTCTGCATTTAACTGACTGCTATTGATGGTTGTTGTATTGTCCACCTGATAAAAATTCTGAATCAGATAATCAAAATCATTTAATTTTTCTCTTGGAATCTCCACCAACGGCTGAGAGCTGACTGCTGTATGATCCGGGGCTGCCGGCTGCTCTGCCGCTTCTGCTGCCGCATCTGCTCCTGCCTGCGCATTTTCCTGCTCCATTTCTGCCACTATGCCGTCCTGATTCTCTCTGCTGGCTGCCTCCGCCATCTGCCTGGCCTCTACTTCCGCTTCATCCTTTCCTTCCAGTGCAACAATCTCTTCTTCTGAAAGGCTGCTCTCAATTGCCGTATCATAAGTCCTTATGGTATCTGCATATCCGATAAGCGGTATCTGGTCTGTCACTTTTTCCAGTAAAAATCACTCAGTGTCTGTTCCTGCCTGCCCTCTGCCATATAGGCAACAGTCGGAATATACTGTCTGGTCATGGACATGGATATCTCATTCTGTGTATAGGAAAAAAACGTTTTGCCAGTGTTTCCCTTCCGGTTCCCGCTTTCACCATAAGAAAAAAAGCATACAACAGAAAAAGTGCAATAGCAGACTGCCTGTACCATTTTTTTCGTTTCCTGACCAGTTCCGTTTTTCCCTGATATCTTTGCCCATAGACTCTCATGCTGCCAGCACCTCCTGTTCTGCCATAGCAAACACTATATTCTATGCAGCTTCTGTCCCTTTAGAACCGGGAGAATGCCAGATTCAGTCCCTCTGATATGGTATAGCTCAGCCTTTTACCGCTTCATCAATATCTTTTGGGGTTACAAACATTGCATTCAAATGTGGAGATAAAAGTTCTCTCGCCAGCTCATGCTTTTCAATTTCATCCAGACCTGCCAGCCCATTTCCCACGCTTTCTAGCTGCGCTGACTCCCGCATGGCTCCGATTAAGTCACTCATAGTATCCGAAACTATCGTTGCGGCATCTACTACGGTAGGAATTCCTATGGCAATTACCGGAATTCCCATGCTTTCTTTATTAATGGCGTGCCTGTGATTGCCTACACCGGAACCCGGGTTGATTCCTGTGTCTGTGATCTGGATCGTACGGTTCAGACGCTTCACGCTGCGCGCCGCCAGTGCATCCACCACAATTACAATATCCGGTTTCGTCTCTTCAATGACTCCACGGACAATCTCTCCTGATTCCATACCGGTCTGTGCCATTACGCCCGGCACAATTCCGCTTATCTGGCTCGTCGCCTTATTTCCAAAGGCATATTGTCCATATTCCTTGATAATGTGCCTGGTAATCATCATATTATCTACTACATAAGGTCCTAATGCATCCGGTGTCACTTCCCGGTTACCAAGACCCACTACCAATATTTTGAGTTCTTCTTTTTTTCCCCGGCAGCATGGTTTCAATCACTTTTGCCAGCTGCCCGGACACTTCTCTGTGATAATCCTCATCTTCTTCCATCATGTCCGAAGCCTCAATGGTAATATAGGTTCCCTTCGGTTTTTCATTGCCTTTGCTCCGTTTTCTGTGTCAATGAACACTCTTGTAATCATGATTTCCGGTGAAATTCTCTCCTCATCCACCCGTACTCCCTTTACTTCAATATGATCTTCATCAAATTTTTCTCTCGTCTCTAATGCGAGGTCTGTTCTTATCTGAAACATAGCTTCACTTCCTGTAAACAATTTTTCCAAATAAATTTTCTTTATTATTTTTTACATTTTTTCTCCAAATATGTATTGACAGATGCAAATATGTGGGATAAACTAACATGGTATGTTTACATTAGAACGTCCGTGTCCGGCTTTAATGAAACAACCAAAAACAATAAAACAATCATATTGGAGGTGTACAGGTTGGCTAACATTAAATCTGCTAAGAAAAGAATTCTTGTAAATCAGACCAAAGCTGATAGAAACAAAGCTATTAGATCAAAAGTTAAAACATCTATTAAGAAAGTAGACGCTGCAATCGCTGCAAACGATAAAGAGGCTGCTGCTGCTGCATTAGTTGCTGCAACATCTGAAATCAACAAAGCTGCTACTAAGGGTGTTTATCACAAGAACACTTCTTCTAGAAAGATTTCACGCTTAAACAAAGCTGTGAACAAAATGGCATAATTGCCGGAAGAGCATAGATTATAAACGATTATAAAAAAGAACGTTTCGTACCGTCATTCGAAACGTTCTTTTTTATGCACTGTATTTTACAATCAGAAGTTCTACGGCTAACTGGTCTGCCATTCTTCCCGTCTTGACATCCTCTTCTGCCTGTCCGCAGTCTTCTATTGCTTCCTTTAACTGATTTATTTTAAAAGCTCCTGCCTGTCGAAGGTTCTTCTGCACTGCAAAGCTTGGCATCCCTGCAGTCTTTGCAATACTGACAGCCGGATATCCTTTTGCTGACATGCTTTTTATCAAAAGCAGATTCTGGAACTGTCTTGCAATCAGGAATAAAATCCGCATGGGTGCTTCCTTTAATGCCAGTAAATCGTAATATAAGTCCAAAGCCTTCTTCTGATTCTTGGCAGAGATGGCATCAATCATTTCAAAGATTTTATTTTCCGTCTGTCCGGTACAGATTGCCTCTACATCTGCCGCAGAAATCTCTGTCTTATCCAATGTATAACAGATAAGCTTTTCTAATTCCTTATCAATATTTTCCATATCGGAACCGGTCTTTGACAGGAAAAGCTGCATCACGGACTGGGTAATTTTCTTCCCTTCCCGCTGGATTCTGCCCAGTATCCAGCGTACCAGCATATCTTCCTTCGGGGTCTCAAATTCTACGGCACTTCCAGCCCTGGATGCCGCTTTAAATAATTTGGAACGCTTATCCACTTCTTCTTCCACAAAAACAAAGCAGGTGGATTCCGGCACCTGGCTCATATATTCTGCCAGGTCATCACAGCTGTTTTTAAAGAAGCCACTGTTTTCCACCAGAATCATACGCTTTTCTTTAAAGAATGGCAGTGTCTCCGATAAATCAATCAGTTCCTTTGGATTAATATCCTTTCCCTCATATGCCGAAAAATTCATCGTATCATCCGGCTCTACCAGTGCATGTTTTAGCTTATCACGATACTGCCGTTTCAGATAGTCTTCCGTTCCATATAAAAGATATACGTTTTTAATTGTCCCATTTTAATGTCATTATCTATTGTTTTCATAAAGGATATTATACTATATTTTTACTTCTTTATCAAAGCATACTTACCGAAAGCTGTGAATTGTGATCCTTCCCTTTTCCTCTTCCAGCGAAATCTGACCGCCTTCCATCGTATCAAAAATTTCTGCCGAAGCTTCTTTTAATCGATTTATAGTCTCCTGATGAGGGTGTCCATATCGGTTGTTTTCCCCACAGGAAATCAATGCCAGTTCCGGCGAAAGTGCTTTTAAAAACTTTTCTGTCGTGGAATACTTTGAGCCATGATGTCCTACTTTAAGAAAATCTACTTTCCACAACCGCTGCTTTTCTAAGAGCCAATTTTCTTCTGCTTCTCCGGCATCTCCGGTAAATATCCCGAAATATATTTCGTCTGATAGAGCAATATCATGGATTTTCCATTCTCATCCTCTGCCTGATACTCTCCGTCCGGAAGGAGGCAGCTTATGGTATCCTCGCCACTTCTTATGCAATCTCCTTCTTTCATATATAAGATAGGAATGCTTCTCCGCTCTGCCAGTGCACATATGCTCTGATAATTCTTTACATCCGGCTGTTTTCCAGGCAATATAATATTTTCAACAGAATACTCCGTCTCAAGAACTTCTAACAATCCGTTCACATGGTCTTCGTCATAATGGCTTATAAACCAATAATCTATCTTCGTGATTCCATTGCTTTTTAGAAACGGCAAAATCCGATACGTTCCCACCTTAGACACATCAGTGCTTCCGCCATCCAGAAAAAGATTGGTATCTTCCCCCAGTCGTACATAGATGCCATCTCCCTGCCCCACATCAAGAACTGCCATAAGATGATTACTCTTTACCGGACGAAGAACCAGAAGTAACACCACGCTTCCAATCAAAACAATCGGAAACTTTCTAAGGAGTATATTTGTATTTCTATTCCCATCTCTGTTTCCGCTTTTCTTTGTCCGGTTTTTATCAGCAAGCAGGTGGCTGCAAGCATCAGATAATAGAATATAATGCGCTGTATCTACCACTGTCCTACTATCTTCGTAGCTCCCGGGAGCCGGCTGCACCAGCTGACTCCCACATAAATTCCGTCCAGCAATAATTCCAACATCATGATTACCGGTCCCGCAAACAGCCTTCCTACAACAATTTTTCCCATACACATGAGCAATGTTGCAACTATCCCGTTTATTAAAACTGCACTTAACAAGGAAACTATCAACAGATTCAGAATCAAAGCATAAACCGGCACTTCATAATAATAGTATGCCACCAGTGGAAGTGTTGTAAGTTGAACGGAAAGCGAAACTAAAAAGTTCTGCCGGATTTGCCGTTTCCATTTTTCCCGTATTTTATTTGCCGCCTTATCGCCTGTTTTCCGTTCCTGTGTTTGCTCTTTTTGCTCCCTCGGAAACAACTGTCCAATACATTTTGCCACTACTACCACACCAAGAATTGCAGCTACCGAAAACTGAGTCCTGCATTTTCAACCAGATACGGGTTTTTCCATAAAAGCACCAGCACTGCCACAGAAAGAGCGGTTCTGCTATCATAGCTTCGCCCGGACAGCTTGGCTGCCATAAGAAGTGCAAACATAATCCATGCTCGGATAGCAGATATTCCCATCCCGGTCATTTTCACATAACAGAGCAAAAATACAACCGCTGCCGTACAGGCACAAAGAGAATTTCCTTTTTTTCTAAGAAGTCCATAGCAGAACAGTCCAATGCAGGAAATATGCATTCCACTGATTACCAGCACATGGCTGGCTCCTGCCTGTTGAAAGACTGTTGAAACTTCCTTTTCCAAAAGTTCTTTATCTCCTAAAAGCATTGTTCCAAGAATCCCAGCATTCCTTTCTGATAAATTATTTATATAATCTTCTTTTAATTTTTCTTTTATCATAAAGAATTTCTCTGCCAGCACATCTTCTCTTCCATATTCCCCACAAATCCTTGCGGCGTCAAAATGATAATCCATATTCAGACTGTGATAATATTGAAATTCATCATAATTACCATCATTGGCAGCACGATTCAGTTGTCGGATATTTCCTTCTAATACAATGGTTGTTCCAATATGACACGATTGGTCAGATGGTTCTTGCTTCAGTCGAACCAGGACAGAATTGGTTTTATAGGTTTTATCTCCAATCCGTAAGAAAACATGATTAAGATATAATCTTGTCTGATTGTTTTTTCGTTCTTTTTTCTCTATCTTCCCTGTAAAATTGTCTTTTCATTTTCCGTCTGCCAGCCTCTGGAAGCATCTGTTTCTACAGAAAGGCTGGTCTCCTGCTCTTTTAAAATCGTCTCAATGGTATAGCTTTGCTGCTGCATATACCAGATTCTTGCAATTCCCAGCAGAAAAAATCCTATTCCAAGTACTGCTGTAAACCGGTATACCCTCCGTTTTCTTTGCCGCAGAGCATACAGCAGATACATCTGACACCCTGCCACAAAGCTGATAAGGATAACTTTTATGACCGTCGGAACAGACAGGCAGACAATAATACCACACAGGAACAATATCGTTCCATAGCATAAGGGGCGTTTTATAATTTCGATATAACCCCTCCTAAATATTTTTCTAAGGTGTTTCTTCTTAATATGTTACTTATAAGATACTTCTTCTTAAGACCTTCTCCTAAGGTGTCTCTTCTATTTGTGCTTCTGTAGATACCGTCTCGTTCTCATCTGCATTTACCACATAGTCAAGGTTCTGTTCATAAAGCTGGTCTAATGCAAAACTATCCCGGTAAACACCGCTGGTCTTTCCATTTACAGAAATCTGCACCTTACTGATGGTTGAAATCTCTGATAAAGAGTCTACAATAGAATAAATGACAATTGGCTCCTGTATTTCATAATTCTGATTCAGGAACGCCTCATCTAATGTAACATAGCAGATTCCATTGGTTGTCGTAACATTGACAAGATTTGTTCCTTCCGGAAGTGGTGCTTTCAAATTCTTATCATCCGGTCCCTTTAAAAGATTCTCCATAATCAGTTTTTCCATGGAAATATTACTGCTGTACTGTACTTCTTTTTCGCATTCTACCAGTCCGTTTCCATCAGCATTTGCATAATATAAATGTAATGTTGTTGTCTGAATGGAATTAATCTGTTTTCCCGGATTCTCAACAAAGCTTTCTTCTGTCATCAGTCCGATTACATTATCCCGGCTGTCTGCCAACGGTGCATCTCCCACATAAAAAGATACATATTTTACATCCGGAAGCTGTACCAGTGTCTTTTACCACTGCTGCCCGGCACAACACCTCATCCGTAGACTGCATTTTGGAATAATTATCATTAAAGTAAAGGAACAGCTGATTGCTTTCCAGTGACCAGTCTGTAATTGTAACATCACCAGGAACCGGTTTCTGATACTCCACGCTATCCGTATTGGTGCACAACGCATCTAAAAAGAGTGGCTATCATGTCCTCTGTCTTGCCCTCTTTTAAATCATATGGCTGCTCTACCACTTTTGTTTTTTCTTTATTCAGATAATAAATATGATACGCCGGGTCATCCGTCTCCTGTCTGCCACACCCTGTGAACAGCGATACCAGAGGGATAAAACCCAGCCATCCTGCAATTTTCTTCATGCCAGACCTCCTAGGCAATGTAATTCAGCGGAATCCGCACAGTAAAGAGCGTTCCCTCACCCTCTGTACTAAATACCTTAATTGCACCACGGTGCATTAATATTGCATTTCTTGTAATGGCAAGTCCAAGTCCGGTTCCACCTATTTCTCTGGAATGGGACTTGTCCACGCGGTAGAATCTTTCATAAATATGCTCTAAGGAATCCTCCGGAATACCGATGCCGGAATCCTCTACCTTAAGATAGAAATACTGATAATCTGCATTCAGGGACACATGTACCCAACCGTCTTCCTTATTATATTTGACTGCATTTTCCACCAGATTGGTAATGGCAAGCGTCAGCTTTACCTCATCAATTTCTGCTGTAACAGGCGGAAGCTTTCCAACACCAGATCTACATGCTGTTTTTCCGCAATCGGTTTTAATCTCTTTAAAATCAAATCCAGCATCTCATTGATGTTAACTGACGTGATATTCAAATCTGATGCAGACTTGTCCATCTTAACCAGCGAGAGCAAATCATTAATAATTTTATTTTCACGTTCAATTTCATTTCCAATGTCTAACATAAATTCACGATACAGTTCTACCGGAACATCTTCCTGTCCATTCAGTGAGTCTGCCAGTACCTTCATAGAAGTAAGCGGTGTTTTCAGCTCGTGGGACACGTTGGATACGAATTCCTGCCTGGAGTCATCCAGCATCTTCATTCTGCTATAAAGTTTATTAAATTTTTCCGAAATCTGAACTGTTTCAGAATAATCCTTAATCATCAGCTCCCCATCACTGGTTCCATATCCATTCTGAATCTCAGCAATAGAGGATGCCATATTCTTCAACGGGTTTGTCAGACGAACGGATAAAAATACGCTGACTGCAAACAGTAAAACTGCCCCGAAAATCTGAAGCACTAATGCAGCATTTCTCATATATTCCAGATTGGCAAGAATACTATCTGTCGAAACACTGATAAGAAGCACTCCGATAATACTCTTCTCCCCTGACTCTACGTTATCTGTAGTCAGCGGAATAGTCATTTCCACATAATGATTATCCACATCATAATTCATAGAATCCTCACCGCGGAATGACTTTATGACTTCTTCTGAAATAATTGTTTTATCGGTATCCAGATCATAAGTATCTTTTATAATATGAAAAGAAGAATCTATCAGAAGAATTCTTCCATCATAAATACGTGACATCTGCTGCAACTGTGAAGTGATGCTTTCCGACTCCGCTCCATTGATATAATCTGTGGATACCATCTGGTTTGCAAGAATCTTTGCCTGACCAATTACATCTACACTCCGGTTAGAAACTGCATGTTTCTCATAAGCAGTTAAAATCCCGGTCCGGATTAAAATTCCGGTCAAAATACCGATCAGCATAAAAAGACAAATCAGCCGGAATTTCATGCTTTTCAAAAAATTACGAATACCTTTTTTCTATTCATAAGTCTGTACCTTCATCCTCTGCTTATCGCTGTTATTTCTGATAGAAATAACCTACACCCCATTTCGTATGCACATATTTTGGCTCCCTCGGATTCGGTTCAATCTTCTCACGCAGTCTACGCACATGAACATCCACCGTTCTGACATCGCCCGGATATTCATAACCCCATACCAGATTCAGCAGATTCTCACGGCTGTATACCTTATTCGGATTCATAACAAGAAGCTCTAACAAGTCAAATTCCTTGGCTGTCAGATTAATCTCTCTTCCCTGGACAAACAGTCTGCGGCTCTCACAGTCTAATTTTAAATCGCCGCTCTCTATCACTTTGGAATTTTCTTCCTTCGGTTCACTGGCAGCAGTTCTTCGCATAATTGCTTTGATTCTGGCTTTCACCTCAAGAATATTAAACGGCTTGGTGATATAATCATCTGCACCATATTCCAGTCCTAAGATTTTATCCATATCATCGCCTTTTGCTGTCAGCATGACGATTGGCATATTAGAAAACTCCCGGATTGCCTGACACACTTCAAATCCATCCATCTTCGGAAGCATGATATCCAGTAAAATCATATCAAACTTATTCTCCTGTGCCAGACGCAGTGCCTCTTCACCATCATACGCACAGGTTACTTCCATTCCATCCTGTTCCAATGAAAAACGGATTCCTTTCACTATTAATTTTTCGTCGTCCACAACCAGAACTTTTTTTGCCATTTTACACCTCAGTTAACCCTTATATTATCTTTTATTTTTTTTCAAAAACGCCATTTTTAATTCCGGGAATATTCATTAAATCTTCAATAGTCTGAAATGCGCCATTTTTTTCCCGGTAAGAAATAATTGTCTCAGCTTTTGATTCTCCAATTCCGGAAAGTGTCATAAGCTGTTCCTTTGATGCAGTATTCAGATTAATTCTGCCATCCTCCGGCTCTGCTGCCGAATCAGCACTCCCTGTCTGCAGCAAAGGTAAGTTTCCTGATCCGGCACCTTTATCATCTGTCCGTCAACAACCGGTTCTGCCTGATTGAGTGCCTCTTTTGCTGCAGTATCCTTTAAGCCTCCTGCCAGTTCTAATACATCGCAGACCCTGGCTCCCTCTGCCACTTCATATACCCCCCCGGGTGCACTACCTCACCGCAGACATATACATAACAAGAAGCCGGCGGGCATAAGACAGCTTCTGCAACCTCTTCACTCTCCATTTGCGTATCCGGCTCAAAATATACGGTATCTTCTTTTCCACATGCCGTATATATAATCCCACAGTATAAAGCCAGAGCTAATAACCCGTGTTTTTTCATCCGTATCACTCCCTTACATAAATTCTGTTATGCAAGAAAGTCCCCTAATGCTTACTGTTTTCTATTTTAACGAAAATTTGCCCTTTATACAAGTAGTATTTTCAAATTATTCCTGTGGCAGGCTTCCACCATTCCACAATGCCTTCATCTGCCTTGTAAATTCTGACCAGAACTCACCTGCATTTGCAGCATCCGGTACCAGCTGGCTGTTCTGATACTGCATAAAAGCTGCCTGTTCTGCTTCATCCCGGCTGGCACCTTCAGCTGTAGAAATATGACCAGTCATTGCATGCAAGGTATCCACTTCTTCTTTTTCTATAAAAGCAGCAAAATCAGCCGCCATATCTTTTTCCCCCGAAAATTCATTTACCAAAAGGATCCCCGTTCTGGCAACCCCCTGCATCGGTGTGGTATCGTCTAACATCGGCAGCCCGCAAACGCCATAATTTTCTGCTGTCATCTTATTTAAATCATCAGAATCAATGATTGCACACAAAGATGCCCCCTGATTAAAATTCTCCACCACCTGATTTCTGTCAATTTCATCCGTATCAATTCCCACGGTTTCTGAAAGGTTTTTAAAGAAAGTTAATTCATCATTATATTTTTCTCCATATGTCGTCAAAAGGGTATGGTCCGTCTCATTCCATTCCACTTCAGTCCCCACAAATGGATAATCATAAAATCCATCTGCCACATTCCATTCCAGCAGATTTCCTACACCTTCTCCTAAAAGGTTATTCTGTCCATAGTCTAAAATTTCCGAAATACTCTCCGGTGCTTCCGGAAAATTCTCTTTCTGATATACCATCACCAGTGTATCAAAAAACAATGGGTATTCTTCTTCCGTTGCAACACCATATAAATACGCCTTGTCTTTTGCATCATTCCAGACAAGATACAAATCCGGATAGTCTTCTTCCGTCATCGTTGCATCATAAATCTGTTCAAGATAAGATTCCTCATCTACATAACGGATCCCCACTGCGATACCGGTTTTGGCATAATAATCCACTGCACACTGTTCAAAATAATTCCTGCAGTCTGCATCGCTGTACCAAAAGGATAGCTCCTTTTGTGCTGCTTTATATGCTTCTTTTGTTTCCTGCTCAGATGTTATCTGCTCTTTTCTGTCTGTTTTTAACTCTGTTTTCCCTGTTTCTTTGCTGCTGTAAAAAGCAGCCGCTGACAGCAGGATAACTCCCACTGCCAGCGTTGTTGTTTCTATGATTTCCTTTGTTTTCTTTTTTCATATACCCTGCCTACATACGATCCAGTACGTTTTTCAGTTTCGTTATCATTTCATCCACATGCTCTTTTTCAATCACAAGTGGCGGCACCATACGGATTACATCTGCGCCGGCTGTTATAATAATTAAACCTTCTTTTAATGCTTCTACTGCGATGGTTCCAACTGGTTTTGTGCTTACAAGCCCCTGCATCAGTCCCATACCACGGCGGGCTGTAATAAAATCATATTCTTCTACCAGCTTATCCAGTTCGCTTTCCAGATAAACTGCGATTTCTTTTACATGGTCTGTAAGCTTTAATTCTTCAAATAAGTCCATTACCTTACTGACCGCTGCTCCGACAAACGGATTACCTCCATATGTGGTTCCATGGTCACCCGGTGCCAAGGATTTCTCTGCCACACGTTCTGTCATGGCAAAAGCTCCTACCGGCACTCCACAGCCCAATGCCTTGGCACTGGTCATAATATCCGGTTTGATTCCATAATGCTGCCATGCAAACATTTCTCCGGTTCTTCCCATTCCACATTGGATTTCATCTAAAATAAGAAGAATATCTTTCTCTTTGCAGAGTGCTGAAATCTCTTTCATAAAGGATTCCTCTGCCGGATAAATTCCACCCTCTCCCTGCACGGTTTCAAAGATAATGGCACATGTTTTTTCTGTTACCTGAGCTTTTACACTTTCAATATCATTAAAATCAGCAAATTTCACACCACCGCAGAGTGGCTCAAACGGTTCTCTGTAATGGGCATTTCCGGTTACGGATAATGCACCCAGGGTTCTTCCATGGAAGGAATGGTTCATGGCTATAATCTCATGGTCTGCATGACCATCTCTGGTATAGGCATATTTTTTTGCCGCCTTAATTGCTCCCTCAATGGCTTCTGCTCCACTGTTGGTGAAGAAAACCCTGTCCATTTTGGAAACTTTTAAGAATTTCTCTGCAGCTTCCATAATCGGGACATTATAATAAAGATTTGAAGTATGTGTAATTTTATCAATCTGATCTTTCAATGCCTGCTTATATGCTTCATTGCTGTATCCTAACGCTTCTACCGCAATACCTGCCGCAAAATCAAGATACTTCTTTCCATCGGTATCATAAAGATATACGCCCTCACCATGATCTAATACCAGCGGGAAACGATTATAAGTATGTAATAATGCTTTATCTTCACAATCCATATATTCCTGTTTATTCATGATAAAACTTTTCCTCCGCATCTCCTAAAATTGCTGTTCCGATTCCTCGGTTTGTAAAGATTTCCAGTAACAGGCAATGAGCCATACTACCATCTAAGATATGTACTCTGGATACACCATTTTCAATGGCATCGATACAGTTATTTAATTTTGGAAGCATACCGCCGCCAATATAACCATCTTCAATCAGCTTGTGTGCATCTGAAATCTTAAGTTCGGAAATCAGTGTAGATTTATCATCCGGATCTTTGTATACACCTTCAATATCTGTAAGGAATGCAAGTTTTTCTGCCTGTACGGCACGGGCAATTGCACACGCTGCATCGTCCGCATTGATATTGTAAGTATCATAATTATCATCAAGACCTACCGGGCAGATAATCGGCAGGAAATCTTTTTCAAGAAGATCAAATAAAATCTTTGGATTTACTTCTTTAATATCACCTACAAAACCGATATCCTGTCCATTGGATAATTTCTTATTTACCTTCAGCAGTCCACCATCTTTACCGCTGATACCTACTGCGTTCACGCCAAGCTTTTCTACCATCTGAACCAGTGATTTATTGACTTTCCCAAGCACCATCTCTGCAATTTCCATGGTAGGTGCATCGGTTTTACGAAGTCCATTGATAAATTCCGGCTCCATTCCGGCTTTTCCTACCCATTTGCTGATCTCTTTTCCACCACCGTGTACGATGATTGGCTTAAATCCAACCAGTTTTAAAAAGAGTTACATCCTGGATAACGCTCTGCTTTAACTCTTCATCTACCATTGCACTTCCGCCGTATTTTACTACGATAATTTTTCGGTTGAAACGCTGGATATATGGCAATGCCTCAATTAATACCTCAGCTTTTTTCAATATTTCCTGCATACTGTTTTCTTCCATCTGTCCAATCCTCTTTCCTTTTCTTAAAAAGTCTTTTTCGTATATTTTTTCAATCAAATCTTTTTTAAGAACGATAATCCGCATTAATTTTTACATAATCATAGGTAAAATCACAGCCCCATGCAGTTGCACAGGCTTCACCCATCTTCATATCTGCAATGGCAGTTACTTCTTTTCAGATAAAATCTTAGTTGCCTCTTCCTCGGAATAATCTACGGCAACACCATCTTTAATAATCATCAGCTTGCCGGCTGCACTTTCAAAGTAAAGGTCAACCTGCTCCGGATCAAATTCCACGCCGGAATAGCCCAATGCACATAGGATTCTTCCCCAGTTAGCATCATGTCCGAAGATAGCTGCCTTGGTAAGGCTTGATGTTACTACGGATTTGCTTAAGATAACCGCATCTTCTTTGGATGCCGCATGCACTACTTTTTACTTCAAATAAAGCAGTTGCGCCTTCGCCATCTCCTGCCATCATCTTAGCCAGTGCTTCATTGACATAATAAAGTGCCTCACAGAATGTTTCGTAATCTTCATTCTTCTCTTTGATTTTTTCATTGCCTGCAAAGTACCATTTGCCAGTACCAGGCAGGTGTCGTTGGTGGAAGTATCTCCATCCACGGAGATCATGTTATAAGTATCTGTTACGGTACTGCTCAGTGCTTCCTGCAACATTTCTTTTGAAATTGCCGCATCTGTTGTGATAAAGCTTAACATGGTACACATATTCGGATGAATCATGCCCGAGCCTTTACACATTCCGCCAATGGTAACCTTCTTACCGGAAAGCTCTACCTCCACTGCAGCCTCTTTCTCATGGGTATCTGTTGTCATAATAGCAAGTGCCGCATTATGTCCACTAGTTAAATCACCACTTAATTTTTTACTCATCTGTTCAATACCAACACAGATACGGTCAATCGGAAGCTGTTTTCCAATTACTCCTGTGGATGCCACAAGAACTGCATCCTCCGGAATATCCATTAACTCTGAAGTTTTCTTTGCGGTATCTTTGCAATATCCTAATCCTTCTGTTCCGGTACATGCATTGGCAATTCCGGCATTTACTACAACTGCCTGTGCAAATGCACTGTTCTTTACAATGTCCTTATCCCATTTTACCGGTGCTGCCTTTACGACATTCGTGGTAAATGTTCCGGCAACTACACATGGCTCTGTGGAATAAATCATTGCCATATCTGTTCTGTCTTTATACTTAATACCTGCTGCTGTGGATGCAGCCTGAAAACCTTCTGCTGCGGTAACGCCGCCTTCTACTTTTTTCATAATATGCCTCCTGTCCTGCTTTCCTCTGTCTTTTATCTTAAGCTGTCTGCTTTCCAAATTTATTTATGGATTAAATACAGTTACATTTTCCGGATTCAAATCAAATTCATAATAATTCATATCCTTCCGGAATGTCCAGCCCATATTCTTCCAGAATCCATTGCCCAGCTCATTACTGGTAAATGCCACCAGATTTACTTTGTTGATGCCTTCTTTTTTCAATGCTTCCATTGCCATCATTGCCATTGCTTTTCCAATACCATGTTTCCGGTAATCCTCATGGACGCATACATGATAAAAGCATCCTCTTCTTCCATCCTGTCCGCAAAGAATAGCTCCTACGATTTTTCCATCCATACATGCCACGATACTGGTGTCCGGATTTCTTCGGATAAAACGTTTCACATTTTCTTCCGAATCATCAATGCTCCTGATACCAAATCCATGAATGCTCATCCAGAGTGCATGGACTTCATTAAAATCGTCTTCTATCATTGTTCTTAATATATATGTAGCTTCTGCCATATTCTCTCCTGCTTACGGGAACATCGGTACCAGTTCGAGACCTTCCGATTCCTTTAATCCAAATAATAAATTCATATTCTGAACCGCCTGACCGGCTGCTCCTTTTACCAGATTATCCAGCGCACCCATCATAATCACTCTTCCGGTACGCTCATCTACTACAAAGTTCACATCTACATAGTTGCTTCCTTCTACCCATTTGGTTTCCGGGCACACACCATCCTCTAATACCCTGACGAATTTCTCGTTCTTATAATATTTTTCATAAGCTGCACGAATCTCTTCTTTGGTTGGATAACTTCCGTCTGCTTTCTTTACCAGTGATGCGTACTCTGTTGCTAAGATACCACGGTTCATCGGAACAAGATGTGGTGTAAAGCTGATGGTAATCTCTTTTCCGGCTGCATAACCTAACTGTTCTTCAATTTCCGGCGTGTGTCTGTGGGTTGCCACGCCATATGCCTTCATATTTTCATTTACTTCACAGAACAGATTATTGACCTTTGCTCCACGTCCTGCACCGGAAGTACCGCTCTTTGCATCCACAATCAATGTATTGGCATCAATCAGTCCCTCTTTTACCAACGGATATGCGGTTAAAATAGAACAGGTTGTATAGCATCCCGGATTGGCTACCAGTCTTGCATTTTTCACCTTTTCACGATTGATTTCGCAAAGTCCGTAAACGGCTTCTTCAATAAACTGTGGACTCTTATGCTCAATTTTATACCATTTTTCATAAGTAGCCACATCTTTAATACGGTAATCTGCGCTCAAATCAATTACCTTTGTCTCGGATAAAATCTTCTCATTCAATACAGAGCCAAGGAAACCCTGCGGTGTTGCTGTAAAGATAACATCTACCTGCTTTGCCAGCTCTTCTATATTATCATCGAGGCAGGTATCCTCTACAATTTCAAACATATTACGGTAAACATCTGCATACTTCTTATCTATATAACTTCTGGAGCCATACCACTTGATCTCTACGGAAGGATGTCCCATAAGAATCCTTACCAGTTCTGCTCCTGCATATCCGGTTGCTCCGATAATTCCTGCTTTAATCATTTTTACATCTTCTTTCTTCTTAAGATTATGGCACACACGAAATTTGTATGCCATTTACAGTGCATAATTATACATTCGTTTTATACATTATGCAAGTATTATTTTCTGTTTTCACGCTTTTTCAGTTAATTTGTGATTCTATAAGTCTTCTTTTATTAATATATTATCCGTTTTTTATACATAAATATGTACCTTTTGTATATAATTATGCATTTTTATAAGTATATTATGTATATTTTTTCGCTTGCGTATTTAATTTTTTGTTGTATATTAGTCCTAGTTAAAAAACATCTGAAGAAAGGATACCTATTATTATGAAAGAAAAAGTTGTTTTAGCGTATTCCGGTGGTCTTGATACAACCGCTATCATCCCATGGTTAAAAGAAAATTATGATTATGAAGTAATCTGCTGCTGTGTTGACTGCGGACAGGGTGAAGAGCTGGACGGTCTTGATGAAAGAGCAAAATTATCCGGTGCAACCAAATTATATATTGAAGATATTACAGATGAATTCTGTGACGAATATATTGTTCCATGTGTTCAGGCAGATGCCGTATATGAGAACAAATATCTCTTAGGAACTTCTATGGCTCGTCCTGGTATTGCCAAGAAATTAGTTGAAATTGCACGAAAAGAAAATGCTGTTGCTATCTGCCACGGTGCTACAGGTAAAGGTAATGACCAGATTCGTGTTGAACTTGCAATCAAAGCACTTGCTCCTGATATTAAGATTATTGCTCCTTGGCGTGATGACAAATGGAAAATGGATTCCCGTGAAGCCGAAATTGAATACTGCAAAGCACATGGCATTCATCTTCCATTCTCTACTGACCAGAGCTACAGCCGTGACCGTAACTTATGGCACATCAGCCACGAAGGTCTTGAGTTAGAGGATCCTGCAAATGAGCCAAACTATGACCACCTTCTTGTATTAGGTGTTTCTCCGGAAAAAGCACCGGATGAGGGCGAATATGTAACCATGACCTTTGAAAAAGGTGTTCCTACTGCTGTTAATGGAAAGAAAATGAAAGTTTCCGATATCATCCGTGAATTAAACCGTTTAGGCGGCAAACATGGAATTGGTATCATCGATATCGTAGAAAACCGTGTTGTTGGTATGAAATCCCGTGGTGTATATGAAACTCCTGGCGGAACTATCCTGATGGAAGCACATCGTCAGTTAGAGGAACTCGTATTAGACCGTGCTACTATGGATGTAAAAGATATGGGCAATCGTATGGCTCAGATTGTTTACGAAGGAAAATGGTTCACACCTTTACGTGAAGCAGTTCAGGCATTCGTTGAGTCTACCCAGGAATATGTAACCGGTGAAGTGAAATTCAAGCTCTACAAAGGAAACATCATCAAAGCCGGAACAACTTCTCCATACTCTCTCTACAGTGAGTCACTGGCAAGCTTTACAACCGGAGACCTTTATGATCACCATGATGCAGATGGATTCATCACGCTGTTTGGTCTTCCATTAAAAGTTCGTGCTATGAAAATGCAGGAATTAGAAAAAAATAACCAGAAATAGTATTTTCTAACGCAATATAGAAAGTAAAAAAGCATTACATTCGACAGCCGCCGATATGTAATGTCTTTTTTATTTATCCAGAATCTCTCTTAATACAGCAAGGCCCTGTTCCATTTCATCTTCTGTCAGATTACCATATCCAAGCACCAGTGTCGGAACTTTCTTTTCCTTTGGCTTTTGAATCACATATTCACCCAGTCCATGAATTTCAATATGCTGCTCTCTCGCCTGCTCTACCACCTCTTCTTCCTTCCACTTCACTTCCAGTTCTACCAATACATGCAGGCCAGGCATTATCACCGTAAATGCGGCAGACCCAGTCTTCCTGCTTTAAAAGACGCATAAAAGTATCGTGCTTATTCTTATAGTTATTACGCATACGGTTCAGATGCCGTTCAAAATGCCCTTCTTCCATAAAATGGCACAATACTTCCTGACTGTTCCGCGGCACCGTACAGGCATAGAAACCACAGGAACTGTGGTACCGCTCCATCAGGGAATGGGGCAGTACCATAAAACTGATTCGAAGAGATGGTGCAATACTTTTTGAAAAAGTTCCTATATAAATCACATGTTCTCCGGTATCATTTCCCCACAAAGCCGGAATCGGCTTTCCTTTATAACGAAACTCACTATCGTGGTCATCTTCTATGATATAACGTTCTTCTCCTTCAGATGCCCACTGTAAAAGTTCCAGCCTTCTTCGCAGCGGCATGACATTTCCCAACGGGAACTGATGGGATGGCATGACATAAACCATATCCGGATTTTCTTTCCGGATAGCCTCCATACAAATTCCATCTTCATCAATTTCTTCTGCCAGCACCCGATATCCCATATTACAGAAAGTATAATATGCCTGCAAATAAGTATAATTCTCTATTGCCACTTTCTTATCCCGCCCCATAATCTGAGCTAACAATAACAGAAGATACTCATTACCGGCACCAAGAAGAATCTGTTTTTCATCGCAGACTACCCCTCTCGCCTGATAGAGATAGCGGCTGATTGCCGTTCTAAGATTCAGTTCTCCCTTCGGATTTCCCGAAAGCAATAAATCCGGGTTATCCTCCGGCACTACACTCTTATGCATCCGATACCATATTCCATAGGGAAAATGCTTCCGGTCAATCTCATATGGAGAAAAACTGATTTCATACTGCTTTTTCTGCCGCTCCATGAGTCTTCCCTCTTCTGGCTTTTCCTGTCCACGGCTCAGCTGATACAGCATGCTGATATCGCATACAAAATAGCCTGCACAGGGTTTTGGTTCAATATACCCCTCTGCTGTAAGCTGTTCATATGCCAGTTCCACGGTACTCCTGCTGATTTGCAGATTTTTGCCATAAAACGAGTAGACGGTAATTTTTCCCCGGGGAAATCTTACCGTCTGCTATATCCTTACGAATATATTCGTAAATCTGCTCATAAAGTGCGTGTGGAGAATCCGGCTGTAAATCAATCCATAATTCCTTCATCCCGTTATCCACCTATCGGTTTTTCTTAAGCTCTTTTAAAATAATTTCTTTTAATTCCAAGGATTTATCCTTAATCTTACGATTTGCACTTGCGGAACTTAAAACACGGCTTAAGCATTTTGATGTTACATCATACTGCTTATAATGGAATGCCATATTTGCAAGAAGATAATCCATAGTACTCTGATCCATTCCACAAATCGGGAACATCTCTGTACTTACTGCCTTCATCATGCCATCATATACTCTTTATAGAAAGATTCCTCTTCCTGTCTGCAGGCTGCTGCCTCTTCTTTTTTTACCGGCAGTCTCTAATTCCTCTGCTTTGGTGCGAAGCAACCATGCAAGAATCAGACAGTTATATGCCTTTTCACTGGTTCTCGCTTTCTTTACCATCGAATTAAACAGGGATAACTTATGCATTTCAATTGCCTTATCATAATCCCATGTTGCATCGTCAGATGGTGCCTGCGGATGAAAATTCCGGCTAATCTGTTCCTTAATCAATTTAATCTGACCCATGGTAATATGTTCAAAATAACGATTCAGTGAAGTATATCCGCAATTCGGGCAGGATGCCACATCATATTTCAAAGAATCCACATACTGCTGTCTCGGTCTCAAATCTGCATCCGGCTCCAATCGCTTCACCTTACCGGCTTTTACCATTTTCGTCTTAAATTCTTTATCACATACCGGGCAGCGCACGGTCTTATCTAAAAGGAAATCCTCTTCCTTTGGCTGTACTACGGCTGTTTCTACTTTTTCTTTTGTTTTCTTTTCTGCTGCTTTCTCATCGGCATAAAGGTCTGTACTGTCAGTTGCCTTTATTCCGAATTTTTCCAATCCAGAAAATAAATTCATATCTATTCCTCCGCTCTACTGCTGAGCTGGCAGTTTATAAGAACTCTTTAGTGAAACGATGCGGTTAAATACCAGTGCATCTTCTTTTGAATCTTTCGCGTCTACACAGAAATATCCCTGTCGTACAAACTGGAAGCTGTCATATCCTTTTGCATCTGCAAGACCTGGCTCTACATAGCACTCTTTTAATACGGTAAGAGAATTCGGATTTAAGTTCAGGCTTCCGTCTTCGTTATATACGCCCAACTCTTCGTCCACAATATTCTCGTATAATCTTACTTCTGCTTTCACTGCGGTTGGTGCTGCTACCCAGTGAATGGTTCCTTTACCTTTCTTCCATCCGGGCTGTTTCCGCCTCTGGATTCCGGGTCATAGGTACAGTGAATCTCTGTCACTTTTCCGTTTTCGTCTTTTACAAAGCTGTTGCATTTCACAAAATATGCATGCATCAGACGCACTTCGTTACCCGGGAACATACGGAAATATTTTCTCGGCGGTTCTTCCATGAAATCTTCTCTGTCAATGTAAAGTTCTCTTGCAAACGGAACCTTACGGCTGCCTAGAGCTTCATTTTCCATATTATTGACCACATCAAAGTATTCTATCTGATCTTCCGGATAATTGTCAATAATAACCTTAATTGGATCTAATACTGCCATCACGCGGGAACGTTTTAATTTCAAATCCTCACGGATACAATATTCTAACATTGCATAATCTACCGAACTGTTTGCCTTGGAAACGCCGCACAGCTCTACAAACATTTTAATAGACTCCGGTGTAAAGCCTCTTCTTCTCAAAGCGGCAATGGATACCAGACGCGGGTCATCCCATCCATCTACAATATGCTCCTCTACCAGCTTCTTAATGTAACGCTTACCGGTTACCACATTGGTAAGATATAATTTTGCAAACTCAATCTGCTTTGGTGGATTCTCATACTCTAACTCACGGACAACCCAGTCATATAAAGGTCTGTGGTCTTCGAATTCCAGCGTACAGATAGAATGTGTAATTCCTTCAATGGCATCCTCGATTGGATGTGCAAAATCATACATCGGATAAATGCACCATTTATCCCCTGTATTCTGATGAGTCATATGTGCCACACGGTAAATAACCGGGTCACGCATATTCATATTTGGAGAAGCCATATCAATTCTGGCTCGCAATACCTTCTCACCGTCTGCATACCTGCCATCTTTCATTGCTTCAAACAGTTCTAAGTTCTCTTCTACACTTCTACCGGCTGACGGATCTTCTTTTCCCGGCTCCTTTAAGGTTCCGCGGTACTCGCGCATCTCTTCTGCGCTTAAGTCAGAAACATATGCTTTGCCCTTCTTAATCAGTTTTACAGCTGCTTCATACATCTGGTCAAAATAATTAGATGCAAAAAAACAATCTGTCGCCCCAATCCGCACCCAGCCATTTAATATCCTCTTTGATTGACTCTACGAATTCGCTTCGCTCTTTGGTCGGATTGGTATCGTCAAAACGCATATTAAATAAGCCGTTATATTCCTGTGCAAGTCCATAATTTAAAAGAATAGATTTGGCATGTCCAATATGCAAATAGCCATTTGGCTCCGGTGGAAATCTGGTATGCACCGTTTTGCAATGTCCTTCTGCTAAATCTTTGTCAATAATCTGCTCAATAAAATTCTTGGAGACAGCTTCGTTTTCCATTTTGTCTTCCTCCTGGGTTCGTTTCTTCACTAATATATCTATTATAAAGTCAAACGCCCGCTAAATCAATAACGATTTTTGGAGTTCCGTCAAAATGTTGTCCGGTCGCGTTTTCCTTTTCTAGCTGTGCTTAATATGCTGATGGGTAAACAGATGATCCTGACAATATTCGTAATTACCATCGCACTTGGAGCAGAAACGGAATTCCAGGTTTGGATCATCCAGCTCGGTTCTTCCGCAGACTGCACATTTATGCTTTGTCACCATGCTGCCTCTCCTCGGTTCCCGCATCTGAGCCTTAAATACCTGCTTCCGGTGAATTTCCTTTGGGGATACCCTTCTGTAATTTCTGGTAGACAGAAAGAAAATCAGGAAATTTAAAATAGACATAATGATAGCAATTCTTCCGCCCCAGCTGGTTAAAATCAGATTAATCGCAATCAGTACTGCATATACCACTGCCATCCACTTCATGTTTGCCGGAATAATAAAGAACAGTAAAATCTGCATTTCCGGATACATGACCGCAAAGGCAAGGAATATGGTCAGATTGATATAATTCGTAGTGAAAGTAAGGCTTGAAATCAATGAAATTGTTTCTAAGCTTCCTGTTCCGGCTGCTGCATATATTCCATATAAAATAAACGCTCCGATTACGGTAAATAACATTCCGCCGAAAATATAAACATTAAAACGGAACGTGCCCCAGCTCCGTTCCAGTGCAGAACCAAGCTGATAATAAAGAAGCGCCATAATCAGCAGTGAGAATACTCTGGTGTCTGTCGGCATCAGAATCCAGGTAATCAGTCTCCATACCTGTCCATGCAGAATATGATAAGGGCTTAAGGTCAGCATCAACATAAAGTTCGGATTTACCGTATAAATCACAAATCCGATGCAATATGCTGCAATCAGATAAATCATCAGATTCGGGATGGCGTATTTTCCAATTTTACGCTCCATTTTATTCAAAAATTCATATTACACCTCATATTTCATAAATTAGTTTATTGCAATCTGTCTACTATTATAGAAGTATCCCCAAAGATTTGTCAACGACACTGGGATTTCTTCATAGAAATTTCAGATTCCCCACTATTTCTAAACAATCCATAAATTCTTTTATTAGGAATTGTTTTTTGAAAAATACTGTCGTATAATGGATTTTGTTTTGGAATTTATGAAACACATTATTAATATGAAGTAACAGACTAATACAGGGTGATTATTATGGAAAACAAAAATCTTAACAAACTGGGAATAGACATCGGTTCCACAACCGTTAAAATTGCTGTTCTTGGAAAAAATAACGAGCTGCTGTTTGCAGACTACGAAAGACATTTTGCCAATATCCGTGAAACCTTAACGGATTTATTAAAAAGGCATTTGATAAGCTTGGGAATTTAAAGCTGGCACCGATGATTACCGGTTCCGGCGGACTTACCCTTGCCAAACATCTTGGCATTCCGTTTGTGCAGGAGGTTATTTCCGTATCTACTGCCTTACAGGACTATGCGCCACAGACTGACGTTGCCATTGAGCTTGGTGGCGAGGATGCCAAAATTATTTATTTTGAAGGTGGTAATGTGGAGCAGCGTATGAATGGTATCTGTGCCGGCGGTACAGGATCTTTTATTGACCAGATGGCATATTTGATCCAGACAGATGCATACGGTCTGAATGAGTATGCCAAAAATTATGATGCCATCTATCCGATTGCTGCACGATGCGGTGTATTTGCAAAAACCGATATCCAGCCATTGATTAATGAAGGTGCTACCAGAGAGGACTTATCTGCTTCTATTTTCCAGGCAGTCGTAAACCAGACGATCAGTGGTCTTGCATGTGGTAAACCAATCCGTGGTCACGTTGCTTTCTTAGGTGGACCACTGCACTTCCTTTCTGAATTAAAGGAAGCTTTCATCCGCACCTTAAAACTGGATGATGAACACATTATTGCACCGGAAAATTCCCATCTGTTTGCAGCCATTGGTTCTGCATTAAATTATAAAGAAGATGTCACTTACGATTTATCCGATATTTTAGACAAATTGTCTTCTGATATTAAAATGGAATTTGAAGTAGCCCGTATGGAGCCTCTTTTTGCAACCCAGGCTGACTATGACGCCTTTACTGCCCGTCATAACGGACACAATGTAAAGACAGCGGACCTTTCTACTTACAAAGGGAACTGTTATCTTGGAATTGATGCAGGATCTACAACGACCAAAACTGCACTGGTAGGTGAAGACGGTTCTCTTCTCTATTCTTTCTATAGCAGCAACAATGGAAGTCCTCTGGCTACTGCAATCAAATCCATCAAGGAAATCTATTCCTTATTACCGGCGGATGCACATATTGTACACTCCTGCTCCACCGGTTATGGAGAGGCTTTATTAAAAGCTGCCCTTATGTTGGATGACGGTGAGGTAGAAACCGTTGCCCACTACTATGCAGCGGCATTCTTTGACCCGGATGTAGACTGTATCTTAGACATCGGTGGTCAGGATATGAAATGCATCAAGATTAAGAACCAGACCGTTGACAGTGTTCAGTTAAATGAAGCCTGCTCTTCCGGATGCGGTTCCTTTATCGAGACTTTTGCAAAATCATTAAATTACAGTGTGCAGGATTTTGCCAAAGAAGCTTTATTTGCAGAAAACCCGATTGACCTTGGAACCCGTTGTACCGTATTTATGAATTCCAAGGTAAAACAGGCCCAGAAGGAGGGTGCAAGTGTTGCTGATATTTCCGCCGGTCTTGCTTATTCCGTTATCAAGAATGCTCTTTTCAAAGTTATCAAGCTTTCCGATGCAAAGGATTTAGGTGAGCATATCGTAGTTCAGGGTGGAACCTTCTACAATGATGCGGTACTCCGGAGTTTTGAAAAAATTTCCGGCTGTGAAGCAGTAAGACCTGATATTGCAGGAATCATGGGTGCTTTTGGTGCTGCTTTAATTGCAAGGGAGCGTCATGAGGAAGGTTACCAGACTTCCATGCTTTCCATTGATGAAATCAATGCACTGACCTTTGATACCAAGCTGACCCGCTGTCAGGGATGTACCAACCACTGTCTTTTAACCATCAACCGTTTCTCCGGCAACCGTTCCTACATTACCGGTAACCGTTGTGAACGTGGACTTGGCAAAGAAAAGAATAAAGAAAATATTCCAAACCTTTTTGAATATAAGAATGAACGGCTTTTTGCTTATCCTCCACTGAAGAAAGAAGAAGCCACCCGCGGAACCGTAGGACTTCCGAGAGTATTAAATATGTATGAGAATTACCCATTCTGGGCAACCTTCTTTGCAGCTTTAAAATTTGAAGTAGTACTCTCTCCACAGTCAACCAGAAAGATTTACGAGCTGGGTATTGATTCCATTCCAAGCGAGTCCGAATGTTATCCGGCCAAGCTTGCCCACGGTCATGTATCCTGGCTGATTCAGCATCAGGTAGATTTCATTTTCTACCCATGTATTCCTTATGAAAGAAATGAATTCCCGGATTCTAACAATCACTACAACTGCCCGATTGTTACATCCTATGCCGAAAATATCAAGAATAATGTAGATGAAATTACTTCAGGTCAGGTTCGTTTCTTAAATCCGTTTATGGCATTTACCAACCTTGACGTTCTGACCGAGCAGTTAGTACATACCTTTACCGAAGAGTTCTCCATTCCGGCAGAAGAAATCAAAGCTGCCGCGAAAACTGCATGGCAGGAGCTTTCCAATGCCAGAGAGGATATCAAGCACAAAGGAGAAGAAACTTTAGCATATTTAAAAGAGACTGGAAAACGTGGTATTGTACTTGCCGGTACCGTCCATATCATGTGGATCCGAAATCAACCATGGTATTCCGGAACTGATTAATTCCTATGGTCTAGCTGTACTTACAGAGGATTCCGTAGCACATCTCCATGAAGTAGAGCGTCCGCTTATTGTTATGGACCAGTGGATGTACCACTCCAGACTGTATGCTGCAGCAAACTTTGTAAAGACACAGGATAATCTTGATTTAATCCAGTTGAATTCCTTCGGTTGTGGATTAGATGCCGTTACAACAGACTGCGTCAATGACATTTTTAAGCAAATCAGGCAAAATTTATACCTGCCTGAAAATCGATGAGGTAAATAACTTAGGTGCCGCAAGAATCCGTATCCGTTCTCTTCTTGCTGCTATCCGTGTCAAAGAAAAACGTCAGGAAAAACGTACCATCGTTCCCGCTAACTTTAACCGTGTAGTATTTACCGAAGAGATGCGTGACAGTTACACAATTCTCTGTCCGCAGATGTCACCGATTCATTTCGAACTCTTAGAGCCTGCTTTCCAGGCTGCCGGATATCATCTGGTTGTACTTGACAATGATAACCGTGACTCTGTAGATGTAGGATTAAAATATGTAAATAATGATGCCTGCTATCCGTCACGTATTGTGGTCGGACAGCTTATGAGTGCTGTTATGTCCGGAAATTATGATATGACAAAGACTGCTATTTTAATCTCCCAGACCGGTGGTGGATGTCGTGCCAGCAACTATATCGGTTTCATCCGCCGTGCCCTGGAAAAAGCCGGTTATAAAAACGTTCCGGTTATTTCCATCAACTTAAGCGGCTTAGAGAAGAACCCTGGCTTTAAATTTACACCACAGCTTATCCAGCACGGTCTTTATGCCCTGGAGTTTGGCGATATTTTCATGCGCTGTCTCTACCGCACCAGACCTTATGAGGAAGTACCTGGTTCTGCCAATGCACTTCATGAGAAATGGAAGGAACGTGTCATTGCATTTATTTCCAGGAAGGGCTTTGTCTCCCACCGGAAATACAAAAAGATGTGCCGTGAAATCATCCGTGACTTCGACCGTCTTCCGATGAAAGACATTAAGAAACCTAAGGTTGGTGTCGTTGGTGAGATTCTGGTTAAATTCCTTCCAGCCGCAAATAATTATCTGGTAGACTTACTGGAGTCCGAAGGTGCTGAGGCTGTTGTTCCTGACCTTACCGACTTCCTGCTCTACTGCTTCTATAACCAGAATTTTAAAGCAGAACACCTTGGCATGAGCCGGAAATCCGCAAGAGTCTCAAACCTCGGTATCAGATTTTTCGAATGGCTCCGTTCCGCTGCCCGTGACGAATTTGAAAAGAGTGAACACTTTGATCCACCTGCCCACATTGAAACACTGGCAAAATATGCTTCTGAGATTGTATCCCAGGGTAACCAGACCGGCGAAGGCTGGTTCTTAACCGGTGAAATGTTAGAGCTGATTCATACCGGAACCAATAATATCGTATGTACACAACCATTTGCCTGTCTGCCAAACCATGTGGTTGGTAAAGGTGTTATCAAGAAACTGCGTCACCAGTACCCTCTTTCTAACATCGTGTCAATCGACTACGATCCAGGGGCCAGCGAAGTCAATCAGCTGAATCGAATCAAACTGATGCTCTCTACTGCCAACAAGAACCTTGCAAAGGATTGATTCTTTTATGCAAACAATGACGATTATTGTACCCTGCTATAACGAAGAAGAAGCACTTCCGTATTTTTACGAAGAGATCTCAAAAATCAGACAACAGCTTACAGAGATTTCTCTTAAGCTGCTGTTTATCAATGATGGCTCAACGGACAATACCCTTGCCACCCTAAAGAAGCTTGCTTCTTCCGATAACAGTGTATATTATATTTCCTTTTCCCGTAATTTTGGAAAAGAAGCGGCTATTTATGCCGGTCTGAAAAATTCGACCAGTGATTATACTGCCATTATGGATGCAGATTTACAGGATCCGCCTTCCCTGCTTCCTTCGATGCTTCACGCCATCCGGGAAGAAGGCTATGATTCGGTTGCCACACGACGGGTAAACCGCAAAGGAGAACCGCCTGTCCGCTCTTTCTTTGCCCGGATGTTCTATAAGCTTATCCGCAAAATGTCCGATACAGATATCGTAGATGGTGCCAGAGATTTCCGGTTGATGAACCGTCCTTTTGTGGATGCGTTGTTAGAATTAAATGAATACAACCGCTTTTCCAAGGGGTTATTTGGCTGGGTCGGTTTCCGTACCAAATGGATTGAATTTGAAAATACAGAGCGGATTGCCGGAGAAACCAAATGGTCTTTCTTCCAGCTGGTCCGCTACTCCTTAGACGGAATGATATCCTTCTCTACAGCTCCGTTAAAGCTTGCATCCTTTACCGGAATGTTTATGTGTATCATTTCCTTCCTTGCGATTATCTTTATTATTGTAAGGCAGCTTTTATTCGGCGGCTCCGCTTTCGGCTGGCCGTCCATGGCATGTATCGTTATCTTTATCGGAGGTATCCAGCTTCTGTGCATCGGAATCTTAGGTTCCTACCTTTCCCGCACTTATATGGAGGTTAAAAACGGCCAATTTATGTCTGCCAGGAAAGCAATTTAAGCCCAGATAAAGCTGTTAAATCTGAATGAAAAAATGATTAAACGGAAAGTTTATAAACTTTTAAGAAATCCGCAGCGTCCCATAAATACTGGTGTTGCGGATTTTTGTTAGCACTCTTTTCTAAAGAGTGCTAATTTTCTATTGACTTTTAAATTTGCAAAGTATAATATTTCTATTAGGATTTGTAGTCTGACACTACAAAATAGAACAAGAAATTATATAGAGAAAGAAAAGGAGTGTTTTAAATGAGTAATAAACATGGAAATTTATCAATTAGCAGCGATAACATTTTTCCGATTATAAAGAAATGGATGTATTCCGATCATGACATTTTCTATCGTGAACTGATTTCCAATGGCTGTGATGCCATTACCAAATTAAAGAAGCTGGAAATGATGGGCGAATATACCCTTCCAGCCGATTATAAGCCTGAAATCCACGTTATTGTCAACCCAGACGATAAAACCCTTACCTTCATCGATAACGGTCTTGGAATGACCGCTGATGAAGTAGAAGAATATATCAACCAGATTGCATTCTCCGGTGCTACCGATTTTCTGGAGAAATACAAAGATAAAGCCAACGAAGACCAGATTATCGGTCATTTCGGACTGGGCTTCTATTCCGCTTTCATGGTTGCAGATGAGGTTCACATTGATACCCTTTCTTATAAAGATGGTGCTACTGCTGTTCACTGGGAATGCGATGGCGGTACAGAATTTGATATGAAAGACAGTGACCGTACCGAAGTCGGCACCAAAATTACTCTATTCTTAAATGAAGATGCTTTGGAATTTGCCAACGAATATCGTGCAAGAGAAGTCATTGAGAAGTACTGCTCTTTCATGCCGGTACCAATCTATCTGACCAAGGCAAATGCAGAGCCACAGTATGAGACCATCCAACCGGAAGATAAATTAGATACCGATACTGTCATTGAAACAATCGTTGAAGAAGCAAAGACAGAAGAAAAAGAAAATGAAAATGGCGAAAAAGAAGTTGTAGAAGTTTCTCCAAGAACCGAAAAGCTTAAGATTTTAAAACGTCCGGTTCCATTAAATGATACAAACCCACTTTGGACCAAGACTCCGAGCGAATGTACCGATGAAGAATACAAAGCTTTCTACCGGAAAGTATTTATGGATTATAAGGAGCCGTTATTCTGGATTCATTTAAATATGGATTATCCGTTTAACTTAAAAGGTATCTTATATTTCCCGAAAATTAATACGGAATATGAATCCATTGAAGGAACCATTAAGTTATACAACAATCAGGTATTTATTGCAGACAACATTAAAGAAGTTATTCCGGAATTTTTAATGTTGTTAAAAGGCGTGATTGACTGTCCTGACCTTCCGCTTAATGTTTCCCGTAGTGCTCTGCAGAACGATGGCTTTGTAAAGAAGATTTCCGATTACATCAGCAAAAAAGTTGCAGATAAATTAATCGGTATGTGCAAGACCGAAAAAGAAAGCTACGAAAAATACTGGGATGACATCAGCCCATTTATCAAATTCGGCTGCTTAAAAGATACCAAGTTCTGTGACAAGATGAATGATTACATTCTCTTTAAAAACTTAGATGATAAGTACCTTACTCTTCCGGAGCTTCTGAAAGAAGACGAAAAAGCAGATGAAAATACGGAAGGTAGTACCGAAAATACCGCTTCTGACAATGCTTCTGATGCTGATAAGACCGCTGATACTGCTTCTGACTCAGAAGAAAAGGATGAAAGAAAACCGATTTACTATGTTACCGATCCGGTTCAGCAGGGACAGTATATCAAGATGTTCAAGGAACAGGGCATGGATGCAGTTATCTTAAATCACAATATCGATACCTCCTTCATCAGCCAGTTAGAGCAGCGTAATGAGAAATTCAAATTCATGCGAATCGATGCAGACCTTACCGATTCCCTGAAAGAGGAAAATGCTGAGGATGCCAAAGAGGCAGAAAAAACCCTGTCCAAAGTATTCAAAGATACTTTAAAGAATGATAAGCTTACGATTAAAGCTGCCAAACTGAAAAATGCCGACATTGCTTCTGTTATTACTCTCTCCGAGGAAGGCAGACGTATGCAGGATATGATGAAAATGTATGCCATGAATGGCATGGGCGGTATGGATACTTCCATGTTTGCGGCAGACCAGACACTGACCTTAAATACCAGTCATCCTCTGGTCCAGTACATCTTAAATCACAAAGATTCTGAGCATGTACCAATGTTCTGTCAGCAGCTTTACGATTTAGCTGTTTTAAGCAACCAGCCATTATCCGTAGATGCTATGACAAAATTCATCCAGCGTAGCAACGATATCATGATGTTGCTGGCAAAATAAAAGTTCAAGAAAAACTACCCAAAAAGGGAATCTGATTTTCATCAGATTCCCTTTTATAGTTGCCAGCGGCAGATTTTGTAGATTTTTTCTACTATTGTTCTACTCTTCTAACTGATAATACTTATCCAGCACTTCAAAAAAACTGTTGGTGGTTATGGTTCCGTCTGTTTTAAGTTCCAGTTCATCCCAGACTTTTTCATTGAGGCTTGAGGATAAGTCTGCCACAAAAGCGTCATATTCGTCATTAAATGCTTCTTTCTCACGTTTTTTAACAATCTTAACTTTATTTGCATCCGTCAGCTCCTGATTGAATTTATTGATGCACTTGATAAAATAATAACCATCCTCTGTCGCAATGCTTCCTGATATTTCATCATCATTTAAGTTAAATGCAATATCCTCTACTTCCTTTGGCATCTCATCTCTTCCAAAGGTAATATCAATCTGGGCAGCCTCATTATAATCTGCTGCTACTGTCCGGAAATCCTCTCCATTTGCCAGTCTGGATGCCACCTCTCCTGCACGGCTCTGCTCCTTTACATAAATCTGTTGTGCTTCCATGACCCTTGCTTCATCATCACTGACTTCCTCATTGACACCAGTTGTTAAAGATGTATACACCTTGCTTGCCAGTGCATAATCCTCATAGAGCTTCTCTATGGTTGCCTCACTGACATCCATATAACTTTTTTCCTCTTCATTCAATGACTCATAATATTCTTTTGCAGCCAGCTTCAGATTGGTCTTTTCTTCTTTACTTAAAGTAATTTCCTTCTGCTCTGCCAGCTGGTCCATACAGATTACCCTGGTCATTTCCGATAATGTAACGTCCTTCACATACTGCTCTAAATCATCGGTCTGATACTGCTGTTCCCACAAATCGATTCCATAGACATTTCCATATAGATTCTGGTAGTTACAAAGATATACCTTGGCTTCTGCCAACGATACCTTTTCATGCTCTATTTTAAAAACTTCATTGGAGGATAATCCTGTTGTAAATACAATGTCCGTTTTCCCAAGACTGCATCCACCAAGCAATACGGAAATGCTTAAGACCACTGCGGCAATTTTACTCTTTCGTCCCATGAATTTTCTTCCTTTTCTTATTCGAAAACCAATTCTTTGGTATGTTTTTATGCTTCAAGACTCTTTAATATACTTCTTGCCACGCTGATTCCGTTTGCAGATGCCTGCTGTAATCCTCTGGTTACGCTTGCACCATCACCGATGGCACGCAGACCTTTAATGCTGGTTTCAAAATCTTTGCTGACAACAACTTTATTGGAATAGAATTTTACTTCTACACCATAAAGCAATGTTTCATCACTGGCAATACCAGGTGTAACCTTATCCAATGCCTCTAACATTTCTTCGATATCTACCATAATACGATGTGGGAATACCAGTGATAAATCTCCCGGCACTGCATCCTTTAAGGTTGGAATCAGATTGTTTCTTGCCAGACGTTCTTCTGTAGTTCTTCTGCCCCGCTTAAAATCACCAAATGTCTGTACTAAAATTTTGCCATCACAAAGCATATTGGAAAGCTGTGCAATCTGTTTACCATACTCAATCGGAGTCTTAAATGGCTTGGTAAAGTTCTTGGATACCAGCAATGCAAAGTTGGTATTATTTGTTTTCATATCTTTCGATTTATACGCATGTCCGTTTACCACTGCAAGCCCGTTTTCATAATATTCCGTCGCCACTTCACCGGAAGGATTCGTACAGAAAGTACGCACCTTATCGTCAAAGGTAGGTGTATAATAGACAAGTTTTGCTTCATAAAGGTTTGTATTTAAGAAATCCATAACCTCATCACGCACTTCCACACGGACACCGATATCAACCGTACCTACCTTGGTTTCAATCTCTTTTTCCTTACAGATATGTGAGAACCAGTCTGCGCCTTCACGTCCTACTGCGGAAATGATTTCTTTCGCATAATATGTATCTCCCTTTTCTGTTACAACACCGGTTACGGCATTATCTTCTACCAGAATATCTGCTACCATGGTATTAAAGAGAATCTCCACACCAAGGTCTAACAAATGCTTCTGCAGACGTGCATAAATCTTATATCCTTCTTCTGTTCCAAGATGACGAATCGGACACTCGATTAATTTTAAGTTGGCATTGATTGCTTTTCTACGAATCTCGCGGATTTCTTTTTCTTTATCCACACCATAGACATTGGTGTCTGCACCGAATTTCAGATAAATATCATCCGATTCTTTAATTAAGGATAATGCTTCTTCATATCCTAAGATTTCCGGCAGATTGCCACCTACATCCGGTGATAATGATAATTTACCATCAGAGAATGCACCTGCTCCGGCAAATCCTGTTGTAATCGAACACGGCTGACATCCTACACAGACCTTTGTCTTACGCTTCGGACACTGGCGTTTCTCAATGCTTCTTCCCTTTTCTATCATGAGGACCTTTAAATCCGGTCTTTTTTCCTTTAGTTCATAGGCACAGAAAATTCCGGACGGACCTGCACCGATAATGATTACATCATAGTTATTGCTCATATTTAATACCCCTTTCGTTTACGCTTCTACCACCAGATATCTGCCATCTGGCAGTGAAAATACTTCTTCTGCTTCTTCAATTTCATGATTACTCATTCCGGATACATCCGCACCGCTTTCGTCTAAGAACTGTTTTACTTCTTTGATGCTGTCACAGATAACCGCCATACAGTCCTCTAAAAACGCTTCTGCCTCTTCTAAACTGTCTGCCACATTTTCATCAAATAACTGTGACTGATGCTCCAAAAAGTAATTCAGACATACCTCATCGTATTCCATTTATTCTTTCCTCCTGTTTTAAGAAAATTTATACACATCAATACCTAATTGTTTTAATTCCTGATAAATCCGGGCAATCGGCAGACCTACTACATTGTTGTAATCACCTTCGATTTTTTCGATAAATGCTGCTGCTTTTCCCTGAATTCCATATGCACCTGCTTTATCCATCGGTTCCCCGGTATCTATATAACGGTTCAGTTCCTCATCTGTAACCGGATACATGGTTACTTTCGTACATTCATAAAAACTGTATTGTACTTTCTTTCCATCCTCCCGCATCCAGAGCGAAACTCCGGTATAAACTTCGTGGATACTTCCGGAAAGTCCTTTTAACATTGTAAATGCATCCTCCCGGTTCTTCGGTTTACCCAGCACTTTGCCATCCTTTACCACGACGGTATCTGCTCCGATTACCAGACTGTCCTGTTCTCCTACTTTGGCTTCTATCATCTTCTCATAAATCTCTCCCGCTTTCTGCTTCGCCAGATTCATGACAATCTCAGAAGGCGTATCTCCCACCTGCTTTTCTTCTCTCCCTGTGCCGGAAATACCAGAAAGGTAAGTCCAAGCTGCTCTAAAAGTTCTTTTCTTCGTGGGGAAGCTGATGCTAAAATTATTTTCACGTTTTTTCTCCTTGTGTTCCGGTATATTATAAGTGAGTGGATGAAACGGTTAATAGAAAAGTTTTTACGTCTAAAGGCATTTGCTTTAACCTTTGAAATGCCGAAGTTCTAAGGCATATGTTTTCCTTTTTTCTATAAATACAGTCTTTCCAATGTTTGACAGACACATTGCACGGTTCGCTGCCTGCGGATACATGAATAGGCTTGTTAGGGGCACTTAGAATTTCGTCTGCAACCAGGCAACGCTGGTACAGGGATGCACCAGCGAGGCACAGATGAACACGGATGTGAATTTGTGCCGGTTGCCAGACGAAGTTCATATATTAGCCGAAATTCTTAGTGCCCCTTACAGGCGTATGCGGTATCCGCAGACAACGGACAGTGCGACGTGTCAGTCCAAGCAACGGAAAGACAGTTTATCATCAAGGAAAACATATGCCTTAGAACTGCTGGTATTTCAAAGAAACTAAAACAAATGCTCTTCATACGCAAAAACTTTTCCCTATTAACACTTTCCCTCCCATCACTTATGACACCTTATACTTCAATTGCCTGATTCAGCCGGAAGGAATAAAGATACTTCTCCTTCACCGGCAGCCGAAATATCCGTTCTAACGCTTCTGCATATAAATCCAGCTGTTCTTTATACATATCCCGCAGCCTTGTGGCACTATCTACCCGGTCTGTCTTATAATCAAGCAGTACGATTCCATCTTCTTCCACCCAGAAAACATCTATGATTCCCTGAATTAAAACCATCTCTTCTTCCATCTCATGATTTCCCATGACAAACGGCTTCTCGCGGAACAAATCATCCCGCATTGCAGCTGCTTTCATACGGGGTGCAAGCTTCGATTTTAAGAATAATTCCACGGATGGTATACGGATTAATTTTTGCATATCCTCAGATACTTTACCCATTTGTACCAGTCCTGTCAACTGCTTTTTATATTCTCTGCAAATTCATCGGAATGATCCGGCATTTTCGTAAAATCATAGCATTCCATCAGACGATGCATTGCTGTTCCACGCAGTGCTCCCTGATTTACTTCTGCTTTTCCTTCCATAAATGCCGGGACATATGGGGTAGATACTTCTTCTAAGAATTTCGGTGTAACATCCTCTTCTTCCTTTGCTGCAAGCTCCCTCATTGCCCGGTGTTTTAATTCCGATACAGAATATTTTGTCACCAGATGAATGGCATCCGGGTGCGGATACTGATAGGATAATTGTTCCTTTATCTTTTCATACAGAGTATCCGAAACTTCCTCCGCCTGCTGCACACGCTGCCTCAATGACACATGTTCTGTTATCTGATGCGCCGCCTCATCCTCTAACATGCTCCATGGTGTCACATAGGAAACCTTGTCCCAGCTGCCACTGGCGGCTGCCGCCGGAAGGATCCACTCCAAGAAGGTCTTTTCTTCTGCCCGCTCCTTAAAATTAAGTGCTTTTCGGTTACTTCCGCAATAAATTTCTCTTATCTGCTGCAGCATTTCTTCATCCTTGATGCAGCCCGTTATAATCAATTTTTCTTTGGCTCTTGTAAATGCCACATATAAGACACGAAGCTCCTCACCGAGACTTTCTAATTCTGTCTGCCTTGCAATTACCTTCTTAAAAAATGCGGGTACTTTTATCCGCCGGTCCTCCTCAATAATATCAAGTCCAACGCCAAGGTTCGGATGCAGAATCATCTTGCTGCGGCTATCCTGCTTATTAAAAGATTTGCCCATTCCACTGACAAAGCAGACCGGAAATTCCAGGCTTACTCTTGTGTGTATACTCATTATATTTACTGCATCTTCATTTTCACCCACAAGTTCTGCTTCCCCAAAGTCCACATCATACTTCTGCAGCTCATCAATGTATCTTATAAAATGATAAAGTCCGCGATAACTGGTTTTCTCATAGGCAATAGCTTTCTCTGACAGCATATGAAGATTTGCAAGTCTCTGTCTGCCCGCCGGCAATGCCGATGCATATCTGGCATATCCCGTTTCCTTCAATACCTTCTGCAGCAGTTCGTGCATTGGTATATCCATGGTCTGTCTACGAAGTTTTTTATATGTTTCGGAAAAACGTTTTAATTTTGCCCGCATGTCTTCATCCGCTGTTGATTCTTTTTCTGTCAGCTCTTCTTCCGCTTCCAAAAACATCTTTACACACTGATGATACGGCTTGTCCTCTGCCAGTAACCGGAGTCTTGCAAGCTGCTCATCGGAAAGACCTGCCATTGGGGATTTTAATACTGCTGCCAGTGGAATATCCTGTCTTGGATTATCTAATATCCTAAGATAATTTAATACCGTCCTGATTTCTAATGTGGAAAAATATCCGGTTCTTGAAACCGTATGTGCCGGAATTCCATTGGCATTTAAAACCTCTGCAAAAAGGTCCGCCCATTCACTTAAACTACGCAGTAAAATTACAATATCGCCATAGCGGACTTTCCGGAATTCTCCGGTTTCTTCGTCTACCACCTCTTCTTTGCCTACCATCTTCCGAATCCGGTCTGCAATTAATTTTGCTTCCAGTTCCTGTTTTGAAATCTGCTGTTTTGTTCCCTCTTCCAGTTCCTGTGTAGTTGTAAGAAGAATCTCACTGTCAAAAGCATCCTCTTTCTCGCCCGCCGGATAATCTGGACCACAATACAATGCCGCCTCATCGGTATAATCCACACCGCCAAGATTCCGTTTCATAATCCGATAGAAAATATCATTGGTAAAAGTAAGCACCGTATCTCTGCTTCGGAAGTTCTTATGCAGATCAATCCGCTGGCAGGGTGCATCTGTTGTCTCATAAGTATCAAACTTTTCCATAAAAAGCTCCGGTCTCGCCAGACGAAAACGGTAAATACTCTGTTTTACATCTCCTACCATAAAAAGATTATTCTGTCCGACCACTTCTCTTGAAATTGCCCGGAGAATCGTCTCCTGCACATAGTTGCTGTCCTGATACTCATCAATCATAATTTCTTCATAGGCATTTTGAAATTCCTTTGCAGTCTCCGTTGGTTTCCCGGTCTCTTCCTCTACCAATATCTCTAACGCAAAATGCTCAAGGTCTGAGAAATCCACCAGATTCTTATCCTGCTTTCTTTCTGCGAAAGCATCGATAAAACGCTCCGTCACTTCAGCTAACGCTTCTGCTGATGGCTGCACCAGAGTGAGCTGCTCTAAGATTTCCTGAAAAGTAAGGGCAAAGCAGTCACTTTTTAACTTTCCGATTCCATCCTTAAGCTTCTTACGTTCTGTCTTTATCTGCTCCTGCTTTTCCAGACTTCCGATATAATCCTTTGCTCTTCCTAATGTTGCAAATTTACATTTTCCTAATTCTTCATAAAAATTCTGATAAGTACTGCAGGAAAGCAATTTCTCCATCAGCTCTACATCCTGCTCACAGGCTTCCTCATACATATAGGGGATCGACATCCTGACAAAGTTCATGATAATGCTCTGCCTGCTCTAAATAGCCCTTTACCATCTGCTTCCCATATTCTACCGTCATTTCAATAAAAGGCGCCTGCTCTAATTCCTGCTCTGTTTTTATCTCATAACAGCTTAACGCTTCCCGAAGCCACTGCTTCGCCATGGATAACTCTGTGCATAGGAATAAAGTTTAAAAATCATATCCCGCACCGGTGCATCACTTCTACTGGTTCCATAACAGGAAATGAGATGCAAAAACCCCGGATGTTTTTCTTCATAACACTGTTCAAACAATCCGGTCATTACATCTTCCCGAAGAAGCTTTAACTCGCCTTCATCTCCAATACGGAAATTCGGCTCCAGACCGATTTCATGAAAATGATTCCGAAGCACATAAAGGCAGAAACTGTCTATGGTAGTAATCTGCGCATTCTGCACCAGTGCAGCCTGCTGCTGTAATCTCACATCGGAAGGATTCTCCTGCAATGCCTTTTCCAAGGCTTTTGCTACACGCTCTTTCATCTGGGCTGCCGCCGCATTGGTAAAAGTTACCACCAGAAGATGGTCAATGTCTACCGGATGCTTCTTATCCAATACCAGCTCTTTGATTCTCTCTACCAGTACGGCTGTCTTTCCGGAACCTGCTGCCGCAGACACTAAGATATTACGGTTTCTTAAATCAATGACCTGCTGCTGTTCTTTTGTCCATGTCATTCCCATTTCTTAAAAAACCTCCTTCATGCGTTCATAGATTTCCTCGGAAGATAATTCTTCCAACCGCCTTACTTCATATCCCGGAATCTTTTTATCAAATCCACAGACCGCAGCATATGGACAATAATCACAGCTGCTCCGGTTCTTTAATAGATACGGATTCACCTCTGTATTTCCCTTTAAAATAGCATTTCCAGCTTCTGCAATCCGATAGTTGGCATAATCCGCAATCAGCCTAAATTCTTCCTTATCCACAGCCTTATCGCTCTTTCGCACCGTTCCGTCCTTATTTACAGAAATCGGAAGGACATTGGATTTACCGGAAAGTTCCACATCCATGGCACGGTAAATATCATCCTCTGTATTTACCACTCCATCCAGACGTAAATTTTCCAATATCTTTCTTCGAATCTCTTCTTCAGATTCACTACCGGTTCCTTCCACCATCGGATCATCAATATGATAATAGAACATACCTGCCGGCACTACCTCTTTTGCCGGATTTTGCTTTGCAAATAATTCCATTGCTGCATTCATATAAACTACAAGCTGAAGCTTCAGTCCATGATACAAAGATAGCAGTTCAAAACCGGTATTACCGGATTTATAATCAATAATCTTTACATATAACTTATCTTTGTCTTCATAAGTATCAATACGGTCAATTCTTCCCTGGAGCCGCATACGCTCTTCTTCACTGAGTTTAAAATTCACTGCATTTAAATCATCCGTATAGGAAAATCCCACCTCAAACTGCGATGGTTCAAATTTTCCCTGACGGATCTGGCTGGTCAGTGCCCAGATGGTCCGTGCAAAAATCTTTTTCATCTTTGCTACCTGATAACGGTTTGCCACTGTATCTGCCATGGCTGCATTTCCACTGGAAGCAATTGCTTCTTCCATTGCCCGCTCCATAAGCTGTTTTTGTGCTTCTTCTGTAATATCAAACCAGCTATAGGATGATTCTTTCAGATACCGACTATAATTTTCCAATGCCTGATGATAGATATTCCCCATATCCGCCATACGAAATTCAAAGAGTTCCCGTTCCTGTAAACGCAGTCCATAAGTCAGGAAATGGGCACAGGCACAGGCTGCATACTGTTCCAACCGCGTAACACTGTTCTTTAACTCATTTCCATAAAGAGCCTTTGCCACAGCCCGGCTGATTGGCTCTGCATGATATTTAAGCTCTGCTGCATCAAGAATAGCTTTTACCTGCTCCCGATATGCCGGTTCCTCTTCATACCAGTGCAGCAAAGCCTGCCAGAGTACTTCCTTCTCATCATTCCACCCGGCATCTTCCTGATACAGTCCCTCTAACAGAAATGCCATGCTGCTCTCCGGTGTTACCAGTGTTTCATCAACCTGTTCTCCCGTTATCAGCTCTGCTTTTAACCCCGGGAACAGTCCCTCAATCATATGAATAAAATAGGACGGGCGCTTTGCACTTCCATCACTACCTACCCTTGCATAGGTAAGATAAAGTTTTTTCGATGGCTTTGTCACTGCAAGATAAAGGTAAAAACGCTGGATAAAAACACGTTCCCTTGCTGTAGGAGCCAGTTCCATATGATTTTTCGCAAGTTCTTCTCTTTCCAGCTGGGAAATGATGCCGCCACGATTATCGGATTTTGGCACAATACCATCATTGACTCCCACGATAAACAATACTTTTATATCGTCAAGACGGGTTCTTTCGATATCACCAATCATCACGCAGTCATAGCCACCCGGAATCACGCCTACTTTGGCTGCTTCAAAGCCAGCCTCTAAGACCTTGGCATATTCGGATATGTCCATGACTTCATCACCCAGAAGCGTTGCCATCTTATCCAAAATATCCATTACGATGCGATAAATCTGTGCATATTCCTTTGCCTTGGCTAAGTCCTTCGCCTCTTTATACTGATTCTCCCGGTATTTTAACTGCTGCTCTATCTGTAAGGACACAATAAACTGATAGAGTGCTGTCGTGCATTCCCGTACGGTAGCACCTTTTTACGAAATACAGCCGTCAATTCCAAAAATGGCTCCATTACACGGATCCGGAGTTCATTTAATGCTTCTAAATCTTCTTCCGTAACCTCATGGGTGGTATAAATAAATCTTGTCTCCCATTTTTTCTTTCCACGGATGCCTGCTGCCAGTACATAATTTTCCAGCAGGTCAATCTCATCCTCACTGATTTGTGATAATCCACAGCGCAGATAACGGAACATTGCTTCCTCTGAAAAATTGTCCTCGATTACCTGCAAAAGAGACCGGACAAATTCCAAAAATGGATGCAGTAAAATATTTTTCGTTGTATCTAAGAAAAACGGAATGCCAAACTCCTCCATAATCTGCGGCACATAGCTTCCATACTCTTCTATGGCACCGGAAATAATGGCAAAATCCCGGTAGCGGTATGCTCCGGTATGCACCAGCCTTGCAATCTCTTCTGCTACATACTGCAGTTCTCTTCTTGGATTTGGCAGGGATAAAATCTCTATGCCTTCTTTGATTTCTTTCTCATCCTTCTTTTCGTAGCTATGATGTCTGGTACGGAACAGATTCTGCTCTAAGAACCGTAGTACCGGTGCCTCCCGGAACCGGTCAGCTTTGGGATTCTTTAATACCACCGGCTCTGTTACTTCAAAATGCTTCTCTTCCGCCATTTTCATTAGGCTGGCTACAGTCTTCTTACTCATGGCAAACAGCTCCTGCATATCATGATAGGAATAAATATCCTCTGCCGGATCAATGGTTACTGTCACATATATATCTGATACAATTCCCATCAGGCGGTACAGCACGTTATTCTGAATCGGTGTAAATCCGGTAAATCCATCAAAAACCAGCACGGCATCCTGTAAAAGCTTTGATTCCTCTGCCATATCACAGAAGGCTTCTAAAACTTCTTCCGCAGTAATATACATCCCGAAATTGCACTTCGAAAGCCCCGGTACATGGTCAGGATATCCTGCAGTTTATAGGAAAATGCCGGTGGCATATTCTGCTCTTCAATAAATGTTTCCAAAGTATCCGGATCGATATTATACTGTGTCAGCTCTGATATCAGGGACTTCACTTCACTGATATATCCCATCTTTTTCATATTTCCCTGCATGACGCATAAATCATCCATCCGCTCTTCGGCAACCTTACGCAATACAAGGTTTTTCCCGGTCTCTTCTAAAACTGCCATATTCGTCTTTCCTAATTCATCAAAAATACGATATGCCAGTCGCTGGAAGCTGACCACATCTATATTCATAATACTGTTTTTTTCCTGTAACCGAACAAGTTCACGCTGCGTCTGCATCGTGAACTGTTCCGGTACTACTACATAATAATTTTTCTTTAAATTCTTCTGAGCTTCTTTGACTGTTTTGCGGAATACATAGCCTGACTTTCCGCTTCCAGCACTGCCCAGCACAAATTGCAGTGCCATATCAGATTCCTCCTACTGATTCTCCTACCAAAAGTTCTCCATTGATAATCACACGCTCCACCAGCGTTGTCTTCGGCTGCTCGATTCTCTGTACCAGACGTTTTACGGCCTCTTCCCCAATCTTTCTGGTATTCTGCCGTATGGTTGTAATCTTTGGGCTCATCATCTGGGATACTTTTGTTCCATCAAAACCTGCAATAGAAATATCATCCGGTACTTTTAGTCCCATTTCATCAATTACATTAATCCCACCGATTAATGCTGTATCATCCGGGTAGAGAATACAGGTCGGCGGGTCAGGCAGATTTAAAAGTTCCCTGGTTGCCTTTGCCACAAGCCTGGTATCTAAATATTCTCCTTCCTTTAAGTAGTCATCCGGAACATTCAGATTAAAGCTCTCCATTGTCTGGAAAAAAGCTGGTCAGACGATCTCTGGTAACAGCCGAATATTTTTCCCCATAAATGTATGCAATTTTCCGGTGTCCCTTGGAATAAATATAACGTACCAGTTCATTCATCCCTTTTACATTATTAGAAGAAACAACCGTGCAGTTGTGATATACATAATCTACAGTAACAATCGGAATATTACTCTGCAAAAGTTCCTGTACCTCCGGTTCCTCAAACCTGGCACACACAATTCCAACTCCGTCAAAATTCCGGTATTTGCAGTGTTCAAGATATGACATCTTATGATTCACATGCTCATTATTAATAAAAGTGATATCATAGCCTAATTCTTCCGCCTTTTCTTTAAATCCATTTAAGATGCCAGAGAAATATTCATGGGTAAGCCCTCTTCCTATCCTCTTTAAAAAAAAAGAAGTACTCCTAAGTTATAAGAACGGTTCGTCTTTAATGCCCTTGCTGCCGCATTCGGAAAATACCCCATCTCCTGTGCTGCTTCTTTAATCCGTATCCTGGTCTTCTCCCCAATATCACTATGTCCATTCAACGCTTTACTTACTGTTGCCGTTGAGACACCGCAACGCTTCGCCACGTCCTTTAATGAAACCTTTTCTTTTCTCCTTTTTATCCCCTTATCTACTCATTTGTAGATACTGTATTTCAATTCCGACTGCCGCTTTTTCCTGTCGGTCTTCTTCTTCATTGCCTTCTACTCCTGAGTGCCCTTTTTACTTTTACAAAATGAAGCGTAATTTTATCCTTTATGCTCTGAATATAGTCATAATAGGCAATGGTTCCTTTCTTATTCCGTTTCCATGCTCCTGTTGCCAACATTTCAATGCCCATATAGTCATAATATATCGTAAGCTCTGCCAGTCCAAGCTCCACCGCCTTCTCAATGGCAGCCATACTTCCTAATACTTCTCCTGCCACATTACGCATGGAAGCCATTTCTTCTTCCGAGCCTGAACCCTGCAGTACTTCTTTTTTTTCCCATCTGCCATCAGAAAGCCGCCATATCCATATACCTTAGTTGCAATATTATAGGAACCATCCACAAAGCCATAATTTTCCGGCTCTTTTTCTACTGTCTGCTGCTTCTGACCGATATATTCTTCTGCCGCTTCCCTTGTTGGAAAGCTTTTAAACTCTGCTCCCGGAAAACCATCGGTCTGCTGCTTACATATATCCCAGCTCATATAAATACCCGGTTTCTTTCCTTTTCGGACTGCATAAAACTTTGCTGCCATTCTTCTTCCTCTTACTATCTTTTATTTCTGTGAATTTTCTTCTTTTCTTAACTTACATCATTAGTTCTATTTTACCATTTTTCCCTTCGAATGACTAGGACAAGCTTAGGATTCGTAACGATATTTTTCCCAAAAATGATTGTATACAGCAATTACTCTGTTTATTTTCTTTTGCATCTTTTCTTCCTCGCTTACTCTATGTTGTCCGAAAACAAATCCCGGTAATCCTCCGGCATAAAACGATGATAGATGATATGGCAGCCTTCGTCCTTAAAGCAATAATAATAGGAATCCTCTCCGCTTTCAAAATAAATAAGATAGTCAAAATCCTCTGTCTCAATTTTTTCAAAATGTATCTTCTCGCCGGTTCCTAAGAACAGCTTATGAATGTCCTCTATGGTGCAAGGATGTGTCTGCAGCAAAGCCACCAGCTTTTTAATAAAAAGAATTTCCACTTCTTTTTTCATGCACATATTCTGCACCTTCTTCCGGCACTACAAAACAAAAGCGGTCCTTGTTTCTGCTGATTTCTACTCTGCCAAGCCGTATTCCTGCTGCTTCATAAAATTCTTTTTCCAATTCTTCCGTTGATTTTCCGCTCACTTCTTCTCCCAGAAAATGCTTTAATGAACTCAAAGGATAATATAACCGGATTTTTTCTTTCCGGTATCCAAGTTTTACCTGCTCTTCCTGTATGAAATCCATAATTCCTTTTTCTAATCTGCTATAATCCATTATATGCTCCTTTAGACGTGGAAAAACAGAACCACCTTTCGACGATTCTGTTTCATGCTGATACAAAGTAAGCTTTGCCCACTTTGCTCAGTTTCTATTCTGCATTGATATACTCATAATCCCGGTCTAACTCAATTGCCACACTTCCATCATTGATTGTGCCATCAAATGTATGTGCTTCATCTGTTCCAAGACCCTTTACAATTCCATTTTCATATTCTTCTGCGGTACGCTGTGTCTGTAATACGAACAGCAGTCCCTTATATTCTGCCGGTGCTGTTACTTTATAAGTCTCTTTTATTTCATAGTAAGTCACCATCGGATACTCACTGCCATCCTCTACCGTCCAGTCACCAAATGTTGTCTCTGTATCTTCTGTGGCTGCCACCTGATATGTTGTGCCGGCACAAGCCACTTCTGCCATCATAGCCATGGAACTGTCTGTTGCAGCTACATGCTGCGGCAGCACCATTCCGGTAGTTGCATCCACGAGGCTGATGTCTTCATATTCGATATAAGCTTCTGCATCCGTCTGTATGCCATTCCACGGAATCTTTGCAGATAAAGTAACCGTATAAACTGTATTTCCTTCTTCGTCTGCCTCAGTACGATTCCAGCTTATCTCATACTCCGCCTGATTTAAATGATTGGTAAAATCAGATGCCTGCACAAAAGGTCTCACCATCCATGGTTCCTGCCATATTGTATACATTGACATTTTTTATCACAGCGGTATTCTCTTCGGTTTCCATTTTGTGCTGATACATACCGGATGAAACATACCAGGTATCTTCCTTAAGATTTCCCTGTGCCTCTGTCTCCGTCTCTGTGGCATGGATCCCTTCCACTGCTTCTGTTTCTGTATTTCCTGCTGCTTCCTTGTCTGCATCTTTCTCCTTTGGTCCGCATCCGTCCAGCATTCCTAATACGACAATGCAAATCAAAGCTGCCGCCCATATTTTCTTCTTCATTTCCTGCTCCTTCACTCTATCCATAACACAATATATTCGTTCTTATCCCCGCATGCGATTGGTTGCACACGGACTTTACGATTATACCGTAGATGAAGGGGAAGTGCAAGGAGTTAATAGAAAGATAATTGCGGTATATACTCTGTAGTTATATTTAGCAAAAAACAGCCACCAATCGTTAGATTTGAAACCTAACTTTTGGTGGTGGCACACAATAACCTCTCCTGTATTACTTTTATATTATTCTTTATAAATTATTCCAGTATATTCCCATAATAATTTTGGGCTAACATAAAAATCGTATTGAGATGATTCTTTCCCTTCATAACTACCATTTGGGATTGTTTTCTTAAATGCAACTCCAATCGGCAAAATCCCCTTATTATTCCCTGCCGAATAAACTGCTGGTCTTTTCCCATTAGTTTAGCAACTTCTATAATAGGAACATTCTTACCTGAAAACTCTGGAAGAATATAATAGATTTTATTATTAAACTTATTAGTTTGCTCCTGTGTTTCCTGTTCCATATGTGCTCACCTCATCTATATATTCTACTTCTTCAAATAGTATTTCCAATTGAATTTTATTTATACGGAACTAACAGACCTGTCATTTTTATTAGTTGCAATATCTTCCATTACCAAATTTTACTTTGCAGTATTTCTATTATACTAAATTTAATTTGTAGGATGAATACAACACATTTTTTATAATTTACTTTGATAATTCTCTAACTGATGAAAAATACCAACTACATTTACAACATCTCCTCTCACATCAAAAATGATAATATAATTCATCTGTGATACAACTGCCTCACGATATCCTCTTTTAGCAAGATATGCATCTCTGCACTCTGCGAACTGAAATGGATTAACCTCTAGCCTGTCATAGATAGTATCTATACTATCCAACAGATGCTTTGCTGCCTCTTCATTCCTTAAGCAATAAATTAAATGATACACAAGATTATCAAGCAGTTCATTCGCATGTTCAGTAACATTTATTTTATATGCCATACTTCGCCTTCATTTCTCTAAGCGCAGTTCTGGCATCCTTTATCTGTCCTGCCTCAATCTGTTTTTCAGATATCTCGATATCTCTGTACATAGCAATTTGTTTCATGGTTGCCTCATAATTCTCCATGCTCATAATTACCATATCTCCATAACCATTTTTCGTAACATAAATTGGTTCCGCTGCCTTATGGCACATATCCGATATCTCTGATGTATTCTTCAAATCTTTAATTGGAATTATTTGTGGCATAATATACACCTCCCTATTCACGGTCTAATTATACCATAATTATGTCCTTTTTCAATTTAATTATAATCAATTCTCTGTTATTATCTCTCCATTTCTTGCTTTTTTATACGACCTCATATTTGTTTTTCAAAATCTTCGCCCATTTTATAATTAGAATGATTTACATTTCCGTTAAATCATTAATTATTATTCAAACCATACTCTAACCACAAGAAAAAAGCAATCCTTTGACCTAATCAAAAGACCGCTTTTCTTGATTCTTACTAATTCTTATTAATTCTCATTCATCTTCGCTAATTTTGCTGCCTGATCTGCTGCAATCAATGCATCTAAGATTTCCTGGATATCACCATTCATAATCTTGTCCAGTTTATAAAGGGTAAGATTGATTCTGTGGTCTGTCACACGGCCCTGTGGAAAATTATAAGTTCTGATCTTCTCTGAACGGTCACCTGTTCCAATCTGGCTTCTTCTGGCTTCTGCTTCTGCATCATGCGCCTTCTGGCATTCTATGTCGTATAATTTGGCACGTAAAAGTGCAAATGCTTTCTCTTTATTCTGCAGCTGTGATTTCTCTGTCTGGCTGTAGATTACAATTCCGGTTGGATAATGAGTCAGACGTACAGCAGAGTCTGTTGTATTGACACACTGTCCACCGTTTCCTGATGCTCTCATAACATCGATACGAATATCTTTCTCATCGATATGAACATCCACATCTTCTGCCTCCGGCATTACTGCTACTGTAATGGTAGACGTATGGATACGTCCACCGGACTCTGTCTCAGGCACACGTTGTACACGATGTACACCGGATTCATATTTCATAACAGAGTAAGCACCCTGTCCGGTAATCATGAAAGTAACACTCTTCATTCCACCAATTCCGATTTCTTCGCACTCCATTGTCTCTACTTTCCAGCGTCTGCCTTCAGCATAATGGACATACATACGATAAATCTCAGCTGCAAATAAAGCAGCTTCATCTCCGCCGGCACCGGCACGGATTTCCACAATAACGTTCTTGTCATCATTCGGGTCTTTTGGAAGAAGAAGAATTTTTAGTTTCTGATCTAATTCTTCTACTCTTGCTTTGGAATCATTTAACTCTTCCTTTGCAAGCTCCTTCATTTCTTCATCTGTTTCTTCGTCCAGCATAGCAAGAGAATCTTCAATATTCTGCTTACACTGTTTATATTCTTTATAAGCTTCCACGATAGGAGTTAAATCGCTCTGCTCCTTCATCAGCTTACGAAAACGTTCCGGATTATTTGCCACATCCGGTTCACTTAACTCACTCATCAACTCTTCATAACGAATCAATAAATCCTCTAAACGATCAAACATTTTAATTTCCTTTCCCTTTTACCACACGGTCATTCCGCGCAAGGTCTTTGATTACTTCAACTTCTGTAAATCCAGCATTACGCATCAGCTCAGAGACTGCTTCTCCCTGGTCATATCCGATTTCCATGTAAACATATCCGCCAGGATTCAAATAATCCTTTACCTGTCCGGCAATCTTCCGGTAAAAATCAAGGCATCCGCTCCGCCATCTAATGCGTTTTCCGGCTCAAAATCCCGCACCTCCGGCATCAGTGACAGAATCTCTCCTGTCGGGATATATGGTGGATTTGCCATAATGACATCAAAGGTCTCTGTTATATTATCAAATAAATCACTCCGTACCCACTCGGCATCCACTTCATGCAGCTTTGCGTTTTCCTTCGCTACTAATAAAGCTGTTTTGGAAATGTCGCTTCCCATACCGGTAAGTTCCGGTGCATTTTTCAACACACTAATCAATACACAACCAGACCCTGTACAAAGGTCTAATACTTTCATCCCCGGCTTTACAATCTTCAATACCTGCTCCACTAAAGTCTCGGTATCCTGCCGCGGTATCAGAACATTGGAATTTACTTTGAATCGAAGCCCCATAAATTCCTGTTCTCCAATAATATACTGTAACGGAATATGTTCGGCACGTTTTTGTACTGCAATCTCATATTCCTTCTGAGCATCCTGTGTAATATCTTCTTCCCCGTGAACGTAGTAGTAACTGCGCTCAATCTTGCATACCATCTGTAAAAGATACCATGCATCCAGTGCGGCATCCGGCACTCCTGCATCTGTAAGACACTTTGTACCAAATTCCACTGCCTCTCTATAAGTCATATATTACGCCCTTTTCTTTTACATTTCGCTCAAATATTTTTTCCAGTCAAATACTGCTTCCACGGAAGCAATACCAACCTCAATCATAGAATCATCCGGTTCTCTTGTTGTAAGCCTCTGCAGCCATAATCCAGGTTTACTTAAGAAATTCACTACCGGATTATCACTTTTTCCGGCAAGCCGGATAAACTCATATGACACACCAGCAATCACCGGTATCAGCAGCAAACGAAGCACTACCTTCAAAATCCGGCTCTTTACATCAATAAATGCAAAGAAAATAATACTGATAATCATTACAAACAGGAGAAAGCTTGTACCACACCGCTTATGCAGTCTTGAACTCTTTCTCACGTTTTCAACATTCAGCTCCATTCCATGTTCAATGCAGTTAATGCATTTGTGCTCTGCTCCATGATACATGAATACACGCTGGATATCCTTCATTAATGAAATTGAAGCAATATATGCCAAAAAATCATCATTCGGATGATACCTTCAATCAGCGCCAGTGCCACATGGGATGTAATAAATTTCTGAAAAATCAAAGAAAGATAATATGGCAGAATCATAAAGATTCCAATGGCAAGTACAAAGGAAAATGCAACCGTAATACCCATTTCTGCTTTTTCTTTTTTTGCTACTGCCTCTTTTGATAATTCTTTCTTTTTTTTTTGGTATCTTCCTCATCCTCTTCAAAGAAAGATGAGGAATATGTAAGCGTTGATATTCCAAGTGTCAAAGACTCCACAAAACTTAACACTCCACGTAAAATTGGAATGTTCCGCAATGTCTTGTTTTTAATCAGTCCATAATACTCTTTGGTATCAACGGTAATCTCTCCATCCGGCTTCCGGACTGCCACGGCGTACTTTTCCTTATTTTTCATCATTACGCCTTCTAAAACTGCCTGTCCACCGATTCCCGAATATTTCATGTGTGACCTCTCTTCCTGTTTCTAAAAAAAGGTTGAGATTAGAAACCTCAACCTTATCTTTCAGTCACATTGTGCAATTTCTATTTCATGCCGTATTTCTTATTGAACTGCTCAATACGTCCACGAGCCTGGTTAGCTTTCTGCTGTCCAGTATAGAATGGATGGCATTTGGAACAAATTTCAACGTGAATATCCTCTTTGGTTGAACCAGTTACGAATGTGTTACCACAGTTACATGTAACTGTTGCCTGATAATAATCTGGATGGATTCCTTCTCTCATGTCTCTCACCTCTCATATATGAATTGCTTCGCAATTACGACATTTGTCTAATTTAAGTGCGATACTGTTTAGTTTCCGAATAAACAGCTTATTCATTGTAGCATAGGAAAAGCTGTTATGCAAGTGTTTTTAAACAAATTTTGTCTTTTTACAGTCTGGATATATTCCCGGTTGTTTTTCGTCCGGACAAACATATTCAAGATGCTCTCAACCGCTTCATCGGTACGCATGCCATTGATTGCCTTACGCATAATAAATACAGCCTCCTGCTCTTCCTGTGTCAGTAAGAGGTCTTCTCTTCTTGTACCGGATTTTACAATGTCAATTGCAGGGAATACACGTTTCTCAGATAACTTACGGTCAAGCACCAGTTCCATGTTACCGGTTCCCTTAAATTCCTCGTAAACAACATCATCCATCTTGCTTCCGGTCTCTACCAGTGCTGTTGCAAGAATCGTCAGGCTTCCTCCCTCACGCATATTACGGGCTGCACCAAAGAAACGCTTCGGCATATGGAGGGCTGCCGGGTCAAGACCACCGGATAAAGTTCTTCCACTTGGCGGAACTGTAAGGTTATATGCTCTTGCAAGTCTTGTAATACTGTCTAAGAGAATCATAACATCCTTCTTATGTTCTACCAGACGTTTTGCCCTCTCAATTACCATCTCGGATACTCTCTTATGATGCTCCGGCAATTCGTCAAAGGTAGAATAAATAACTTCTACATTTGGTCCTTCAATTGCTTCCTTAATATCGGTAACTTCCTCCGGCCAGCTCATCAATTAATAAGATAATCAGATGCATCTCCGGGTTATTCTGCTTTACTGCCTGTGCCACACCTTTTAATAATGTAGTCTTACCTGCTTTTGGTGGGGAAACAATCATTCCACGCTGTCCCTTACCAATCGGAGATACTAAATCTACAATTCGCATTGCCATTGCACTATGGCTTGTCTCAAGCCGGATTCTCTCATCTGGAAAAATCGGAGTTAAATCTTCAAAATTCTTCCGCTTTACAGCCTCTGACGGATGCAGGTCATTAATAGAAGTAATGTATAATAATGCAGAGAATTTTTCAGCCTGTGTCTTAATTCTGGTATTTCCGGTCACAATATCTCCGGTTTTCAGATTGAACTTACGAATCTGGGATGGAGAAACATAGACATCATGCTCTCCCGGCAGATAATTTTCACAACGGATAAATCCGAATCCATCCGGCATAACTTCAAGAATTCCATGTGCCTTCACACCGCTGTCTAAGTCCTTGTTTTCTTCTGCCACACGCTCCGTTTCATCTTTTTCCGAAATATGCTCATCCGGTGTATGTCTTACTGTGCTTCGACGTATCTCGCCCTCATGTCCCCTCGCTGCATTTTCCCGGTGCGGACGTTCTGCGCGATAGGTTCTGGTTTCTGCTACCTGCTCCGTAGTTTCTGTTGTACCTTCTGCTTCTTTCTTTGCTTCCTGCACCTTTGCTTCCTTTTCATCTTCCGCCAGCATAGCTTCTACTAATTCAGCTTTCTTTAAGGTAGAAATTCCTTTCATTCCCCTTGCTTTCGCCAGTTCACGCAGCACTGCCGCAGAAAGACTTTCATACTTCTCTCTCATTCTATTCTCCTTACCTCTTGCTTATTTGATTATCTGCTAAATAATTGGGATTTCTTTTTGAAATAAAAATAATTGGAACGTAAGATTCGTCTTTTCGTATTATACAACAGTTTCATTCAAATAGGAAGTCCTTTTTCTTGCTTTAAAAATTTTTTAATGATATGATACTAGACGGAAGTAATCAATGGCTAAGAAAAGGAGACGAACTATGGATACCAACGAAAAAAGCAATTGAAATGCATAAAAATGGAATGGAAAATTAGAAACCATCTCCAAGACACCGGTAAAGACCCGGGAAGATTTATCTATCGCATACACACCTGGTGTTGCGGCACCTTGCCGTATCATCGCAGAAAATAAAGAAGAAGCTTATACTTATACCATGAAAGCCAACACCGTTGCCGTTGTATCAGACGGAAGTGCTGTTCTTGGTCTTGGAAACATCGGACCGTACGCAGCCATGCCGGTTATGGAAGGAAAATGTGTACTGTTTAAAGAATTCGGAAATGTCAACGCTGTTCCAATCTGCCTTGACACACAGGATACCGAAGAAATTATAAAAACTGTTAAAAATATTGCTCCGGGATTCGGCGGCATCAACTTAGAGGATATTTCCGCTCCACGTTGTTTTGAAATTGAAGAGCGTTTAAAGGAAATGCTTGATATTCCGGTCTTCCATGACGACCAGCATGGTACTGCTATTGTTGTTCTTGCCGGAATCATCAACGCATTAAAAGTAACCGGAAAAGAAAGAGAAAACTGCCGCGTTGTTGTAAATGGTGCCGGTTCTGCCGGTGTTGCCATCACCAAACTGTTACTGACTTACGGCTTTAAAAATGTTATTATGTGTGACCGCATGGGAATCATCGGCAAAAATTATCCTGACTTAAACTGGATGCAGAAGAAAATGACCGAAGTTACCAACCTTTCCAATGAATCCGGTACCCTTGCCGATGCATTAAAGGGTGCTGATATCTTCGTTGGTGTTTCCGCACCGAATATCGTGACTCAGGAAATGGTTGCATCCATGAATAAAGATGCCATTCTTTTTGCCATGGCAAATCCTACTCCGGAAATCATGCCAGACCTTGCCAAAGCTGCAGGTGCTAAAGTGGTCGGAACCGGAAGAAGCGATTTCCCGAATCAGGTAAACAACGTCGTTGCTTTCCCGGGAATCTTCAAAGGTGCTTTAGAAGGACACGCTTCCCAGATTACAGAAGAAATGAAGCTTGCTGCTGCAAAAAGCAATTGCAGGGTTAGTATCTGATGAAGAATTAAATGAAGACTTTATTATGCCGGAAGCATTTGACCCGCGTGTTGCCGAAGTGGTAAGCCAGGCAGTCAAATCACACATCCGCTAATGAAAAACGGCACGATTACACTGTGGGGGAGAAGCGCTACCACTCTCTGGACTTCTATTTAAAAAATACCTATCACGAAAAGGTATACCGGATTGCATTAAATGCCGGACTCAGTTGTCCCAACCGTGACGGACGCTTAGATACCAGAGGCTGTATTTTCTGCTCTGCCGGTGGTTCCGGAGATTTCGCCGCCTCTCCCACACTTTCGATCACAGAGCAGTTAGAAACTGAAAAAAGGATTCTGAGAGCAAAAAGGAACTGCAACAAATTCATTGCATATTTTCAGGCATTCACGAATACTTATGGTTCTGTGGAACGTCTGCGGGATCTTTATATGCAGGCAGTAAATGACCCGGATGTGGTTATTATTTCCATTGCCACAAGACCTGACTGTCTGCAGCCTGAGATTCTTTCACTGCTTGCCGAAATCAATGAAAAGAAAACCGTCTGGGTGGAACTTGGTTTACAGACAATCCATGATGACACCAGAGTGTTTACACGAAGCGGCTTTACTTATGAGACTTTTCAAAAGAGTCTCTTCGCCCTTCACGCCCTTTCTATCAAGGTGATTGTTCATCTGATTTTAGGACTGCCCCACGAAACAAGAGAAATGATGTCTGCATCCGTTCAGGCAATTGCAAATCTCCCGGTCTGGGGAATCAAGCTGCAGCTGCTTCATGTATTATCCGGCACCGATTTAGCCGCTTATTATGAAAAAACGCACTTTCCGGTATTTTCCATGGATGAATACTGTGAAATGATTATTGACTGTCTGGAGCTTCTGCCGCCGGAAATGGTGATTCACCGGATTACCGGCGATGGTCCGAAGGATTTACTGATTGCGCCGATGTGGAGCACCGGAAAACGGACTGTTTTAAATCAGATTCACCGCCGCTTAAAAGAACGGAATACTTACCAGGGACGTTTAGCAACGAAGAGGTGATTTTATGGCTGAACCAGCTACTTTATATAAATTAATTATTCTGCACATGCTTGAACATATTGATTTTCCATTGTCCAATGCGCAGATTTCAGATTTCTTTTTAGACAGGGAATATACCGACTACTTTACGATTCAGCAGGTCATTCATGACCTGATGGATTCCGGGCTTGTCCGTACGGAAAACACCCACAACAGTACACGGTATATCATTACTCCTGCCGGAAAAGAAACGCTGCATTTTTTTCATGACAAAATATCCCCTTCTATTGAAGAAGATATTGCTGCTTATTTTCAGGCAAATAAGCTTGCCATTAAAACAGAAAATGCATATCTATCCGATTATTACAAAACACCGGAACAGGAATACGGTGTGCGATGCCAGCTCCGGGAAAAACCGTACCCGCCTTGATTTTACTTTAACTGTCCAGACAAAGGAACAGGCGGAAGCCATCTGCACCAACTGGCAGAATCAGGCAGATGATGTATTTGCCTGTCTGATGGATTTACTTTTAAAATAAATATCTAAAATAAATGTTATTCAAAAAGCGGAACAACGAGAAGATTTTTCTCTCTGTTCCGCTTTCTATAATTTCTTATATTTTCAGTTATTTTGTCCTTTTTATTTTATTCTTTTTATTTTGCTCTTTTACTTCGCTTTCTTCTTTCTGCCATTCTTTGAAGGCTTCTGCTTCTTTACGCTGTAACCAAAGCTTCCAAGCTTCTTACCCAGCAGAAAATATTCTCCATGGGAATAAGTCACCAGCCCGCTCTGATTCAGTTCGAATTTACCTTTTTCATTCATATAGGAATCATCAACAGTAACGCCTACAACATCTGCCAAAAACATATCATGGCTTCCAAGATGCAATATCTGGCTTACTTTGCAGGCAATGTTTACCGGACTTTCTGCAATTCCCGGTGCCGATACCTGCGGAAGGTTCAGTGGTGTCAGATGCATGGCATCAAACTTGTCAACGTCACGGCCAGGATTTTACGCCACAATAATCCGTGGCGCAGACCAGATCCTTCGTCACAAGATTTACAACAAATTCGCCGGTTTCCGCGATTATTCCATGGGAATATCGTTCCGGACGGACAGATATGGAAAGCATTGGCGGATTCGTACATACCGTTCCTGCCCACGCTACCGTAATAATATTCGGTTTTTCTGTCGGTCTCTGGCAGCTTACCATCACTGCTGGAACCGGATACAACATATTACCCGGCTTCCATGTTTCTTTCGCCATTTCAATTCTCCTGTATAAGTTGTTATCTTATTTCTGTCTCTGATATGGGCATTTATACCTGCTTTCATCCTGCCATAAGCATTTACGCTTGCTGCAATCCTGCCATTAATGTCGGAATCATCTGTTTCTTACGGGATACTACTCCCTTTAAGTAAAAGCTGCCTGATTCATCCGGCTCTCCAAAGCACTCCTTTAAAAGGCTGCCTGCCTGTGCTCCGGCATAGATTACTTCCGAATTCTCATCCAGAATGTCCGTCAGCATCACAAATACGGCATCCAGTTTCTGCTCTCCCAATGCAATTTCCAGATATGGCTGCAACTTCTTCTTCGCCATGCCAAGCTGCACGTCACTCATGGCACTAAGCTGTGCTACACCAAAATCAAATTCATCGGTATGGAAGGTTTTAAAATCCTGATAAAACAGTTCTTCTGTTGTCTTTTTCTTAAAATCACTGCCGGCTTCAAACATCTTCTTGCCAGCTCTTCAATATCTACTTCTGCAATCTTCGCCAGTGCTTCTGCTGCTGCCCGGTCCATCTGTGTACAGGTCGGTGAACGGAACATCAAGGTATCTGAAATAATTGCTGCCAAAAGAATTCCAGCTGTCTTTTTATCAATGATTGCTCCCTTTTCCTGATACATCTGATAAACAATCGTTGAAGTACAGCCAAATGGCTGGTTCCGGAAAAATACCGGAGCAATCGTCTCAAGGCTGCCCAGTCGGTGATGGTCAATAATTTCTAAGATTTCTGCATCTTCGATTCCATCTACTGCCTGGGATTTTTCATTATGGTCAACAAGGATCACCTGTTTTTCTGTAAATTTAAAAGATTTCGTCTGGAAAACATACCGACATATTTTCCATTCTCATCCAGTACCGGAAAATCACGATGACGCACTTTAGACATAGTCTCTTTCACATCATCCACATAATCCTCTAATTCGAATGTAATCAGATGCTCCTTTTTCATAATATATTTAATCGGCATACTCTGATTAATCAAACGTGCCTCGGTAAATGTGTCATATGGTGTGCTGATAAGCATACAGTCTTTCTCTTCTGCAAGCTGCACAATGGTCTTTGTAATCTTCGCTCCGGAACAGACAATCACACAGCTTGCATTCATTTCCAATGCACAGAACTGTGATTCATAACGGTCTCCTAAGATAACCATATCGTCATTCAATATACTGCTCCATCATATCCGGTGTGGTAGCCGCAACAACAACCTTACCTTTTATGAAGTAACCATGCTCATTTCCTGTTACAAGAGTTCCATTTAAAGTTTCAACAATATTCTTATACTGCGTCCGGGCAGTTGCAAGAATCCGGTTGTCCAATACATCCATATAGGATTTTGCAATATCACTGGTAACAATCATTCCCTGCAGATTGTTCTCATTGTCAGTAATCGGCAATGACACGACATCTAAATTCTTCATCAGCTCCCATGCCCGTTTAATGGAAATGTGACTGCTGACACCCTCCGTTCTACGAGATTCAAGATCCTTAATCTGTGCACCGACATCGGTTACCAGTTCCGGTTCCGGTACATCAAAAAATTTTAGGACATACTTCGTCTCTTCGTTCATATGTCCTGCTCTTTTCGGTATAAAAATACCGTCCTCTGTTTGATTTTTTAAATCTGCATAGGCAATCGCCGCACAAATAGAATCTGTGTCCGGATTCTTATGTCCAATTACCCATGTCTTTCTCTTTCCCTGTGTCATATAATTCCTCGTTTTAACTACTGCTTAAAAATTAAATACTCCAAGAGAATAAAGAATAAATGCCACCAATACTACAAAATTGATAACAGAAAACCAGGTTAAGCATTTTGCATAACCTTTTACGGTATTCAAGCTCTTCTCTAAAGTATCATTTTCCTCTAACTTAACGGTAAGCTCTTTAATTAAGTCCTGCATATTGCGGTAGCACTTTACATCTTCGGTATGTATTTTCTCAGCCAGTTCCAGTTTCATGCTGTCTAACTGCTGGGAAATTTCCTGTAAAGATGCCTGCATCTGTGCAGTCTGTTCTGCGGTTCTTCCGGTGGAATCACTTACGTCTGCTGCAATCTTTTCAGACAGTGCATTCAATTTTTCTTCTACACGGTTAATCATTTCTTCCATCTGACCGTGTACTCCGGTAAGAAGAACATCTGCTTCTGATTTACGTTTTAAAACATGCTGCAGTTCTTTTGCTTTTCTTCTCTTTCATCTACGATATTCTGTAATTCCTGCACTTTGTCTTCTTTTGTAACAAGCAAAGCCTGAAGCTGTTTTGCTTTCTCACGGAATTCATCAATCTGTTTTAATAAGAAATCTTCCTTATCCATTCCTTTATCCACCTTACTGTTTGTCCTCTCTGACCTGTTATGCTGTTCGTTTTCTTTTAACGAAGGGGCTGCCTTTCTGGTCTCTGTATTTCTTATCTGTACCTTCTGTTGTGTCACCGGCTCTTTTCTGCTCCGGTCCGGCGTCCCATAACTCTTCGCATTTTTACGGTAAAACATCGTTTTCAGCACATCAAAAAAGCTTTTCACTACCGTCTTCCTCCTGCGGAATCTCTTCCATTCCTATTACGGCTAGACACATTCTAGCATTTACCCTGTGATTTGTCCAGCAAATGCTCAACCATTGCTTTCTCCTTTGCTGTCAAATCTGCATCTGCCAGCAAATCCGGTCTTCGTTCCATGGTTCTTCTAATGGATTGTTCTCTCCTCCATGCCTCTACCTTTGCATGGTCTCCGGAAAGTAAAATAGCTGGAACTTTCTTTCCCATCCAGTCTTCCGGTCTGCTATACTGCGGATATTCCAATAAATTTCCTTCAAAGGATTCTGTGGTTCCGGATTCATCATTTGCCAGTACGCCAGGCACCATACGGGATATCGCATCCACCATGACCATTGCCGGAAGTTCTCCTCCTGTCAGCACATAATCTCCAATCGACACATAATCCGTCACAATTTCTTCTAACACACGTTCATCGATGCCCTCATAATGCCCACAAAGCAATACCAGGTCTTCTTCCTTCGCATAATCCTTTGCCATTTCCTGCTGAAACGTATTGCCCTGAGGTGTAAGATATACTGTTCTTGGCTTTCTTCCAATCTTCTGCGCCACTGCCTGCCACGCATCATAAATCGGCTGTGCCTGCATTACCATCCCGGCTCCGCCACCATACGGATAATCATCTACTTTTTTATGACGGTCTAACGTATAATCCCGGATGTTAATTGTTTCTATATTTAAAAGTCCTTTGCCAACTGCTCTTCCGATGATACTGGTATTCAGTCCCCGTTCTACCATATCCGGAAATAATGTTAATATATGAAAATTCATTTTGCTACCTACTTCTTATTAATATCACGAAGCCCATTTAAAAGGTGTACCGTAATGGTGCCTTCCTCTATATTGACATTTTTACACAATCCTTAATTGCCGGAAGTAAAATATCATCTTCCCCATCTTTATGCAATACATAAATGTCATTTGCACCGGTCTGAAGTACATCCTTTACTTCACCTAAATCTTCTCCGTCATCTCCGACTGCCTTTAAGCCAATCAAATCAGCCACGAAATATTCATTCGGAGCCAGCTTTACAGCATTTTCCCTTGTTACATATAGCCCTCTGCTCTTATACTTCTCTACATCATTTATATTATCAAATTCTTTGAATTTTAATATTACCAGATTTTTAAAGAAGCGCGCCTGTGTAACCTGAAGCTCCATCGGTTCTTTTCCAGTATCCAAAAATACCTGCTTCAGCTTTTTAAAACGCATGACATCATCTGTTGTCGGATATACCTTCACTTCGCCACGCACACCATGTGTATTGGTAAGTACACCTACCTGCAGCATTTCTTCCTTCCAGTCTTCCTGCACTTTCTTCATATCCTATCCTCTCTCTCTTATACTTCCCGTTCTTTATGCAAGCCTGAATTTAATTATACAAAAGAAGCATAACTGCCGCAAGTAAAAAAGGTAAGATTCTTAAGAATTCTTAGGAATCTTACCTTCTAACGGTCTCTTACTTTTTTATAATCAAAATTGCTCTTATAAATTAAAGTTTTCTACATTTCGCACTTTTGCAGTATCCGTTGCAGTAATCTGCCGGATTCCGCTCTGTTCAATGTTCTCTCCCACAAAGAACTGATACTGCTGCAGTACCTGATCCTTGTGCATATCGGATAATGCCTTCTCAACATCCAGGCTATGTATATCACTTTCAGAACCTTTCATCTCGTAGGTACGATCCGGCTGGTACTGTGCTGCATAATCTGCTGCCCCAAAATCCTGTTCTCTTCGTACCGTAGTCTCTAAGGTATCCTTCTGCTGCTGTTCAGATGCACCGGCATCTGCTGCCGTCTTAACAACCGGTGTATCTTCTACTGCATTCCGGATATTCTGTATGCTGTTGTAATCGTAAAATCCCGCATTGGGACGAATTCCTGAAATATTCATAACGATCACGTTCCTCACATCATAATTATCTGCTACTAATTTTATCGGATAAATTCAACCAAAATCAACCCTTTTCTCCAAAAAGATTTTCTTTTATTTATCCAGCATTTTCTTTAACTCATTCATAAAGGTATTTACATCCTTAAATTCACGATATACAGATGCAAAACGAACATACGCCACTGCATCTAAATCTTTAATCTTATCCATCAGAATCTCACCAATTACAGTACTTGGGATTTCCTTTTCTTCCCGATTAAAAATCTCTGTCTCCACTTCATCAACCAGTCTGGTTATCTGCTCCACGGATACCGGTCTCTTATGGCAGGCACGAAGTACACCTGCTTCAATCTTGGAACGGTCATACTGCTCTCTGCAGTTATCCTTTTTATTACAATCAATGGAATTGTCTCAACTTTTTCATAAGTTGTGAAACGTTTTCCACAATCGTCACATAATCTTCTCCGACGAATGGAGTTATTGTCATCTGCCGGTCTCGAATCAATTACTCTGGTATTTTCACTGCTGCAAAATGGGCACTTCATCTTTTTCTCCTATTCTAAAAGCTACGCAAAACACGCTTTGTGAATTTTGCGTAAATAATACCGTTTTTCCATCACCAAACGTTCATAAAGAACTGCTGATATCAGCTTTTACAAATATTGGTCGTACTATTTTTAGTATAACTTTCTCGTATTCTTATGTCAACTAACTTTTCACATCTTCTACACAGACATCTACCAGAATAATATCCGGTCCAATCCGCACAACACGTTTCCATGGAATAATATATTCGCATGCCGGACAAAAAATACAGAAAAATTTTCCCGGCGCAGCTACAACCAGTGCACAGATTCTTCCATTGCACTCATCCAGTTCCAAATCCACCACATTTCCCAGGCAGCAACAGTCTGCAATATTAATCACCTGCTTTTCACACAATTCACAATAGCGTATCATGTGCCTGCCCCACTGTGCCTTTTCTTCTATTTATACTATGCCGGATTTTTCAAAAGTTTCCTATACGTTGAAACGGAATAAAATAATATCGCCATCCTGAACAACGTAATCTTTTCCTTCCAGTCTTACCAGTCCCTTTTCTTTTGCCGCTGTCATGCTTCCACACTCAATCAGATGGTCATAGGATACCACCTCTGCACGGATAAATCCACGTTCAAAGTCGGTATGAATCTTTCCTGCCGCCTGCGGTGCCTTGGTTCCTTTGGTAATAGTCCATGCTCTTGTCTCATCTTCTCCCGATGTAAGGTAGCTGATAAGTCCTAACAATTTATAACTTGCTGCAATCAGTTTCTCAAGTCCGGATTCTTTTAATCCAAGGTCCTCTAAGAACATTGCTTTTTCATCATCATCTAATTCTGCAATTTCCTGTTCAATCTGTGCGCAGATAACAAATACTTCACTGTTTTCTGCGGCTGCCTGTTCTCTTACTCTTGCAACATGTGGATTGTTTGCGCCATCATCTGCAAGGTCATCCTCACTTACATTTGCTGCATAGATAACCGGTTTTGCAGTTAATAAATTATAAGATGCAAACCATGCCTGCTCGTCCTCATCATCACTCAACGGATAAGTCTTTGCCATCTTTCCTTCTTCCAGATGTGCCTTTAAGGATTTCAAAAGTGCCTCTTCTTTTGCAAGTGTCTTGTCCATTCTTGCCTGCTTGGTAACTTTTGCAATTCTTCTTTCCAAGATTTCGATATCAGAAAAGATCAGCTCTAAATTAATGGTCTCAATATCACGAACCGGGTCAATGCTTCCGTCTACATGGACTACGTTGGTATCTTCAAAACAACGTACAACATGAACGATGGCATCTACCTCACGGATATTTGCAAGGAACTGGTTTCCAAGGCCTTCACCTTTGGATGCTCCTTTTACCAGACCTGCAATATCTACGAACTCAATAACAGCAGGTGTCACTTTCTTGAATGATACATCTCGCCTAACACCTTCAGGCGGTTATCCGGTACGGTTACGATTCCCACATTCGGGTCAATGGTACAAAACGGATAATTGGCTGATTCTGCGCCTGCTTTGGTCAGTGAATTAAATAATGTACTTTTTCCTACGTTTGGTAAACCTACGATTCCAAGTTTCATCTTATCTTTTACCTGTTCGAAAATCCTTAAGTTATCAGGTTTTTCGCCTTTCTATGTTATTTTACTACATAATTTATCATGCAAATTTTAAGCTGTATCAAACTCTTTTCTGCCATGTTGGCAAAAGGAGCTTAATACAGCCTATTATTATATCATAAGTCTTATTATTTTGAAACCATCAAAATTTAAAGTTCATGGTTTCCATCTATTATCGGTGAAAACTTTATTCATCCACAGATACCTCTGCAAGATTCCGGACAGAAAAATTGCCCTTTTCAAGTTGTTCTTTGATTCCCTCTTGTTCTTTTCAATAGCACTTGCTTTGTTGAGGTCTGTCTCTACAAACACACTATAGTCTTACCACCATTACAGGCAGCCAGTGAAAAGACCAGCTTCTTTTATCCGGCTTCCGGTTCTCTTTTTATAATACTCTTTGAATAGCATCTACTACCTGCTGCCACTCTTCCATGGCTTTCGGATAAAAATGCTCTATCTTTTCGATGTTTTTTCTTTTCCGGCACACTCCAGCTGGTAAAAGAAATCTCCAAGCGTTCTGGCTCCGATGCCCCAGGCTTCACCCTTTAGTCCATGGGACTGGGTCACAAATGTTTTCCATAATTCGTTCATGTTTTCTGTATCTGTTGCAGCTTCTGAATCTATGATAGTTTCTGCAGTTTCTTTCATTGTTACTACATGATTTATCTTAAGAGATTGGAACGCTTTCTCTAAATGATGCTGCTTCTTCTCTTTTTCTTTTTGCAAAGATACCTAACAATTCTTTATAGAACTGTTCATCTCCATCCGCATAGGATAAGCCTTCCTCTGCTGCAATTCCATGCTTCTCAAGATAATGTAATAAGCCTCTTAGCTTTGTTATCTTTGTATCATCCATGTTTCCCTGGAAAACCATATTTTCTTCCGGCTGATAATCCCTAAGATATTTCTGCAGCATAATCTCCAGTGTACCCGGTTTTACCGGCTTGGTAATATACTCTGCAAATCCTTCGTTTTTGTACAGTTCTTTTGCACCAGCTGTTGCATTAGCGGTAAATGCCACTGCCTGCGTATAATGATTTCGTCCTTTCTCATCTGCACGGATGAGGTGCAGCGTCTCTATGCCATCCGGCTTTGGCATCATATGGTCTAAAAAGAAGTAAATCATATGTTTTCTCTTCACATTTTTGAACGGCAGTATTTCCATCCATCACGTTTTCCATTTTAACCTTTGTCTTATGTAAAAGATGTTCTAATACCATCAGATTCTGCTCATTATCATCTACCGCAAGAATGGTAAAGCTGCTGTAATCCGCATTCATACTTTTCTCACTCTGCTTTGTAAAATGATGTTTTTCCGATACTTCTACCCATGGAATCCGGACAGTAAAAGTACTTCCCTTTGCCACTTCACTAATCAGACTGAGGCTTCCACCCATAGCCTCTGCCAGCTGTTTGGCAATATCCAGTCCGAGACCGATTCCGTCTTTCCTGCTGTTCCTGCCGCATTGCCCCGTTCAAAGCTTTCAAAGATTTTATCCTGCTCTTCTTTTCCTATTCCAATTCCACTGTCTGCCACAGTTATCTTCAAAAAGGTATCTCCATTTTCTGCTGCTTTTTCTACACCCAGCTCCACAAAGCCTTCATCTGTGTATTTCAACGCATTTTCCAGAAGATTAATGATAATCTGACGGATATGTGCCTTGTCTCCATAGAAATGTTTTCCCGGTTTTAATAATGGTTCCTCCATCCGCAGCCGGAAGTTTAAAGATTTCTTCTCTGCCTGTGGCCTCATCTGGACTGCTGCGTCATGGATAACCTCTTCTAAAGCAAATGCATCCTTCTTTATCTGAAGCGTACCACTTTCTAACCGTGAAGCATCTAACACTTCTTCTATCAGTGCAATCATACTGTCACCGGCAGATGCAATTTCTCTGGTATATCTACGGATTTTCTCTTCTGATGTTTCTTCGAAATCACTTCATTCATACCAAGTATCGTATGCATCGGAGTCCGCAGCTCATGGCTCACTTTCATTAAAAATCTGGTCTTGGCTTCATCCGCACTACGAAGTCTCTGCATCATTTCCAAGTTTTCTGTCTGATCGATAAACCAGAGCATGCAGCCATCTTTCTCACCATTTTCCACAATATCCTCCATACGAAGTTCATAGATGCGGTCATTTTTATGCAACAGCCTTTCCCGGTTTGTCAGTGCCTGCAGGATTTCTTTTTGCCTGCTTGCGGCACTTCCTACCTTTATTTCCGGGAAAAGTTCCTTCATACGCTGATTGACGGAGATAATTTTATTTTCTGCATCCAGGATAATCAAGCCTTCTTTTCCATGATTAAATGCATTATCCACCGCAGCCTGCAGAGAACCAAAATATCCATAACGAATCATTGCCATCATCATGCAGAACATCATAATTGTCATGGCAATGACTACCGGATTATAACTGCCAAATACACCCAGGCCCTACTTTAAGATTAATTCCAGTGCAAAAGTTCCCACACCTGCTATCATATAAATAATCCGCTTTTTATGAATTGGTGAACTCTCCCCGTAACGCATGATACACAAAATAAATACTGCCAGTATAACGACTGCAAGATGGATATAATGAATCACCCAGATAATCCCGTCTGTTACTTCCATCCGGTTATACATACCATCTTTTAAAATCCGCATCGTTTTATAAAAATACGGATGGTATTCTGCAGTAAATACTGCCACCAGCACAATTGCATTTACAACTGCCTGAATAAAATAAATAAATTTAGGAATTTTAAGCCTTCCAAACTCCGATGCAAACCAGAGAAATGCCATTAAAAATCCTGCCTGTCCAACATACTGGATGCACAGCCCGGCAAGTGCCTCACCAACGGTATCTGAATGCACCAGTTCCAGATGAACTCCCACCACAAACAGCATGGTAAAAATATCATAAATAATAAATGCAAGCTGTACTTTGGAGAGCTTTTTACGAAGACAGATTGCCAACATAAAAAGCATCAGGATAAGCGCTATAATATTTACCGACACAAGAAAATAGAACATACTTCTTTTCCTTTCGCAAAAGTCTTTTTTGACTCTTTTTACCATATTATAGCGGAATGCCTGATGCTTTTCCACTGATTTTATTTTGCAAACAAAGGAGTAGATAAATAACGGTCTCCGGAATCCGGAAGCAATACCACAATGTTCTTTCCTTTATTTTCTTTTCTTTTTTGCCAACTCAACAGCTGCCTTTAATGCAGCTCCTGCACTGATTCCCACAAGAATTCCCTCGCTGCGGGCAAATGCTCTTCCTTCTTCAAAGGCATCATCATTTTTGATTGGAATAATCTCATCGTAAACAGAAGTATCCAGTGTGTCCGGAATAAATCCGGCACCGATTCCCTGAATTTTATGAGGTCCGACTTTTCCCTGGGAAAGAACCGGACTGGTTGCAGGTTCTACTGCAACAATGTGTACGGACTTCTTCTGCTTTTTTCAGATATTTTCCAACTCCGGTTATGGTTCCACCGGTTCCGACTCCTGCCACAAAAATATCAACGCTGCCTTCTGTCTGCTCCCAGATCTCCGGTCCTGTGGTTTCTTCATGGGCTTTTGGATTTGCCGGATTTTCAAACTGTCCTAAAATAATTGAACCTGGAATCTCTTTATGAAGTTCTTCTGCTTTTTCGATTGCACCCTTCATTCCCTTATATCCGGAAGTCAGTACAATCTGCGCTCCATACGCCTGCAGAAGATTCCGACGCTCTACCGTCATGGTTTCCGGCAATGTTAAAATTGCATGATACCCTTTTGCAGCCGCCACAGAAGCAAGTCCGATTCCCGTATTACCGGAAGTTGGCTCAATAATCGTAGCTCCCGGCTTTAATTTGCCCTTTCTCTCTGCATCCTCAATCATGGCAAGTGCCACTCGGTCTTTTACCGAACCTGCCGGATTAAAATATTCCAGCTTGGCAATGATTGCTGCATCCTCTACACCTGCCTCTTTCATATAATTATGAAGATAGAGCATCGGCGTCTTTCCAATCAGTTCCGAAGCACTGTCCACTATTCCTTTCACACACGTTTCCTTCTTTCTATTCCATTCCTTTGATATATCCGGTTGCAGACTGAATTGCCACTGCACCATCTGCAACTGCTGTGACTACCTGACGCAGGCTTTTTGTCCGCACATCTCCTGCCACGAACAGTCCTGCAAGACTGCTGCTGCAGTCTTCTCCTGCAATCACATAGCCTTTCTCATCGAGAACGTCAAGGTTCTTTAATAATTCCGTATTTGGAATCATTCCAACCGCTTCAAAAACACCATCTACAGCTATTGTCCCACCGTTATCTAAAATAATACCATCTACTTTATCTTCCCCGGTGATTTCCTGTACTCTCGTATTGGTAAGTATCGTTACATTGGAAAGCTCTTCTAATTTCTTTTTTGTCTTCTCTGCTCCACGGAATTCTGCTCTCCGGTGAATGAGATATACCTGTTCGCAGATATCGGATAAATACAATGCATCATCCAATGCGGTATCTCCACCACCGATGACTGCAGCTTTCTTTCCCTTATAAAAGGCACCGTCACAGACTGCACAAAAAGAAACTCCTTTTGCCAGCAGCTTTTCTTCTCCCGGCACCCCTAATCTGCGGTTCTGACAGCCTGCCGCATAGACTACGGTTTTCGCTTCTATGTTCTTTCCATCTTCACAGGAAATGACAAAGCTTTGCTCTTTTTTGTAATGGCTGTAACCTCTGCCTCTTCAATGGTTACTCCAAGTCCTTCGGCATGCTCTAAGAATGCCTCTCCCAGAGAATAACCGTCTTTGCCTGGCAGTCCCGGGTAATTATCTACCCGGCTACTGTATGCAATCTGTCCGGTTCCAAGATATTCTTTTTCCAGTACAACCGCATCGAGGTTTGCCCGCTTAGCATAGATTGCCGCACTTAAACCTGCCGGCCACTTCCAATGATAACTACATCTAACATATTACCAGATCTTCCTTTGTTGATTCGTCTCCTTCAATATGAAATGAATTGAGTACCGGCTGTTCCGGTTCCATCAGAGAAAGAATCATATAGCTTGCTTTTTACTGTCATATGCAAGACGCTTATCTTCTTCGGATGGTCTCGAAGGAGATTCCGGATGGGAGTGCCAGTTGCCTAAAGGAATGAGACCATTGGCACGCATATCCTTTACGGCTGCTAACTGCTCTTTCGGATCCAGTGTAAAATGCTCATTGGAATGGTCGATATTGGTCAACAGATATACCTTTTCTACCACCTTATCCTCTCCTTCTTTGGTTCCGGCAATCAGTCCGCAAGCCTCTTCTGGTACACAGCTTTTGGCATGTGCCAGTATTTTTCATAATCTGCTTTTTTTAATGAAATCATGCTATCCTCTTTCTATGTTTCATGGGTTATGTATCTGATAACATTTATTTACTGATACATTTATTTATCTGTACATTCAGCCTGTTCATAATCAATCAGCTCTGTTATGGTCGGATGTTCTCCACAAACGGCACATCCCTTTCCATTCCAAGGAAGCTTAATCTTGTGGAATTCCTGCTTAATTGCATCATAGGTCAATAACTGACCGGTCAGCAGATCTCCTACTCCAAGGATGTACTTGATAGCTTCCATTGCCTGAAGGCTTCCTATAACACCGCCCATTGCTCCGATAACGCCTGCCTGCTTACATGTAGGAACTGCGTCCTTTGGTGGTGGGTTCTTGAATACACAACGGTAACATGGTCCCTCTCCCGGAACATAGGTCATAAGCTGGCCTTTGAAACGGATGATTCCTGCATGAGAGAATGGTTTCTGTGCCATGACACAGGCATCATTGATCAGGAATTTTGCCGGAAAGTTATCGGTTCCGTCAATAATAAACTCATAATCTGCAATGATGTCCATGATATTTTCACTGGTAATGAATTCACGATATGTACGTACTTCTACATCCGGGTTCATTGCATGAATGGTCTCTTTTGCAGACTTAACCTTTGCCTTGCCGATATCAGCTGTCTGATGAATAATCTGTCTCTGAAGATTGCTTAAATCTACATCATCGGCATCAACGATTCCTATTGTACCTACACCTGCTGCTCCAAGATACATTGCTGCCGGTGCTCCAAGTCCGCCTGCTCCGATGATTAAAACTTTTTGCATTTAAAAGTTTTTTCTGACCCTTAGCGCCAACTTCTTTTAAAATAATATGTCTGGAATAACGTTCAATCTGCTCATCCGTTAATGCCATAGCTTCCACCTCCCATGAAGTAAAGGAATTCTACATTATCACCATCCTTAAGAACGGTTGTTGCCTTTGCTTCTGTTTCTATAAATTCATCGTTAATGGATACGGTTACATATTCCGGTGTCTCTACATTTTCCTGCTCAATTAATTCCGGAAGTGTTAATCCGTCTTTTACTTCTTTCTTTTCGCCTGCTACTGTAATCTGCATAATTTCCTTCCTCTCACTTTTCTTTATTTTTATTTGTCAAGGGACTGGGTAATCCACTCCTCAAGTACCGCTTTTTTCTGCACCACTCTTACGGGCAATTTCTTCGCCATCCTTGAAGAGTACAATGGTTGGTACAGACATTACACTGTATTTTTCTGCCAGTTCTGAATCAAAGTTGGTATTTACTTTATAGACATTTAATTTTTCTGTCTGTTCGTCTGCGATAGCACCAATGACCGGTGACATTTTCTTGCACGGAACACAACTGTCTGAGTAAAATCAATCAGCACCGGAAGGCTGCTCTTCAATACTTTTTCTTCAAAAGTGTCTTTTGTTACGCGTTCTGCCATTTCTTTCTCCCTTCCAGATGTTTAGTCCTCAACCTTCTTTACAATGAGGTTATAGGTTCCATCTTCGTTATTAACCAGTTTTAAAATCTGATGTCCTTCTTCTTTAATACTGCGTGGTACGTTCTGTACCGGCTCGCCGTCATTCATACGGATTGCAATGACTTCACCATCCTCTAACTCATCAATTGCAACCTTTGCCTTTACAAAAGTAAGCGGGCACACTTTATCGGTAATATCTACTGTGTCATCAATTCTGATTCCTTCGATTTCCATCTTATTTCTCCTCGTATAATAATTTTTATTTTGAATTTCCATTCCAATTTTTTCTTTTTTCTGCTGCTTCCGGCAACTTTATTTTTCTTCAAATGCATTGCGGATTACTTTGCGGAATTCATCTTCTCCTACACGCTGTAAAAGTAAACGGAAACGCTCACCCGGATTTGCATGTTCTTCAAAGAATCCAATGGCTGCATCAGTCACACGGAATAATGTCTCTTCATCGGTAATCAGTGGAAGTAACTGTTCTCCTTTGTAAATATGGTTTCCAAATAATCCACCAAAGGATACGATATATCCGCTCTTTCCTTCCCATGCATCTGTCGGGCAGGATTTTACACAACGGCTACCGCAGTTGGTACATTTATCATAATCAATGGTAACTTCTGTTCCGGTACATTTGATAGCATCTTCACGGCATGCCTTTTCGCAGACACCACAATTGATACATTTATCTGCTACCCAGCTTACTTCCATACCACCTTTTACACCGATATCATTTTCTTCTGCCTTAAGACAGTTGTTCTGACATCCGGTAACACCAAATTTAAATTTGTGCGGAAGCTCTCTTCCGAAGTAATGCTCATCTAATTTCTTTGCCAGGCTATAGGTATCGATACATCCGCTTGGGCAGATTTCAGAACCCTGACATGCGGTAACGGTACGGACTCTCGGTCCACATACACCAGGTTTTACACCACCGTCTGCTAACTTTGCACGAACCTCTTCTATATCTTCAAAGTTAATAAATGGAATCTCAATGCCCTGTCTGGAAGTCATATGAACATAGCCTTTTCCATATTTTTCTGCCACATCTGCTACTGCTTTAATATTTTCTGCTGTCAGGTTTCCTCCAACTACCTGAATCCTTAAAGAAAAGAATCCTTTCTGTTTCTGGCGCATAAATCCGCCCTTTTTCAATGCCGCATAATCAATTTTTGCCATTATCTGCTTCCTCCATTTACTCTTCGCTTTTCTCTGGTTTGCTCTGATCCATTGCCTGTCTGAAGTCTTCGATTAAATCTTCGACATCTTCAATTCCGACACTGATGCGGATCAAATCATCAAATACTCCGGCGTCTCTTTTTTCTTCCGGGGTACTGTGTACATTTAATGTAGATTCCGGATGAATCACTAATGTTTTCGTATCTCCGATATTGGAAATAATCAGCGGAAGCTTTAATGCATTGATTATTTCAAATGCCCGTTTCTTGCTTCCGGTCCGTATGGTTAAGATTCCACCAAAACGGTCCTTAAACTGTTTCTTTGCGATTTCATGCCATGGACTGCTCTCCAATCCCGGATAATTGACTGTTACATCCGGATATTCTCTTACAAAAAACCTTGCCAGTTCTGCTGCATTGTCACAGATACGCTCCATCCTGATTCCCAGTGTCTCTAACCCGATGCAGTTATAAAATGCATTCTGCGGAGACAGACAGGCTCCTGTGTTGCGGAACAGTCCATTCCGAAGCTTGGCAGTATAGGCAAATGGTCCAAACTTCTTAAAGTCTGCCATGCCCGGATATTTTTCCACATCCCACTTAAATCTGCCGCTGTCCGTAATAATTCCGCTGATGGAATTGCTGTGACCATTGATGTATTTAGAGGAAGAATTCATTACTATATCCGCTCCTAGGGAAAGCGGCTTCACTAAGAATGCAGTAGCAACCGTATTATCTATAATGAGCGGTATCTGATGCTCATGTGCCAGATTTGCAAGTGCCGTAATATCTGTCACATCAAGTCTTGATTACCAATGGTCTCTGCAAAGTAAAGACGGGTATGTTCATTGGTCTTTGCTTCAAATGCAGCCAGGTCATTGTTTTCCACATAATGTGTTGTGATACCAAATGCCTCTAAGTCACGGAATAAATCAATGCTGCCGCCATAGAGACTGGCACTGGATACGATTTCATCGCCGGAACGAAGGATATTACAAAATGCATTGTAGAGTGCTGCCATTCCTGATGCACAGGCAACGCTTGCTACGCCACCCTCTAACGCCGTTACTCTTTTTTTCAAATGCATCTACCGTAGGATTACTGATTCTCGTATAGGAATATCCCGGTGCCTGATTATGAAAAAAATCTTTTCTAGCTTCTCTGCCGACTCATGTGCAAATGCACTGGATTGATAAATCGGAGTTGTTGTTGCACCTGTATTCGGTTCTCCCTGAAAATCTCCATGTAATAATGCGGTATTAAACTTCATCTTACGCTCCAATTCCTGCACGTCTTATCGTGCACTAAATACTTTGAACTGCCTTAGGAAATCTATTTACGATTATTCCTATTGGTTTTGTATGAATTATATTTTACTATATTTTTATAATTTGTCAATACTAATTTATCAGAGCATTGTTATTTCTCTCCGAATATGTTATTTTATTCACGCAAGCCGCATAAACAAGCGCTTTTCAGGAAACACAATACATATTTCTGGAATAACGGAAAGGATTTCCTATGTACACGAGAAAAAAATCATTTTATCTTTTGCCGGAATGTTTTTCCTGCTGCTTCTTATGATGTCAGCAAGTCTTTTTTTTCGGCAGCGTTTTATTAAATCCGAAAGAGATTTTATCCTGTCTGATTCAAAATGACCGGACTTCTGTCACAGGTCTCTTACTTTTTCATATCAGAATTCCACGGATGTTTGGCGCCATTGCTGCCGGCATGGGTTTATCCTGCGCCGGAGTTATCTTACAGACTGTTATGAATAATTCCCTTGCCAGCCCGAATACCATTGGTGTCAATTCCGGAGCCGGATTTGCCGTTATGATTGGACTTGCTATCTTCCATGGTCGTGCAGCCCATAATGCCATTTTTGCTTTTACCGGAGCTTTCCTTACGACACTTCTTATTTTTGCTCTGGCATATATGGCAGACAGCAAACGTACTACCATCATTCTTGCCGGCATTACCGTTTCTTCTTTTTTTAAGTGCCGGAATTAATACGGTAAAATTATTAAGTGATGATATCACTTTAAACCTCACTACCTTTATGATTGGTTCTCTTTCTGATATCACCACCAAAACGCTTTTTGCTCCCGGCATTGCCATTGTCATTGCGGTTATCATCTCCTGCTTTTTCGGAAGCCACATGAATGTTCTGAGTCTTGGAGAGGATGTTGCCCGCTCCCTTGGCATTCCGGTATCGCTGCTCCGTTTTCTGCTGTTGATGCTTTCCAGTATACTGGCAGGCTGTGTGGTAAGCTATGCAGGACTTTTAAGCTTCGTCGGGCTGATTGTTCCTCATATTGCAAGACGGCTCTTCGGGAATGATATGCGGCTTTTAGTTCCCCTTTGTGCTCTCTTAGGTGCAAGTTTCGTCCTCTTCTGTGACACTCTTGGACGTGTTATTGCAGCACCATATGAACTTCCTGCCGGCATTATTCTTTCTTTTGTTGGCGGACCGTTTTTCTTATATCTTTTATTAGGAAAGAAAGGAGGCCGCAGAGTCCATGCTTAAATTTGATTCCGTTTCCATTGGCTACCACAAGGTGCCTCTGATTAAAAATCTGTCCGTTGAAATTCCTACCGGCAGCATCACAACCATCGTAAAATTAAAATGGCTGTGGCAAAACAACGCTGATTTCCGTATTAAATAAATCCAGCCAGCTTTTTAACGGCTCTATCACATTAGATGGCGAAGATATTTATCATATGAGTGGACACCTTCGTGCCCAGAAAATTGCATTTTTACCACAGATTCGCGAAGTAATTCCTGCTCTTCCGGTTCATACCTTAGTGGAGCATGGACGTTTTCCATATCTTGGCTTCTCCAGACGCCTCACCAAAGAAGACCGCAAACTGGTGGAAGATGCCATGGAATTTACCCATATTACGGATTACCGCAACGTTGCAACTGACACTCTTTCCGGTGGGATAAGACAGCGTGTCTTCTTTGCCATGACTTTAGCCCAGAACTGCGATACGATTATTTTGGATGAACCGACTACCTTCTTAGACTTGGTAAGCCAGAATAATTTCTACCGGATGCTTCCAATCTTAAAGGCACAGGGAAAAACAATTCTTCTGGTGCTGCACGACCTTGCCAAGGCACTTACTATTTCAGACAAACTTATCGTCATGGAATCCGGTGCCATCTGCTTTCAGGGCACTCCGGATGAATGCGTACAAAAAAAACGTCTTAAATAAAGTATTTCATACTTCACTTAAGACGTTCTCTGATGCGGAAGGAACTTACTACTTCTTTGAGTAAGTTCCTTACTTTTCCAATGTTTCATTCATACTTCCCATCCGGTAACCGCAAAGGTCTAAGGTTACATAGGTAAATCCATATTCCCGGAAAGCTTTTGCAATTCTCTCCCGGTTCTCCTTTTCCATCAGCTTCGAAAATTCTTCCGGCTCAATCTCAATTCTTGCCATCATTCCATGAATTCTTACCCTCACCTGATGAAAACCTAAATCCAGTCATAATTGTTCCGCTTTATCCACCATTGTAAGTTTCTCTTCGGATATGGTCTCTCCATAGACAAACCGGGATGACAGACAGGCAAAGGACTGCTTTTCCCAAGTTGGAAGATTCAACGCCTTCGAAAGGACACGGATATCCTGCTTGGTAAAACCACAGTCTCTGAGCGGACTTTTTATTCCAAGCTCTGCCACTGCTTTTAATCCCGGACGATAATCTCCGTTATCATCAAGGTTAGAGCCCTCCGCCACATAGGCAATTTTCTGTTCTTCTGCAATCTTTAATATCTTTTCAAATAATTCATGCTTGCAAAGATAACAGCGGTTCTTAGGATTCTGTGCAAATCCTTCGATTTCAAGTTCTTCCGATTCTGTAATAAAATGTCTTATATTTTCTTTCCGGCAAAATGCTTCTGCTTCCCCTAACTCTCTCTTTGGAAATGAACAGGAGGACGCAGTTACTGCAATTGCCCGCTCTCCCAATACATCATGCGCCACTTTCAAAAGATAGGTGGAATCCACACCACCTGAGAATGCAACTGCCACGCTGCCTAATTTTTCAAAATATTGTTTTAACGCTTCCTGCTTTTTTAACTGTTCCGGAGTTGGTGCTGTTATTTTATTCATTTCTTATGCCTCTACTTTGTTTCTTCTCTAAGTTCTTTCACCGTAGCAAGCTCCAGGCCGACCTTTTCTGCGATCACATCATCTGTCAGGAGATCTAAAAGGTTTCTTGCAACACTGATTTTTTCTCTGGCAATTCCACGGGCTTCGCCAATCCTGATGCCCTGTTCCTCGCCAATTTCTATTCCCTTGTTGGTCATCTCTTCCGCAAACGTACACATTGTAATCACCTCTCCTGCTTTCGCACGTTCTGCTACTGTTTTCTCTATTTTGACATAGGTTTCATCATTTGTAAACACCTGAAGCAGATTCAAAACCGCTTCCACATGGCAGATTGCCTCCGGATGTTCCTTGGGATTGTATCTTCCAAGACGTTTCTCCGCAAAAAAATCTGCTACAATTTTAAAATCACTTTTAAACGCTTTTCGGATTTTCTCCCGGCAAAAATGCAATATTAAAAACAAATATTTTATAATCATTTACATAAGGTCTTAGTTCCGGAGAAACATCTAAAATGTCAAATAGCGCATTCGGACTTTTCCATTCTGTATCACTGAAATTTAAAACAATCGTAATTGCCGGATATTTTCGTTCTTCCTCACGGTCAATCTGCACCCGATACACGGCATAATCATACCCCATAATCCGGATGGGCATATTTTTGTCTATCCGACTTTCATTTTCAATCCCAAAAGATGCCACTTTGTATAACCCATTCTTATATAATTTCACAGTATCCCGAAACTGATTCCGAAGATTGTTTTCTTCCACCTTATAGATGCTTTCCGTTGGTCCCTCTTCCAATCCTTCTTCCAAAAGAATCTCCTTTCGAAAAAAAGTAATACATTATATATGTCAGCAAAAACATCCGAAAATGATTCCAGATATTTTTCTGCCAAATCCTTATCTGCCAAGTATTTTCCCCCTGTTAAATAAATATTTTGGATAAAAAAGATTCTGAAAATATGAATATAAGATTATCACGAATGCAGACAGTTCAACACGTCTGCATAATAGATGAATAACGAATATTATTATAAACTGATTTTACTTAAGATATAATATCAAAAATATTCCGAAGGGTGCAAGTACTCTACGGAATATTTTAATCTAATTTAATAGAATTTATATAATCTTTACAAAGATAAAACATTTTTTCTGTTTTTGTAACTATTTTCTTCTCATTTTGTCATTTTCCATGTAAACGTTTGCGCACATGTACTTTAACTGCATCACTTTAGATGTAATACTCCAGCTGGTTGGTATTTTCCACCGAAGTACAGCTTTCTTATTTTTATAACCAGATTTCATCCTTGAAAATAATCTTACGATATGTTTCAAAATGCAGCCACTTATTGAAGAAGTCACTGGATGGTTTTTCACCTGCTGCAACCAGCTCGTCTAAGAATGCCTGTGCATCCTGTGCAGATGTAATGGCAACGGCAAAGCCTCTTCCATTGATAACCGGAACATTGCTGTACTGGTATTCTGCCAGCGGTGCAATCTTTTCTACCTTGCGTCCACGAACCTGTACAAAGATTCTTTCTCTTAAGATGACAATATCGAAGTCATCCGGATACTGATAGCTTTCTCCGCTTACCGGGATTTCATCTCCAATGGTATAGGTCTTCTGAACCGGACGTACCTTGGCAATCGTCATGCTCTCAAGGTTATAATAGAACTCTTCGAAAATGTCTCCATTTCCCTTAAGACTTCCATATACGAAAGCTGCTTTTAAATCCTTGCTCTCATCTACGGCAGCATCTTCTACTACACCGCAGGCAGAAGTCATATTGGAAATACGGTCAATCAGAATCAGCTCTCCTAAAGTCTTATGCTTTTTGAATTCATCAATGACAACCGGCTCCTGCAAATCAAGGTCACAGACTGCAATCTCATTTTTCTTAAGCTGTCCTGCCGGAATAAATTCACCGGTATTTACATCAATCTTGTACTGGATGTTCTTTAAGATACCAGGAATCTGCTTTGTTCCAAGTTTTACCAGATAATCGGTTCCCGGTGTCAGCTCCTCATCATCCATCCAGAGAATGGTTGCTGTAAAGGATTTGCTGATTGGCAGATTATTGCCGGATGCAATGACACAGCCTCTGGATACGTCTACTTCCTTATCAAGCTGCAGTGTAACCGGCTGTCCCATAAAGGCACTCTGGCTGTCTTTATCTCCTACTAAAATGCTCTTGATATGCGCACGCTCATTGCTTGGCAGGGTAACGATTTCGTCTCCGACTTTTACTTCACCGGATTCAATCTGTCCCTGGAATCCACGGAAAGTATGGTCCGGACGGCACACTCTCTGTACCGGCATATAGAAGCCCTCTTCCTGCTTCTTCTCTGTTACATCTACTTTTTCAAGGTATGGAAGCAATGCCTCTCCCTTGTACCAGCTAATTTTATCGGATTTGGTTGTAACGTTATCACCTTCTGTGGCAGATACCGGAATAATGTAAATGCTCTCTAACTTCAGTTCGTCTGCTAATTCTTTAATCTGTGCTTCGATTTCTTTGAAACGCTCTTCGCTGTAGTCTACCAGATCCATTTTGTTTACTGCAAATACAAAAACGTGATTCCCATCAATGCGCAGATTCTTGCATGACGTCTTGTCTGCACCAGTACCCCCTGTTTTGCATCAATTAAGATAACTGCAAGATCTGCAAAGGACGCACCCACTGCCATGTTTCTTGTATATTCTTCATGTCCGGGTGTATCTGCAACAATGAAGCTTCTGTTGTCTGTTGTAAAATAACGGTATGCTACGTCAATGGTAATACCCTGCTCACGCTCTGCCATCAGTCCGTCCAACAGAAGAGAATAGTCAATTGCTCCGCCACGGCTTCCTACTTTGGAATCTAATTCCAGTGCTTTCTCCTGATCTGTATAGAGAAGCTTTGCATCATAAAGAATGTGTCCAATCAGAGTGGATTTTCCATCATCCACACTTCCGCATGGAATAAATTTCAATAATCCTTTCATTCTAGAAATACCCCTCTCTCTTTCTTCTTTCCATACTGCCTGCTGCTTCGTTATCAATGACACGGGTGGTTCTCTCGGAAGATACTGCACTTAAAGTCTCATCGATAATTTCATCCAATGTAGTTGCTGTTGACCCTGTTCCTCCGGTCAAAGGATAGCATCCTAAGGTACGGAAACGTACACTCTTGTACTGGATTTCTTCTCCCGGAAGCAGACGCATACGGTCATCATCCACCATGATAATGTTTCCATCACGATATACTACCGGACGCACTGCTGCAAAATATAGTGGTACAATGTCAATTTTTTCACGTTTGATATACTGCCAGATATCAGTCTCTGTCCAGTTGGAAATCGGGAATACACGGATGCTCTCGCCCTTATTGATTTTGGCATTATAAAGCTTCCACATTTCCGGTCTCTGGTTCTTCGGGTCCCAGGCATGATTCATTACGGAAGGAGAAGATTCTTTCCTTTGCACGGGATTTCTCCTCATCACGTCTGCCGCCGCCAAATGCTGCGGTAAATCCATACTTATTCAATGCCTGTTTCAATGCCTGTGTTTTCATGATATCGGTATATGCAGAGCCATGGTCGAATGGGTTAATCCCTTCTTTACACCATCTTCATTGATATACTCTAACATTTCAATGCCAAGCTTCTTAGCTGTTTCATCTCTGAACTTAATCATTTCCTTGAACTTCCATGTTGTGTTAACATGAAGAAATGGAAATGGTGGCTTCTCCGGGTAGAAGGCTTTCATTGCCAGATGAAGCATTACTGAACTATCCTTTCCTATGGAGTAAAGCATAACCGGCTTTTCACACTCAGCGGCTACCTCTCTTATGATGTAAATTGCTTCTGCTTCCAGTTCATCCAAATGTGATAATTCACCCATACTTACCTCTTTCTGCCACCATGTGGCGATTTATTAATATTGATTTGATTGCTTTCTGTCAATAACGATGGTCTCTACGGTTCCATCCCGTTTTTCTATCTTCCAGTCCAGATACTGTTCCCGGCTTGCTACACTCATCTTACTTCCCATGCCGCCCATATCTGCACCCAAGTAAAGCGCTATGGCATCTACCTTACATTCCTTAATGCAGGAACAACAGCCCCAGCAGTCCTTCGGATACAGCATACATGCCTTTCCGTCAGAACCCATTCCAATCAGTGTTCCCGGACAGACCTGACTGCATCTGCCACATCCCACACATTTACTTTGATTAATAGCTATGCTCATAGGTCTCACCTCGCTTTACTAATTCCCGGAAGAGCACTTGGATTTTACCATTTTCTTTTCTGGTATTCACATATTTTAACCACTCATCACTCTTATCCGGATAAGCTAAGTTTTCTGCAAAACTGTGCCAGCGGGTTTCCTTTCTGGCTCTCAGATGATAAATCAGTGTCTCACAGACCGTCAGCCGGTTCTTAAGCTCATAGACAAACATCAGCTCATGCATATTGAAGCTCAAGCTCCTTCGAAAGTTCCTTTAACTTTTCGATTTTCTCTTCTGCCAGATTCAACTGGTTTTCATTAAACTGATAATGATTACTGATTCCGCCTGCATAGGTATCCATTACCTTCTGCATGGCTTCTTCTAACTGTTCCGTATCATATAAACCGGACTGATTTGTTAAAATCTTATCATATTCTTTCATCTTTTCTTCAAATCTGTTGTCACAGAATGCTTTTTCTTCTTCCGTCATTTCATAGCTTGCAGCCTTTCCTTTTGCAAGGTCTTCTACCATTGCCTTTGCTGCAATCTCGCCCTCGACCATGGCTCCTGTTACATATTTCTGTGGACAGCCTCCTGCCACATCTCCGGCTGCATACAGTCCGTGAATCGTAGATTCTCTTCTGGTGTCAACCCAGTAACCACTCGCCGTATGTCCGCCTACAATATAAGGCTCTGTTCCTTCTATTTCCACATTCTGCTCACTTGGGTTCTTTCCCTGCTCAATCCATTTTAAGGTCTGGCTCGGTGCCATGTTAAGATAAGCTTTCTTTAAAGAATCATCCTGCTCTGCACTGATTCCTTCTGTCCGAAGATAACATGGACCATGTCCTAATAAATTCTCTTTTACGGTTCCATACACACGCTGTGAAGTAGTAAGTCCGTATTTTGTCTCATATACTTCGCCAAGGGCATTTACCTGTTTTGCTCCCACACCCTGTGCAATGGTTCCGGTTGGTGCGATAGTATCTTTACAACGCAGTGCAATAAAACGCATTTCAAAGGTGGTCATCTCTGCTCCCGACTCAATTCCCATGGCATAACCGGCTCCGGTATTAAATGGCGGATACCACATCTTATGTCTGGAGAATCCCGGATTGTTCGGTACCGGTAAAGACCGGATGCTCCACCGGTTGCACAAAGCACTTTCTTCGCCCGGATTTCTACTGCTGTCTCATTTTCAATGGAAAATCCCACTGCACCATAAATCTGGTTCTCCTTTACCAGATAATCGGTAATTGCCACCCGGTTTAATATGGTAACATTCGGCAGTGCTTCTACTGCAGAAGCAAGTAACGGCTTGATATTCTCACCGTTGATTTTGATATTCCGGTTTCCTCTTGCCACATATTTACCATTCTCATCTTTTAAAATGACAAGACCAAGCTTCTCCATTTTCTCTGTTACACGGTTTAAGCCCTCCGACATGGTAAGAAGTAAATCCTCTCTTACGATGCCGTCTGCATCCTTTTGGCATAATCCACATAGTCTTCCGGCTTTCTGCCCTCTACGATATATGCATTAATGGCATTTACTCCGGCTGCAAGACAGCCGCTTCTTTTGATGTTGGCTTTCTCTGCAATGATAACTTTCGCATCGGACTGTTCTGCAATGGTCAGTGCTGCATAACAGCCTGCGGTTCCACCGCCAATAATTAAAATGTCTGTATCCAATATTTTCCTGTTCTTAATTTCCATAGCAACTTAGATGTAGAATACATCGTCCTCCTGCATTTCTTTATTTTCACAGAGATACGTCCGCTCTTTATCCAGCACATATAACCGGTAAATCAAAAGGCTTACCTTCTCTCCGATTTCAAGACTTTCTTTTTCCAATGGCACTCACAGATTATCTCTATGCCGCCTACGTCTACCGTAACATCCAGACGGTTTCCACGGAATACGATATCCTTTACAATGCCATCCTGGGATGCACTCATATATCGGTCAATTTTGCCAAATTTATGTATCTTTACAAATTCCGGTCGGATGACTGCTTTCGCTGCGCCCTCGATTTTATCAAATCCATGTAACTCTTCGTAATGTTCCACCAGGGAAGAACGTCCGATGAACTGTGCTACAAATGGAGTATCCGGTGTATTATAAATCTCCGCCGGTGTTCCAATCTGTTCAATGGTTCCGTGATTGGTAATGATAATTTCATCGGCCACCTCAACGGCTTCATCCTGGTCATGGGTTACAAAATGCTGGTGATTCCAAGCTTTGTAACCACACTGCGAAGCCAGAGTCTTAATTCCGAACGAACCTTGGCGTCAATTGCCGCAAACGGTTCATCCAGAAGCAGTACCTGTGGTCTTGGTGCCAATGCCCTTGCAAAAGCAACTCTCTGCCGCTGTCCGCCGGACAACTGGTTCGGATACCGCTTCTCCATACCGGAAAGTCCGGTAATCTCCAAAAGCTCCGTTACCCGCTTCTTAATCTCTTTCTTTGGCACCTTCTGAAGCTCCAGTCCAAATGCCACATTGTCATATACGGTCATATAGCGGAACAAGGCGTAGTTCTGAAAAACAAATCCGATGCCTCGTTTGGAAGCCGGTACATCATTGACCCGTTTACCGTCGATGTAAATGTCTCCGGAATTTGGCATTTCCAGTCCTGCAATCATACGAAGCAGTGTTGTCTTTCCACTGCCGGATGGTCCAAGCAGTGCCACCAGTTTTCCTTTTTCAATGCCAAAGCTGACATGATCAGAAGCTTTAAAACTGCCATATTGTTTGCATATATCTTTCATTTCAACATACATATCAGCGGCTCTCCCTTCTTGTTTTTGCCCGATATTCCAGAATATTTCGAAGGAATAATATAATAACTGCCAGAATAACCAAAAAGCGAGGATACTGCAAATGCTGCAGTAACAGACTGCTCTGTACCCGACATATATAATGCATCGATTTCCAGTGGAAGTGTAAAGGTCTCTCCTCTTGTCTTTGACAGAGCATTGACCGCACCGAACTCTCCCAACGCTCTCGATGTACAAAGGATGACTCCATAGAGCAATGCCCATTTCATCTGTGGAAATGTAATCTTAAAAAAGATTTTCAGTCCGCCGGCTCCCATCAGGGCTGCTGCTTCCTCTTCGTCCTTGCCCTGGGCATTTAAAACCGGAATCACTTCCCTTGATACATAAGGGAATGTTACAAATACCGTTGCTAAAATAACGCCCGGAATTGCAAAAGCGATTCTGATATTCGTTCCAAAGAACTGGTTGATTGCCCGGATAAATGGATATGTCCAGCCCAGTCTTCCAAATGTCATCAAAAATGCCAGTCCCACGATAACCGGTGAAATGGAAAACGGAATATCGATTAAGGTTGCCAGCACCTGTTTTCCTCGGAAGGAAAACTTGGTTAAAAAGCCATGAAACACATAATCCAAAGAATGTGTTAATCACCACCGCTGCCACTGTTGCAATCAGAGTTACCTTTAAAAGCACTCTTTACATAATCTGTCCGGATGGACTGCATGTAAAAGGCAAATCCTTCTTTTAAGGAACTTGCAATGATGCAGAGCAGCGGAAGAACCAGCATCAGGAACAGGAACAGTACACTGACTGTAATCAAAATATGACGCGTACGTTTTTTCTTTTTTCCAGTTTTTCAAGCTCGTTCATACTTTTCTCCTTCTATAACTGATTCGTGCGTTGTGCCTGCTTCATCTGAATGATATTTACCGCAAATAAAATAAGGAATGATATGATTAACATAACCAGTGCAATTGCTGTTGCAGAGGCATAATCAATATAATTTAATTTCTGCATAATGACATAGGAAATTACCTGTGTATGCTCCTTGGCACTGTTGCCGGATATGTATATAACACTTCCATATTCTCCTACCCCTCTGGCAAATGCCAGTCCAAATCCGGTTAAAATTGCCGGTTTCATCTCAGATAAGATTACTTTGAAAAATGTTTTCGAAGGTGTTGCTCCAAGAATATAAGCTGCTTCTTCATACTGTCCATCCAATTTTTCCAATACAGGCTGGACAGAACGCACGACAAACGGAATTCCCACAAATACCAGTGCAATGACCAGTCCCACATGGGTATATGCTACTTTTATTCCAAGAGCTGCTAACGGCTTTCCAATGATTCCGGTGTCGGCATACATCTTTGATAAAGTAATACCCGCAACTGCAGTAGGCAGTGCAAATGGAAGTTCAATAAATCCATCTAAAATCCGTTTTCCCGGAAAATCATACCGGGTCAGCATCCAGGCTAATATCACACCAAATACCACATTGATACATGCTGCTAAGAAAGAACATCCGATGCTGGTGGCAAATGCATATAATACATTTGACTTGGTCAGAAGTCCGAAAAATTCTGACGGAGATAACTTTAAGGAATATACCATTACGGATGCCAGTGGAATCAGCACAATAAGTGAAAGCATTGTAACTGTAATTCCAAGCGTTAAATGAAATCCCGGTATGACTCTGATTTTTTTTATTTTTACGGAATCGTCTTTTCATACTTGCCTCTTCTTCTAGTAGTTATATATCTCATCGAACCAGGCATCATCATCAAAATAATCTTTGTATGCCTGATCCCAGTCACCAAAATCATCAATACTCCAAAGTGTCATCGTCAGATCAAAGGTATCTTCATATTCCTTTAAAATTTCCTGATTGGATGGACGGTAACCATTCTCTGCGGCGAGCCTCTGTGCATCATCTTCATATAAATAAGATAAATATGCTTCTGCCACATCTCTTGTTCCATTGAAATCTACATTATCATCTACCACTGCCACACTGGGCTGTGCTAAGATACTGACCGTCGGAGAAATCAGTTCATATTCTCCCGGATAATTCTTAAGTACTGTCATGGCTTCATTTTCCCATGCAATCAGAACATCGCCTTTTCCATTTTCCACAAAGGTGGTTGTGGAACCTCTTGCTCCGGAATCCATCACGGAAACGTTGGCATAAAGTTCTTTTAAGAATTCCTTTTTGTTCTGCTTCACTATAATCCTTTTCCCTTGCATAGCTTAATGCTGCCAGAAAGTTCCAGCATGCACCGCCGCTACTCTTCGGGTCCGGCGTGATTACTTCAACACCCGGTTGAATCAAATCATCCCAGTCTTTGATATTTCTCTCATTTCCCTTTCGTACCAGAAAGACAATGGTTGAAGTATATGGTGCGGATTCATCCGGGAACTGATCCATCCAGCCCTCATTAATCAATCCGGTATCCTCTATCAACGAAATGTCATGTGCCAGTGCCAGTGTCACCACATCCGCATTACAACCTTCCACTACGGAACGTGCCTGCATGCCGGAGCCTCCATGAGACTGGATGACTTCCACTTTTTTCCGGTTTCTGCTTCATAATGCTGTATGAACATTTTATTATATGCTTCATAAAACTCTCTGGTCGGGTCATAGGAAACATTGGTTATGGTAATGACATCACTCTTTTGTCTGCCACATCCACTGAGCAGCAACATCATGACCGCAAGTAAAAGTGCAGTGATGCGGTAACGATATGTAGTTTTCTTTCCCTGCTGTTTTCTGCTCTTTTGCATGTCACCCAACATTTCCTTTCTATCTCTTTTCATTGATTTTATAATTCGAATAAAGAGGTGGATAAATACCGCTCTCCGCTGTCCGGCATTAAGATAACAATATTTTTATCTTTATTATCCGGTCTGCCTGCCAGTTCTTCTGCTGCATGTAAGACTGCACCGGACGAGATTCCAATCAGGAGTCCATCCGTCTTTGCCACTTCTCTTGTGGTATCAAATGCCACATCATTATCTACCGGAATAATCTCATCAACCAGTGACAAATCCATAACCTTCGGAATAAATCCTGCGCCGATTCCCTGTATCTTATGTGGTCCCGGTTCTTTTCCGGAAAGAACGGCGGAAGTTGCCGGTTCTACTGCCACAATCTTAATGTCTGCTTTCTTTGCCTTTAAGCCTCTTGCTGTTCCGGTCAGTGTTCCACCGGTTCCTACAGAAGCTACAAAAATATCTATCCTGCCATCTGTATCCCGCCAGATTTCCTCTGCGGTAGTAAGCTCATGGATTTTTGGATTGACCGGATTTTCAAACTGTTGCGGAATAAATGCATTTCCATATTCTTCTTTTAACTGGGCTGCCTTCTCAATTGCGCCCCTCATGCCAAGCCGTCCCTGGGTCAGTACCACTTCTGCCCCCAGTGCTGTTACAATCTTTCTTCGCTCAACACTCATGGTATCCGGCATGGTTAAAATCAGATGCAGCTTCTTTGCCGCACATACAAATGCCAGCCCGATTCCGGTATTGCCACTGGTCGGCTCTATAATAACGGTCTTGCCATTAATCAGCCCGTCTTTTATTCCCTGTTCTATCATTGCTTCTGCCACACGGTCTTTTACGCTGCCCAATGGATTAAAATACTCAAGCTTTGCTAAAAGGTGTGCCGGAAGATGCTTTGCTTCTTCGTAATTTTTCAGTTCCAGTATTGGTGTATTACCAACTAATTCTGTCAGTGATTGTGCTATTTTCGCCATTTCCTTTTTTCTCCTTTCCTGTAACTATTTACCATAATACCCTATAATTCATATATGGTCAATAGGAAATGTAAGAATTTTTTCAGGACCTCGTTTTTCCGAAAAGTCCTGAATTTTTTTCTTTTTCTTACTCCGGTAAACGGATGGTATCTCCTACCACAATCACTGCCGGCATTGGAATCTGTTTCTCCTGCACTTCTTTTTCGATGGTAAGAAGTGTTCCATAGGCTGTCCGGCTGCTTCCATCAGAAGTTCCATGAATTACTGCTACCGGTGTCTCTGCCGCTGCACCGCCGTTTTGTAATTCTCTTACAATCTCCGCAAGTCTTGTGTATCCCATCAGAAAGACACAGGTTCCATCCATGGCAGCCATTTTGTGAATCTCATCTTTTAATGATTCCTCATCTCCGGCAAAATGCCCGGTCATTACATGAAAGCTCCGGCTGACCTTCCGCTCCGTCACCGGAATTCCGGCAAGTTCCGGCACTGCAATGCAGGAGGAAATGCCGGGAATTACTTCTGTTTCAATGCCTTCCTCCGTCAGTGCGTCTACTTCTTCATTTCCTCTGCCAAAGACAAATGGGTCACCGCCTTTTAACCTTACAACATGCGCACCTTCTTTTGCCTTCTCTATCAGCAGCATATTAATCTCTTCCTGCTTCATGCTGTGTCTGCCACTGCGTTTTCCTACACAGATTTTTTCACAGTTTTCATTGGTAAAATCAAGAAGCCTTGTATCAATTAACGCATCATAAATCAGCACCTGTGCTTTTCTGATTTCCTGCATGCCGCGCAGTGTTATGTATTCATAGGACAGACAACCGGCTCCCACCAGAACCACCTTTCCTGGGGATACTTTCCTGACCGGACAAGCTTCTTTTCCGGATTGTGCCTCCTTATCCGAAAGTGCCTCTTTATCTGCAAATGCTTCTTTTAGGGTTTTGCTTTGATAATTTTCCAGTAAAATTTCACATTCAGTTTCTGTCAGGGGACGTCCTTTTTCCATACACACATCCGCTAAATCCAGCAGAAAAGCAGCTCTCTTTTTGTCATCTTCGATTGCCATTTTTGCAAAAGGACGAATCTTTTCAAGATAATCCAAGATTTCTTCCATCCGCTCCGGGATGTCTGCGCTTAACTGGGCACGGAACGTGGTTGCTACTCTTGGACTTGCTCCTTCGGTAGAAATGCCGATACTGAGCTTTCCTTCCCGAATCAGTGACGGGAACAGGAATCCACATTTTTCCTTATCATCTACAACATTTACCAGAATATTCCTCTCTTCACAAAGCTTTGCAATCCTTGCATTCAATGTTTCATCCGAGGTTGCCGCAATAACAAAATCCATTTTTTCCAGATTTGTAGTTTCAAAATCCCGCTCGGATAAAATAAGTTCCGACGTATCTTCGTTCTTTTTTCTTTTCTCTTTTATTTCTTCGGAAAGTTTCCAGATTCCATCATCAATCTTTGGTGCAACAACCAGAAGCTCCGGTTCATAAGGCAGCAGCTTTCTTACCTTGCGTTCTGCTACAATACCGCCACCGACAATCAGTCCTCTTTTTTCCTTTTAGTTCCACAAAAAATGGAAAATATCCCATCCCGCTTCTCCTTTATTGCCTATACTCTGTCACTTAAGTTTCTGCGTCTTAGTTTTCCGGATATAAAATGTCTGCCAGTTCTTTATACGCTTCTCCCCAGCGGGCATTTGGTTTCAGGTTGTAAAGCCGTTTATCCAGTACATAATAGTGATTCTCTTTCACTGCAGTAAGACTGCTCCATACCGGACTGTCAATTAATGTTTCCTGCACATTTTCCAGTGCCGCATCTGTATCGGTTCCCTGTGTAGTCACGAAAATATAATCTGGATCTGCGGTTACGATTGCTTCAAGGCTCAGATTATCCAATAATCCGCTGTCGCTGTCTGCAATATTCACACATCCCAAATCCTTTAACAGCTCACCACCTACGCTGCCTTCACTTCCTTTGGCTTTTACACCACTTGCTGCTGCACGTAAAAATAATACGCTTGGATGGGAATCATCTACCCTTGCCTTGATTTCTTCAATCTGTTTCTGAACCTCAAGTCCGTTTTTCTCATATAAATCTTTTCTTCCGGTAATATCTGTACAAATGTCTAACATCTGAAGATATGCGTCAAAATCAGATACATCAAAATATGCTACTGTAACGCCTGCTTCTGTCAGCATATTTTCCATCTCCACATTAGAAGTAGTATTGATGCTTGCAATTACAAGATCCGGCTGTGCGGCAAGTAATGCTTCTGTATTTGGCTCCTGAATACTTCCAAGATTTACCACATCATCTCCTAAGTCAAGGTCTAATGACTCCCAGGAGTCATTGGCTGTTGCCACCAGTTCACCACCGGATAATAACCAGACATCTGCAAAGCTTCCAATCATGGCTGCCACACGGTCATGGGAAGTTACGGTTACATCTCTTCCCAGTGCATCCGTAAAAGTAACCGGATTCTCTTCACTGGCTCCCTCTGTCACTTCATTTCCTGCTTCTGTCACATTTTCTGTACTCTCAATTACCTCTGTCACAGACTGCTGCTCCGTGCTTAAGGTCTCCTTTGTATCCTTACTTCCACATCCTGTCAGTGCTGTAAACATTAATGTTACACAAAGACCGAGTGCTGTTATTTTTGTTCTTACACTTCTGTTCATTTTTTCTTTTCATCCTTTTCCTATTTATTTACTATGAATTGTATTGTACTATATTTTTTGATTTGTCAAGATAGAAACGGTCTTTCCGTTAAAAGAATAATGGCACAGTCTATCCGCTCCAATACAAGCATAAAGCCTGCCGGAGCACTAAGAATTTCGATAGCATCTTTCATCAGTTCCGGCAACCGGCGCATATTCACATCCTTGTTCAAATGCGCCTCGCTGGCACTTCCCTGTGCCAGCGTTGCCTGTTGTCGGACGAAATTCCAAGTGCTCCTAGCAGACTTTATAATGTATTTGTGGCGGACAGACTGTGCCGCTATTCTGTCAAACAAAAAAGAGACCTCTTTCCGTCCTACAGAATTCAGTCTCATAAAAATCAGTCTCTTGATTCAATCATAATCAATATTCCGTTTTTAAATCTATCACCGCTTCGTCCTCTACAATTTCATTGCTGACGCCCAATGTATTATCACTGGTAAATGCTGCATCCCGCAGAGGATATTTCATTCCGGTCAATGTTACTCCGGTTACTTCTGTTGTAAGAGGAAGTAAGGATACATACTTTCCGAACTGCTGACTCTTTTGAAGAATCGTACGTGCTTTCAACAGACGAATCCGGTTATGGGAATCTATGAGAAAGCATGGAATGTCTTTTGCCAGCGGCTGCATCAGAAGCTGTATATTACCTAACACATGGTCAAGCCTTGTGCCGGTGCCGCATAATATATGGATTTCGCTGCTATTCCGTTCCATGGCTTTTCCGATGGCAATTTCAGAATCGGTATAATCCTTCTCCGGCTGATACTGGTGCCACTCAATACCGCTTTGCCGTCGAAATGCTTCCAATATGGTTTTATCTGCCGAATCATAATCTCCTAATATGACATCCGGTTTTATCTGATTGCGGTAACAGAATTCCATGCCACGGTCTGCTGCTAAGATACAATCCGGTTTTACCCGCTCTATATAACTTAATGCAAATGCATCCTCTATGGTTCCGCCATTGATAATCAATGTTTTCATCTTATTTACCACCATTAATGAGATTTAAGAAACATCTGGTGTTCTCTTCCGCATCTCCGCCAAAAACTGCGCTTCCGGCAACAATAATATTTGCTCCTGCATCCATCAATGTTTCAACATTGGAAAGGTTTACGCCGCCATCTACTTCAATATCAATCTTTAACTGACGCTCCTGCACCATTTTCTTTAACTGACGCACTTTATCGATAGTATAAGGAATCAGCTTCTGTCCGCCAAAGCCCGGATTTACTGTCATGATTAATACCATATCCACTTTTTCTAAAATATGTTCAATGGCAGTTAATGGTGTAGCAGGATTTAATGCTACTCCTGCAATGATGCCACGTTCCTTAATAGCTTCAATGGTCCGGTCTAAATGCTTACAGCTTTCTGCATGCACCGTAATCAAATCGGCTCCACAGTCTACCAGCTCATCAATATAACGGATTGGCTCATCAATCATCAGATGAACATCAAATATTTTATCGGTGCATTTTCGAATAGAGCGGATTACCGGCATACCACAAGACATGCTTGGCACAAAGCTTCCATCCATTACATCGATATGAATGTACTGCGCCCCGGCTTCATCTACCGTCTTAATCTCTTCTCCTAATTTACTAAAATCTGCTGATAAAATAGATGGGGATAAACAATTCATCGTCTGATTCCTTTCTGTATCTGATATTTCTTTTGTATCTTATTTTGCTGTACTTTATTTTCGATATCCTATTTTCTATCTCTTCTCTTTCGATACTCTAATTATTTAATACTTCTTTCTGTCCTTTAATTCTCCATAAAGCTGGCAGTAATTCTCATAACGCACCGGATGAATCTTTCCTTCTGATAAAGCTTCTTTGACTCCGCAGTCCGGCTCACTGATATGATTACATCCCTGAAATCTGCAATATGGTTCAAAGGCTGCAAACTCCGGATAACAATCCTGCAATTCTTCCTTCTCCATTTCCGGAAGATAAAGAGAACTAAATCCCGGTGTATCCATGATATAACCATCGCCCTTAAGCTGAATCAGTTCTGCATGTCTTGTGGTATGCCGGTACCGCGCTCTATCTTCTTACTGATTTCACCGGTCTCCATACAGGCTTCCGGTGCTAAAAGATTAATAAGTGAAGATTTTCCCACTCCGGAAGGTCCTGCTACCGTTGTAGTCTTTCCTTCTAATATTTCCTGAAGTTCTTTCAGTCCCAGTTCCTTTTTCGCACTGACAAAAAGTATCTTGCAGCCGCTTGCTTCATAAATAGCTGCAATCTCCTGCTGCTGTTCCTCCGTAATCAAATCACACTTATTAAAACAAAGGATTACCGGAACGTCCTGCCGTCCCATCATTACCAGAAAACGGTCTAAAAGATTAAAATTCGGATTGGGACTTGCCGCCGCGAAAATCAAAAGAGCCTGGTCTACATTGGCAACTGCCGGACGAATCAGTGCATTTTTTCTTGGAAGAATTGCTGCGACATTTCCGGTCTTCTTCTCTTCTGAAATAATATCAATCTCTACATCATCACCCACGAGAGGTTTGATCTTCTGATTACGGAAAATTCCTTTTGCCTTACATTCATAAATTCCGGATTCCACTACATGAACGTAGTAGAATCCGGAAATTCCTTTGACTATTTTTCCCTGCATGTGCATCCTTATTTTTCAGTAAAATATACAGTAGTAGGCATAACATTCGTTCCTGTTGTACCATCTTCATTTAAATATGTCCATGCCACTTCAAGTGTACCACTACTCATATTTTTAATATTATCAACATTCACAGAACCTGGATTTGTTCCCTCGAAGGTTGTTGTCCAGAGGGTACTTCCATCAGAACCTTTCAGTGTAACGGTTCCGCCAATGTAATTCTTGCCATCCTGCGGTACTGCTAATGTATCGCTCTTATAAGAATAATATGTTGTCTTCTTTCCTAAACTGATGGTCAGGGTAACGGTTGTTCCCCGGTCAACAAACTTGCCATTTACCGGATCCTGGCTGATAACCTGACCTTCTGCCACATCATCGCTGTAATCGGTCTTGGTTGTAACATTTAAGCCTGCACCGGTTAATTCATTTTTCGCATCAGTTTCTGAGTGTCCTCTGACATCCGGTACCTGCACGCTTTCAATACCACGGCTTAAAATCAGGGTAATGGTATCACCCTTCTTCGCATTGGTTCCGATATCCGGTGTGGTCTTGATAACATAATCCTGCTGTACGGTATCGCTGTAATCATAATCCGTGCTTACCTTAAAGCCCATATCCTCTAATTTTTCTGTGCTTCCGAAGACTTATAACCGGCTACGTCAGGAATCGGAACATCTCCTGCTCCGCTGCTGATACGGACAGTAACGGTATCGCCAGCCTTTACAGATTCACCCTTCTTCACACTCTGCTCGGCAATCTGTCCTTCCTCATAATCATCAGAGGAAATCTCCTCGCCTTCTTCTAACTTGATATCAAGTCTTATCTTTGATTTCATTCTGTGCTTCTTCAAAAGTAAGACCACGCAAATCAATCATTTCAATTTTATCTTCGGTGTCTGTTTCGGTTTCTGTTACAATCTCTGTCTCGGTATCATTTTTCCTGTTGCCGCCAAATCGGAAAATTCCAAGGATATTACCAACCAGGCAAATGACGATTCCTACGATGATAACTGCAGCGACAATTCCCATAATAGTAACTACTTTTTCCATCTTCGGATTGAGAATTCCATTCTCCTTCTCCTCATCCTCTGTTAATTCATCCTCATCCGGTTCTGCTTCCTCTCCTGCTTCTTCCTCTGCAACGTAGGAAACTTTTCCGGAGCCTTCCCGGATCTGCTCTAATTCATCCTGTCCGATGACTCTTGTCTTATCATTGCTGCCAAGTGGAACCATGGTAACAAAATCTTCATTCGGACTAATCAGACATTTCTTTAAATCAATCAACAGTTCGCCCATATTCTCATAACGGCGGTCCGGGTTCTTCTGTGTACATTTTAAAATAATCTTCTCTAAGCTGATTGGAAGGTCCGGTGTATACGCAGTTGGTGGAACCATTTCTTCCTGTAAATGCTGGATTGCTACCGCAACCGTAGTATCTCCATCAAAAGGAACTCTTCCGGTTACCATTTCATACATGACAATTCCAAGAGAATAAATATCACTCTTGCCATCTACGAAACCGTTTCTTGCCTGCTCCGGAGAAGAATAATGTACGGAACCCATAACATCAGAATTAATGGTGTTGGAAGTTGCTGCACGGGCAATTCCAAAATCGGTTACCTTTACTTTTCCTTCTGTGGAAATAATAATATTCTGTGGCTTGATATCACGGTGCACAATATTCTTAGTTGTGTGCAGCCTCAATACCTCTGCCTATCTGAATGGCAATGCTGACTGCTTCTTTGTAAGTCAGTTTGCCTTTCTTCTCAATATATGTCTTTAATGTGATTCCATCCACATACTCCATGACAATATATATGCATGCCGTTTTCGCTTCCGACATCATAGATATTTACGATGTTTGGATGCTCTAATCCTGCTGCTGACTGTGCCTCGGTACGGAACTTTGTCACAAAATTAACATCTTCACTGAATTCCTGCTTTAAAACCTTAATTGCCACAAAACGTCCTAAGACATGATCCTTTGCCTTATAAACATCAGACATTCCGCCTGCGCCTATTTTCCCAATAATTTCATAACGTTCTGCGATAAACATTCCCTCTGTTAACATATCTTCACCTCATCCGAAAATGGTTTTATTACAATTACTGTAATGTTGTCTTTACCGCCATTTTCATTGGCAGTCTTTACCAGTCTTTCTGCTTGTTCTGCAATATCACGCTGACTGAGCATAATATTTCTGATATCTGCATCCTCTACCATGTTGGTTAATCCATCGGTACACATAAGTATTTCATCTTCCTGATCCAGATTAATCTCAAAGAAATCCACATCCACTTCCGGGACTGCTCCGATTGCCCTTGTAATAATGTTTTTATCACGGTGATTCCGGGCTCTTTCTTTGTCCATCTCACCCATCCGCACCATTTCTTCTACCAGCGAATGGTCTTTCGTAATCTGTCTGATTTCCTGATTTACTACATATAGTCTGCTGTCTCCCACATTGGCAACCGTAAGCACGTTGTCATGAATGGTACAAATTACCAGAGTAGTTCCCATTCCTTTCATTTCCTCATGGTTATTCGCTTCCTCTAACAGCATGGTATTTGCCTGCTTTACTGCAGACTCAATAATTGCAGCCGGCTCTGACAATGTCGACTCACGAATCAGCTTCTCCAATGTCTCTACCGTATATCTGGAAGCATAACCTCCCGCTTTATGGCCTCCCATGCCATCTGCAACAATGAAAAGATTTGGCAGATTACCAATCGGCTGCTCAGAGGAAAAGACATAGTCCTGATTGGAGCTGCGCTTTTGTCCGATATCTGTAATTGAAAAAGTCTTCATGATAGTCCACCTACCTTTCTAAAAATTTCTTTCTTAACTGTCCACAGGCACCATCAATATCTCTGCCCATTTCCCTTCTAATAGTAACATTAATTCCGTTTTTTTCAAGTTTATTTTTTTTAAATTTGAGGATTTCCTCATGGTCTGACTGCACATAATCCCGCTCTTTAATGGGATTTACCGGAATCAGATTAATGTGGCAGTTCATGCCGGAAACCAGCTTAACCAGCCGCTCTGCATCCTCATCCGTATCATTGACGCCGCCCACCAGACTGTATTCGAAGGTGATTCTTCGTCCTGTCTTGTCAAAATAATATCTGCAGGCATCTAAGACCTCGTGAAAGCTCATAACTGTTGGCAACCGGCATCAGCTCTTTCCTCTTTTCTCTGTGAGGATGCATGCAGGGAAAATGCCAGTGTAATCTGAAGCTTCAAATCAGCGAGCTGCTTCATCCGTGGCACCAGGCCACAGGTAGATACCGTAAGATTTCTCTGGCTGATATGAAGTCCATGCTCGTCTGTCAGCAGTTCAATGAATTTTACAATATTATCATAATTATCCATAGGTTCTCCGCTTCCCATGACTACCACATTGGAAATACGTTCTCCGATGCTCTCCTGAATCCGGTATATCTGCTCTAAGATTTCCGATGGTGTCAGATTACGCACCAGTCCGTCCAGTGTTGATGCACAGAACCGGCAACCCATACGGCAGCCCACCTGGGAAGAAACACATACGGAATTGCCATGCTTATATTTCATCAGCACACTTTCTATCATATTCCCATCTGCCAATGCAAATAAGTACTTTCTCGTTCCGTCAATCTTCGAAATCTGTACCAGTTCTTCTTCTAATACTATAAGGTCTGCTTTCTCTTTTTAATGTCTCCCTTAAATTCTTCGAAAAGATTTGTCATTTCATCAAAGGAGGTGACATGATGGATGTGCATCCATTCATATATCTGCTTTGCCCGGAATTTCTTCTCTCCCAGAGACAAAAGAAATTCTTCTAATTCTTTTAAATTCAAGGATTTTACATCAACTTTTTCTATCATACATTCTGTTTCCTTAATCTGGCAATGAAAAATCCGTCACTGCCTAATTCATCCGGCAGAATCTGTTCCATGCTTTCTACTTCAAATTCTTTATGATTTGCCGTAAACCACGCAACATTTTCTTCATTCTCTCCCGCATCAATGGTGCAGGTACTGTAAATCATTCTGCCACCCGGCTTCACATACTGATGAACCGTGGATAAAATCTCCCGCTGTAATGCGATCAGTGACTTGATATCTTCCGGCTGCATCCGGTATTTGATGTCCGGTTTCTTCCGGAGCACACCCAGTCCGGAACATGGTAAATCGGCAATAACTACATCTGCTTTGCCGATACTGCCTTTATCTGATACACGGGCATCCCACTGCTCGGCTGTCATATTGGTCACCTGATGACGTCTGATATTCTCTTCTATCAAAGAGACTTTATACTCACTGACATCCCTGGTGATGACCCTTCCACTGCCGGAAAGCAGCTGTGCAATATGTATACTCTTTCCACCGGTGCTCCGCACACATCAATGACAGTATCATTTTCTTTTACCTCTGCCGCCTCAGCCACCTTCATGGAGCTTAAATCCTGCACATAAAAAAACAGTCCTTCCGCAAATTCCGGAATGCTGCCAAGATAATCCACACCTCTTACATGCAATGCATAAGGAAGTTTTTCATCTATGTTCACTTCCATACCACGATTTTTTAAACGCTTCATCAAGCTTTCTGGTGTAATCTTCGTAAGATTACATCTTATGGTCAGTGGTTCTTCTTTCAAAAATGCTTCTGCTATCTTTTCAATCCGTTCCAGAGAATAATTTTTCTCCCAGAGCGTAATCATCCATTCCGGGATGGAACAGGTTACGGATAAATACTGTTTATAAGCTTTTTTCTTATCCGGGTATGCAATCTTATCAAGATTTCTTCCGATATTCCGAAGCACTCCATTGACAAATCCGGAAAGCTTTCCAAAGCCTTTTTTCTTTGCAAGCTTTACTGCTTCGTTGCAGGAAGCCGATACCGGAACACTGTCCATATATTTCATTTCATAGACGGCACTCCGGATAATACAACGGATTACCGGCTTCATTTTATTCACCTTCACACTGGAAAACTGATTGATAATATAATCAAGTTCCAGCATGCGCTCCAATGTGCCCTCGCTGACTCTGGTAATAAAGCTGCGCTCCTGTTTCTCAAGATACTGATATTTGGTCAGTACATCAGAAATCGCCACATGACTGTATATGCCATCCTTTGTTACCGCCAGCAAAATTGCAAGCACCAGTTCCCGGCTGTTCACCGAATCAGTCATCCGTCGTCCTCCAAATAATAAAATCAGACGCAGTAACTGAAGAATCGCTGAAGCTGCTCCCGCTACATAAGTTAACGCTGCAGCTCCTAAAACTTTTCTCGTATAGCCCAGTTCCTGTTCTCCTAAGATTCCTGTCTCTCCAAGGATTCTTACTGCTCTTCTCGATGCATTAAATTCTACCGGAAGTGTTACAATCTGAAATAATACTGCCAGTGAAAAGCAGATGATTCCTGCTGTAATCAATGCCTGACCACTACGGCTGCTGATAAATAATCCAATCAGAATCAGCGGCCATGCCAGTGTAGAACCGATATTGGCTACCGGAACAATGGCACCACGAATGGTAAGCGGTGCATAATTCTTCTGATGCTGGATAGCATGTCCACACTCATGGGCTGCTACACCAACCGCTGCAACAGATGTCGAACCATAGACACTGTCTGAAAGACTTAAGGTCTTATTTCTCGGGTCATAATGGTCGGTAAGCTTTCCGGAAATATGGCGGATTTCCACATCATAAATGCCTGCTGCATTTAAGATTCTCTGTGCCGCCTGTGCACCTGTCATTCCGGACATACTGCGGTATTTTGAATATTTTTTAAACGTATTGTTTACATGGGCAGATGCCAGAAGGCAGATTACTGCACCAATAATTACTAAGAAATAAGTCGGGTCCCACCAATAATAATATGGCATATGAATTCCTCCTTTTTATTGCTGTTTTGTTCCAAGCACCGTTCCGTTTTCAATTGTAAATCCACGTAAGAAATCAGCAACCGGCATACGCTTTTTTCCTTCTAACTGCACTTCTTCCAGCGAAAGACGGTCAACGCCTGTCTGTATGACAAGGCTCTGTTTGTCTGCCTTTACCACTGTTCCCGGTGCAGCATCCGTATTGCCCGGATGTACCGTTGCCTTCCAGATTTTCAATGTCTTACCGGAAAGGTAAGTATAGGCACTCAGTATGGATTCAGTCCACGAATCAGCCTCTCAATCTGCACTGCAGATAAAGACCAGTTAATCTTTCCCAATGACTTCTGAATCATTTTGGTATGCGTTGCAATCTCATTATCCTGTGGTGTATACACTGCTGTACCATCTTCAATGGATTTCATGGTTTCTACACATAATCGTGCCCCAGCATCCTGCAATTTATCAAAAAGGCTGCCACCGGTCTCCTGTGCATCCAGTTCCACAGCCACAGATGCTATCATATCTCCGGTATCCAGGCCTTCATCCATACGCATAATCGTTACGCCGGAAGCCTTCTCTCCATTGATTACTGCCCACTGGATTGGTGCAGCCCCACGGTATTTTGGCAGCAGCGACGCATGGATGTTGATACAGCCATATTTTGGCATCTCTAAAATTTCTTTTGGAAGTATCTGTCCAAAGGCTGCTACCACAATTATGTCGGGCTGATATTTTGTCCAGATATTCTAGGCATTTTAGGCGACTGATCCGCTCCGGCTGATACACTTCAATTCCATAGGCGATTGCAGCTTCCTTTACCGGAGGATACTGCATGCTCTTTCCTCTTCCCTTGGGTTTATCCGGCTGTGTTACCGCAAGCACTACTTCATGGCCTGCTGCCACAATTGCCTCTAATGTACCCACCGCAAAATCCGGTGTTCCCATAAATATTACTTTCATTTCTAGCCCTCCTCATAGACTACGTCATGAAGTCGCCCTCTACTTTTTCCATATACATATGTCCATCCAGATGGTCTAATTCATGACAGATTGCTCTTGCTAAAAGCTCTGTTCCCTCAATCTCATCTTCATCACCATATTCATTACATGCACGGGCTTTTACATAATTTGGTCTTGTAACTGTTCCTGCCTTGCCCGGAAGACTTAAGCAGCCTTCATCTCCAGTCTGGGTTCCGGAAGTCTCGATAATCTCAGGATTAATCATAAGAATCAGGCCATCTCCGATATCAATAACTACCATTCTCTTTAAGATTCCAACCTGCGGTGCAGCAAGTCCCACACCATTGGCTTCATACATGGTTTCTAACATATCATCTGCCAGTTCTAAAATCTTTGGTGTTATCTCTTTAATTTCTTTACAGGTCTTTGTCAATACCGGATCTCCTACGGTCCGAATCTGTCTTAATGCCATTTTTGCTTCCTCCTTAAATTCCTTTCTCTAAAAGCCATTTACCGGGTCAAAATCAAATTGCACCGATATATTTTTTACTCCCTGTTTTTCTTCCATAAGCTGTTCTACTTTATCTTTTATCTGAATCAACACACCATAATCCGGGTGTTTGAAATAAAGTACTTTTTTATAAATGTCATTTACCTTGGCTACTGCTGCATCTGCTGGTCCAATCATCTGAAGCTTTTTATCAGCCTGCACTTTTTCCATGGTATCTGCAAGCTCTTTTGCACATGCATAGGCTTCTGCTTCTTCTTTTGATGCACAAAGCACAACCAGCATATGCCATACCGGCGGATAACGCATTGCCTGCCGGTAGAAAATTTCCTCTTCATAGAACTGGTTATAATCCTGATTCTTTGCACAGATGACGCTATAGTGCTCCGGATTATAAGTCTGGATAATGACCTCTCCCGGTTTCTCACCTCGTCCTGCCCTTCCGGCTGCCTGGGTCAGAAGCTGAAAGGTTCTCTCAGCGGCATGATAATCGGATACATAAAGAGATAAGTCTGCCGCCAGCACTCCTACTAATGTTACATTTGGAAAATCATGTCCTTTTACAATCATCTGGGTTCCAATCAGGATATCTGCTTCCTGATTGGCAAATGCGGAGAGGATTTTCTCATAGCTGTCTTTGCTTCTTGTGGTATCAAAATCCATCCGAAGAATCCTTGCCTTAGGAAATTCTTTTTTTTTTACCAGTTCCTCAATTTTCTGGGTTCCGGCTTTAAAACCACTGATATATTTTGAACCACAGTTCGGACATATCTTAACATGATTTTGCTCATAACCACAATAGTGACATATCAGTTTTCCATTATTATGTGCATGCAATGACACATCACAGTGGGGACATTTCATTACATGACCACAGGCACGGCAGGATACAAAGCCTGCCATTCCCCTGCGGTTAATAAATAGCATAACCTGTTCTTTCCGCAATAACCGCTGCTCTATTTTTTTATGAAGGCTTCTGCTTAAAATCGAAAAGTTTCTTGCCTTTAATTCTTCTCTTAAGTCCACAATTTCACATTGCGGCAGTGGCTTTTCCTTCACCCGCTTATCCATGGAAAGGAGTAAATAATCACCCTTTTTCGCACGATAAAAGCTTTCTATGGAAGGGGTCGCCGAGCCTAAAATCACGGTGGCACCGGACATTCTCGCCCGCTCTATTGCGGTTTCCCTTGCATGATACCTTGGTATCGTCTCACTTTTATAAGTGCCCTCATGCTCTTCATCTATTATAATATACCCAAGATTTGAAAAAGGTGTGAACAAAGCAGAACGAGGGCCAATCATAACATCAATTTCACCTTTTTTTGCCCGTTCAAACTGGTCGGAACGCTCTCCCGGTGACAGTTTCGAATTCATAATGGAAACCCGGTCGCCAAACCTATGGTAAAACCGCATCACTGTCTGATATGTCAGTGCAATCTCCGGAATTAATACGATGGACTGCTTTCCCCTGCCGGCAGCTTCTGCAATCAGCTCCATGTAGACTTCTGTCTTCCCACTTCCGGTCACTCCGTGAATGAGGCACGGCTTCTTTTCTGTCCTGGCATTTTCTATCACTGCATCCACCACTTTTTGCTGCATTGCATTTAAGGTCAGGGTATAGGCTCCCATCTCCTGTGTACGGACAGGGTTACGGTAAGTCCGCACTTCTTCTACCGTTATAACGCCCTGCTGCATCATTGCTTTGATGACATCTGCCGTAATATGAAGCTTTTTGGTTATTACATCATAACTTAAGACAGTTTCTTCTAACAGTGCTTCTAACAGTCTTGCCCTTGCAGTTCTGTGCTTTCTTTTCAATTCTTCCAAAAGGCTTGCCGCCTCGTTAAAAGGAAGTACAAGACGCACCAGACGGCTCTTTTTTTCCTTTGCTTTCTCTTTAATCGGAATCACTGTCTTTAATGCCTGGTTCATGGTTCCGCCATAATTTTTACGCATCCATGCTGCCAAGGCAATGAACTGTGATTCGATTTGCATGGCATTGTTATCAACAGCTTTAATGTCCTTTAATTTTGTCGTGTCAAATTCTGCTTTATCTGTCAGTTCTAACACGTAGCCCTTTATCGTCCGGTTTCCAAAGGGAACAATGACCTGCATTCCTTCCGTTATCTCATCCTTTATTTCCGGTGGAATCCGATACTGAAAAGTTTTATCTAATTTTTCATGAGAAATATCAATTATGATATTGGCATATTTTGCCATAGATTCACCTCATATACTGTTCTCTATCATTTCCCGTTCGTTCATCGGATAAAAATGTCCTTCTATCTCCTGATACTCTTCATGCCCTTTTCCTGCCACTACAATCAAATCGCCCTCCTGTGCCTGGGAAATAGCATAAGAAATGGCTTCTCTTCTATCCGGGATAATTTTATACTTTCCTTTCGTTCTCTTCATTCCCTGTTCGATGTCAGAAAGGATTGCCTCCGGCTTTTCATATCTTGGATTATCCGATGTCAATATCGTGACATCCGAAAGTCTTCCGGCTGTCTCACCCATCTGAAACCTCCGCAGCGGAGAACGGTTTCCACCGCAGCCAAACAATAATACCAGACGCTTGGGCTGATACTGCCTCAATGTCTTTATCAGGGATTCCAGACTTGCCGCATTATGGGCATAATCAATGACTACATCAAATTTATCTGAAATTCTTACTTCTTCAATTCTTCCTTTTACTGAAACATTTCTTAAGGTTTTCCTTATCGTCTCCGGGGAAATTCCAAGGAGATGTGCTGCTTCCATGGCAGCAAGGGAATTATATACATTGGCAGTTCCGGGCATTTTTAATACGATTTCATCCTTTATCCACCCGGTTGTCTGATATGTGACATTTAATCCACGACTGCTTCTTTCATATATGATATGCTCCACTTTTTACATCGCAGGGTTGTTCGATTCCATAAGTATATACCGGAGCCTCAAGATTCGCTGTCATAAAACCATGATATTTATCATCTGCATTGATCAAATCATCCGGCTACGCTCAAAAAGCCGTTTTTACAGCAGGCATACTCCCGAAAACTCCGATGCTCTCCCGGTCCGATATGGTCCATGGACAGATTAGTATAAATTCCAATGGCAAAGGTGATTCCTTCCACCCGGTAATGCTTCAGTCCCTGGGAGGATACTTCCATCACACAACAACTGCATCCTGCATCCGCCATTTCCCGCAGTTCCTTCTGTAATACCAGAGCATCCGGTGTCGTATTGCTGCCTGGCTTTTTAATCCATCGCTTCTTCGTACGCCAAGAGTTCCGATCAGTCCGCATTTTACCCCGGCTTCCTTTAACATCTGATACAGCATACAGGCAGTCGTGGTCTTTCCTTTTGTTCCGGTAATTCCTATCATCTGCATGGCTTCTGCCGGTGCACCATAATAATTTCTGGCTATCCATGCCATGGCTTCACTGGTATTGCGTACCCGGATGACTGTCACATCACCTTCCACCCAGACATGCTTTGATACTACACACACTGCTGCTCCTTTACGAATTGCCTGAGCAAGATAATCATGCCCGTCTTCCCTGCTTCCCGCAAGGCAGATAAACATGCTTCCTCTGACCACCTGTCTGGAATCATGGCAGATATGTGTCACCTTACAATCCATTGTTCCCCGTGTACAAATATATGTAACCTGCTTTAGTAAATCCTTAAGATATGCCATAGACGTATCCTTAAAAATACACTTTTATCATTATATGCTACCGGGTGGGTTTTTACAAGTTTTCCACTTTTTATTTATGAAAGATTTCATAATTTCTTACAGATATTTTATGAAATTACGAAGCAGGAGATGCTGCGAATGTATTTATTGTGTAATCGAAATAACTGGGTGTTCACGAAATCCGAATGCAACATAATGACCTGCAAGAAGCACTAAGAATTCTGATATTGTTATGATTTGTTCCGGCAACCAGCGCAAATTCACATCCATGTTCATATGCGCTTCGCTGCCACATCCATGTGTCAGCGTTGCCTGTTTTTATACAGAATTCCAAGTGCTTCTAACAGGTCTTATCATACATTCGTCCTTTCGTGAACACCCAGTTATTTCACACACAAAAATTACCAGTTGCATTCCATCCCTGTTTCATAATTTCATAGTATTTTTCTAAATTCAAAGGAAATACTTTTCTTATGATAAAGAATAATTTTATGATATGCGGACTCACGGGCTGGTGCATGGAAATTATCTTTACCTCCCTTGATTCTATCCGCAATAACAATTTTAAACTGACGGGGCATACTTCTATCTGGATGTTCCCGATTTATGGCATGGCGGCGGTTATTCCGCCTGTTTATAAGCACATTCATAAGCTGCCTGCCATCTTCCGGGGTTCCATTTACTCTGCCGGTATCTTTGTCTGTGAGTATCTGACCGGAACCTTCTTAAAGAGAAAGGGCATCTGTCCATGGGATTACAGCAATGCCAAAACCAATATCAACGGTGTCATCCGCTTAGACTATGCGCCTCTCTGGATGATGGCAGGTCTCCTATTTGAACGTGTTACCACTGTTCCCCGGAGAAAATCTTAAATCCCCTTTCCTGCATAAAACAGCATCGCACGGAACTTCTTTATTAAGTCCGTGCGATGCCTGAATCCTGCAATGTCCTGTTACGCTTATGAGTCTAAATCATCAATATCTGCGCCAGCTCCAATATCTAACGTATTTAAAGTACGGCGTTTCATTCTTGCAATTTCGGATGCTTTTAAGATGTAATTTTTTACTTCCCTGGAATGTTTGATATGTGTCAGCCGAAGCTCCGGTGTAGTAACATCTCCGGTATAACAGATTACAGTTCCAAGTCCGAACATCCGCTCCAGCAAAGTTGCCGTTAATTTTACATCCTGTACCTTATACATATAGCAGTCATTCTCTTCAATTTTGAATAAGCCTGCATCTACAGTAATTACACTTGGTTTGATGTTATATTTGGTAAAGGTCCATGGCAGACCGAAAAAGAGTATTCTCTTGCGTTCTGTGTACTGGGCATCCTCATCAAAGTCCATCTGCATATCGTTTCTTTCCTCAATCATTTTTGCTCTCCTTCTCTTTGCATCACCTTATGATACCCTACTTTATCATATACTGAAAAATTTTTCAAATTTCAGAATATTGCGTCTTTATATTTTGTCTTGAATTTTATATTTTATTATTATATGATAGTAAAAATGCCTAGATGACATTACTAAAAACATCATACAGGAGGAATCTTATGCGACACTTAATGAGTCCCCTCGATTTATCCGTAGAGGAGCTGGATCAACTGCTGGATTTAGCAGGTGATATTGAAAAAATCCACAAAAATATGCACATGCCTGTGATGGCATGAAACTTGCAACCTGTTTCTATGAACCAAGTACCCGTACCCGTCTTAGTTTTGAAGCTGCCATGTTAAACCTTGGTGGTTCTGTTCTTGGTTTTGCCAGTGCAGACAGTTCATCCGCAGCAAAAGGCGAAAGTGTTTCCGATACTATCCGAATCATTTCCTGTTACGCAGATATATGTGCCATGCGTCATCCAAAGGAAGGGGCACCTCTCGTAGCTTCCCAGAAATCTTCTATTCCAGTAATCAACGCCGGTGATGGCGGTCATCAACATCCAACCCAGACATTAACTGATTTATTAACCATTCGTTCTTTAAAAGGAAAAAATAGACAATATGACAATCGGTTTATGCGGTGATTTAAAATTCGGTAGGACTGTTCACTCTCTGATTAATGCACTGATTCGTTATCCCGGAATCCGCTTCGTTCTTATTTCTCCGGAAGAACTTAAAATTCCGGACTATATCCGCGAAGACGTTCTGGTAAAAAATAATATTCCGTTTGAAGAAGTAACAAGACTGGATGATGCAATGCCAAAACTTGATATTCTGTACATGACACGTGTTCAGAAAGAACGTTTCTTCAATGAAGAAGATTATGTCCGTCTGAAAAACTATTACATATTAGACAAGGAAAAAATGAAACTTGCCAAGGACGATATGTATGTTCTTCATCCGCTTCCGCGTGTAAATGAAATCTCTGTTGACGTTGATGATGACCGACGTGCTGCTTATTTCCGTCAGGCACAGTACGGTGTCTATGTGCGAATGGCTCTGATTCTTACACTATTAAAATGGAGGTAATCAATATGTTAAATATCAGTGGAATTCATGAAGGTTTCGTTCTCGACCATATCAAAGCCGGTATGAGCCTTTCTATCTATCATAATTTAAAGCTGGACAAGTTAGACTGTACCGTTGCTATTATCAAAAATGCCAAAAGCAATAAAATGGGAAAAAAGGACATCATCAAAGTAGAATGCCCGATTGATGCCTTAGACTTAGATATCTTAGGTTTTATCGACCACAATATTACCGTAAATATTATCAAAGGCGATAAAATCGTTGAGAAAAAAAGAACTGCACCTTCCAAAGCAGGTAAAAATGTAATCCGTTGCAAGAACCCACGCTGCATCACTTCCATCGAACAGGAATTAGACCAGATTTTCCTGCTCACAGATGAAAATGAAGAAACCTATCGCTGCAAATATTGCGAAGAAATGTATACCGACTACGGTTTTCGCGCATAAGTAAAATTGTTAAAAAAGTGCACAGGAACGAATTCCTGTGCACTTTTTATGAAACTATATAACTGCTTTTTTCTTTATTTTCCCTAGAAAAAACTTACTGTTTTATCTTTTTATCTTGACAATTGTCCACAGATTTTCTCTACATCATAGTCTGGTTCCATATTTCTTGCCAGTTCATATATATTTTGAATTTTTTCCGGAGTTTCTTCTAGCATATCCGCAATTTCTTCTACAGATTTTCCTTTTTTCATTTTCTTTATTACAAGTGAAACTAAACTCTGCTCTATTCCATGCTCGACTCCTGCCTCAAATTCTGCTTTCCTTAATTTCTTTTCCTCTTCCTCTTTGTCATATTCAAATATACTCATAGCAATTACCTCCGCCTGATTTTTCCTAGGAAATCTGCCAGAATATTTTCATGGATGCATTCTGCAACTGCTTTTTGTACAGCAGCATCTACTGGCATCTGTTCCGTAAGTGCACGGACTTTTGCGACATAAATGGAATATTCCCTCAATATCCGGCACTGGGACATTAACTCCGTGTTGTGCCCCGCATTCACATTAAATGTGGTAACAACAAGCTCCAAAGATGGTTTGTCCGTTACATGATAAAACGCATCTGACAGCCGGCTGGTACAACAATCCTCTATCGGCATGCTTCCGTTATAAAATACAATAAAATGGGGATTGGGAATTTTCTGTAATGCAGAAGAATATAGGGATTTCTTATCTACAAGCCTCTGGTATTCTGCTGCAATATAAAATAAATCCCGAAGCGGAATGTTCGGATTTATTGTGGATTGATGTTCATATAGATAAAGATTCATATCCAGAATAAAAGCCAGGTCATTCTTCATTCCCATATAAATAGCATTTTCTAAAGTTACAATTTCCAGTGCATCTGCATCCGTATAATTACTGCTATTAACCGCATTATAAAGTGACAGCAAAGCTTCCTTTTCCGAAAATAGCATGCGAAAAATAGTGTCCTTGAATTTACGGTTTGCTACCGGTGTGTTTTCATTTGTTTCTCTTGTCATAGGCAAGTCCTCCTTGTATGTGGCAGGAGAACCATTGCTACAAAATCCACTGCTGTACCTCTCCTGCTTTTTTGATTAATTAGTGAATAAAAGCATAGATAGATACAGAAATGTCATGTTCAAAATGAAACAAGATTTGAATAATAGAATTTGCTATTTCGATTGTATTAATGTATGCTTTTTTGTATTTTAACATATGTCGCACAATGGGACAAGATGGAAAAGTGCACAGGAACGAATTCCTGTGCATAATTATTAGCATATAGATAAAAAGGAAGCAACAGATTACTCTGCTGCTTCCTTTTATGTCATCGATATTATTACATAATATCAACGATTACTTTTTGTTTTCTTTGAGGCTGCTGCTTTCACAACAGAACGGATTGCCTTTGCAATGCGTCCCTGTTTTCCGATTACCTTACCCATGTCGGACTGAGCTACGCGCAGTTCCAATACGATGGCTTTCTCGTTCTCTGTCTCTGTAACAGTGACCTGATCCGGATAATCTACAAGTGATTTTGCAATTACTTCTACTAATTCCTTCATAGGTACACCTCACTATTTTACGATACCGGTTGCTTTGAAGATACGGTTTACGGTTTCTGTTGGCTGTGCGCCGTTTGCTAACCATTTCTTAGCCAGTTCTTCATTTACATGGTACTCACTAGGATCCTTAGTTGGGTCATAAGTTCCAATCTCTTCGATGCATTTTCCATCTCTTGGGGAACGGGAATCTGCAACTACGATTCTATAGAAAGGAGCCTTTTTCTGTCCTAATCTTCTTAATCTGATTTTTACTGCCATTACTGTTTCACCTCCTTGAATTATGCTATCCTAAGCAAATGCTTATATGTTAAAAAGGAAACTTCAATTTTCCCATTTTACCACCGCGTCCACGTCCGCCCATAAGTCCAGGCATCTGTTTCATCATTTTCTTCGCCTGTTCAAACTGCTTCACCAGACGGTTTACTTCACTAATATCTACCCCTGCACCTTTTGCAATCCGGTGCTTACGGCTCGGATTCAAAAGTGAAGGATTACTTCTTTCCTTCTTTGCCATGGAACAGATGATGGCTGTTGTACGTGCCATATTTTTCTCAGCTTCACCTTCATCAATATCCGGCATCTTTCCGCCGCCCAGTCCCGGCAGCATTCCAAGAATATTACCAAGACCGCCCATTTTCTTCATCTGTTCCATGGAAAGCAGATAATCATCAACGGTAAAGTCTGCTTTCTTCAGACGCTGCTGCATGTCTTTGGCTTTTTCTTCATCTATATCAATCTCACTCTGTGCTTTTTTCAATGAGTGTAAGCACATCGCCCATGCCAAGAATTCTGCTTGCCATACGATCCGGATAGAACTGTTCCAAATCGGAAAGTTTCTCACCCATACCAACATAAAGGATCGGCTTTCCGGTTACTGCACGGATAGATAATGCTGCTCCACCCCGGGTATCACCGTCTAACTTTGTCAGCACGACTCCGTCAATTCCAATCTTCTCATCGAACGTTCCTGCCACATTTACGGCATCCTGTCCGGTCATGGCATCTACAACCAAAATGGTCTGTGCCACATCGACATTTTCTTTTATCTCAATCAACTCATCCATCATATCTTCATCTACATGAAGACGTCCGGCGGTATCTAAGATTACAACCTGATTGCCATTCTTTGCTGCATGCTCAACTGCCGCTTTCGCAATATTTACCGGCTTATTCTTATCGCCCATGGAGAATACTTCAACTTCCTGCTTCTCTCCATTGATTTTCAACTGCTCAATAGCAGCCGGGCGATACACATCACAGGCTACCAGCAGTGGTTTCTTGCCCTTCTGCTTTAACTTACCTGCAATCTTAGCGGTTGTGGTGGTTTTACCAGCTCCCTGAAGACCTACCATCATAATAACGGTAATCTGCTGTCCCGGACGAAGTGCTATCTCCGTTGTCTCGGAACCCATGAGCCTGACCATCTCTTCATTTACAATTTTAATTACCATCTGTCCAGGATTTAGTCCGTTCATTACATCAGAACCAATTGCACGCTCCTGCACCGCTTTGGTAAACTGTTTTACTACCTTAAAGTTAACATCTGCTTCAAGCAGAGCCATCTTTACTTCTTTCAGTGCTGCCTTCACATCATCTTCCGTAAGCCTTCCCTTACTGCGAAGATTCTTAAATACATTTTGAAGTTTCTGTGAAAGACTGTCAAATGCCATATTACAGTTCCTCCAATATTTCTCCCGAAATTCTCTCTATTTCATCAATTACTGTATCCTTGCGTCCTGCCCGGAAGCTTTCCGCTAATTTGTTAATCTCTTCTACCTTCTGCTTCGTCTCTAAGAACTTCTTTACCAGATGAAGCTTCTCTTCATAGCCTTCCAGCATCTTATTGCACCGCTTAATCAGGTCATGTACACCCTGGCGGCTGATGCCCTCGCAGGAAGCTATCTCGCCTAAAGATAAATCATTGAACACGAAATCTTCGTAGATTCTTCTCTGATGTTCATTGAGCAGCTCTCCATAAAAATCATATAAATAAGCCTGTTCTACTTTTTCTTCCATGTTCTCACTCCTTGCGACCTTAGCTATCATACTATAAAGGAAGCAGGGTGTCAAGTATTTTTCTTGACACCCTGCTTTTTCTTATATTACACTCGCTTTTCATTTTTCCGGATATCTGTTATACGCTCCTTTTTACGATTCATCAAGAAATTTCAGAGTTGCAAAGTCTGCCACCGACAACTTCCTACAGATACTTTACAAAGGAACAAAGAATGTGCCTTGGTACATTCTCGTGCCTGCGGCGGTGGCTTGCGACATCTACCTTATACGCCGCAGTGCGCATCCTCGCGGAGCCAAGGCTTTTTTCATGCAGGAGATGGGACTTGAACCCACACGATATTGCTACCACAGGCACCTGAAGCCTGCGCGTCTGCCAATTCCGCCACTTCTGCGAACAAATGATATTTTACCGTTTCAACGGTAATAAGTCAACCCCTATTTTTAATTTTTTTAATTTTTTGAAAAAATATATAAAATTGACAAAAAAATCGAAAAAGTTAAAAATAGGCATTGACAATTGTCCCGGAATTTGTTACTATTTACAAGTCGTCATGAGACGTAAGTTCATACGGTATGCGGAAGTGTCGGAACTGGCAGACGAGCAAGACTAAGGATCTTGTAAGCATTGCGCTTGTGTGGGTTCAAGTCCCATCTTCCGCATTCATTAATAAAGCGGGAAGCCTGATAATTCAAGGCTTCCTGTTTTTTTGTTTGTAGCCAGTTTTGGGTTACAGTTGGGTTACAACTTTTACTGCTTAAGAATCGAGTACTTTTGCAAATTCTTCGGCATATTCTGTGATATCTTTTGTCTGGTAGATATAACATTTCTGGGTCGTGGAAATATCCTTATGTCCTGCAAATGTCTTTAGTGTATCCTCAGAAATTACCATAGCTTCATGAATCTCCGATATCGTGGTACGTCTGATACTATGATTGCCGGATGATCTGCCATCAATGACAAAAGCATCTTTTTCATTCCTCACACCATTTAATCTGCGGATAACAGTGTTGATAGCATGGTCATGAATTCTTTTTCCGGTTTTATCCAGAAAAATAAAATCATCATCCTTGTGATATGTCTTAGTTTCCTCCTGACAAATCGTAATGGTTCCATCCTCATTGGGTTCTCCTGTGTAGGCTTGGCAATCAGTTTTTTCCCACCATCCGCAGTTGGAACTTTGGTTTTATATCTGCCATCCGATGCAAGCCATATTCCACAGAAACCTTTCTGTCGGTTCAATATTTTTTCGCGTTTGTCATATGCTCTAATTGTTCCGACACATCGTCTGAGGTAATTATATTCTCATTGAGGTCGTTAAGCAATGACATAATGGCAGGAATGGCATCTGATTTTTAGGAACATCAGATGCCATCCCAAGTATTTTTTCTATATTCTGCTTCTATTTTTCTTCCCGCTACTCTTTTATTTTTGCATACACAACCTTCAACAGCTTATTGTGTGGATTCTCAATCGGGTTTAATTCAATGCTCCTAAACTTCTTTAAGAAGGTAGAAAGTTTACTGCACTGGTAATTTCGTGGGTCAAAGCCCGGAATACGTTTGCTCAGATTGATTCCAAGCTCAGAAATATTAATCCAGCCATTTTCCTCTGCATTGCTCCGGATAATGGAGATTACCTCCTTTTCAATATCCGAAAGCTTCGGAAGGTTGTCATTGTCCCCGGCATCCTTTTCCGAAGATGCATTCGTATTTCTTCTTGTGGTGGCTGTGCGCTGTTTTTCCTCTGCTTCTTCCTTATTATAAAGTAAATCAAGATACTTGAAATTCTCGCAGGCATTTACAAAGGACTTCGGTGTCTTCTCCTCTCCCATTCCGATTACCATCATACCGGCTTCCTTTAAGCGCATGGCAAGTTTGGTAAAATCACTGTCTGACGACACCAGGCAGAAACCGCTGACTTTGCCGGAATAAAGAATATCCATGGCATCTATAATCAATGCCGAATCTGAAGCACTTTTTCCCGCAGTATAATTGCACTGCAATTCCGGTGTCAGAGCATACTCCTGCATATTTTTCATCCATGCAGATACGCTCGATTCGAATAATCTCCATAAACCCGCTTATAAGTAGCCACCCCGTAATTGCTGACCTCATCCATAATTAGTTTCACATATTTATTGGATACATTTTCTGCATCAATCAGCACTGCTAATTTTGGTTGTTCATTCATACCATCTGCGCTCCTATTTCTTTAAGTGTCCCGTAACTACTACACGAATCAGATTGGTGGTACCGGAAATACCCAATGGAATTCCAGCTGTAATAACCGCCAGATCTCCATGCTGTACATATCCATGCTGTTCTGCGGATTCCATTGCATTATTAAACAATGCTTCTGTATCCGTCTCTTCCTGTATCATAAGTGGTGTTACGCCCCAGGAAAGATTCATCTGATAATAACTCTTTTCCGATGGGGTACAGCCGATAATTGCACATTTCGGACGATATCTTGAAATCATGCGGGCAGTCTTGCCGGATTTGGTTACCGTAACAATTGCCGCCGCATTGATGTCAATGGCAGTCATGCAGGTTGCATGGGAAATGGCATCGGTTACATCCGGATTATCAATCTTCTCCAGCTGGCGGAAACGTTTCTCATAATCAATATCATTTTCTGTATATTCCGCAATCTCTGTCATGGTTTTTAATGCCTCCACCTGATATTTTCCGGCAGCAGTCTCACCAGACAGCATAATTGCACTGGTTCCATCATAAATAGCATTGGCAACATCTGTTGCTTCCGCTCTGGTCGGGCGTGGATTCTTCATCATGGAATCCAGCATCTGGGTTGCCGTAATAACAACCTTTTCTGCATGGTAAACCTTTTTTATAATTTTCTTCTGAATTGCCGGAACTTCACGAATCGGAATCTCCACTCCCATGTCTCCTCTGGCAACCATAATGCCATCTGACACTGCCAGAATCTCATCAATATTATCTACACCCTGACGGTTTTCGATTTTAGAGATAATCTTAATGTCATTGCAGCCCTGCTCTGCCATAATTTTCCGTAACTGCAGCACATCATCTGCACAGCGTACAAAAGATGCTGCAATAAAATCTACACCCTGCTCAATTCCAAATAGAATATCGGAGCGGTCTTTCGGGCTGATATAAGGCATGGACAGATTTACATTCGGTACATTAATTCCTTTGCGGTCTGAAATCACACCACCATTTTCTACTTTACAGGTAATCTCAGTTTCTGTCACATTGGTTACCAGCATTTCAATCAGTCCATCATCAATCAGAATTCTGGTTCCGGCTTTGACATCATGTACCAGATTTTTGTAAGTAATAGAGACCCGCTCTTGATTTCCCATAATAGCATTAGTAGTAAGCTTAAAGGTATCTCCCGGAAGCAGCTCTGCTCTGCCGCCCTCCAGCTGTCCAATCCGAATTTCCGGTCCACTGGTATCAAGGAGAATTCCAACCGGTCTGCCCAGTTCCTTACGCATCTTTTTTACACGATCCATGGTTACTTTATGTTCTGCCTGTGAGCCATGGGAAAAGTTAATTCTCGCCACGTCCATTCCATTTTCCATCAACTGTTTTAATACTTCATCATCCTTTGTTGCCGGTCCTAATGTACATATAATTTTTGTCTTTCTCATATTCTGTCCTTTCCTGCTACAAGCCCTCTATCTTCTTTTATTCCTTTATACTTCTTTCGTCTTTTCCTGTTCCTCTTTAGAAGAAGTCTCATCTTCTCTGCCATGATGCTCATACCACCAGCATGCAGCAACTGCTGCCGCTGCCATAACGCCCATAAGCGCTACTACAATATCCTGTGCCATATTTTATTATCCTCCTATCACAGTTATGACCTGATATTGTACGCAAAGAAACCTATGCTCCTCTGCGCACAGGTAAATTGCTTCTAACTTGTGATAGTCAGCCCTTCGCTCCATCCTGATGATGGATATAGCCTATAATGACACGCCTGCTGTCCAAAACATCCTTTGATTTCCGTAATTCAAAGTTCCAGCCGTCTTTTGCCTGATTTTCAGGCAATACTGCTTCCAGTGATAATGCTGCTCCTTCCAAATCGCTGTTTTTCTCCGACAGTCTGCGGTATCCCGCTGCAATCCTGCCGGTCTCCCGAGTTCCCAAAAGTTCTTCGGTACAGCTCTCTGATGGTCTGGATAAATGTGCTACCTGTGTGAAATTCTGGTTCGCAGTATCTTCATATGCAAAGGAAGAATCTATGTTGATATTTTCAACATACATTCCTGAAACCGTCATAATAACAGCCACTATGAGACTTATCAGCTTTTTCTTTAAACCTGTTATCCTCATTGTATTCTCCCTGCTTACTGCGTAACTGAAACAAAGAATGTGCTTTGGCACATTCTCGCGCCTGCGGCGGTCGCTTGCGACATCTACCTTATACGCCGCAGTGCGCATCCTCGCGGAGCTTTTTTACTTTACAGGAAAGCAATTTCCTGTAAAAAAAAACTGGCAGGAGTAACTCCTGCCAGTTGCGTTGCTACCCGTCTGCTTACGCTCATTATAAGCATTTCGCTATTGAAATGCAAGAAACGAATAGACAATTATTCTTTTTTTACATAATCTTTACTTATTAACTGCCGGATACGACACCAAGTTCCAAAAGCCTTCTTTTTTGCCTGCTGCTGATTCTGAAACTGTATGCCTGTAATGCCAAGCTTTTCTGCCGTCTCTATGTTTTCCGGACGGTCGTCTATGAATACACATTCCTGTGGCACTAAATGGTATCTGTCCAGCAATAGCTTATAAATTTCCGCTTCCGGCTTGATGCACTTCACCTGATAGGAAAAGATTGCTCCGGTAGTCTCCTTTTCAAAAGAAAGTTCTTCTGTTGCTTTTTCATAAGTGCTCTTTGGAAAATTAGATAATATATAGGTATGATATCCATTTTTCTCAAGGCTTCGTATCCACCGCACCGTATATGGATAAGTATGAATCGTCTCTCCTACATGGTCATAAAAGAGTCTTATTTCTCTTTCATAATCCGGTGCTTCCTTGATGCATGCAGCAATAATCTCTTCATCCGGCTTTGCTCCCCGGTCAAATTCATTCCAGGTTACGGAACGGACGGTAGCATCCGCCACACATTCAAAAGTTTCCCCCTCAAAACCGAGCTTATGAAATACTTCTTCCCAGCGAAAGTCTACCAGTACATTTCCTACGTCAAAGATTACATTTTTTATCATCACAATCTGCCTTTTTTCTTAACGATAAATGATATCATTTCTTCCCGGTCCGTTAGAAACCATGGTAATCGGATATCCAATCTGTTCTTCAATGAATTCTACATATTTACGGCAGTTTTCCGGAAGGTCTTCGTATTTCTTAATTCCACGGATATCTGTCTTCCAGCCCTGAAGTTTCTTTAATACAGGTTTTGCTTTTTCAAGCTTTGTGGTTACAGGGAAGTCTGTGGTTACTTCTCCGTCGATTTCATATCCTACGCAAACCGGAATCTCATCTAAGTATCCTAAAACATCTAACACGGTAAATGCTACATCGGTTGTTCCCTGCATGCGGCAGCCATATTTACTTGCCACACAGTCAAACCATCCCATACGTCTTGGACGTCCTGTGGTTGCGCCGCATTCTCCGCCGTCTCCACCGCGTTTTCTTAATTCATCTGCTTCTTCGCCAAAGATTTCGCTGACGAATGCGCCTGCACCAACAGCAGAAGAATATGCTTTACATACAGTAACAATTTTCTTAATCTCATATGGTGGGATTCCTGCTCCGATTGCACCATATGCAGCCAATGTAGAAGAAGATGTTACCATTGGATAAATTCCGTGATCCGGGTCTTTTAAGGTTCCAAGCTGTCCCTCTAAGAGAATGTTCTTTCCTTCTTTGATTGCCTTATCAAGATATAAAGAAACATCACAGACATACGGAGCTACCATATCACGGTACTCATGTAATGTATTTAACAGCTCTGCCTTGTCCAGTAATGGTTTGTGGTACATATGCTCTAACATAATATTTTTCATTTCACAGATACGGTCTACCTTTTCTGTTAAAGTATCTTCATCGAAAAGTTCACTTACCTGGAAACCGATCTTTGCATATTTGTCTGAATAAAATGGTGCGATACCGGACTTGGTAGAACCGAAAGAATTCTTTCCAAGACGCTCCTCCTCATACTGATCAAAAGCACATGATACGGCATAACAATCTGTGCACGGTCAGAAACCAAAAGCTTAGGTGCCGGTACATTACGGTCTGTAATAGACTTCATCTCATTGAAAAGCTTCGGGATATCCAGTGCAACACCGTTTCCGATAATACTTGTGGTATGATTATAGAACACACCTGATGGAAGGATATGTAATGCAAACTTTCCATAATCATTTACGATCGTATGACCGGCATTCTCACCACCCTGGAAACGTACGATAATGTCTGCCTCTTTCGCGAGCATATCTGTGATCTTTCCTTTTCCCTCGTCGCCCCAGTTGGCTCCAACGACTGCTGTAACCATTTTTATTTCCTCCTTATAATAAGAAATATGTTCTTCTCGCTGCTCGCGCAACTATGAGAAACACGCTTTACGAGCTACTCGCGGGCGTTTTTTACTTTACAGGAAAGCAATTTCCTGTAAAGCAAAAAGAACCGGTGTAAAAACCAGTTCTCTGCTTCTTACTTTCTGATTATACCGAATCAGATATTATAAGTAAAGTCAATATTCCTTATACTCGATATAAGTTTTACTTATGTTGTAATAATTTCAACAATTTTTCTGCTGCTGCAGTCAACGGAACCCTGTCATCTGAAACAATACAGAACTGTCTGGCAGGAATCTTCTTATTAAATGTAATCTGAAACAGTTCCCCTTATCAATTTCTTCCTGAGCAAAGTTCCTGACCACATTTGCTATGCCAAGGCTCCTTTTTGCAAACTGGATCAGCATATCGCTGGTGGCAAGTTCTATCTCCGGATGAATCACAACGCCTTCTCCCAGCAGAAATTCCTCTACATATTTTCTGGTAGAGGTATTTCCCTCCAGGCACATAACCGGCAGATGTTCCAATTCTTTATAGCTTAATTTACCGCCCTTTAAATATTCAAATTTTCGTCCTGCCACAAAGACATCTTCTATCTCACGCACCGGAATCACATGCATATTCTTCGTTGTCTCCATAGGCGTGCTGACTACACCAAAATCGATTCTGCCGCTCTGCAGATATTTCAGTGTCTCCGGTGTCGGTGCATTGGTAACTGTAATCCTGATTTTCGGATACTGCTCATGAAACTGTTCCAGATAAGAAAGCAGATAAAACTGCAGTGTCATATCGCTGGCTCCGATACATACTTCTCCGCTGGTCAGCTCCTGCATTTCAAGGAATTTGCGTTCGCCTTCCCGGATGGTCTCATAGCCCCGCTGCACATAGCCGTAAAGTGTCTGCCCCTCTGCAGTCAGACGCACCCCTCTGGATGTCCGCATGAAAAGGGTGGTTCCCAGCTCCCGCTCCAAATTACGGATTGCCTGGGACACTGCCGGCTGTGAAACATTCAGTTCTTCTGCTGCCAATGTAATACTGTGAAGTTTTCCTACATAATAAAAAAATTTGTAATATTCTAAATTCGTATTCATGAGCGAATTATACCATAATTAGATTGATTTTTACATTGTCATTTTTATTTTACCAATGTATACTAATCCCGTTTCCTAAGAATATAGTATTTTTTTTCATATATAGTGCAGAATATTTCTGCAAAATTTTTTTGAAAGGAGCTTATAATTATGACGAAAGATATGACAATCGGAAATCCACTGAAATTAATCCTTCTCTTCTCACTTCCTGTATTGTTCGGGAATCTGTTCCAGCAGTTCTACAACATGGTAGATACCATCATTGTAGGACAGTTTTTAGGAGAAGATGCCCTGGCTGCTGTAGGTGCAACCGGTTCTATTATGTTTCTGGTGCTTGGTTTTGCATCCGGACTTGCTCAGGGATTCGGTGTTATGGTATCACAGGCTTTCGGTGCAAAGGATGAAAGCCGTTTAAAGCATATTGTTGCTTTATCCTTCCTCTTAACCATAATCATTTCCGTGGTTCTTACCGCATTGACTGTTACTACTTCCCGGGAGCTTTTAATCTTTATGAACACACCGGATAATATTCTTGATATGGCAGACTCTTATATCCGGGTTATCTTCTGGGGTATCATTACCAGTATGATGTACAATGTTGTTTCCGGAATTTTAAGAGGTGTTGGTGACAGCAAGACTCCATTATACTTCCTGCTGTTTTCCTCCGCTCTTAATATTGTGCTGGATTTATTCTGTATTGTAACTTTAAAATTAAATGTTGCAGGTGCTGCATATGCCACCGTAATCTCACAGGGTATTTCCGCTGTTCTCTGTCTTATTTATATGTACCGTAAATTCACGATTCTCCGCACCAGAAAAAGTGATTACTACATCGACCGCGTGACAACCGCCCAGATGATGGGACTTGGTATCCCGATGGCTTTGAACTACTCTCTGATAGCTGTTGGTTCCATGATTCTTCAGTCTGCAGTAAATGTATTTGGTTCCAGTGCTGTTGCAGCCTTTACTGCTGCATCCAAGGTAGAACAGATTTCTACCCAGCCAATGCCGGCTCTTGGAACCACAATGTCTACTTACTGTGGTCAGAACTTAGGTGCCGGAAAATATGACCGCATCTTCGATGGCATGAAGAAGACCTTTGGAATCGCCCTTGGAACTGTTGCAATTGCTGCATTCATCTGTACTGTATTTGGCCAGTTCCATTGTTTCCCTTTTCTTAAGCGAACCGACGGAAGCCATTTACAGTTATGCCACACAGTACTTAAATACCATCAGCTGCTTTTTTTCTTCTTTCTTGCTCTTATTTACCTTTATCGTACTTCTTTGCAGGGACTTGGAAAAGGTATCATGCCTATGGTCAGCGGTATCTTTGAAATGATTTGCCGTGTCGGTGTCGTATGGCTCCTTTTAAATCCATATGGATACTGGTCAGTCCGTCTGGCAAGTCCGGTAGCATGGATTGGTGCCGGTGTACCACTTATGATTTCCTATCTTGTTTGGAAGAACCGGAAAAAAACAGCTCCGCAGTCAGGCTGTATAAAATCCTGAGCCTGCAATGCTGCAGCACGCAGAAAAGAAGCCCCATCCTCTGAATAATCAGACGATGGGGCTTCTACTTATTTCATATTCCAGTTTATGCAACCGGATTTCCGCACTTGGTACAGAACTTATTTCCAGCTACAAGCGGAGCACCACATTTACTGCATACCGGCTGTACTGGCTGCTGTGGCTGTACTGGCTGCTGCGGTTGTACTGGCTGGCTCTGGAACTGTCCCTGCTGCTGCACTGGCTGGCTCTGGAAATGTCCCTGCTGCTGTGGCTGCACTGGCTGGCTCTGGAACTGTCCCTGCTGCTGTGGCTGCATTGGCTGTCCCTGGAACTGTCCCTGCTGTGGTGGTACATTTACATACATATTCTGCTGTGGCATTCCCTGATATCCGTTCATCATTCTCTGTCTGATTAATGGCTTCTCAGCCTGAAGTACGTTGATAATAATCAACAGATCCAACACTACAATTGCCAGAATAAATAAGATATTAAATATAAATCCGGCTGTAACTTTTGCTGTACAGTAATTATCTGTTGCTTCCTTATTTACTCCGACGCAAAGTGCAATCCAGAAAATAAAGTCAACAACTGCACAGCTTCCGGATGCGATTGCAGCAATTTTATCTTTTAATACGCTCTTTAAGCACCAGAGAGCCAGCATAGCGATTGGAAGCAGCAGCATTATGATGCAGATTACTTTTGGATCAGATACACTTTCGCCTTCGATTTTAATACCTGTCATAGCTTTAAAAGCACTAATTTTAATATTTCCATATCCTGCACAGGATACCATGAATGATGGCACAAAGAAAAATACCATTAATAAAATAGATAACAGACGAATAATATTTTTCACATGAATGTGCTTTGTAAAATCATTTCCAGAATTCATTTCCTTCTCCTTTAGTTTCCAAACTGAGTTAAATTATCAGTTACTTCGTAAGTATAATCAACCTTCTGAGTTACAACCAGATCGTTAAACATCTGTGCTCCATCTGTATAACCATCAACATTGTACCAGCCGTCATCATACTCTAAATCAGTATATCCTTCGATATCACCATATGTATTAAAGCTCTGGCTTCCATCGGATAATGCCATAATATTTGTATATTTTACCGGGAAGTATACTACAGTCGGCTCAAATGCATTTTCTGCACTGGTTACAGTTGTTGAAAATACCAGATAAAGGACATTTGTATCACCCCATGTATCACTGTTCTTTGCAACCAGATAATAAGAACCTTCATAGCTGAATCCGGAATTTCCAATATAGGAATTGTTATTTGCAAAATATGCATCTAACACATCTGTTGCTTCATTTTTCATGGAATCCAGATTGTCTGCTGAAATATCTGCAGCAGATGTTACATAAGAATCTACTCCGGATACAATATATTCTTTTGATGTCTGTGTGAATTTGTAACCATTTGCCAATGCATTCTCTTCTGACTCATCAACTGTTAAAGTTACGGTATCACCAACATCAAGGCTGTCATAATCTTCAAAATTGAACCACAGATAACGTAAGTAATCATCATCTGAATTATTGGTCCAGTTTGGATATACATAAGGTGGTGTTCCTGAGAAGGTTACCTCGATATCTTCAAACGGATCAACTTCTTTTACTTCTTCCAGTCCTTCTACTGTAAATTCCTGTTCTTTGGAAAGAATTTTAACCCCTGCTTTTTTCTCATAATCTTCATTCCATGAAGCAGTAACGGTTACCACATCACCATTTGACAGGTCTGAATCCGGTTTCACATCAAAAGTAATACTGTCAATCAAATCCCAGTTACTACTTCCCATCAAATCTGTGAGGTCACTCCAGTCAAGGTCATCAAGAGATTTTACATTTTTAAGTTTCTTTCCCTGTGCCTTGATAACAGCTTCACTGAATCCGGTCTCGTCGAAATCAACATATGCTGTTCCTGCTGTTTCATATCCGTTATACTCTACAGAAATATAATCGTTGATATTTACTTTCTTTTTCTGATTCTTCACTACCACAAGTGCAACAATTGCAACTACTACAACTGCAATGACTGCAATAAGCAATGCCCATAACTGTTTCGTCATCTTAAATGGTTTCTTAGGCGGGCGTGCCTGCTGTGGCTGTCCCTGAACTGTCCCTGCTGTGGTCTTCCCTGGAACTGTCCCTGCTGTGGTCTTCCCTGGAACTGTCCCTGCTGCGGCTGTCCCTGGAACTGTCCCTGCTGCGGCTGTCCCTGGAACTGTCCCTGCTGCGGCTGACTCTGGAACTGTCCCTGCTGCGGCTGTCCCTGAACTGTCCCTGCTGCGGCTGTCCCTGGAACTGTCCCTGCTGCGGCTGACTCTGGAACTGTCCCTGCTGCGGCTGTCCCTGGAACTGTCCCTGCTGCGGCTGTCCCTGTACCGGTGCTGCCTGTTCTGCCGGCTGTTCCTGTACCGGTGTTTCCTGCTCTGCCGGCTGTTCCTGTACCGGTGTTTCCTGCTCTGCCGGCTGTTCCTGTACTGGTGCTGCCTGCTCTGCCGGCTGTTCCTGTACTGGTGCTGCCTGCTCTGCCGGCTGTTCCATCTCCCCTTTTAATTTCTGGCCACAATTCGGGCAAAAATCTGCATCATCACCCACTTGTGTGCCACAATTTCCACAAAATGCCATTTTCATTTTCCTCCTTGGTTTTACCATGATATGTTACTTGCTTTTATGCATTAACGAGTTAAACTATTTCAATTTTACACAATATTTTGTGGTTGGTCAATCAATTTTACCGAGAATTTGCACTTTAAATCTTATAATTTTCTTGCACAGGCAAGTGCTAATGCTCCCGGTCCAATATGGCAGGATACATTTAAAGAAAGCGGATCCATCATAATGTCTATAATCCCAAATTCTGCTTCCACTTCTTTGTGGAATTCCATCGCTGCACTTATATCTCCAGTGTATGCAATACAAAGCTGCATCTCATCCTGACACTCCTTAAAGCGGGATGCATAGTCATCTTTTACTGCTTTTATCATAATGCTTTTTGCCTGCTTCACGGTTCTGGCCTTTGCAAAAGCATCCAGCTTTTCACCCTGAATCTGTAATACCGGTTTTAATTTCAACAATGTTCCCAGTGCTGCTGCTGCCGGTGTAATTCTTCCACCTTTTTCAGATAGTAAAGGGTATCTACCATGATATAAATGCTGGACTGGAATTTTGCATCCTCTAAAATATCTTTAATCTCTTTTCCGCTCTTGCCACTCTCTGCCAGCCTGATTGCATCAAATACGGACTGTTTCTGTGTTACAGAAATTCTCTGATTGTTTACTACAAAAACCTTGCCCTCATACTCTTCATCTGAAGATAATGCTGTTGCTGTCTCACAGGAACTGCTCAATCCACTGGATAAAGGAATGTATACTATTTCATCATATTCTTTTAAAAGCTCATCCCAACGGTCTGTAAGGTCTCCTACTGCCGGCATGGATGTTGAAATCTCTGCTCCATCTGTCAGATGCTCATAAAATGTATCCTGTGTCAGATTGATATCCTCAAACAGTGTTTCACCATTTATAAAAAAAGGCATTGGTAATACGCTAATCCCTAACTGCTGCGCTTCTGCCTGACGAATTCCACTGGAACTGTCTGTAAGAATAACTACCTTTCCCATTTTTCTTCCTCCTTGCTGTTCAGACTTCATGTTACACAACGAAATAATTGTAACATATTTTGCAAATCAAAACAACTGCCCCGAAAAAACTAACATCAGAAAAAAACTGCATAGCAAAACTCCTGACTGCATTATCTGCAGCCAGGAGCTCTCTATCCTTACTTTTCAGTATTATATTTTATTTTCTTATTACATCATTCCCATACCTGGGTTTCCTGCCGGCATTGCAGGAGCATCTTCTTTGATATTTGCTACAACAGATTCCGTTGTAAGTAATGTAGATGCTACAGATGTTGCATTCTGCAAAGCACTTCTTGTAACCTTAACCGGGTCAAGGATACCAGCTTCTACCATATCTACATATTCTTCTGTTGCTGCATTAAATCCGATACCAGGAGCGGACTCTTTTACTTTATTAATAATAACTGCACCTTCAAGACCTGCATTTGCGGAAATGTAATACAATGGAGCCTCCAATGCTTTTAAGATAACCTTTGCACCGGTCTTCTCATCACCTTCCAATGTCTCAGCAAGCTTTGCAACCTCTTTGGATGCATGGATGTATGCAGAACCGCCACCTGCGATGATACCTTCTTCGACTGCTGCTCTTGTTGCATTCAAAGCATCTTCCATACGAAGCTTTGCTTCCTTCATCTCAGGCTCAGTAGATGCGCCGACACGGATAACAGCAACGCCGCCAGCAAGTTTTGCAAGTCTCTCCTGTAATTTTTCTTTATCAAACTCAGATTTTGTTTCTTCAATCTGTCCACGGATCTGGTAGATTCTTGCCTGGATTTCTTCTTTATTTCCTTCACCATCAACGATAACGGTGTTCTCTTTCTTAACCTTAACAGATTTTGCACGACCAAGCTGTGCCATAGTAGCATCTTTTAATTCCAGGCCAACTTCTTCTGAAATTACCTGACCACCGGTAAGGATAGCGATATCTTTTAACATTTCTTTTCTTCTGTCGCCATATCCTGGAGCTTTTACTGCTACAACGTTAAATGTTCCGCGCAGTTTATTTACAATCAATGTAGTTAAAGCTTCACCCTCGATATCTTCAGCAATGATAAGAAGTCTGGAACCGGACTGAACAATCTGTTCTAACAGTGGAAGGATTTCCTGAATGTTGCTGATTTTCTTATCGGTAATTAAGATGTACGGCTCATCTAAAACTGCTTCCATTTTGTCCATATCTGTGCACATATAAGCGGAAACATATCCTCTGTCGAACTGCATACCTTCTACCAGGTCAAGCTCTGTCTGCATGGTCTTGCTCTCTTCAATGGTAATAACACCATCATTGGAAACTTTTTCCATTGCGTCTGCTACCATGTTGCCAACGCTTTCATCACCTGCGGAAATAGATGCAACTTTTGCAATCTGGTCTTTTCCGGTTACTTTAGAAGACATTGCTGCGATTGTTTCAACTGCTTTTCAGTTGCTTTCTTCATACCACGTCTTAAAACGATTGGGTTTGCACCAGCCTCTAAGTTCTTCATTCCTTCCTGAATCATTGCCTGTGCAAGAACGGTTGCTGTTGTAGTACCATCACCGGCGACGTCATTGGTCTTGGTTGCTACTTCTTTTTTACAAGCTGTGCGCCCATATTTTCGAATGCATCTTCCAATTCGATTTCTTTTGCAATGGTAACACCATCGTTTGTGATTAATGGAGCGCCATATGATTTATCCAGTACAACGTTTCTTCCTTTTGGTCCGATTGTTACTCTGACTGTATTTGCCAGTTTATCAACTCCAGCCTCTAATGCTGTTCTGGCTTCTGTTCCATATTTGATTTCCTTTGCCATAATTTCTTACCTCTTTCTTCTATTTTCCTATTTTATTATTTGTTTTATTTACCAATTATCAATTCGATTATTCTACTACTGCAAGAATATCATTCTGCTTTACGATGATATACTCTTCGCCGTCTAATTTCACTTCTGTTCCTGCATATTTGGAATAAATAACTTTCTGTCCCTCTTTTACCTGCATGGTAACTTCTTTTCCATCCACGATTCCGCCAGGACCAACTGCGATCACTTCTGCTTCCTGTGGTTTCTCCTGTGCAGCACTTGCTAAGATAATTCCGGATTTGGTTTTTTCCTCTGCTTTTAACTGTTTTAATACAACTCTGTCTGATAATGGTACTAATTTCATGATTCATTGCCTCCTTGATTCGGTCTCTTTGTTTTCTTTCTTTTTTATTAGCACTCATTCAAACCGAGTGCTAACTGATAGTCATATAATAGTTTCTGCGTCTCTTTTCGCAAGCCTGACCATTTTTTATTTTTCTCTCGTTTCCTTACATTTACTCTTAATATCTCGTTTTTCCTCTCGTTTTCTCACTTTCTGCATTTTGTAACGATTTAATACTTTTTTTAGATTTGTTTATGAAATCAGTCCAAAATGCTCCAATCCCTTATAAATGCCGTCTTCGTGCAATGGTGCTGTGATATAATCCGCTGCTTCTTTTGCTGCTTTGGTACCATTTCCCATGGCAATTCCATGCTGCACATGCTTTAACATTTCCACATCATTGATACTGTCTCCAAATGCATAGGTATCTTCTTTCTCAATACCAAGAAGCTCACAGGTTTTTTCGATGCCGGACGCTTTGGAAAATCCTTTTGAATAAACTCTGCGCATGCCGCATCATGCACCAGCGGTGTGAAATTCTCTTCCAGATGGGAAAGTACCTTAAGATAAGCATCATCCGGTGTGGAGCAGGAAAACTTACTGATTTCCATAATTGCTTCATTTCCCGTTACCGGCAGCAAATCCTCTCCCAATGTCTCTTTTAGTCTCAAGCCATAAGGGTCTTCTTCAAATTCTTCCAGATCCATATACAAATTCCGGCTTCCCTCATATACCGTAGGAATTCCATACTCTTTTTTAATATATGTATGGTATCCTCTATCAATTCCTGTTCTAATTTTTTATAAAAAGTGTTTTTCCATCCATCTCTATCCAGGTACCGCAGCCTGCCACAATTCCGTCGAATCCCAGTGCCAGCAATCTTTCATCCTGAATAAATGCTCTGGTTCTTCCGCTGCAGAGAAATGCCAGCTGTCCATTTTCCCGCAGCTTCCGGATTGCTTCCTTTGTGCTCTCCGGTATCACAAAATGCTCGTCCCACAATGTTCCATCAATATCAAAAAATACTGCTTTCCTGCTCATTCTCTTTATGTCCTTTCGCTGTTTTCTTCTCGCTCTTTTTTGTCACAAGGGTTATTTTATGCCCCAAAAAGCAGAATGTGTCAACCACGAAAAAGCCGCCTGCCACAGTTCACCTTCCGGCGTCACCATAGTTAGACGACTTTCTTCTATCATTATATTGTAATTTTCATTACTGTACGGAAAGATAAGAATATCCCATCAGACTTTCGTCTACTTCACGGGCTGCTTCTCTTCCTTCACGGATTGCCCATACAACCAGGGACTGTCCACGATGCATATCTCCTTTTTCCACGTTGGTCTTGTAATGACCGGCATCTGTTGCCACATTAGTTCTGGCATTTAAGTCTACGCCGAACGCTTTGGCAATGTAATCTTCTGTTCCAAGGAATCCTGCTGCAATCAGAACCAGATCACAATCTAACTTGCTTTCAGAGCCCGGTACTTCCACCATCTGCATCCGTCCGGTCTTTTCATCCTTTTTGCCCTCTAATTTTACGGTTTTTAATCCGCAGAGCTTACCATTCTTGTCTTTTAAGAACTCTTTTACGGTTGTCTGGTAAATACGAGGGTCGGAACCGAACATGGCAATTGCTTCTTCCTGACCGTAGTCTGTCTTTAAGACCTTTGGCCACTGTGGCCACGGGTTGTTTGCTGCACGCTCATCCGGACAAGGCATCATTTCAAGCTGGATGACACTGGCTTGGCGCCGTGACGGATAGAAGTTCCGACACAGTCATTTCCGGTATCTCCACCACCGATGATAACTACTTTTTTCCCTTTGCAGATACAAACTTTGTTATCTTTAAGCTCGGAATCTAAAAGGCTCTTGGTATTGCCTTTAAGATAATCTACTGCAAAGTAAATGCCTTCTGCATCTCTTCCGTCTGCCTTTATGTCTCTTGGATTTTTTGGCACCACAGCAAAGAATTACCCTGTCATATTCTTTTAAAGCTTGCCGGCTTTATATCCTTTCCGACATCACAGCCTGTGACAAAATGAATGCCCTCTTCCTTCATTATATTAACTTTTCTGTCAATAATGCATTTTATCAAGCTTCATATTTGGAATACCATACATGAGCAGGCCACCGACGCGGTCCTCTCTTTCAAATACTGTAACCTCATGGCCTCTTTTATTAAACTGGTCTGCTGCCGCAAGTCCTGAAGGGCCCGAACCAATGATTGCCACCTTCTTGCCGGTTCTGACCTTTGGTGGCTTTGGAGCTGCATATCCGTTTGCATATGCAGTCTCTATTACACCATGCTCATTGTCCCTGACTGACACCGGACTACCCCAGTGTCCGCATGTACATGCCTTCTCGCACAGTGCCGGGCAGACTCTTGATGTAAACTCAGGGAAATTATTGGTCTTGTGCAGACGGTTATATGCCTGCTCCCAGTTGTTGGTATACAAGGTCATTCCACTCCGGTACCAGGTTGTGCAGAGGACAGCCTGATGTCATGCCTGCTATTGTCATTCCCGACTGGCAGAAAGGAACTCCGCAGTCCATACAACGGGCAGCCTGTTTCTGTTGATTTTCTTTTGAAAGGAACACATGGAACTCGTTAAAGTTCTTAATACGCTCCTTTGGCTCTACAGACGCTGCTTCGCATCTGTCATATTCCATAAATCCTGTTGGTTTTCCCATTATCTGCGTCCTCCTTAGCCTCTTGTGCTGGCATAAAATGCCTCAATCTGTGCCTGCTCTGCGTTAAGACCCTTTTCTTCCATCTGTACAATAGCCATCTGCATACGGTTGTAATCGTAAGGAATAACCTTCTTGAACTTAGGAAGATACTCACTGAAATGATCAAGGATTTCCTTACCCTTTTCTGAGTTTGTAAGTGTTACATGCTCTTTTATCATTTCCTTAAGTTCTAATACATCGTACTTGTTTGAGACCTCCTCAGTAAATACCATCTGCTTGTTGGTTCTCATGTAAAGGTCATTGTCCTCATCAAGCACATATGCTATTCCACCGCTCATACCTGCTGCAAAGTTTTTCCGGTCTTTCCAAGGATAACTACGCGGCCACCTGTCATGTACTCACAGCCATGATCACCGACACCCTCAACTACTGCTGTTGCACCGGAATTTCTTACGCAGAAACGCTCACCGGCAACACCGTTTATGAAGGCCTTACCGCTGGTAGCTCCGTAAAGTGCCACGTTTCCGATGATGATATTATCATCCTTCTCAAACTTGACTCCTGCAGGTGGATATACGATGAGCTTTCCACCTGAAAGACCCTTTCCGAAGTAATCATTTGAATCTCCGACAAGCTCAAGTGTAAGTCCCTTTAGGGATAAATGCTCCAAAGCTCTGTCCGCCTGCACCGTTACACTTGATAACAAATGTGTCTTCATCCAGCGTATCGTCATATTTCTTTGTAATCTCAGAACCAAATATTGTTCCGAGAGATCTGTTTGTATTTGTTACCTCAATCTCAATCGCGCGCTTTTGTCCGCTCTCAAGTGCGCTCTTAAGCTGTGTCATGATCTCAGTCATATCCTTTGTCTTTGAAAGCTCAAAGTCATATACCTGCTTAGGATCGAAGATAACACTCTGCTTTTTGCCGTCAAACGGATTATTAAGTATGCAGTCAAGGTCAATCTTTGACTGTCTCTCACTTAGATTATCACGCTTCTTTAAGAGATCTCCACGTCCAACGAGCTCATCCACTGTCTTTACGCCAAGCTTTGCCATATACTCACGAAGCTCTTCAGCGATGAAACGCATGAAGTTCTCAACGTACTCCGGCTTTCCTGCAAAGCGCTTACGAAGCTCAGGGTTTTGTGTAGCAATTCCTGCCGGACATGTATCTAAGTTACATACTCTCATCATTACGCAGCCCATTGTTACAAGCGGAGCTGTCGCAAAACCGAATTCCTCGGCTCCAAGACACGCTGCTATTGCCACATCACGGCCACTCATCAGCTTACCGTCTGTCTCAATTCTTACTTTATTTCTAAGACCATTCATAAGAAGAGTCTGGTGTGTCTCTGCAAGTCCAAGCTCCCATGGAAGTCCCGCATTGTGGATTGAGCTGCTAGGTGCGGCTCCTGTTCCTCCGTCGTAGCCTGAGATAAGCACTACCTGTGCTCCGGCCTTTGCAACACCTGCCGCAACAGTTCCTACACCGGCCTCAGAAACGAGCTTGACTGATATTCTTGCATCTCTGTTTGCATTCTTTAAGTCGAATATAAGCTGCTCCAAATCCTCGATAGAATAAATATCGTGGTGTGGTGGTGGAGAGATGAGTGCAACACCAGGTGTTGAAAGTCTTGTCTTTGCAATCCAAGGATAAACCTTCTTTCCAGGTAAGTGTCCGCCCTCACCCGGCTTAGCACCCTGTGCCATCTTAATCTGAATCTCCTGTGCGCTTGTTAAGTATCTGCTTGTGACACCAAAACGTCCTGAAGCAACCTGCTTGATTGCTGAACAGCGGTTCTTTCCGTCTTTGCCGATTGTGAGACGATCCTTGTCCTCTCCACCTTCACCGGTATTTGATTTTCCGTGCAGATGGTTCATGGCAATTGCAAGTGTCTCATGTGCTTCCTTTGAAATAGATCCGTATGACATAGCACCTGTCTTGAAACGTGTCACAATTGAGTCAACGCTCTCAACCTCCTCGAGCTTGACACCCTTCTTAGGATAGTTGAAATCCATGAGTCCACGGATGTTTGTATTTTTCTCTTCCTCGTCCACAAGTGCTGTGTACTGTTTGAACAGATTGTAGTCACCGCGCTGAAGATGGATGGTTGCCGGATTGTACAGATGGTCATGTCTCCGCCACTTCTCATCTTGTGTCTGCCCTTGCTGTCAAAGTAACATCTGTCTCAAGTCCCAATGGATCATAGGCTGCAGAATGAAGTCATCTACATCGTTCTCGATATCCTCCAATGTAATTCCACCGATACGGCTTACGGTATTTGTGAAATATTTATCAATTACACTCTTGTCAATACCAATTGCCTCAAAAATCTTAGAACCCTGATAAGACTGAATGGTTGAAATACCCATTTTGGAGCAATTTTTACGATACCACTGATAATTGCCTGATTGTAATCATGGATTGCTGCATAGTAATCCTTGTCTAACATATGCTCGTCTACTAACTGCTTTAACGGTATCCTGTGCCAGATATGGGTTGATTGCACTTGCACCAAACCAAGCAATGTTGCAAAATGATGAACCTCTCTTGGTTCTCCTGATTCCAGAATGATGGCAACTGCATGTTCTCTTTTTGGTCTTTACCAGATGCTGCTGCAAACCAGATACTGCCAGAAGGGAAGGGATTGCAACATGGTTCTCATCAATGCCCCTGTCTGAAAGAATCAGGATATTTGCACCGTCCCTGTATGCACGGTCTGCCTCTATAAACAGATGATCCAATGCTTTTTCCAGGCTTGTATTCTTATAATATGTAGTAGGAAGAACCACAACCTTGAATCCTTCTACCTTTCATATTTTTAATTTTCATCAAATCTGTGTTTGGTAAGAATTGGGTTGTTAATCTTAATACCTGACAGTTTTCCGCCTTTTCCTCCAGCAGGTTACCATCTTCACCGATATATACGGTAGTTGATGTAACAACCTTCTCACGAATGGAATCAATAGGCGGGTTTGTTACCTGTGCAAATAACTGTTTGAAATAATTAAATAATGGCTGATGGTCTCCTGCCAGTGCTGCCAGCGGTGTATCAATACCCATTGCAGAAGTGTGCCCTCAACACCATTTTTGCCATCGGAAGGATTGAATCTTTGACGCAGTGACTCCATCATCTATGATTTTTCCTGCGACAGTATCCACAAGGAGCATCTTTCCCGGACGGAGACGATCCTTTTTTTTCACTATCTTTGTAGGATCAATCTCAAGCACTCCGACCTCAGATGAAAGGATAAGATAATCATCATCTGTCACATAGTAACGTGATGGACGAAGTCCGTTTCTGTCAAGCACTGCTCCGACTAAATCACCATCTGAGAATACGATTGAAGCCGGACCATCCCATGGCTCCATCATTGTAGCGTAATACTGGTAGAAATCCTTCTTCTTCTGAGTCATAATTGAATTGTTTGCCCATGGCTCAGGAATCATTATCATAACAGCAAGTGGAAGCTCCATACCACTCATTACCAAAATTCAAGCGCATTATCAAGCATTGCTGAGTCAGATCCTGCCGCATTGATAACCGGCAAAACCTTCTGGAACTCTTTTTTTTCAGCTTAGGAGACTCCATGTTCTCCTCACGTGCTGACATCTTGTCAGAGTTTCCAAGAATAGTGTTAATCTCACCATTGTGTACGATAAATCTGTTTGGATGAGATCTCTCCCAGCTTGGGTTTGTATTTGTAGAGAATCTTGAATGTACTGTGGCGATTGATGACTCATAATCCGGATCCTGTAAATCCATGAAGAACTGTCTGAGCTGCTCTACAAGGAACATTCCCTTATATACGATTGTTCTGCTTGAGAATGAAACCACATATGTATTGTCGTTTGACTGCTCGAAAACACGTCTTGCAACATACAGCTTTCTGTCAAACTCAAGTCCTTTCTCAACATCCTCAGGTCTTTTTACAAAGCACTGCATGATGCATGGCATACAGTCTCTGGCTTTTTTAGAAAGCTTATCAGGCTCTGTAGGCACTTCTCTCCATCCGAGAAATTCAAGACCTTCCTTCTCCACGATAACCTCAAGCATCTTCTTTGCCTGAATAGTCTTGAACTCATCATTAGGGAAGAAAAACATTCCCACACCGTAATCTCTCTCATCTCCAAGATCTATTCCAAGTGGCTTTGTAACCTTCTTAAAAAACTTATGAGAAATCTGAAGCAGGATGCCGACACCGTCTCCCGTCTTACCATCAGCGTCTTTTCCGGCTCTGTGCTTTAAGTTTTCAACAATCTTTAAAGCATTCTCGACTGTCTCATGTGTTTTGATACCTTTGATATTTACTACTGCACCAATTCCACAGTTATCATGCTCATAGCGTGGATCATATAATCCCTTAGCTGTGGCTGTGCTTTCATTCCATTGTTTACTCATAGGTTCTTCCTTTCCTAGTGTAAATTTGTTAACGGATAACTTATTAAGAAGTGAATCATTTCCTGTTTATGATTTTACAACTATGAAAGCTCAATGTAAATAGTTTTTTTCTTGCCTTCTTTGGCTCCTGACACATCAAATCTGGTATCTCCAATCAATACTGCTTCGGTGGTATCATAAATATGCATCCGCTTTATCGTTTCCTGCAGCACCTCATATTTGCTGTCTATTCTGCCATCCATTGTGGCTCCCACCACTTCATCAAAATAGGAGGGATGTGGAAATGCTCCAAAATACGCCGGCAGGATTCTTCCGGCTTGCTGGATGCCAGTCCGATACGATAGCCTTTTCGCTTGAGAGATTTCAAAGCATCCTCAACGCCATCAAAAAGGCTGCATTCAAAGATACCGGTTGGATGATAGCGTTCCCGGTACTTGGCTACTGCCGCTACTGCGGTCTCTTCATCCATGCCATAATGTTCCATAAAAGTATTTTTAAGTGGCGGTCCGATAAAGAATTCAAGCTTATCTGCATCCGGTTCGTCAATACCATATGCCTTTAGGGCATACTGGGCACACTTTGTTATTCCTTCCTTGGAATTGGTAATGGTTCCATCCAAATCAAATAAAACAATGTCTTTTCTGCCCTTCAGTTCCTGTTTCATCTGAAGCACCGTCTTTTTTAACACCGGATGCCAGAGATATGGTGCGATTTCACACAGCGGTTCTAACACAAACAGGCGGTTTGCCATATCAATATGCGGAATCGTAAGTTCCGGGGTAGATATCACTTCATCATCATAAAATAAAATATCAAGGTCTATCGTTCTTGAGCCCCAGCGCATCTTACGCTCCCGGTTGCCATGAGCTTCTATGGCATGAAGCTTCTCCAATAATTCTTCCGGTGTATACAGGGTTCGAAGTTCCAGACGTCCGTTAAAAAATGCGCCTTCTGCCACGCCGCCATAAGGTTCTGTCTCGAGGATATCAGATACCTTTCCTACCTTGCAGTCTTCTAAGTTCCGCAGTTCTTCAACGGCATCTTCAATATATTTTCTCCGGTCGCCCATATTGGAACCAAAGGCAAGATATACCTTATGCCAGCCCCGTTCTATTTCCACTGCCACATCTGATAAAGGCAGTCCCACCGGTGCCCATGGTTTATGTATGGAAAATTTTAATTTCTGAATCAACGGAAAATGCAATAACACTGCCCGCGCTGTCTGCTCTGCTGCAGCTTCAATCAGCTTATAGGTATGTGTCGTCAGAAATTCTGTTACAAAATGGCTGACTTCTCCATAATTTACCGATTCTGTCAAATCATCCGAATATCCTGCTTTTCTGGTTGGTAAATAAAGTTCCATATTGATTAGAAACTTCTGTCCAAGCTTTGTCTCCTCCGGGAACACTCCATGATTTGCAAATAGCTCAAGATTTTCTATGATAATCTTATCCATGTAATCCTCCATCCCTGATTGCTTCTGCCATCTTAATTGCCTCTGCATTGGCACGCACATTGTGTACGCGGACAAATCCGCAATGTGCCCATACGGCATAAGCACTGGTTACTGCTGTGGCTATATCACGTTCCTTTGCCGGGACATCCAGTGTCAGACCGATTACTGACTTCCGGGATGTGCCAAGCAGCACCGGATAGCCCAGTTCATTCAGTTCTCCCACGCATCGGATGGCTTCTAAATTATTCTCATAAGTCTTGCCAAATCCTACACCCGGGTCTGTCATGATGCCATCTTCACGAATCCCCGCTTCCTTTGCAAGACGTAATGTTTCCCGTAAATCATTTTTCATATCTTCCATAAAGTTCTTATAATCTGCTTCGTTGCGGTTGTGCATCAGACAGCATGCGGCATCATATTTTGCAATCACGCCAGCCATTTTATCATCTGCTTTCAGTCCCCAGATGTCATTTAAAAAGATGTGCTCCTGCCGCAAGGTTAGCCTCTGCCACCTTACTTTTATAGGTATCTACGGAAACCGGCACATCAAAACGGCTTACAATTGCTTCTACCACCGGAACAGTACGCTCAATTTCTTCTTCATCAGAAATCTTTGTATAACCCGGTCTTGTGGATTCTCCACCTACATCGATGATATCTGCCCCCTGTGCCATCATTTCTTCTACATGCTTTAATGCAAGGTCTAACTTGTTATAACTTCCCCATCCGAAAAAAAAGAATCCGGTGTTACATTTAAGATTCCCATTACATAAGTATGATTTGCTGTGTCAAATGTCCGATTGCCTATTCTCATTTTTCTTCTCCTTTTATGCTGTCTGTAGAACCTGCTACCAACAGCTTCTTACGGATGTCTGGCAGCTTAAAACCAGGTCTCCGGTTTATTTTTTCTCTTCTTCACTCCACTTGCAGCTGTCTGCTGCTTCACAGGCAAAGCACATACGGGATGCCTTATCCGCCCATTTCATAAGCTGTGTAAATGCTGTCTGCCATAATTTCTCCCCGTGCAGCTCCTCGCAGGTCTCCCTGCGATGTGCCAGAATTGCCCGGCAGATGATATCTCCTTTTTCTTTCGGATAGCCTATAGTCGCAAAAATCTCTCCTGCAAATTCGGCAGATGCCGCTGCATGAGAGATTCCCTGTTCATATTCTTTCATACGACCAATATCATGAAGCAGGGCATAAAGATATATCATCTCTTCATCCAAACCAAGCTGCTCCTTTAAATTGCGAATCTGTGCCAGACGTGCCACATCCATAAAGTGTTCCATATTATGTCTGCAATAGATTCTGTCCGCTTCCAGACGGGCAATTTTCTTTACGGTTTTCCGGTATTGCTCCTGATGCAAAAGTCTCGCTACATATTCCATTTCATCACCATATCTAACGCACCATCTGGAAAAATTTATTTACCAGACGCTCATCCTCATTAAAGATACCACGGGTCACATAAGTAACCGTCCTGCTGCCCGGCTTCTTAATACCACGCATCGTCATACACATATGCTCTGCTTCCATCATGACCATGACCCCTTCGGCTTTAACTGCTCCATCAGTGCATCTGCCACCTGTGCCGTAAGCTGCTCCTGAATCTGAAGCCGTCTTGCATAGATTTCCACGGTTCTTGCCAGCTTGCTGATGCCGACTACTTCTCCATTTGGAATATAAGCAACATGGGCTTTTCCATAAAATGGAAGCATATGATGCTCACAGGTAGAATAAAAAGTAATATCCTTTTCTACTACCATCTCATTATTGCTGGCATGAAATCTTTTCTTTAAAGGCTCTGCGGCATCCATGTCCATTCCGCCAAAGATTTCTTCATACATCCGTGCAATACGATCCGAGTCTCAAATAATCCCTCCCGGTTCACATCTTCGCCAATGCCTTCTAATATCAGCCGTACACCTGCTTCCACTTTCTCTTTATCTATCATTCTTCTGTCCTTCCCGATACTGTATGACAGCCTGCTTTGCCTCTGCAAGATATGACAGGGAGCCAAATATCAGCACCACATCTTCTCTCGAGCTCTCAGCAATTGCATGTCTTACCGCATCTCCAATCAAAGTTTCTGTTATTACTGTTTGATAGCCTGCTGCCTTCGCTTCCTCCGCCAGCTTCTCTGCCGGAAGTGCCCTGCCATTATGTGGCGTTACCGCATATACAGTTTCCGAATAAGGACGCATTATCTTTAAAATCTTCTCATGTGCCTTATCAGCAAGCACCCCTATTATATAGGTTATCTTACGATTTGTAAAACAGTTTTCCAGCGTTTTTGCAAGTTGCAGTGCTGCGCCCTCATTATGGGCACCATCCAGAATGCATAATGGTTCCTCTAAAACACGTTCAAAACGCCCATTCCAGCGGACCTTCTGAAAGCCATTTTGTATCACAGATAAGGTAAGCTGCGGAAATGTTTTCTCTTTCAATACTTCTATTACTTTAAGCGCACAGGCTGCATTGGCTGCCTGATAGGCACCGGTCAACGTGAGTCTTATCTTCCACTGTGAATTATCTTCTCTTACATAATCAAACTGCATTCCATTCATATCATACAAAAGATTTCTTATGGCATCCTTCTTCGGCTGGTACAGCTGTGCTTTAAGCCGCTCTGCTTCCTTGACAAGAACCTCTTTCACAGCATCTTCCTGCCAGGCAGATACCACCGGGCAGTTCTCTTTTATGATTCCAGCCTTTGCAGATGCAATCTCTGATAACGTATTTCCCAGGAACTGCATATGATCCATGCTGATAGAAGTAATGACACTGCAAATGGGATGGGTAATCAGATTGGTTGCATCCTCTCTTCCCCCATGCCGGTTTCCAATAACACCACATCACAGGCTTCTTCTTTAAAATATAAAAAACGCTGCGGCAGTCTCTACCTCAAAGGAGGTCGGATGCGGAAGTCCTTTTTCTGTCAGTGTAAGACAGGCTGTCTTTACTTTTTCCATCAAGGCAGCGTATGCTTCTTCGGAAACTGCTTTTCCGTTTATCTGCCAGATTTCCCGATAGGAAAAGACTGCCGGGGAACTATATCTGCCTACCTTTAAGCCGGCTTCTTCCAATACTGCCTGAAGCATTGCTCCAACGGAACCTTTTCCGTTAGTTCCTGCAATGTGAATAATAGATAAGTCTTCCTGCACATCGCCCAATTCTTTCATCAGTGCCCGGATACTGTCCAGTCCTAATATACTGCCATATTTTTTGTTTCTTCTACAAATGCAAGTGCCTGCTGATATGTCAATTTATTTCTTTACTCCTTTGGTTGCACGGTTTCCAATATGAAGCCGGTTCAATGCAATTTCTTTATCTTTTACCATGACCACTGGCGGTTCTTCATCACCCAGTGCATAGATGTTGGTCAGTTCATCCCCTGCTGCAAGCTTCATTCCGCAGACTCCGATTGCCCCTTCTTCTTCTCAGGAATCGTATCTGCTGCGATCCTAAGGAACATGTCCTTTGCCGACTGCATAACAATAGTCATATTTTCTTCTACCGGTGCTACGAATATAACTGCATCATCATCTGCAAGCTTCGTGGCAGCTGTGGTACGTTTTGCTACGTCAAATTCTTTTCCATCCACCTGTTTTAACATGGCTGTCTTCGTTCCAAATAAAAGCTTCTGCGTACACAGTGCTGCCAGATCTGTGATATAAATCAACTGCTCTTTAGAGCTGTCATAATTACTTACATTATCAATCGGCTGTCCCTTGTCACGGAATTTTCCAAACGGCAAATCGACTACCTTCAGCAGATGCATCTGTCCGGTATTGGTAAAGATGCAGATTTTTCCGGTATTCATACAATGAAGTACATAACGGTTCTCGCTGTCTGCTGCTTCTTTATTACGCTCATAAGCCGCCACATCAATGGTTTTCGCATAGCCAAAACGATCCATCAAGAAGACCACTTCCATCTCTTCCATCTTCTTTTCTTCATAAACAGCAGCTTCCACATTGTCGATACGGGTACGGCGTTCTCTGGAATAGTTTTTCTTAAGAGCGTCTAATTCCTTCATAATTACCTTCGCCATTGTACTGCGGTTGGTAAGAATATCTTCGTATTCTGCGATATTCTTTAATGTGGTATTATGCTCATCCATCAATGCTTCCACTTCCAGACCAATCAGCTTATAAGGCGCATCTCTAAAATTGCTGTTGCCTGACGTTCTGTAAAGTTTAACTTCGAAGCTTTCTTTTCGGATTCTTTCGTTTTGAATTTAATATTCTCTGTCACACCATTCATCAGGCAGCTTTTCGCATCCTTGATATTACGGCTTCCTCTTAAGATTTCAATAATTAAATCAATGACATCGCAGGCACGGATTAAACCTTCCTGAATCTCTTTCTTATCCAGTTCCTTTGCCAGTAATGTCTTATATTTTCTGGTAGCAAGCTCATACTGGAACTTTACATGGTGGCGGATAATCGGAACCAGTCCCAGAGTCTCCGGTCTTCCGTCTGCTACTGCCAGCATATTGACACCAAAGGTATCCTCTAATTTCGTCTTCTTATAAAGGAGATTGCAAAGATTCTGTGCATCTGCTCCTTTTCGAAGTTCGATAACAATGCGGATTCCCTCCTTGGATGACTGATTGGAAATATCCACAATATCATTTGTCTTCTTGGTCTCAACCAGACTGTAGACATCATTTAAGAATTTTCCAATATTTGCACCAATCATGGTATATGGAATTTCTGTAATAATCAGGCGCTCTTTTCCGCCTTTTACTGCTTCAATTTCTACTTTTCCACGAACCTTAATCTTACCGATTCCAGTCTCATAAATGGAAAGCAGTTCATCCTGGTTGGTCACAATTCCACCGGTCGGGAAATCCGGTCCCTTGATGTATTTCATCATTTCTTCTGTTGTAATATCCGGATTCTTCATATATGCTTTGACACCATCAATGACTTCGCCAAAATTATGTGGTGGAATACTGGTTGCCATTCCAACCGCAATACCTTCCGCACCGTTAATCAATAAATTAGGTACTTTTACAGGAAGTACTTCCGGTTCTTTTTCCGTCTCATCAAAGTTTGGCACAAAATCTACTACATCTTTATCTAAATCTGCCAGGTACGCTTCCTGGGTAATCTTCTGCAGACGCGCCTCTGTGTAACGCATCGCCGCAGCCCCGTCGCCCTCGATGGATCCAAAGTTTCCATGTCCGTCTACCAGCGGCATTCCTTTCTTAAATTCCTGGTAATTATTACCACCAGTGCATCATAAATGGAGCTGTCTCCATGCGGATGATCTTTACCCATCGTATCACCGACGATACGTGCACTCTTACGATAAGGCTTATCGTAACGGATACCAAGCTCGTACATATCATAAGGTGTTCTTCGCTGTACCGGCTTCAAACCATCTCTGACATCCGGCAATGCTCTTGCGATAATAACGCTCATGGCATAGTCGATATAAGATTTCTGCATTACTTCCGAATACTCGGTGCGGATAATCTGTTCTTTCGTTTCCATAATCTATCCAATTCCTTCCTGATTTTCTGCTTCTATCATTTCCCATACATCCATAAAAATATGCCGTCAGCAATTCCTTACGGATTCATAGAAATTTATATGTCAAGTTCTGCGTCCTTTGCATTATCATAAATAAATTTACGACGCGGCGGTACATCCGTTCCCATCAGCATCTCTGTTACATCCGATGCCATTCTGGCATCTTCGATTTCTACCTGTTTTAACATCCTTGTTTCCGGATTTAAGGTTGTCTCCCAAAGCTGCTGTGCGTCCATCTCTCCAAGACCTTTGTAACGCTGCAGTGTAAAGGAGCCTTTGTGTGTCTTACGGTAGCGGGCAAGGGCGGCATCATCATAAAGATATTCCTCTTCTCCCTTAGTTGGCATCGCTTTATACAAAGGCGGCATCGCAATATAGACATGTCCTTCATAAATCAGTTCCGGCATAAAACGGTAGAAAAGAGTCAGCAGCAGGGTGGAGATATGGGCGCCGTCCACATCCGCATCTGCCATAATAATGATTTTATCATAACGAAGCTTGCTGATATCGAAGTCATTTCCATATCCTTCGGAAAATCCGCAGCCAAATGCATAAATCATGGTTTTTATCTCTGCATTAGCCAAGACTTTATCAATACTTGCTTTCTCTACATTTAATATCTTTCCACGAATCGGAAGAATTGCCTGAAACATCCGGTTTCTTGCAGTCTTAGCAGAACCACCCGCAGAATCTCCCTCCACGATAAAGATTTCACATTTGAGGCATCACGGCTTTCGCAGTTGGCACAGTTTTCCGTTGGAATCAAAGGAGAACTTCTGCTTGGTCAGCATATTGGTTTTCGCTTTTTCTTCTGTCTTACGGATTTTTGCTGCTTTTTCTGCACATCCGATAATTGCCTTTAAAGTATCCAGGTTACGGTCAAAGTACATCTGAATTTCATCATTGGTTACTTTTCCGGTGGCTCTTGCCGCATCCTGGTTATCAAGCTTGGTTTTCGTCTGCCCCTCAAATCTTGGGTCCGGATGTTTCACGGAAATAACAGCAGTCATTCCATTTCTTACATCTGTTCCGGTAAAGTTTGCATCCTTTTCTTTTAAGATGCCAAGCTCTCTTGCATAGGAATTAATCACCTGGGTAAAGGTTGTCTTAAAACCGGTCAGATGGGTCCCGCCCTCCGCATTGTAAATATTATTACAGAAGCCCAGGATGTTTTCATGAAATTCTGTTGTATACTGGAATGCCACTTCAACAGAAATGCCCTCAGATTCTCCTTTATAATAAATGACATCATGGAGACATTCACTATTCTGATTCATCTCTTTTACAAATCCAATGATTCCATCCGGCTCATGATATTCAATATGTTCTACTTCTTCCCCACGTCTATCTTCATAAATAATAGTTAAAGCAGGATTTAAATATGCAGTCTCATGGAGACGGCTCTTTACTTCATCCTCTTTAAATCTTGTCTTTTCAAAGATTTCCGGGTCCGGCAGGAAATTAATCTTTGTTCCGGTCTTTTCGTCTTTCCAATTGTCGGCAGCAGTCCGTTTACCAGCTCTACCGTTGGTACGCCACGCTCATAGCGGTCATGATGCACATAACCATCTCTGCTTATCTCTACATCCATATAAGTAGACAGTGCATTTACCACAGAGGAACCTACGCCGTGAAGACCACCGCTGGTCTTATACGCACCGTTATCAAACTTTCCACCCGCATGAAGGGTGGTAAATACCACACGGGCTGCCGATACGCCCTTCTTATGCATTCCCACCGGAATTCCCCGTCCGTTATCTTCTACGGTACAGGAGCCATCTGCCTCTAATGTAACACGGATGGTATCACATACACCAGCAAGATGCTCATCTACCGAGTTATCCACGATTTCATATATTAAATGGTTCAATCCTTTTCTTGAGACGCTTCCAATATACATTCCCGGTCTCTTCCGGACAGCTTCCAGTCCTTCCAGTACGGAAATACTGCTTGCATCATATGTTTCCTGTTTCGCCATTGTTCCATTCCTTTCTTTCTAAAAACTGCTTCAAAAGAAGCCCTGCGGCTAGTATAACACATGGAGATTTTTTGGCAAACATGTGTTTTCTATTTTGTTTGATCAGGAAGGAAATGGGCTTCTCATATATTTTATTTGGCAAATTGGTCAAAAGCATATCTATTTGTTCCACTGTATGCAAATTAGAAGTTCTTAATGTACCTGATTAAATATAGAAATATCACGCAACCGTCCTAAACGAGCCATCCGGGCTCTTTAGGACTCATTCTGACATCCATGTCAGAATGTTGCTGTATCATGGCAGGTACATTAAGAACTTCTAATTTGCTTCCAAAGTCACAAATAGATATGTTTTTGTACAATTTTGCCATATCCAAAATTTGATTTCTCCATTTGGCACCTGATCTTTCAAAAAAACAACTACCGGGCGAACCGGTAGTTGTCTGAAATCTCTTTTATAAAATTGTCCTGTCTTATTTAATTGAACAGATTCTTAAAAAAATCTGCAATAGAGGAAAACAGGTTGGAGAAGAAGCTTCCAATCTTATCAAAGATGCCATCTGCACCAAGGTTTTCAATCTTGTCATAAATGGATTTTGCCTGATTTACAAGACTGTCCACATCAAGATCCAGATCACCGATTTTCTTCAAAAGCTCTAATAACTGTGCTGTCTGGTCTTCGGTCAGTGTCACATCAAATTTATCTGCAGCTTCATCAATGGCTTTGCGAATGCTGTCATCATCGGTGAGGCCATTCTCTGCAATCTGCTGTTTTAAGTATGCTACCAGACCTTCTACCGACTCAGCATCTGCTCCAGTGCTGCTTTCAAGCTGTCCGGTTAATACCAGCTCATTTAATGCGGTATCCACATTTTCCTGTGGAAGCTCTTTACCAGTCATTTCCTGATATGCTTTAAATACGCCAACCAATGCAGCGGTTCCGGAAATATTTTTCGGTCCTGCTACAATGATATCTGCATCTTCAATCCCTGCTGTTACCAGTGCATTTTTATACATACCAACGGTACAATAAGAAATATTCTTTGTGGAAATGTTGATTCCATTTCCTTTCTCCTTCTTTTTACAATCACAACGGAGGACCAGGACTTGCTTCCAATCTGGGAAGATGGAATATAAGCGTCCAGATACTGATGCTCCTCAGAGTTGCTTACTGTTACTACGTCATAGTTACCAAGCTGTGCCGGGTCAATTCCCATCAGGCTTAAAACAGTGTTCTTCTGGTCTTCGGATAAGTCTGCACCCAATGCCAGATATGGTTTGTCGCTTTCCTTGATTACAACATTGTCATCTGCTTTGTCATTGGCTGCTGCCGGGTTATCTGCAGCTGCTCCGGCATCCGGCGTGCTGCTGTCTGCTCCACTGTCCGGATTTGCTGCTGCATCGGAACTGTTATCCGCTCCGTCTGCCGCACCATCTTCCCCGGATATCTCTGTCGATAAGGTACCGGTCACTTCTGCTGCGGATGCCTGAAATGGCACTCCAAGAAACAGCATACATGCCAATCCCATTCCCATTATTTTTTGATATGTTTTTTCATTTTTCCTCCTTTTTCAGGCAAGGTGAACATTCATCCATGCCCGAATATCATGATATACAACATCACGGTCTGTCTCATTTAAGATTTCGTGACGGTCGTTGTCATATAATTTCCAGGTAATATCCTCTTTGCCGGCTGCGTCAAATTTATTATATACCTTCTTTACGCCGCTGCCGCAGCCTCCCACCGGATCCATTGCTCCCGATACAAAGAATAACGGAAGACTCTTTGGAACTGCTTCAATATTTTCCTGCTGGTTGTCAAATAGAACTGCCTCAAACAGTCCCATATAAGCATTTACCGTAAATACAAACGTGCATTTCGGATCTGCATAATAGGTTTTTACTATTTCTTCATCCTTGGTCAGCCAGCTATTGGAAGCATCTTTTCCTGTCAGGTCAAACTGATGATAGTATTTATCATAAGATAATTTCTGTAATAATTTACTTCTGTGATGCCAGCCGAAAAATGCTGCCTGCAGCTTTGCAATAAGCATGGCAAGCTTTGTGGTATTGTCCGGAATACAGCCGGTTCCCATAATTATAGCACCGGTAAGTCCCTCTCCATGTATCGCCAGATATTTCCGAAGCATATAAGAACCCATGCTGTGTCCTAACATAAAATAAGGCACACCCGGATGCTCTTTCCGTGTTATCTCCCGGAGTGTATGCATATCGGCAACCACCGTATCGCTGGGATGCTCTGCAAAAAATCCCCATTCATCCTTAGATACAACGGATTCGCCGTGTCCGATATGATCATGACCTACCACCAGAAAACCATTGTCATTTAAAAATTCTGCAAAAGCCCGGTAGCGCTCAATATATTCCACCATACCATGTGTTATCTGTAAAACTGCACGATACTTTCCATCTTCCGGAGTCCATCGTACTGCATGAACTGTGGTTCGCCCATCTGCGGAAGGGAAAGAAAACACTTCCTCTTTCGTCATATAATATACCCCTGTATGTTATAAATCCCTTTATATTTTACAATGATTCTGCCCTTTTTACAACCGAAGCGTCCTGCAAAAACCATAATACTCTATTAAATTTTTCTTAAATCCCTAAAGTTTTACCTAGAACCCGCCTCTGAAAGCTTCCTGTGTATGCCGGACTACCGAAAACGCCGTATTATTGCCTGTACACTTTCTCTTCCACTGTAAGTGTCCACTGCCGGCTCATAAACGGCTGCAAACTGTATGCTGTTTTTCTTTTCCATGCATAGCTGCATCCACTTCTTCACTGCCAAACTTTTCACTGAGAAATGTAAGAAATTTTTCCACTTCTCCAAAATAGACTCCTGCCACCGGATTCCCCTTTGAATCCAACAAATGAAGTTTTAACACATTCCGGTTTACGCCCACTATACTGGCTCTCGTAACCTTAATATTACGGTCTGCAAATACCGGTTTGGTATTGGACTTTCCGCAAGGCTCCAGCACACTTAACTGCCGGATGGTATCTACCGTAAAATAGGACATTGGAAGCACCGCATCCAGCCTTACCACCTCTGCCATATCTTCTTCAGAAAGTTCTGCCTTCTGATTAAGCTGTTCCCGCAATTTATCAATGTCTTCTTCCCGCATGGAAAGTCCTGCTGCCATAGGATGTCCGCCGTATTTTGTAAACAGCTCCGCCACTTCCGTCATTTTATCAAACATGGAATAGGCTTCGATGGAACGACCGGAGCCTTTGACTCCTTCTTCTCCTCTGGTCAGTACAAATACCGGTCTCTGATAGGCTTCCCGGATTCTTCCGGCAATGATTCCCGCAAGACTCTCATGGCATTCCGGCAGGTAAACCACTAATACTTTATCTTTTTCCCGGCCTTCCTTTTCAATCTGTTCCAATGCCTTCTGTGTCTCCTGCTGTGTCATATATTTCCGGCTTTCGTTAAGCTCCACTAATTCGCCTGCCAGTGCAGAAGCCTTTACTTCATCCCGCTCAAGCAGCAGCTCCAGGGAACGTTTTGCCGTATCCAGTCTGCCGCTGGCATTGATACATGGTCCCAATACAAAGCCGATATGATATGCACTCAACGGCTTGTCAGAAAGCTTGTTTTTGCAATCAACGCTTTCATTCCGGGATTCTTCGTATGCTCTAACGCTTTTAACCCAAGCTTTACCAAAATACGGTTCTCTCCGGTTAAGTCCATGACATCCCCCACCGTTGCAAAGCCTGCATTTTCAATAAAAATATCCGCTTCTTCCACCGGAATATCCATTCTCTCATAAAGCACCTGCACCAGCTTCCACGCCACTACTGCTCCGCAGATTCCTTTGCAGGGATACGGACAATCCGCCTGCTTGGGATTTACAATGGCATCCGCCTTGCTCCGTAGAAATTCCTTTCCTTGTTCTGTATTACGATAAAGGAATCTCATGGTGGTCTGTTACCACAACGGTCATTCCTTTTTCCTTTGCAAAATTAATCTCGTTGATTGCAGCAATTCCATTGTCACAGGTAATCAAAAGTTCTTTTCCATCGGACAATGCCTGCTCGATTAAATGCTCATTGATTCCATAACCATCTTTCATCCGGTCCGGGATTGCAGCATCCACTTTGCCGCCGCACCGGCGGATTCCATCTAATAAAATATAGGTTGCATTGACACCATCAATATCATAATCACCAATGATACGCATGGCACTTTTTCTCTGCAATGCCCTCTGCAATAATTTCTGCAGCTTTATCCACATCCTTTAATAAATGAGGATTATGTAATGCCTCTTTTCCACCATACAAATATTCTGTAATTTCTTTTTTCATCTATTATATCCCGGTTTCTTATAATCCGGGCAATCAGTGGGTCAATTCCATATTTCTTTGCCATTTCCATGAAATTGCCGCCTTTTCTGATTTCAATCCATTTCTCCATGAAGCTTTCTCTGCCTTATCTATTCATATTCCACATTTATGAGCACCAGTCCCTTTGCTGCTGCCACTGGTCCTGCCAGACTGCGGTTTCTGCCCTCTAATATTTCTTTCATCTCACGAACTTCCCGCTTTCCCGTTCCAACTTCTAACAGTGTTCCGGTAAGGATTCGCACCATGTTCTGTAAAAATCCATTTCCGGTAAAAGAAATGTCAAGTTCATCCTTTTTCTCTTCTATCCGAATCTCATAAATCGTCCGTACTGCCGATTTTTTGAAATGGCGGTTGCCGCAAAAAGAAGTAAAATCGTGGGTTCCAAGCAGCACTTCCGCCGCTGCCTTCATTTTGTTAATATTCAGGTTTTCTGCCACCGGTGTTACATATTTTCTCCGGAATACATCCGGCTTCTCCCCTAAGAAAATGCGGTAGCAATAAGTCTTTTTACTGCGTTTAATCTGCTGTGAAACCGAAGCGGTACTTCGGATACCTCTAATACCACAATATCCTCCGGCAGATACTGGTTACAGTACCGCTTTATCTCTTCCGGTTCATATGCGCTCTGAAGTTTAAAATCTGCCACCTGTCCCATGGCATGCACGCCCGCATCCGTTCTTCCGGAGCCATGTATCTCTATTTCTTCTCCTGTCATTTTCTCCAATACCGACTGCAGCTTTCCCTGAATGGTCTGCTCTGTATTTCCCTGAACCTGCCATCCGCTGTATCTGCTGCCATCGTATTGCAATATCATTTTATAATTCATCATGTTTTCTCTCCATTCATTCTGCAACAGTATAACACGTTTTCCCGCTTTCCGGCATATACTTTATGGAATAAATATCATGAGGTTTCCATATGTCAAACCTTTCTTATATGCAAAAAGCCACGGACAGAGGACAACTGCAGATTCATGTCACCACAGAGCGTGGCTTTTTCCCCATTAAAGATGCCTCCATCCGTCTCTCCTATACGGGAAATCCTACTGAAATTATTGAAGAACTATCAACTGACATTTCCGGTCAGACTGCAGCAGTTGAACTGCCGGCTCCCCCTTAGAATATAGTATGGAGCCTTCTGAATTCCAGCCTTACTCGGAATATACCATTCAGGTAAATGCGTCCGGCTACCGTCCCATCAATATTTCCGGTATCTCCGTTCTGCCGGATAAAACTTCCATCCAAAATGTCCGAATGGAAACTGCCACCGTGGGAAATCCACTGGAACGAAATATTGTTATAACAGCCAACACTCTCTATGGGAATTTTCCGCCGAAAATCCCAGAGGATGAAATCAAGCCGATGCCTGAAAGCGGCGAGATTGTCTTAAGCCGTGTTGTCATCCCGGAATATGTCATTGTCCATGACGGACCGCCAAGTGATTCTTCCGCCAACGACTACTATGTCCGTTACCGGGATTACATCAAAAATGTTGCCTCCAGCGAAATCTATGCTACCTGGCCGGATGCTGCTCTCCGTGCAAATATTTTAGCGATTATGTCCTTTACCCTGAACCGGGTGTATACGGAGTGGTACCGGAACAAAGGCTATGATTTTACCATTACTTCTTCCACCGCCTTTGACCACAAATTTGTCTACGGCAGAAACATTTTTTCCAACATTTCCAATATTGTTGATGAGATGTTTAACAGCTACCTTTCCCGCCCGAACGTCCGCCAGCCGATTCTGACCCAGTACTGTGACGGGCAGCGGGTAAGCTGCCCGAACTGGATGACTCAGTGGGGGTCGAAATACTTAGCCGACCAGGGATATTCCACCATTGAGATTCTGCGCTACTATTACGGCAGCAGTATGTATATCAACACGGCGGATGAAATCAGTGGTGTGCCTGCTTCCTGGCCGGGCAGCAACCTTGAGGTTGGTTCTACCGGGGATAAGGTGCGGATGCTGCAGGAGCAGCTGAACCGGATTGCACGTAACTACCCTGCGCTTCCGACTATTGCCGTGGATGGCATTTATGGTTCTGCAACCAAAGCTGCCGTAGAAAAATTCCAGTCCATCTTTGGGCTTCCGGTTACCGGAATTGTAGATTTCCGTACCTGGTACCGTATTTCCGAAATTTATGTGGCTGTTTCAAGAATTGCAGAATTATATCAATAAATTTCATAACTTAAACCTTTTCTGGAATTCTTTTTACCACAAATCCATAGTAATTATGAAAATACAATGCTATACTAAATTCATATTACGAATTTACTGGAGGGAAAAATAATGCATACATTTCAACCATATCCAATTGACCTTATGGAAATGAATCCATTTACTAAAATCGGCAAAGAATGGATGTTAATCACAGCAGGTGATGAGAAGAAAGCAAATACAATGACTGCAAGCTGGGGCGGTGTTGGTGTCCTCTGGGGCAAAAATGTTGTCTACATCTTTGTAAGAGATACACGCTATACCAAACAATTTATTGATAATGGAGAGCCATTTTCACTGACCTTTTTAGATGAGTCCAATAAAGGAGCTTTAAAATATCTTGGAGCTGTTTCCGGACGTGATGAAAATAAAATTGAAAATGCAAGAATGCATCTTGATTACTGCAAGGACACACCTTATATTGACGAGGGAAATCTGGTATTTATCTGCCGTAAATTATCTGCTACAAAGATGACTCCGGACCAGTTTATTGATTCTTCTATCGAAAGCAGCTGGTATGCCGATGGCAACCTTCACACCATGTATGTAGGTGAAATCTTAGAAGTACTTGCCCGCTAAGCTCCTCGCGTAACCATGGGAAACATGCTTTGCAAGTTCCCACAGTTATCGCGATGCTCATAAAGTCTGGCAGAAAAGAAGGAGCCAAGTTCGCTCAAGCAAACTTGGCTCCTTCTTTTCTGCCAGACTTTTTTACCATCATTTTACTTATGAATAATATCATAATGTGCCTGTACGGCAGCATCGATTTTTCTCTGGTCTCCCGTTTCAATTGCTTCTGCAATCTGTACATGAAGCTTCCACATTTTTTCAAATTTCTCGGCATCTGCATTTTCCCAGCCTTTTCGGATACTTTCCTTATAAATTTCTGAAAATACCTGCATAATCGTAATCATGAAACGGTTGCCGGAACCTAATATTAATTTCTGATGGAACTCCCGGTCAATCTCATAGCTTCTCTGCTGGTCAGCATTCTGCATAGATTCTGCCAGTGCTTTTAACTCCGCAATATCCTGTTTACTCATATTTTTAGCTGCCAGAAGACCTATCGCATGTTCTAAAAGGCAGCGTGCCTCTGCAAGCTCATCCTTATCTACCTGCTGCAATAGCAGCATCATATTAATTACTTCTGAAAGGCTTTTTTCCATGTTGCAGCAGATATAATTGCCGGAGCCCTGCTGGCTTTCAATCAATCCGATATTCTCCATACTCTTTAATGCTTCCCGGATAGATGGACGTGACATACCAAGTGTTTCTGCCATTTCACGTTCTGTTGGCAGCTTGCTGCCTACCTGAAACTCCCCACTCCGTATTCCATCTTTTACGAATGCCATGACCCTCTTATACTCTCTGTCCTTCATCTGAATCTCCTTTCATCCCCTGCAAAATTATTGCATCATAGAAACATCAATAAAAATTAGCAAATACAGTTGCTGCTGCTACCGTCAGAAGTCCTGCTACTGCAATGGCAAGACTGCTCATTGCTCCTTCTACTTCTCCCATTTCCATGGCACGGGCGGTTCCGATTGCATGGGCGGAAGTACCAAGTGCCAGTCCCTTTGCCACCGGCTCTTCTATATGAAATACACGGCATACCACTTCTGCAATCATATTTCCCAAGACTCCGGTAATGATAATTACTGCCACCGTAATCGTTACGATTCCTCCAAGTTCTTCAGATACTCCCATTCCAATTGCTGTGGTAATGGATTTTGGCAGAAGGGTTACATATTCCTCATGATTCAGATGGAATATCACCGCAAAAAAGAAGCACACTTCCCATACTTGCAATGACACCGGATATAATTCCAGCTACAATGGCACTTTTATGTTTCTTTAACAATTCCAGCTGCTCATACAACGGAACAGCAAGACATACCGTTGCCGGGGTTAAAAGATAGCTTAAATACTTTGCTCCTTCATAATAACTGTCATAGTCAATCCTGCCTACACTTAATACAACCATAACAAAAATAATAGAAATCAAAAGTGGATTAAACAGCGCCAGCTTTAATTTACGCTTTAACAGTGCTCCGATTTCATATCCAATGAGACTGATTACTACACCAAAGAAAAGGGTATCTCCTGCAAAATTATTCATTTTCTTCTTTCTCCCTTCCCTTTCGTATCACATTCTGTGTCACTCTTCCGGTCACGACCATAACAATAATCGTCGTAAGTACTGTAATGACAATCACCGGCACAATAGTTGGACGCAGAACGCTCCAGGAGTCCAGAAGTCCTACTGCTGCCGGAATAAACATCACCGGCATAATTTCAATTAAGAATACCGCAGTGTCCTTCACCTGTTCTATCTTAACGATACCCGTTACCAGAGCAAGCAGCATTAACACCAGTCCGTAAATGCTTGCAGGAACCGGTAATGGCAGCACCATATGCAGAATTTCTCCAGCAAAAGAAATTGCCAGAATTAAAAAAACTGTCTAAAATACTTCATTTCTAAATCCTCCGATTGGTATTACCAATCAAAGAGTATAATACAAAAGAAGTAAAAAGACAAGTTTTATTTAATGATTTTTCAAAATTTTATTCATTTTCTAATTCTATAAAATCTGAATACTGTTTCCCTCTGTATGCTTTGCCGCTTTTTTTCTTTTTTACCAGTTCGCCCGAAAATTCACTCATATTTCGAAAGGTATAATTCCTATTACTTATCATAGCAATAGAAAGTGTTACCAGTGGAAAATACTCTTCACCACCTTTCTTTTAAATATAATAATACTTAAGCTGTCTATAAAGAGCATTTTTCTAAGAATTAGAACCTGCAATTAACTCATCCAGAGTACCAAAATGGTAGCCCATCTCTTCCCACTTTGTAAGTAGTTCATCTAATATTTCACCATTGGTCTTTGAAGTATTGTGCAGCAGCACTATAGCTCCCGGATGAATACGTCCGGTGAGTTTTTCAAAGGCCTCTTCTTCTTTGTTGGCTGATTATCCGGATCCCAGTCCACATAGGCAAGACTCCAGAAAAAAGTATAATAACCTAATTCTTTTGCCATTTTCAGATTTGATTCACTGTATTTCCCCTGAGGCGGCCGGTAAAATTTAACCATCTCCTTGTCTGTAATCTCTTCATAAAGTAACTTGACATCTTCAACTTCCTTTTGAAATGACGATACATCTGCAATTTCTGACATATCCGGATGATGATAAGTATGGTTTCCTACGGTATGACCTTCTTCCACCATTTTCCTTACCAGATCCGGACTGGTCTCTAAGAAATGCCCTACTACAAAGAAGGTTGCCTTTACATCATGCTTTTTCAATGCTTCCAGTATCTTCTCCGTATTTCCATTCTCATAGCCGCAGTCAAAGGTCAGGTAAATCACCTTATCATCGCCATTACCAATAAAATATGTATTATATTTCCGCAATTCTTCCGGTGTGGCATTTCCGGTTGGCTGTGTCCCCGATTCACCAAATCCAAGTCCCCAGTTCTCTGTTGTAGATGCCACTGCATTTACTCCCAGTAAGCCGCCATTCTGCCAGCTTTTTACCAGCACTGCACTCCCACGGCCTGCACAAAAATACCAATGCCAGCATTACCGCCACTGCCAGTATCCTTTTCCATTTTTTCATAAAAAAAGCCTCATATACTCTTTCTAAAGTATATGAGACTTCTTTTATCTCATGCTTTTCATTTTAGTTCTTTCAGTCATTTACTCTACTGCCTTGAATGCTTCCTCTAAGTCTTCAATAATATCGTCGATATTTTCTGTTCCGATTGAAAGGCGGATGGTATTCGGTTTGATTCCCTGCTCTTCTAATTCTTCTGCACTAAGCTGGGAATGCGTGGTTGATGCTGGATGAATCACCAGAGATTTTACATCTGCAACATTTGCCAGTAAGGAGAAGATTTCCAGATTGTCGATGAAATCTTTTGCCTTTCTGTCATCACCTTTGATTTCAAAGGTAAAAATAGAACCGCCACCGTTCGGGAAGTATTTCTTATATAATTCCTGCTGCTTTGGATCTGTACTTACTGCAGGATGATTTACACGCTCCACCTGTGGATGGTTATTTAAGAACTCTACTACCTTCAATGCATTCTGTACATGACGTTCTACTCTTAAGGATAATGTCTCTAATCCCTGTAAGAAGATAAATGCATGGAACGGAGATAAAGTTGCTCCGGTATCACGGAGTAAGATTGCACGAATCTTGGTTACAAATGCTGCCGGTCCTACTGCCTTGGTAAAGCTGATGCCATGATAACTTGGATTTGGCTCAGTTAAAGATGCAAATTTTCCACTTGCCTCCCAGTCAAATTTTCCGCTGTCTACGATAACTCCACCAATTGTTGTTCCGTGTCCACCAATGAATTTTGTTGCAGAATGTACCACGATGTCTGCGCCATATTCAATCGGACGAACCAGATAAGGTGTTGCAAAAGTGTTATCTACGACTAATGGAATCTTGTGTGCATGTGCTACTTTTGCGATGGCTTCAATATCAACTACATCTGAGTTAGGATTTCCTAATGTCTCAATATATAATGCTTTTGTATTGTCTTTGATTGCTGCTTCAAATGCTTCCGGCTCCGGCTCAACGAAGGTTGTTGTAATGCCGTACTGTGGAAGTGTATGCTCCAACAGGTTATAAGAACCACCATAGATATTCTTTGCAGCTACAATATGGTCACCATTCTGTGCAAGATTCTCAATTGTATATGTGATTGCTGCTGCTCCGGATGCTACTGCCAACGCTGCAACTCCACCCTCTAATGCTGCAATTCTCTTCTCAAATACATCTTCTGTCGGATTCGTAAGTCTTCCATAAATATTTCCTGCATCTGCAAGACCAAATCTTGCTTCCGCATGGTCGCTGTTGCGGAATACATAGGATGATGTCTGATAAATAGGTACTGCTCTTGCATCTGTCACCGGATCCGGATTTTCCTGTCCTACATGTAACTGTAAAGTTTCAAATTTTAAATTACGTTCTGCTCTGCTTTTCTTTGTGCTCATCTTCTTTTTCTCCGTTCTGTTATTTATTTCTGTCACTCTGATGTTACATCAGATTTTTTCCATTCTACTGCAAATTACTCTGTAAATAAAGCTGTTGAATAATATCTGTCTCCATTGTCCGGTAATAAAGCTACAATTGTTTTTCCTTTATTTTCAGGTCTCTTTGCCAGTTCAATTGCTGCATAAGCTGCTGCTCCGGAAGAAATTCCTACTAATACGCCCTCTTTGTGTGCAATTTCTTTTGCCACACGGAAAGCATCTTCGTTCTCTACCGGAAATACCTCATCATATACTCTGGTGTTTAATACATCCGGTACGAATCCTGCACCGATACCCTGAATCTTATGTGCTCCACTCTTACCTTCGGATAATACCGGTGAAGATGCCGGCTCTACTGCTACAACTTTAACATCTGCTTTCTGTTCTTTTAAATATTCTCCAATACCTGTAACGGTTCCACCTGTACCAACACCTGCTAAGAAGATGTCTACTGCTCCGTCCGTATCTTTCCAGATTTCCGGTCCTGTTGTCTCTTTGTGTACTTTTGGATTCGCAGGGTTTACAAACTGTCCAGGGATAAAGCTGTTTGGAATCTCTTTTGCAAGTTCATCCGCTTTTGCAATTGCACCTTTCATTCCTTTGCTTGCTTCTGTCAGAACAATTTCTGCACCGTAAGCCTTTAAGATGTTTCTACGTTCAACACTCATGGATTCCGGCATAGTAAGAATGATACGGTATCCTTTGGCTGCCGCAAGTGCTGCAAGACCAATTCCGGTATTTCCGGAAGTCGGCTCAATGATAACGGAACCTTCTTTTAACTGTCCTTTTGCTTCTGCGTCTTCGATCATTCCGTTTGCGATACGGTCTTTTACACTTCCTGCTGGATTAAAATATTCCAGTTTGAAAAGTAATTTTGCTTCTAAGTTATACGCCTTTTCTAAATTAACTGCCTCGATTAATGGTGTATTTCCAATCAGTCCTAATGTTCCTTTATAAATGTTTGCCATGATAATAATCTCCTTTTCCCTAAATTCATATATTTCCTATCTGTTTGATATGGATTAAGTATAATATAAAACGATGCGTACCAATTGTCAAGACTTTTTTCAAATAAATTATTTAAAATATTTTGTTTCATTGGTACGCATCGACCTCGTCCATTTAAATGACATAATCGCTACTGATATCCTGCTGCCATTCCATCAAATCCTCTAACGTATACCTGTCTACTACACTCTTAATCGCATCGTTTAATTCTTTCCAGATACGAAGTGTTACACATTCTGACTGACGCTCACAGGTGTTCACCTCATCCTCAAGACACGATACCGGTGCAAGACTTCCTTCTACCTGACGTAATATCATCCCTATCGTATATTCCTTCGGTGTCTTTGATAAACGATATCCTCCCTGGGGGCCTCTGATGCTCTTAACAAACCCTGCCCGTACCAGTGTAGAAATAATCTGTTCCAAGTATTTCATGGAAATATCCTGACGTTCCGCAACATCTTTAAGACGTACCGGTTCAACTTCATCATTCATTGCTATATCAAGAAGAAGTCGGACAGCATAACGTCCCTTTGTTGAAATCTTCATACTGTACCTCCATTTCTATTTGTCTATGGGTACAGTATATTCCTTTTTTCCTACTATGTCAATATGGATATATTGTTTTTAATATTCTTCCTCTTCTTCACCCTCAGAGATGTCGTTCTTCGGCTTCTTTAAGCCTTCAATGACAATGCCATTCTTCTCAGCATAATCCCAAAGTGCAGCATGAATACCTTCTTCTGCCAGAAGGGAACAATGCACTTTAACCGGTGGAAGTCCGTCTAATGCTTCCATTACTGCTTTATTGGTTACAAGTAATGCTTCCTGTACGGTCTTTCCCTTTACCAGTTCTGTTGCCATACTGCTGGTTGCAACTGCAGCACCACAGCCAAAGGTCTTAAACTTACAGTCCTGAATCACACCATTATCATCAATATCAAGATAGATTCGCATGATATCACCGCATTTTGCATTTCCTACTGTTCCTACTCCGCTGGCATTTTCAATCTCCCCTACATTTCTCGGATTCTGAAAATGATCCATAACTTTTCACTATACATAATCGTTACTCCTTTTCTTCTCTATTACTGCTGGTTCTTTACAAAATCTTCGTATAACGGTGACATGCTGCGTAAATGTGCAACAATCTCTTTGATTGCATCTACCGTGGTGTCAATCTGCTCTTTGGTGGTATCTGCGCCTAAAGTCAGGCGGAGTGAACCATGTGCAATCTCATGTGGCAGACCAATTGCCAGCAATACATGAGACGGGTCTAAGGAACCGGAAGTACATGCTGAACCGGAGGATGCACAAATCCCCTTCATATCTAACATAATCAGCATGGATTCTCCCTCCACAAAACGGAAACATGCATTGACATTATTGGCAAGACGATGCTCTCTGTCTCCATTGATTTTCACATATGGGATTTCCTTTTCAAAACGGGAAATCATATAATCTCTCAATTCTCTTTCTCTTGCAGTACGCTCTTCCATGGAAGCAAATGCCAGTTCTGCAGCTTTACCGAAGCCTACGATTCCCGGTACATTTTCCGTTCCGGCTCTTCTCTTTCTCTCCTGTGCACCACCATGTACAAAGGAGCGGATTTTTACACCTTTTCTGATATATAAAAATCCAATGCCTTTTGGTCCGTTTAATTTATGTCCACTGCTGCTTAACATATCAATATTCATTTCATCTACCTGGATTGGCTCCTGACCAAATGCCTGTACTGCATCAGTATGGAATAAAACTCCATGTGCCCTGGCAATTGCACCAATCTCTGCAATCGGCTCGATGGTTCCGATCTCATTGTTTGCAAACATAACGGAAATCAGGATCGTATCCGGACGGATTGCTGCTTCTACATCTGCCGGATTGATACGTCCATTCTCATCCACATCAAGATAAGTTACCTCAAAGCCCTGTCTTTCCAACCATTCACAGGTATGAAGAATTGCATGATGCTCAATCTTACTGGTGATGATATGTTTTCCTTTTTTTCTTTATAAGCTTCTGCTGTTGCTTTCAGTGCCCAGTTATCAGATTCACTTCCACCTGCCGTAAAATATATTTCTTCCGGTTTCGCACCGATTCCTGCTGCAATAATATCTCTGGTACTTGTTACTGCCTTGCGGCTTTCCTCACCCAATGCATAAATGGTAGATGCATTTCCATAATACCGGGTAAAATAAGGAAGCATTGCCTCCACTACCCGCTCGTCCGTTCTTGTTGTTGCCGCATTGTCCAGATAGATTAATTCCATCGGTTTTCCTCCTTTATCAATTTGCTTTATCAGCTATTTTCGTCCTATTTCCAAGTAATTCAGTCGGAACTAAGAATAACACCTTAGGAATAGTATGTCAATCTTCTGCCTGGATTTATTCCTTTTGTTCTTTTATTTATCCAAGAGGGTTAAAAGGGGAAAGGGCAGCTTTCGCTGCCCTTTCCATCTATCCTCTTATTTCAGACGATATACATTATAAAAACTAAACTCTCCTGTTTGCAGTTTTGCTCTGCTTAGACTCTTTTACGTCTTCTGTAAAGTACAACTACCGCTGCTCCTGCAACGAATAACAATACTACCATGCATGCAATCGGAGTATTATCTCCTGTCTTAACCTGCTTCTCTGCTGTTACAACAGGTGTTGCATTCGGAGTTGTAGATGCTGCTGGTTTCATATCTGTATTGCTAAGTACAATAACATACTCAGATGCATGTGAGAATTTGAAATCAACGGTTCCGTCTGCATTTACCTTTACAGCCTGAACATATTCTAATGCTCCGGTCTTTTCATTATAATAGTAAAGGTTTGCATATTTTCCACTGTTCTCTGCACCAACGTTGACACGAAGTGTAGCATCAAATCCAAATGCTCCGTCATGTGCCAGTAAAAGTTCAATGGTCTTGTTGTCTCCAGCTAATGCTTTAATCTTATCAGCCGGAATGCTGCTCTTACCTACGGTTACACCGAGGTCTATTGCATCTTTTAATTTACTTACAATGTTCTTTCCGTTTACAATCCAGCTTACGTTGTCGTTCAGCTTGAAGGTAATGGTAATATCTTTTCCAATCATGCCATTGAATACTTCTGCCGGAACTTTTGTGGTATCTGGCATTGTAACATTAATCTTTGCTGTATCTCCCACAGCATCAATGGTATCAATTACTTCCTGGAAATCTTTACCCGGAACAGTAATGTCAAGATTAATCTTTTATCTGCTCTCAGCACTACAGTACCGCCATCTTTTGCTGCCGGAATGGTAACTGTTACTGTCTTATCAGAAGAAACAGTATATGTTTTACCATCATAAAGATTTACAACTGTATTTCCTGCATTTGCATTAACCGGAACTTTTACTTCTTTTGCGGTATCCTTGATATTCATACCAACATATAAGGTTGTTCCTCCATAGGATCTTGAAACTACATCATAGCATTCCTCATCAGAACTTGCCACAACTGTTCTGCTTCCTCTTGCAAATACATCTGTGTATGCATTACGGATGCTAAGCAGATTCTTATAATGCTGATAAGTTACATTGTCCTCTGTTGCCATAGAGAAATCCATGTCATATCTATTAGTCTGATATGGATAATTATTTAATCCGCTTAAACCAACTTCTTCACCATAATAGATAACCGGAATACCCTTTGCAGTAAGCTGTAAGGTAGCTGCAACTAACGCTGCTGATGTTGCCTCATCCTCGGTATATTGTTTTCCGTTCATTAAGGAAGCCTTAAATCCATCTTCATCATGACTGCTTAAGAACTGACCTGTCATGTATGCGTTATTAAGTGCTGAATTTCTTGCAGAAAGGAATTTCTCTACAGAAGAAATATTGCCACTTACAAAGCTTGTTGCCTGATCGTTAAAATCGAAATCAAGGTCTGCATCCATCTGACCACTACCTAAGGTACTACCATTTGACGCATATCCTGCACCATAATATTCTCCAATCATCTTGAAGGATGGATTTACTTCTGTTGTAGAATTTTAAGTGCTGCCCATGTTGTACTGTCAACATGCTTTACTGTATCTACACGGAAATAGTCAACACCATAATTCCTCATCCATGATGTCTGCCATTCTACTAATTTTGCCCTGACATCTGCATTCTCTGTTGCAAAATCCGGCAATCCAGACTGCCATGATTTAATATCGCCTTCACTGACGCTCTTATCCCTAAGCATATCAGCAAATGTTGATTCTGTACCATATCCTGCATGGTTTACAACAATATCAACCATAATACGCATACCACGTTTATGTGCTTCGCTAATCATAGTTTTAAATTCTTCTGTTGTACCCATTGTAGGATTCAATTTTGTAAAATCACTTGCCCAGTATCCATGGTATGCTGCATTATAAGGAACATCTTCTGAACCCTCATCTGTCACAGTTACACCTGCACATTCTCTACAATTGGTGTAAGCCAGATTGTATTTACTCCTAAATCCTGTAAGTAATCTAACTTAGCTGTTACACCTGCAAAATCTCCACCATGATACAGTCCCGGATTGTCTCCGTATGTATCTGCACCACTTGCTGTATTGTTAGATTCATTACCATCAAAGAAGCGGTCTGTCATCATAAAGTAGACAACAGCTTCATCCCAGTCGAAATCATTTTCATTTTTCTTCACACGGTCTGTAATTTCAACATCAACTGTAGTACTGAATTTATTACCATACTGGTCTGTTACAGTAATTGGTAATGTCTTAATTCCTAATGTTGTATCTGCAGTTGCAGAAATTGTAACAGCCTGGAGCTCTGGCTCAATCGGCATCTCACTACTTCCACCAAGTGAAGAAACATCAATACTTGCACTTGCAACTTCAAGTTTCTGAGTATCTGTATCAGCCTGTTTAACCTTAAACTTAACTACATTATTCTCATTGTAGTTAAATGACTTATTCATAACTTCTGCTGTAACTGTTGCATTTAATTTATAGTATTCAAAATATGAGTAATCTGCGTCATTATATTCTTCACTATTTGAATTGAATGCATCTACAACATAATTTCCATTTGCTTTGTAACGATAATGTGTTTTGCCATTTGTTAAGCCGCTCTTTACATACTCAAAACGCTTTGTTGTATCATTGTATGTCATTGGATACTCTGTTCCGTTTACGTCAACAGATACTTTCATATCCTTTAAGGTGCCATCTACAAATGCATCATCATCACGATAGTAGTATGATACCTGTTGATTTTCTGCATCTACTTCATAGCCAGTATTATATGGCATAGCAATTTCCGGCTCACTGCCGGCTTTCATGCTGGCATAGATAACCTTCTGGTCAGAAGGGAATGTAACGGAATGGTCTCCACCATCTTTAATCCACGGATCAACTGTTGAATCTAATGCGATACAAAAATCAACCTTTGTACAAGATGGTTTTGCTGGAATTGTTATTGTCCATTTATCTCCACCTACGTATGTAAAATCGGTTAATGCTGAAGCATATCCTGATGACCATGTATAGAACTGTGGTGTAATACCTTTTTCTTTTAATCCCGGATTCTCATAATCCAATACAAGGTATCTCTTTTCCGTTGGTACGATTACCGGTTTCTCATGAACCGGAATGGAACCATCCACATAATATAATACCTCATTCTCATCACCGCTTATTGTAAAAGAACGATCTGCAGTATCAGAGCCGCCATCCCATCCTTTTGTATTATCATAGCGTGCCTTTAATCCTACCGTTTTTCCTACATTACTGCCGGCAACTGTAATGGTCTTTTTAAACCATGTCACATTATTTTCAGCATCATAATATGTTCCGTCAAAAACATAAGAACCATTTAATCCGGCATTCCACATCCACAAATCAACTTTTCCCATGTCTTTGTCTGTTGATAAGTCTTCATTGTAATAATAAATTGTAAACGTGTGGTCTGGAACCGGTGCCTCCCAGCTGTCCGGTGCTGTTTTATATACTTTTGTATCACCACCACCTTTGGTTCCGGTAACCCAGAGTTCAGTACTTGTTGATGTTACAGAAACATCAATATTATCCGTCTGTGCTCCATTGTTATTATTAAAAATACAGCTGAAATTCTGTTTTACATCCTGTGTATATACTACATCATACCATCCGGAATGATCAGCATTTGCCGAAATCTGTCCGCCCGGCCATTCTTTTCCAACACCTGCTCCTGTTGCAGAGGCATCTGCTCCCCACATATGATTGTAAATAGTGCTTCCCATTCCTGAAGCAAGATAATGAATGGTTGTTACATATTTCCAATCAGCAGGTTTTGTCTCTGACACTTATACCACTGATATTTTCCATTATCATCCAATAAACAATAAATGCTTGTATCAGAAGTAAAAGTCTTAATCTGCTCAATTGCAGCTCCTTCTGTCTTTATCTCCGGTGCAGCCTTCTCAGTAGAACCTGCATCAACAAACTGAAAACCTGTCCACTCACTGCTCTGTACATCTACATAATAGAGTCCAGAACTTTCCTCATATGCAAGCTTTGGTTTTTCCTGATCCCCCATTGTGAAATGGCGGCATTTCCTGCGTCATGGTTATCTACCGTAGCACCGGCAGCCCAGACATTGACAACCGGTGTATTCCATGTACTTGGTTTGTCCAGGTACAACCGGATTGTCGGGCTCGCAGCATATGCAGTGGTTGCACCACCGATTGCCGGAACCATGGTCACAATCATAGCAAGTGCAAGTACCATACTAAAGATACGGCTTACAATGCCATGTTTCCTGTGAAAGCGTTCTTTTAACTTTCTCATCTTTCCCTCTCCTTTTCATCGTTTTATTTTATATTTCCCTGCGATTACGTTTTCCCTCCGATTACGTTTTCGCAGTTTTTCGATAATTAATTATATTCTAATTTTTTTACTTTCGCTATCCGCAAATAAACTAAAAAAGAAATTCTTTTTTGTGCATTTTAACTAATTTCTGTCTTGAAGCTCATTTTTACAATTCATTTTACACAATTTCCGCAGGATAATTTTTTCGAAAAAGGACAGCACCGATTGGTACTGTCCCATATAATTTACATAATTAAATTTTCATAGTTCCGCAAAACCTGGCAGCTAATTCTGGTAATCCATATGTGCAATGACCATCATGGCAATCTTAAAAGTCATGGCATCCTCGAATTTGCGGATATCAAGTCCAATCATCTTTTCCAGACGTTCTAAACGGTATACCAGCGTATTCCGGTGGATGTATAGCTGCCTTGCTGTTTCTGAAATATTCAGGCTGTTCTCAAAAAATTTCTGGATTGTCACCATCGTTTCATCATCTAAATCAATATTCCGCTCACCAAAAATCTCTTTGATAAACATTTCGCAAAGGCTCATCGGAAGCTGGTAAATCAGTCTGCCGATGCCAAGCTTTCCGTAGGAAATGGTTTCCTCTTCTACATTAAAGATTCTTCCTACTTCCAGTGCCATCTTGGCTTCCTGATAAGATTTGGCAATATCCTGCAGGGTATTTACCGTATTACCATAACCCACACGGACACGCACCATTGCTTCTGCATGCAGATTGTCTACAATTGTTTTCGCCAGATGCAATGCATCCTCTTCTGTTTTCAAATCTGTTGCATCCTTAATCAGGATAATGTTCTGCTCGTCTAACTCTGTTACAAAATCCCGGTTGCGGTCTGCAAAAGATTCTTCACCATTTCTACAATAACAGAATCTTTTCTGCCATCCACTTCTATGACATAAACCAGACGCTTTGCCTGCTCAATATGCAGCTTCTTTGCCTTATTATACATATCTACAACCAGCATATTTCCAAGAAGGATATTCTGCATAAAGTTATTCTTATCCGACTGTTCCCGGTTGAGGCAATCAGATTCCGAATCTGGCATACGGCAAGTCTTCCCACCATATATGCTTCATCATTAGTGGAACGCGCCAGAAGAATATATTCTACTTCCTGTTCTGCAATTACTTTAAAGAAATGAAAGCCCGACAACATCTGGCTTTCTGCCATGGATGCTGCAAAATTCACAACCTCTGCATGCATATCTGTTTCAATCTGAAATGTTGCTGCAACCTGCTTCCCGTTTTCGTCATAAAGGGCAAGTCCGATTTTGGATATATCACTGATTTCTTCTAATGTTGTCTGTAGTTTATGATTTGAAAGCATTCTGCGCACTCCTTACTTATATATAATGTGAGAAAAGACTTTTACTGAGAACAAAGAATGTGCCTTGGCACATTCTCGCGCCTGCGGCGGTCGCTTGCGACATCTACCTTATACGCCGCAGTGCGCATCCTCGCGGAGCGAACGAACAGGTTGTTTGGCTGATTGTAAAGCTTCTGTGGGCTGTCTACCTGCATGATAACACCATCTTTAAGAACAACGATTCTTGTTCCAAGTGTCATAGCCTCTGTCTGATCATGTGTAACGTAGATGATTGTTGCACCTAATCTGTTATGTAATGAAGAAATCTCAGATCTCATCTGTACACGAAGCTTTGCATCAAGGTTTGATAAAGGCTCATCCATAAGGAATACCTTAGGATTACGAACGATTGCACGACCCATGGCAACTCGCTGTCTCTGTCCACCTGAAAGAGCCTTTGGCTTACGGTCTAATAATTTCTCAAGGTCAAGGATTCTTGCTGCCTCCTCAACTTTTGCCTTAATCTCATCCTTTGGAACTTTTCTAAGCTTAAGTCCAAATGCCATGTTGTCAAATACTGTCATATGTGGGTAAAGAGCGTAGTTCTGGAATACCATTGCGATATCACGATCCTTTGGCTCTACGTCATTCATAACCTTTCCGTCGATGATAAGCTCTCCTGAAGAAATCTCCTCAAGACCTGCGATCATACGAAGTGTTGTTGATTTTCCACATCCTGAAGGTCCTACGAAGATGATGAACTCTTTATCTTCTACTTCAAGGTTGAAATCCTTAACTGCCTCAAATCCGTTTGGATAAACTTTGCAAACGTTCTTTAATGATAAACTTGCCATTTTAAAAATACCTCCTAAGTATTATGTACATATATGTAACTGTTCAGTGCCTTGACTGTCTGTTACCTTGTTTCTTTGTATCTTTATAATACAAAACATATCGTCAATTGGCTATAGTCAATCCGCCAAATAATTTAACGTGTTGTTGTCATTATGACGAAACACAGTCTGATATCGAAACAATTACAAGGTAATTACTGCAATAAACGTACTAATTACAGCTTAGAATATCCAAAGCCATTGACCATAGCCTCAATCGGCAGCCCCTTCTTGCAGAATGGACACTCTGTAACAGGATATGTCTGGTAGTTTACCACATCATCGTCATCAAACAGCTTATCAATCTTTACTCCATTGACCTCATCGATGGTTGAGAATATGGACGCAATACATGTGACCATACCGCCATAATAGTTGATACACTCCATCGCTCTTCTGATCGTCTCACCTGTCGTGGTAGTTGCCAGAAGAAGTACAACATGCTTGCCATCTATAGCGCCCTTATTGTTATCCCTGAAAAGCATCTGTCCGTTGTTAATCTCAGGCGATACAACGTAAATTGTCTCGTGCTTATTCACAGACATAAGTCCGTTTCTCTCAATCTCCTGGCTTAAGAATGCACCAATCATTTCTGTTCCATCCATACATACTATTGTATCTATATATGAATGATGCGGTACCTTGGTGTAAAGAGCCTTTGCAGCTTCCTTTGCCTCGGACACACGGGTCTTGATGCTTGTCACATCTACATAATAATTAATATGCGAATGACTCGTAGCAAAATGTCCCGGTATAGCGTGTAAGTTTAAGCCTGCACTCTCCTTTGATTTAAATTTTACAATACGATTTTCCATGATAAGTCCCCCTTTTTAAGTAAAGATTAGTTTTAATTGTAACTCATTTGTGATTAATTAGCTCCTGTAGAACCGAATCCACCGGCACCTCGCTTCGTATCAGAAAGCTCTGACACCTCATTAAACTCAACAGCCAGATATGGCATGACCACAAGCTGCGCTATGCGATCTCCGGGATTAATAGTGCGTGCCTGCGTTCCATCATTGTGAAGAGCCACAATATACTCTCCCCTGTAATCACTGTCACACACACCCACGCAGTTTGCCGGGCGAAGTGCCTGCTTTGCAGCTAAACCACTTCTGGCAAAAACTGCCCCAAAATATCCGTCAGGAATCTCTATCGAAAGCCCCGTGCCTATCTTTGCTGTCTCGTGTGGCTCAATGACAAGCTCCTTAGTAATGTCGGCATATAAATCATAGCCTGCTGCATATTCACTTCCCCTTGTAGGGATTTTGGCTGTGGTTGTCAATTTTTTTATATTTATTTTCATTTTATAATTTCCCCTGATGTAATTTTATATATGACCGTCTATAGCCATTTATTACCCAACCTGTTAACTAATTATTTCCACTCCAGACTTGAGTGCTCAATCTTCCTGTCACGAAGCATAAGCTCTGAGACAGCCTCCTTTGCCGGCTTATCCTCAAAAAGCACTCTGTTTACTTCCTCGATAATCGGCATCCTTACATCATATTTTTCTGCAAGGGCAAGTGCAGCCTTTGCTGAATAGATGCCCTCTACAACCATCTTGACTTCTTTTGTTGCTTCATCCATTGTGTAGCCCTGACCTATAAGCATTCCGGCCTTTCTATTACGGCTGTGACGACTCTCACATGTAACAATAAGGTCTCCGATACCTGTCAGTCCAAAAAGTGTCTCCGCCTTTGCTCCCATCTCAATCGCAAGCACAGATATTTCTGCAATTCCTCTGGTAATAAGCGCTGCCTTTGTATTATCTCCATAGCTAACGCCCGGAAGTTTTTCTGCCTGCTCATGCTTTTCCTTTAACATTTCAATTTCCGGTGCAAGATTGACCAGATTGTAATCTTAATGACCGTTTTTTGTAATACCACCGATAAAGCAGTTCCCCAGCTTCCGGCTCCAATGATACTGATATCAGACATTTGTTTTTATAATTTCCTATGCTTCCTGTTTCTTTGAATGGAAACTGAATTTGTTCTCAGTTCCCTTAAAAGTCTTCCGATGTTGGCATGATGTAAAATGATTGCCAGTCCCGCCACAAAAAGCCGAATACAATATACACCTCCGTCAGATACTGCCCGGTACGGAAAGCAGTCCCATCTGGCCAAATACAATAATCTGTATTTCAAGACTGATTACCAACCAAGTATGGAACCAAGGAAACATACCGTGTGATTGCTACCACAAGAATAAAAATTCCAAGCTTATTGGCACTGCCAGCGGACAGAAGCCAATCAGTAGACCACCGGTACAGGCAATTCCCTTTCCGCCTTTAAATTTCATATAAGCCGGAAAATCATGACCTAAGATGCAGCCCACACCAGCATAAAGCTCTAAGACCTTCACACTGTCCGGATAACGGTTCCGGAAAATGAGATACAATGACCATTGCCATAAATACCTTGCACACATCACCGATCAAGGTAAGAATGCCTGCCTTCACGCCGAGGTTACGCATGGTGTTGGTAGTTCCTACATTTCCACTGCCCATGCCCTTACGTAAATCCCATTTTCCTTTCCATATAAAAGCCGGATAAAAACATACCGCATAAATATCCGATTCCTACTGATATTAACGTCCAATAACATTTTATTAATCTTCCTTTCTTTCCCTTATAATGAATTTCAGGGAAGTACCCTTAAAGCCAAATGCTTCCCGAATCTTATTTTCCAGATATCTTGTATAGGAA